>Ga0153915_10004633_pt1 | contig 12699 bp, 12 predicted proteins | sample Opewatmetagenome_2_FD_107003 | JGI IMG/M metagenome (GOLD analysis project Ga0153915, IMG submission 107003) | Freshwater wetland microbial communities from Ohio, USA - Open water 3 Core 3 Depth 3 metaG | ecosystem: Environmental > Aquatic > Freshwater > Wetlands | place: USA: Ohio, Lake Erie... | reverse complement strand
GCTGGCAGGCAAATCGCACCCGTTGATGCGCCGTTACTCTTCAATACCCGCTTGGTGTTAGAGGTTATGGTGGGATTATTATTGCTGCTTTCTGTCGGATTGCTCGCGGCAGGGAAAAAACGTCTAGCCTGTAACCTGGCCTACTTCAGCCTGTTGGTCTCCTTAGTTGTCCTGGACATGTTGCTGTTTTACTTTGAGCAATTTTCAACAGTTGCGATCGTCCTGCTTCAATTCGTTGTGTTGTTTGGGGTGATATTCTATCGCGCCAGGTATCTTAACACAGCGAACTAGATTAAACCCAGACTGAAAAGAATAGCATATATCTGATCTACCCCTCATCCCATTTTCTTTCAAGGTGTTTGAGTGTCCGTAGGCTTTGGCTTAGGATTGCCATTCCCTGGCGTGGATTGCCCCTGGCCGTTCCCCGATCCCCCATGACCAGGAACCTCAGTGGGATAATTTTTTCCGTTATCTTCCTGCTCAGGACTTGGGGTAGTGGATAACGATTCAGGGGCGGCCTGGGATTCTTCTGAAGTAGGCATATTTTTTGGCCCCTTCCGCGTGTGTTGCCTTTCATGGATTTCCGCCCGGAAAGACTTGGGATCCTTTTCTCCAATTGTGCTCAGCATAATCTGTTCATCAAGCCGTTCCTGCAAATGAATGATTGCTGGTTCAGCTTGCGGTGGGAGTTTGGTGATCAATTCACTGATGGTCATTCCCTGGCTTTCGGCTCGTCCCTTGATTTTGCCCAGGGCGTTTTGCATCTGAGGGTCATTCAATTTTGCCGCAAGCTGAAGGGCGTTTTCCAATTCACTTTGAAAGCGCTCAGAAGTTTGCTCATTTATCGCTTTTCCACTCGCAACCAAACGTGAAATTTCATCCACCCGACGATTGGTGTAATCCAGAGTAAGATTTAGCTTGGCTTTCGTGGAAAAGGTAATGGAGAGACGAATGTCTTCGCTCCAGGATTTTAATGTGTACAAGGGTTGACCAGGCAGGCTGCTTTGGGCAGCATTAACCGTGAAGCTGCTGCCAGCCAGAAAGAGCACCACCAATATCGTTGCGACTAATACCCTGAATAGGAACGAAGGTTGCTTTCCACGCAATGCTCTTAACCGATGGTGATCCTGTTGTGTGTTAACTTCACCGGATTCTGGGATAAGCTCTTTGCGTAAGTTCTCTGCTTGCAGTAGATATTTTGACTTTACCGCAGCGGCAACCTGTGGGTCAATGGGAGGCACAGACTGTAGAGATACAAGTAACCTTTTCCCATATTCATCCAATTCGCCATCAGATTTGGTCATAAATTGATATCCTCATGGCGGCTCATGATCCGTCGTAATGCTTCGAGGGCGCGGTGCTGTAATGCTTTTACGGCACCAACAGGTTTATTCAACGTTTGAGCGATGGTTTCGTTCTCCCAGTCTTCCAGATATTTCAAGGTGATAACCTGACGTTGGTCAGGGGTTAGCAGGGCGAGGGCTTCCCGCAGCTGTTGGCGTTCCGTCTTATCCACCACCACTTGATGCGGTTCATCTGCAGGTTCGCTGCGTAGATTAACATCCAACGGCATGGAAGGTGGGACTTTACTGCGATAGTAGTCAGTGATCCAATTATGCGCGATACGGTACAAGTAAGCCTGCAGATAATTATCTGGGCCACTATCCCGCTTTAGAGCAACTAAGAAACGACTAAAAGTCTCTGACATACACTCTCTCGCTAAATCCACATCACCCAACAGGCGGAAAGCATAGCGATAAATCCCTGGGCTGAATGTGTCGAAGATCTCTTCTAGTGCCTGGGCTTCAAAGCGTTTTGCTCGCTCTAAAATTGCCTGATCTGGGTTATTTCTCATAATCTATGACGTAAAGAATCGGTCAAAGAGACGGGTCATTATATTTAAGACCATGAAATATTGTATCTCATTTGTCTGAAATCATAAAACAGCGGTGCGTAGGAGGATCCGCACCGCTGTTTTTGGGTAGGATTTGTTGTTTAATTATGGTGTAGGAGATTTTTCGAGTACTGGTTCACCAAGCGCTGTTTTTATATAAACCGTGATCAGAGTTGCATTAAAGTCACCGTTCACATAGTTGCCATGAATGGCCACTTTTTGGTCAATCGCCAAATCACTGGCGGGTATGGGTACCCTGTTTCCTGGGGTCCCTTCTTCTGTTGTGCCATTTGTAGCAGTCTGCTCACCGCCACCTTCATTTTCGTCCCCTTGTATGATTTTGAAGATTTGGGTGGTGCCACTGAGGTTCAGCGTCAAAGTATTAGTCATGGTATCGGTGAAGGTATTGCTAAAATACTTCTTGACCGCCGCGTTACCATGGGTCACTTCAACGGTGATCGTATCAGAGAAAACGCCTGTGATTGTCCCCTGCAGGTAAAATGGAGTGCGCATTCGATTACCCCCATGGGTTCCATTTTTACTAAAAACTTGATTTGTCTTTCCTTGTCGATCCTGCTGTCCTTCTTGATCCTGTTTTCCTCGGTTATTTCCCTGTCCAGCATTAGCTCCCTTACCATGACCATTGTCAGGTTTGGCTGCCATCACTGGAACAATGGAAACAGCTATCAGGATAAAAACTACACTAAGAAGTGCTACCTTTTTCATTATTGGTCTCCTTTCAGAGAATTACCTGATGGTGCGAATATTTCCTATACCTGCTTATTAAGACGTCAAAAATCGGATAAAGATATGGGTGAAAAATGTTTCTACTTAAAGATTAATCAATAAAAATTGCATTTAACCGCTAATCCATGCTATGTAAACATATCGAAATGAGTATATGTACAGTTTATTCGCATTGTTACCCAAAAGGAAGCAAAGAAATAATAAAGAAGAACACGAATATATTAGATAAAAGTCGGAGATCAAGAGATTTCACATATTAGCCCCGGGTCATGATTATAGTTTCTAAATCAATGCAAACTTCATAATAAAATAGATTGGAATACCCTGTAACTGCTGCTTTGGAAATGCATCCTATAATGGGGGAAGTAAATCTTTGCATCCCTGGTGGGCAAGCATAATAAATTTATGATATAGAATTAGGTAGGAATTAAATGATGAAGGGCTCACGTGGCTAATTGGCATAACCTTAGTCTTGAGGATACTTTTAAGCAGCTCGATTCCCGCCCTCAAGGCTTGACTGAAGCTGAAGCAACCGATCGGCTTAAGCGTTGGGGGGCGAACCAGCTCCAACCCCGCAAGGCAATCTCGCCCATTAAACTTTTCCTCAAGCAGTTTGCCAACTATTTTATCCTGGTATTGCTGTTTGCGGCTGGTCTGGCGTATGGCGTCAGTTTCATGGCGGGGCAAAGTGATCGGAGGTTAACGGCTTATTTTATTTTGGGTATCATTCTGTTCAGCGTGCTGCTTAGTTTCTTTGAAGAATATCGCTCCCAGAGGGAGCTGGAAACATTGGGCAGGCTTTTAATGTTTCACACGAATGTGCTTCGGGAAGGGACGAGGCGGGAAATTGATGCCGCTCAGGTGGTCCCTGGAGATATTCTGGTCTTATCACAAGGTCAGAAAGTCGCTGCGGATGCACGCCTGATTGAGGTTCATAGCTTACGTTCGGACGAATCGACGTTGACCGGCGAGAGTCTTGGTGTGGATAAATCCATCGAGCCGGTTGCACTCGACACTCCCCTGGCAGAGCGTTCATGCATGATATATAGCTCGACATTCATCACCCATGGCAGCGGGCTGGCTCTGGTAGTAAGCACGGGTAGCACTTCTGAGGTCGGTCAGATCGCCACCGCCTTGGTCAGCATGTCGGAAGGACTGACGCCTTTCCAGACGGAAGTAAAAAAGATGGGTCGCCAGATGACTGTGATCATCGGAATTCTGGCAGCTATCGTGGCACTCATCCTCTATTTTATCCTGCATGAACCTCTGGTGGACGTGGCACTCAACACCCTCAGTCTGGCAGTCGCCACCATTCCCGAGAGCCTGCCAATTGTGCTCACCTTCGCGCTCGCCCTTGGAGCCCGGCAGATGGCTCACCAAGGGGCTGTAGTACGCAACCTGTCAGTGGTGGAGTCACTCGGCTCGGTTGACACAATTTGTACTGACAAAACCGGAACCCTCACCCAGAATCGCATGGTCGTACAAGCATTGTTTGCGGGGGGTCAGTTAGTGAGCCTCCCGGATGGTTTTGGTTCGGATGGTGAAATCAACAAGCTGCTTCAGGCTGCTCTTTTATGCAATGAAGCCACGATTTTGGTTGATCCCGAGCCAAAAATCCTCGGAGACCCGGTGGATACTGCTATTTTGAAAGCCGCCCAGGACGCTGGAATGGATGTCGACAGTGTTCGTGCAGCCCATCCATTGGTAAATCTGATACCGTTCAGCTCTGAGCGTAAAATGATGACCACATTGCATCAAATGGACGGAGAGATGGTCGCCATCACCAAAGGAGCTCCAGGCATCGTATTGGCCCATTGCTCGGAATGTGAGGAAAAGGGGCAACGATATCCCCTGGCAGATTTCCGTTGTCAGTTTGTACGGCAGACCATCCAAAAGCTGCAAGGCGATGGGATGTACGTGCTTGGATTGGCAAGCAAGGAATTACCATCCGCCGAAGTAAATGACCAGGTTGAGCGTGGAATGATTTTTATGGGTTTATTGGTGCTGATGGATCCGCCACGACCTCAGGCTGATGAAGCTATTGCCAAAGCACAGGCGGCTGGGATCCGTGTGGTCATGATCACCGGTGATAATGGGTTGACTGCCCAGGCTATCGCTGGCAGGTTGGGAATTGGTCAGAATGTAGTCGATGCGCGCGAGCTGACCGGACTCGAGGTTTCAGACCTCTACGAAAAGGTCAAGGATGTGGATATCATTGCACGCGCCACACCGCTGGTGAAACAGGTGATCCTCCAAGAGTTGCAACAAGCAGGTCACTTCGTTGTAATGACCGGGGATGGGGTGAATGATGCCACGGCGCTCAAACAGTCGGACGTGGGCGTGGCAATGGGTTTGCGTGGTACTGATATAGCCAAAGAATCTGCCCAGATGGTGTTGCTGGATGATAACTTCGCAACCATCGTGGTTGCCATCGAGGAAGGCAGGCGCATTTTTGATAACATCCGCAAGTTCACCAATTACCTGCTCAGCACTAGCCTGGGCGAAGTGTTTGTAGTGCTGATGCTTTCGATTGCCGGATATTTTCCGCTATCAGCCATTATGTTGCTGTGGATAAACGTGGTCACTGACCTGGTACCCGCCAGCGCATTGGCAGCGGACCCCGCAGTGAGCCGTGTGATGAGCCGTCGCCCTCGCCGCCACAATGAGCCCATAATGAACAAAGCCATTTATGCCACCATTGCCGGGAGCATCTTCCGTACTCTTATTGCCTATGGGTTGATCTTCTGGGTAGGGCTGCAGTTTGGAGGGGTGACTTATGCCCGTACGATGTTGTTCACTAGCATCGTCCTGCATGCATTTACCCGCCTCATGGTGGTCCGTCAGCTGGATGATCTGTCTATCTGGTCGAATCGGGCACTCCTGGTTAGCTATGCGGTAGCAGTAGGGTTGCAGCTCTTGGCGTTGTACACTCCCCTGCGAAATCTATTTGGTGTCGTTGCTCTCGATTGGCGCGCCTGGATGGTCATGATCCCGGTCACCGCCGGCTCGTCTTTCTTCGGGGTATATATGACTCGCTGGATCCTAAAGCTTATTCCGCTTTGGGATGATCCTGTTATCGCAAGTTCACACTGATATAAAAAAAGAAAATCCAACGGAATTAATATTATAGTAATTACTCACTGATTTGGTATGTGCACCCGTCCTGCGATGATTTGTATACATTATTCCCGGAAGATAGGAGTTCGCAGGTGGTTTTCCCTGCGAACTCCTATCTTCCGGCCTCTTCTCCCCTTCCCATAAATTTGGGAAGGGGAGATAAAGAGGGGATGGGTGTGTAGGTACAGACATGAAGGGGTATATTTGATGGATAAATCTTAATAAATCAACCTAGGCTGCCAGCTTTTTTAGTCTTGCCATGCGGAAAGTTGATTCTAGCTCAAGCGCGTGATCGTTGCGGGGGAATTCACCCAAGCCCATGTGCATCCCGGCATAAAGATAGTAGCTGGACTTTTCGTTGAGGTATTCACGAGGGAAACGGTAGGTTCCGTTCATCGTACGGAAAATCTCCAACTGAGCCATGCCTTGCTGGAACCAGGCGCTGGATTTTCCGCATTCGAAGTGTGCCATCATCTCCAGGAATAGGATCAGCTTTTCGGGTTCATTCTCACGTGGTAAACATGCCAGGAAGACTCGTCCGGCGGCATACGGGCGGTGCAGCTGTGAGTTCCAGATATAACCGCCAGGAGTGTCCTGGAAAGCTGGATGTAGAAGATACGCGACGATTGCCTCGACTTTCTGCCGGGTGAGTTGGTCCTCCTTTGGCAGGTATGCCAGCGCGTAAAGATCGTAACAGGTGGGTAAACCCAGCACTCCCCAATGGTTGTTAAAGCGTTGCTGGTAAAACAGTTTCGGGCTTTCGTGAATGTTTTTCTGTGAGGGTGATAGGCATTGGCGCTCGGTTTCATTCATATAAAAATCATAGTCACCATGGCAAGCCAGTTTATATAATACTTCGATCCGCTGCTCCATCCAGTTAGCAACACGTGGCTCAGTTGCATACCCGGCACGTACAAGGAAAGGTACGATGATCAGCGCTTCCTTGCGATATGGATCCTCTACTCCCACGGCGCAATAGGGCAGAGCGTGCTCATCCAGTTTGGCCATCCCAGCTCGCAACCCATATTCGCACAGTTTTGCCAATGCATTCTCTGCCGCGGAATCCTTTGAGTGATGGACCGGTCCGCTGCCGAGTAGATCTAACCACCGGCGCACTTCGTTGCAGGCAAGGAGGTCTGAAAGCAACGCCTCACGGTCTATACCTGGATCGCCAGGAATTAATTCCGTAGCTGTGAGCCAGCGCAGTACGGCTCCTCCCTCGGTCAGTAAAAATGAAATTATCTCTCGATCCATATGACTGCCAAACTATATACTTAGAAGTTAAATACAGGTAACTATATCATAATCCCTGTAGCCTTATCGGTTGCTGCAATTTCACCACACAGGGAATCGATAGATTTATTAACGATAATTTCTCCTCGAAATTGGGTTGGTTTTTTAGGCACCTCGCTTATCGACACAATAAATTCTGTCGCGATCTATTCTTTCTGAATTAAAAATAAATAAACCAGCCATGTAAATACAATTCACATGGCTGGTGGATAACCGGTGTTGATGATAAATTACGTTTGGCAGATTAGTAGAGCACCCGATGTGACCCGCGTGGCAGTCCAAACATTATTCACCAAAGTTCCATGGCTGCTGACGTTCTGACCCAGAGCCAGGTCATCAAACGTGATTGGGGTTACAGTTCCATCCGCGTTCCGAAGTAGGAAACGCGTGGAATCACTGGTCTGCAAGGTAACTTCCTGACCGGTTACCGGGCTCGCCAGACGGTTGCCACAGGAGACTGTTACTGTGACAGTTTTTGCGGCTGGATCTAAGGCTGAGATCGTACCCGAAAGTGCGAATGGGGTGCGGACTCCAAAACTGGTCTGGGCGCTGCTACCATATCCAACCTGATTGCCGACACCGAATCTGTTCTGGTCACCTGTACCAACATTGACCTGCTTACCTGTGCAATTGCCGCTTGCGGTTCCATGGTTTACGGGTGGGCCGCCTGCTGCAAGTGCCGGTACTACTGATAGAGCTAACAAGATTACTACGAGGGTTAAAACTGTAAGTTTCTTCATTTTTATTCCTTTCAACATGTGAGATGGGTTGTGTTATGTTTCACATACCTGCTCAATATGACGCTGGGGATGTTATGAAGATATGGTTAGAAATAATCCTTCACAAATCCTTCACATCTTCACTGGGTATAATTGTCCTACAATCGACGCACCTAAGAGCGGCTTCCATAGGGATGATTTCTAGGAGTGATTTTGACCAATGTTACCTCTCGAACGATCCAACAAGCTAAGGCAGGAAGCAGACCACGTTTTGGGATTGATCAAGTTGAATGAGATCCTGCGTCCATATAGAAAGGTCTACCCAAGTGGCAGTTATTTCCTGGATGTAATGGTCTATCCTGATGTGGACTTGTACCTCACAAAAATCAGTATAGATCAATTATTTAAGCTTGGCGCGCGGATCGCAAGCTGTGATCTGGTTATACAGGTAGTGTTTGAGAAGACAGATGACCCCGTGGGTATGCCGGAGGGCTTGTACTTGAAACTACGCGTGAAATATGGGGACTGGGGTCGACCCTGGAAGATTGACATCTGGTCATTGGAGGAAAAGATTATCCTGGATAAGATGGCAGATATGCACCACTTCCAAGCGAAGATGACACCTGATTTACGTGAGCAGATTATCCATTACAAGCTCTCCATAATGACATCCCAATTGCGTACACCTATGTATAGTGGCTATTACATCTATAAGGCCTTCCTTGATGAAGGGTTGAAGGATTTTGAGAGTGTGAACCAATATTTGATAGCCAATGGCATCCGGATGGAAGTGTAATGATCGATGTGTGACTTGGCTTATAATTTCTAAGCTCTTATCACCTTCTATAGAAATTTATACATTACTGAAAATAACAGGAATGATTAACAGAATTTGGAGGTCTACATGTCAGATTCTGATACAGTAATTCTCATCTCCCGCAATGGTATGGGTGAAGCAGACCAGGTCTTACAGTACAAGTTGATCGATACCTATCTCAAACTTTTGGATGAACATGATATCCTGCCCAGAGCGATATGCTTTTATACGGAGGGCGTGCATTTGGTAACGGAAGGCTCACCGGTATTGGAGACGCTACAATCATTGGAGCATAAAGGCGTGCGTCTCCTCCTGTGTTCCACTTGCCTGAATTATTTCGAACTCATCGACCAGGTGAAAGTGGGTATTGTGGGTGGGATGGGTGACATCCTTGAAGCTCAACGTTTGGCTGCCAAAGTGATCACGCTTTAGGGGCTTTTACTAATCTGTCACCTAATTAATCATTTTGTCCTGTTATACTAAATTAATAACTAACCTGCATCGAGCGCCATTCTCGAAATTACTCTTTACTATTCACTTTGTACCTAATTACCTTGCAGTTAAGGCTACACATAAAGAGGTGGATCATGAAAAATAAGACGGTAAATTTGGTTCGAATTTTCGGTATCCCGATCGGCCTTGACCCCTCTTGGTTCCTGGTATTTGCGCTGATCACCTGGACGCTTGCAATCAGCTATTTCCCATCGGAATTCAAGCAATGGACCAAACTCCAAGATTGGTCTATTGCTGTAGTCACGTCCATCCTATTCTTTATAAGTGTTGTTCTACACGAGCTGGGTCATTCGATTGTGGCCCTACGTTATAAACTACCGGTGAATCGTATCACCTTATATATCTTCGGAGGTATTTCTGAGATCACAGCTGAACCTACAAATGCTCTGTCTGAATTTGTGATTGCTTTTGCCGGACCACTTACCAGCATCATCCTGGCAATCATATTTTACGCGTTCGAAATTGTGTTTAAAGGGATTGCACCCGTCTATGCTATCTCTAAATACCTGGCGTTGATCAATGGCACTTTAGCTGTATTCAACCTGATCCCAGGCTTCCCATTGGATGGAGGCAGGGTATTTCGTGCTATCGTTTGGGGTATCACCCATAATCTTCGGCGTGCAACCGAGATAGCCGGTCTGGTGGGTCACGCTATCGCCTTCCTGTTCATCCTCTTAGGCGTTTGGCAGCTCTTTCAGGGGAACTGGGCTAATGGTCTGTGGATTGCTTTTATTGGCTGGTTTCTCGAGAACGCGGTCGTGGGGCAGGTACAGCAGCAGCGCATTCACTCTTTACTGGAAGGGCATACAGTGGATCAGGCGATGAGTCGTTCCTGTGTCCAAGCTTCTGCCGATCTTACCCTGCAGGAATTGGTGGATGTATACATCCTCGAAAAAGGCCAGCGCTGCCTGGTGATGACACGCCACGAACAGCCGGTAGGGTTACTGACCCTACACAATATTCGTCAAATACCCCGGCATCTTTGGGGTTCTACCACTGCCTCACAAGTGATGACGCCCATGGATCAGGTGAAGCGCACCAGCCCGAAGGTGAGCTTGGAGCAGGCATTAGCGCAAATGGGCACCGATGGGGTAAATCAGATGCCAGTGATGGAGAATGATCAAATCGAAGGTATGCTCAGCCGGGAAGACATTGTCAATTATCTCCACCTGCTCCAGAATCTAAAGAAGTAAGGCGGTAATCGCCAGGGTGGTATCTTCAGGCTTCTAATGCTGGATAACGTCAGTTAAGTCGGTAAATCTAATGCTCAGCTCTGGTATCAATCGTGATTTTCGAGCATCCATCCATATGCTCTTGGCTCTGATTTTAATGATCGGCATATATCCCCCCTCAGCTCAATACCCTCCTGATCCCTTGAAATCACACGGGACGGTGTTGGTCGATCATCAGGCTGAGCTCAAGGCTGTAGATTTACCTCTTATTGTCAGCTCCCAGCTTGATAAAGAGCCAAACTTGTTGCGTTATCTTACCTGGTTGCTTGGTGATGATTGGCTTGGAGCCGATTGGATGTACATTGGTGTGGGAGAGTATCGTTTCCCTGCCCTCAACGAAAAGGGTCAACAGCTTTATGTTACCAACCCCCTCACCGGTGTGAAGACCGCCCAGTGGAAGTATGCGCGCTTTTGGACTGACCCTGGGCCGGCATTGCTAACCACAAGTGACACCTTATGGGTCTGGGGCTACAATGCCGGTTTGCATGGGATCTATGCTGACAGCCTCCTGATCGATCCTCCCTCCAGGATAGCACCCCCGGATGATGTGACAGCGTTTGGCAGGGTAATCACTGTCTCAGGACAGAATATTACAATTCAGGATCCGGCAGGGATTAGATCTATCATTACCGTGGACCCAGATACAGCATATAACTTCCCCAAAGGAGTAGATCTTCCCCGCCCGAAAACGGGGTTGTGGTTGCATATCTCGTGGCTGACAGGTACGATCGGGTTGCTTGGGCGCTACAATGGCTTTCATGGGTCCTTCCGTGGAATCTTGCGTTTGGATTTTAGCAAACCGTGACCTCACAAAAGCGCTTAGGCTAACTCTTTGAATGCACCCCCGCTAGGAATATCTCATTTCATAAATCGATACGCATTTCAGCTTCATCCTCAATCATTCTACCCGTGAGGGTAAAACCATACTTTCTATAGAATGGTTCAGGACCATCCTCACCCGGATGGCAGCTTAGGGTTAGCTCCCGCGCGCCTGGGCGGGCACGAACGTATTCCATAAGCAGGTTCATTGCCTGCTTGCCAAAACCCATTTTTTGGTAGCGCGCATCGATCATGTAGCGCCAGAGGAAATATCGTGGTTCATCCTGGTCATCATAAAGCATCAGGAAACCCACGGGTGTTTCATCAGCATAGATGGCTCGAAACCACGCTTTAGGCTCGAAATACGCCTCGGCGATGGACACCGCATTCGGGGCAACGAAATGCTTTTGTTCTTCGCTGACGTCCAACCGGCAAATGATGCGCACCGTTTCAGCGTTTACCTCCCTCAGGCTAACGGCGGAATTACGGGTAATGGTGGGGGTTTCATCGGTCATAAATACTATTCCTTGTGGTTAAGTGTTTATAGTAAAAGATATAAGTTCGAATTCATATTTACCTAAAGAGTAGGAAATGCAAGCATACCATAATTTCAGAGGAAATATCTGATACGCATTCTTTCTGAATTTATCCGCGATTGCAGCGGAAAATCAATTCGGGATTAGTAATTTGCTTAATGCTAAATGCTATTTATTAATTGCATAATTTCCTCCCATGTTATAATCCTTCCTTTGCAAAGGATACCATGCCGTTCTGGACTGTCTTCCTCATCGCCATTGGTTTAGCCATGGATTGCTTCGCAGTCTCGCTGGGTGTGGGAACCGCTGGCACTGCTGTGGGTTTCCGCCCTACCTTCCGGCTGTTTTTCCACTTCGGATTGTTCCAGGCTGGGATGACCTTGTTGGGATGGTTGGCAGGTAAGACTGTAGTCACCTACATAGCCAGCGTGGATCATTGGGTGGCGTTTGGATTATTGGTATTTGTGGGAGTCCGCATGATACTGGGTGGCTTGCGTAAGGAAGGTGCAGAACCCGCTATACCTGATCCCTCACGTGGGATGACCCTGGTGATACTAAGCATTGCCACCAGCATTGATGCTCTGGCGGTTGGGCTCAGCCTGGCGTTGTTAGAGGTCAATGTATTTTGGTCAGCTCTGCTCATTGGTGGGGTGTCAGCTGTACTTTCACTGGTGGGGCTGCTGCTCGGGAACCAGCTTGGAATGCGTTTTGGTAAATCGATGGAACTGTTGGGTGGATTAATCCTGATCGGGATCGGCTTACGCGTCTTGGTAACGCATTTGTTCTAGAAGGTTTATGTAACTAATCACCAATCCAAAATTTTCACCTCACCTGCATATCTTTGAAGATAATCGGATGGGTGAGTAATTATATAGTGCTAACCACGCTGATTTCTTTTCCATAAATATCCTTTGTGTCGGAGGGCGCTTTTTTGGCGCACCTTCGCGTCCTTCGTGGTTTTCTTGCTCTTGGGTGAGTAATTACGGGTTTATAATATTTCACAATAACATTG
>Ga0153915_10004632_pt1 | contig 12699 bp, 3 predicted proteins | sample Opewatmetagenome_2_FD_107003 | JGI IMG/M metagenome (GOLD analysis project Ga0153915, IMG submission 107003) | Freshwater wetland microbial communities from Ohio, USA - Open water 3 Core 3 Depth 3 metaG | ecosystem: Environmental > Aquatic > Freshwater > Wetlands | place: USA: Ohio, Lake Erie... | reverse complement strand
ATTATCGTTCCAAACTTTGTATAGATTAAATTGTTGATGTAAAAATTCATGTTAGTGCTTTTTCTACTTCCTGTTTCACTTTTATAATCTCTAATCCAGTTTTCAGCATCTCTTAATGTCAGTTCAGTTCCTGCATTAATTTTATATAATTGTCTTCTATATAGTACTCTATCAAGATTGTATGTTTGTGTTAATGTATTACCACTTGTATGAAATGAAGAAGTATATCCATTAACTGTAGTTAAATATTTTGAATAATTTAAACTGGTATTAAATGTCCAATAACCAAATGGAATAGATAAACTACTATAAAATGCTTTGTTATATCTCTTGTTATTCTCCCAATCAAGATCTTGAGTGTATTTTAAATAAATATTATCATCTATTGATAATAAGTTATCTATATTAGTTCCTATATATCCACTTTTTTCACCTGTAGATTTATTTCCGCTATTATCTACACCTATGTTAAGAGATATAGGGAAAGAGTTTTTGTTTGTTATGATTACATCGGAATAGCCGGCATCTTTTGAATCTTTACTATCTACAGCTCTTATATCTATTGTAGCATTATTACTCTGAAGTCTATTAATTTGATCTAGTCCTTGTTCGTAATCTCTTAAATTAAATTCTTTACCTTTTAGAAATGGGAAAGCAAAGAATGTTTGAAGGTTATTTCGGAATTTATGAAAGGAAGATTCTTGGATTTGTGAAATGTCAGAAAGTTCTTTTTCAGTTTTACCTTTAGCTTTTGCTTTTTCTATTTTATCATTCAGCTTGTTATTATACCTTATATCAATCAATTCAATGTTTCTAACTTTACCTTCTTCTATAACTATATTGAAGATTCCTTTCTTTAAATCTTCAAAATTTTCTGGGTTATTGAAGTCAAAATATATTCTTGCATTAGTATAACCATTATCAAAGTAAAGTTTCATTAGATCATTTTGAATTGCTTTTATATTAGTTTTATTAATACACTTCCTTAGATATTTATTTAATACTTCATTTTGTAATGTTTTTTTTGAGATTACATTATTACCACTGGGAACAATCATCTTAAATTCATACTTACAAGTTCCATCTTTATTAAGAGAACTTTCATTAGTTCCAAATGGATTATCAGAACCATCAAAAGAACCACCATCAATTCCAGTTCTAGTCTTACGGATTCTTTCAGCTTCATTTATTTGCTGTTGGTTTGTCTCTTGTTGTCGCTGTTGTTCTTGTTGTTGCTGAAGGATTAGTTGCTGTTGAGAGGCTTGGTCATCAGTGATTGCGAAAGAGGGAGTGATAAAGAGTGAGTTTATCAAGAGGAGGATTGAGAGTTTGGTTGGGAAATTTGTCACAAATATTTATTTGATTTATTTTTAAAATGGATTTGATTAATTATTGTAAAACCTCACTATTAATAGCTCCAAAATAATTATTATAAGGATGTAAATGACATTCTTTATAAGACAAATTATTATCATTTTTAAAACAATCTAAATTATTATGAACTTCAACACCTATATTTAAATATGCTAGATTTTTTTCTTTTGAAAAATGATAATAATCATTATAATAGTTTAATGTTATTTTAGCATAAGCATCTTTAGTTTTTTTATTATGAGTAATAGAGCATTTCATAAATAAACGATTATCACCTTTTTCTACAATTGAGCAATTAAAGAACTTTTCCGATCCGTACAAATTAAAAGATGACTCTTTATAAAATTCCATATCTTTTTTAAAATCTGGTCTTAACCAGTGTCCAAAATAATCTTCCAATTCAAATTTTGTCTTATTCGTTATTTTTTCTGCTTCTTCACTTGTTTCTATATTACTAATAAAAAGTGGTTGTTTTGCATAGGAAGAGCTTATTATAAAAATATAAAAAAACATAAAATATAAAAAATTAAGTTTATTTACTACTTGTCGCATTTTTAAATTGCTCCTTTACAAAAACATTTCTAATATGATCTTGATCGCCAACATCTTTTCTATAACTATCTTTGGCTGCACTTTCCCAATTTTCACTTTTTACATCGCTATATAATTTAGGCCAGCCGTCTGCATAACTAGTTTTGTGATCAATAAACTTTCCACCCATATTATATTCCATATCCAATAAAGCATTTTTTGCACTTGTTGGATATGAATCATAATTTGTAAATTTGTTTTGAAGTTCAGTTGCTGAATCAGTAATATCATTTATAAATGACATAAATTTTGTGTCATTTGTTATAGAATATCCTGTTTTAGCAAGTTCTTCATTTATATTATCGGCACTATATCCTGAATTCTTACTAACAACCGATTTTAATTCATTATAAACATTAATTAAAGAATCACTTGAATAAATTGTACCATTTTTAGTTAATGAAATATCACTTATTTCACTTATGCTATCAATGTAAGTTCCAATACCAGTAGTCAAATAATTTTTACTATCAACATAAACATAACTTTTATCACCCTCAAAATTTAGAATACTTTGAACCATTAATTCTGCATTATAACCATATAAACCCTCAGTTCCGATAATATCACTCATATTGAAATAATCATTTATTTTAGTATCCCTATTTAAAACTGTATAAGTCTTATCAAAATTAATACTCTCTCCCTCTCTCAGAACATAATCATCAGCGAACAAAGTCTCACCTATTTTATTTCCATATTGATCATAAATATTAGTATCAGAATCATTAACTGCACTAATTACAGTTCCAGTTGTTATATTATTAAAATCACTTTCATTCAAATTACTATTCTGATCATCAATAATAATTTTAGTTAAACTTAGTAATAGATTTGTATCCAAATATCCACCAGAAGCAACATAATTTCCCATATTATTCATTATATCTTTTGTATTCTCTTCTTCAATCTCTTCTCTAGTTTGTTCTGCCAAATCTTCAACAGAAGTTAACAATAAAGTTATTTCCTCAGCTGTTAAATCTATTTCTTCTCCTTTTAAACTAGCTTCCAATACTTTTTCTCTCAATTGTTTTTGCTCTTCAAGTTTAGATGTTAATGTAATCTTACTTGCTTTATTTCCATAATCAACTTTTACTACAGTACTATCACTTTCATTTGTTACATTACTTGAACTTATATAACTATTTATCAAATCTTGTCTTCCTTCCACTGTACTTACTTGATTATTTAGCCAACTATCTGAACTTGTTTTATTTGAAACTGTAGATACTGTTCCATTTGAATTTACCACATATTTTGTTGTTGCTTGTGCTATTTCTGTTCCAGCTAAGAAGTTTCCAAGAATCCATGATGTAACTGCATAATCTCCAACATTATCTGCTACTACTTCACTATCTGTATTATCATGAGTTAATTCATGACCCAATGTTTCAACAAACAACTTAGTATCACTTGCTGTTCCATTTGCTGCATTGATATAGCTTTCATTTGTATCATTATCATGTTTACCATATTTTTGATTTCCATTCTCATCAACATCCGTCTCGTCATAATATACATTAGCATCGCCATTAGTTGCAGTCTTTATCTCTTTTATTGTCTTATCATCTACACCTAATTCATTTATTGTATCTCTATCATAATCTTGTTGTTTATTTAATACCATTTGACTATTTGATACTTGACTTGATAAATCACTTATATTTGTTTTTTCATCTGAAATTACATCATACATTGCAGTTAACACATTAAGTACAGTTCCACTTGCTACAGTCATTCCTTTTGTTATATCTGTTTCTAATTTGCTTATATCTTTTGCTAATTCATCATTACCTGCATTCTTTGCAGCTTGCTTTACTGCGCCTGTAATTGCTTGATCAGCTCTTACCCAACTTTGTAATGCATCTTTTGCTGATTTATCTTCTATTCCAAACTTCACATTGCCTTCTATTGTATCAACTGTCTGGTCTTTCGTAATAACTTGGCTATTATTTATATCTCTATTTAGATCTCTTATTAAATCACTATTATTATTTGTTTCATTTACTTCATTTCCAGCAATAGTTATTGTTCCATTACCTATTGTAGCATATGTTGTTTGCTCTTTATCATGACTACCATAGTTAAATCCAAAGCTACCTGATTGTTTTGCTCCACCATCTTGTTTTGTTTGATTTCCAAATCCTGCACTTGCTCCAACTTGTAAGCCTTCATCTTCATCATATATGTTACTGTATGTTAGGGTTTTTGTATCAAGTGATAAATTACCATTATCAGTGAAGTTTCCATTTTCATCATAAGTTCCACTTGCAATTACTGCACCTACTATGTTTGTATTGCCTTCACTATTTGTTGCCGTTCCCACATTTACATTAACTGAGTTATTTCCAATTATACTTGTTTGATTATCTACCCAATCTCTATCTGTATAACCATATTGGAAGCCTGCATTTGCATTTCCACCAGAACCACTTGTTCCGCCTCCAAGATTAACTGAGAAGTTCTTTGAGTCTGATTTATTTTGTTCACTTTGGATTGTTAAATTATTTCCTACATCTATGTTTACATTATTATCAGCTGTTATATTTGCTCCGATAATATTGGTATCATTCTTTGAAGTTGAATTAAAGTCATTTCCTGCAGATATTGTACTATTATTATGTGTTGTAGCACTTGATTTAGCTCCATTAATTCCACCGTTTATACTAAATCCTTGACCTATTACTGATACATCAACTTCTAGGTTATATCCAGAGTCTTTACTTGAATAAGTATTTTCAGCTGATTTAATATTAATATCTTTTGCTGAGTCCAAGGTTATATCATTATTTGCTTGTAATACACTACCTTCTATATTTATATCACCAGTTTGTGTTGTCAAGCCAATATCGTTTCCCGCAAGAAGAAGCGAGCCAATTGAATTTGTTGTTGTATCTTTGTGTTTACTTCCTTCAATCTCAACATTTACAGATATATCTGCACTAGCACTCGGGCCTTGTTTGAATAATTGATAAGCTTCAAGACCTTTCATAGTTGCGTTAACGCCTTCTTCGTTACCAGATAGTATTTCATCAAGATCTGTTGTTTGAGTTATTTGGGTAACTATACCAGCAGCTCCACCAACTGCATCACCAACATTTATATCAGCAAGACTCTTTAGTGTATCTAAAGCGGTTAATATGTTTGTGTATATACCTGCTTTTAATCCAACATCTATCATAAATAAAGAACTCTTATTGGTTTCAACTTCTTGAGTTGATAATATACTTAAATCATTTTTAGCTGTTAGGTCTATATTTTGATTTGCAATTACATTACTTCCTGCAATTACTATATTGTCTTCACTATTTCCAATTACGCTACCAGAATTTGATACAACATTACTTCCTACTACAGTAGTTTTATTACTTGAATTTGATTCTTGTTCATATTTTAAACCAGCTTTAGCTGAAAGCTCACTCTTTGTTGTTTCAAATGCAAGTTGGCTTACTCCTTCTTTTCTGTCATAAGAACTCCATTCTGAATCTAATCCAGCAAGTATTTCTGTATTACCTTGTGATGTTAATGATACACCGTTATCTCCATTTATGTCTGATGCTTGAACTAATATATTATCTCCGCTATTTACAATTACTGAACCACCATTTGCTGTTATATTACTTGCGACATTTGTACTTGTTCCGTGATCTTCATTTATATCAAGGAAACTAGCATTTGTTATTGTTAAATTCTTGTCAATACCAAATCCTGTGCTACCTTCCATAGTCTGTGTTTCTGAATCATAATAATTTCTGCCTGATGTAATTGTTACATCTCCGTCTTCTGTAGTTAATCCAATACTTCCGTTTGTTGTGGTTAAATTACTTCCCATTATGCCAATATCGTTTTTAGCATTAATAATTATGTCTCCATTTTCTGCAGTAAGTTCAGAAGCTACATTTGTTGTTTTAATTGTGGAGTTTTTAGTATCCATAAATTCTGCAAAATTAAAGCCGATACTACCATTACCGCTTGCAAGATTTAATCCTACTGTACTTTCGTTAGATTGACTCTTTGAACTTGAATAATCATTTGTAGATGAAATGTTTATATTTCCATTTTCTGCAGTTAATCCAATACTACCGTTTGTTGCTTTTAGTTTGCTTGCTAGAATGTTAATGTCATTTTGAGCATTTAGAATTACATTTCCATTGTCTGCTGTAAGTTCAGAGGCTACATTTGTTGTATTCATGTTGGCATTTTCATTACTGTTATATTTTCCAACATCAACACCAGTGTTTGTGAATGTTAAACCAAGCTTTCCTGTTGTGTGTTCGGAATCTGACATTGTTGAATTACTTCCACTTAATATATTAATGCTTGCTGTATCATTTTTTATAACATTACCATCTTTATCTGTGACAGTTCCTGCGCTTATACTAATATCACCATTTTGTGATTTAAGTTTTGAGGCTAATAATGTTGTATCTCCAGAGCTTTGAATATTTATACCATTTTCAGCATTTATGTTTGATGATACCAGAGTTTTTGTTAAGGTACTATCTGCATCAGTTTTAGTTTCGTAGCTGAGTACGCTAGCTGCTGTTAAACCAGTACTTAAATTGTAATAATTTGTTATAGTATCTACAACCATTGCTTTTGCTATTTCTCTTATATCATTTAATTTAAGTCCTGCTTTTACAGTTTTTGAATAATCATAAGTGGTATTATATGCACTTAATATGTTGATGTTGGCATCTGTATTTACTGCAATTTCACCATTTGAATCTAGATATTGACCAGCTACTAATGAAACTGCTCCACTTGTTGATTGTAGATTACTTGCAATTATATTTGTATCATCACCAGAGAATGTTGTTAAATCTCCACCAGCTGTCAAATTGCTTTGAACTTGAGTTGTTGTTTGATGAATATTTGTACTCATTTTTGAACTGACCATTTTACTACTACTTGATTTATCGGTTCTAGAATATGTATCTTGTCCAGAAATAATATTTAAGTTCTTATCTGCTTGTAATGTCATATCTTTACCAGAAGACATATTTGAGGCAAGTAAGTTTATACTTCCATCTGAATTTACATTTAAATTACCGCCAATATTGATATTTGAAGATACATTTGTAGTACTGTCTATAACTGTACTTGAACTTTTTGAACTAAATGTTCCTTTCTTTTTAGTATAGCTTTCGTAATGATATGTATTCTCTGCGGATTCAATATTAAGGTCTCCACCTGTTTGTATACTTGCATTTCCAGTGACATTTACATTACTTCCAATGATATTAGTATCATTTCCGCTACTCATGACTAGATTTCCACCAATATCTATATTTGAACTAACATTTGTGTCTATTGTTGTAGTAGAGTGACCTTTTTTCCAAGAGGTGCTTTCTTTATCTTCAAGAACAACAGTTTCAATATTTATATCATTTCCCGCATAAATTAAAGCATCTTCAGCTGCGCTTATAGCACCAGCTTTAACATCAATATTATTACCTGCTTGCATAACCAAACTACCGCCAGATTCAACTGTAGATACTTTGTATATAGTATCAAAGTATCCGTTGGATTTCATGTTTCTTTGTGTTGATGATTCCATTAATATATCATTTCCAGCAATTAATTGCATATCCCCACCAGATGATATAGTACCATCATTATTGTTTATATCATTATTAGCATATAAAGTTAAGGTTGAACTTGATCTGATTAAGTTCATATTATTAATATCATTGTTTGATATTAATGTTATATCAGTACCATCAATTTTATTTGCATTTTGTATATTGCCAGCATCAATTAACATTGCTACTGAATTGTATATTGAGCCAGAGTTAACAAAGTTGTTTGGTGTTTCTATATTTATGGTTTTTGCTTCTAAAGTTGAATATCTATCCAATATTGTATTATATCCATTTACGATATTACCACTACTTGAAGTAAGAACTAAAGAGTTTTTAGCTTTTATTATTCCTGTGTTAGTGATGTTGTTTTCTGAATTTAAAATAACATTATTCGCAGCTATTACAGATCCTGTTGAACCATTCAAGGTATCCAATGTTGATTGTGCAAAGTATATTACTGGAACTAGAACCTTTTCACCATCTACTTCTTGTTCTACAAGCCATAGCATATCTTTCTTGAGATTCTTAATTTGTTCTGCAGTAAGTGGTTTTCCAATTTCAAGATCACCTTGTAGGTTATACTCATCATATGCATTATCAAACAATATTTGCATTTGAGTATTAATATCGTTAGTTCCTAAATAATCATAATTTGTTATTTTACTTATTGTTGCTTGAACTAACATTTGTTCATAGGCAGCATCACCAAGAAATTTTGATGTAAATTTATCCAAATCTATTCCTAATCTTTTTAAAAAATAATCAGAGCCAATAAATGCACTTGTATCTAAAAACTCACTATTTGTTTCATAAAGATATCTATATTGAGGTTGGGATTGTTCTACAGGTTCGGTGTTTTTCTTAAACAAGCCACCCATACTAAAATCAACATCAGTTGTAAAAATATATCCATTTTCTTTAGCAGATTGTACTGCTTCTGAAAATTCTGAACCTGTGTAAATATCATATCCACCAGTCATATTTGCTACACCTTCTTGAACTGCACGATTACCATTATATGTATTTTTTGAATTGATAGTTATACTTCCAGCGGCTTTTACATAACTATCTACCCACGATTTAGTTAAATCAAACGCATGTACTTGACCTGTGACAAAAATACTTGGTCTTGAAGCATTTGGTGTTTGTGCAACCAAAGTATTACCGACAATCACATATGGTGTAATTGGTATCTCGTACAAGTTACCATAGGAATCATGTGTGAGAGTAATACAAGTGGAGGCTTCATAAGTATGACATTCATGTACATAAGTATCATTTATTGCATAAGCATCATTATAAAAGTTTTGTGCTGTTATTGATATATTTCCTTGTCTAGAAATTATAGAACTACCTTTATTATGAACAGTTCCAACATTATAATCAGCATCAATAGTTATATCATTCTTTGCTCTGATTACTGATTCAACACTATTAGGATTTAAATATCTGTCTGTAAATTTGCCAACTTTAATATAACTACTTTGTGAATAACCATCAACAAACCAATAAGAGTATATAGATGTGTATATATCAGCATATTTTGGTTGATCTAATCTTAATAATGTCCAACCAAATGAGCCACCAGTATTATAATACCTAGAATCGTGTTCTTGAATTACAAATGGGCTATATACATAATCATTATTAACCAAAATCATATTTGTCTCATCTCTTTGGTTAACAAGATTTTTACTTTTTATATTTATAGAACCATTATAAGACTCAATATTTGCTGATACATTATTTAAATTGCTATTATATGAATTATTATCATAACCTGTTATATTAATATTTTGATCAGCCCAAATTGTTGCATAATAATTATAAATAGTATTATCGATTCCTAAATTAATGTTACTTGTTGAAATTATTAGAGAGTTTGCATAATTATATAAATTATTTTTAGCTTTAATAGTTAAATCACCATAACTTCCTATAGACTTATAGTTATAAATACTATTCTCAGCATCTATGTTTAAATCATTACCTACTGTAATTTTACCATAGTTATATAAACTTCCAGAATTTACATATAATGTATTTGGTGTAGTGGTTGTTAGACCAGTTATTGGGTCTGTTGTAGTTATTGTATCAGTTGTTCCGTCTGTTGTATCTCTTAAAATATTGAATACAAGGTTATTTATTGCTATTATACTTGCTGCACTATTTGTTGTACTTCCATTTGTAATATTTCCAGTAGAATTGAATGTTATATTGTTTCCAGCTATTACACTGCTATTATTTGTTATATTTAATGCTGTAATACTAATATCGGAATTTGAATATATTGTTCCATTAATTATGTAATCAGCCAGAACATCTATTATAATATCTCCATTACTTGAGATATTACCGTTTGTGTTAATTATACTATTTGTTGAATTTACTTTAACTAAAGATAGGTAGCTTGTAGACAATATCATTCCATTCGTATTGTCTAAAGTATCCAAATAACTATTATTTAATGAGTTTGTAATGTTTATACCACCATCACTTTCAATTGTTCCGTTGTTATTGTCTAGATTTGCTAAATCAAAATTAATTCCATTTTTACCAAATATGTAACCATTGTTTGAGTTGTTTAAGTTTTTACTTTTAATTTGAATAATTCCGTTGCTTGTAATTTTACCGTTTTGATTATTCAATAAATTATTAGCAGTGTTATTCTCTCCAAATATATTAAGATTACCTATAGCTGTAATACTTCCAGAATTATTATCTAATGTATTTGCTATATTTAAGTATAAGTCATTTCCAGAGAATATACCTGTATATAAATTTGTAGTATCTGTTGTATTGCTGTTGTCTAGATTGTTAGAATTGATTGTTATATTGTTTTGAGAATAAATTAAACTTGTTTGAGTGTCTGTTGATCTAACTGTTGTTGTGGTTTCTCTAGTTTGTTGATTGATTATTGTTTCTGTAGAACTGATATTTGTATTGTTTAAGTTGTTTGTATCTATATTTACATTGTTTCCAGCTACAATGTAAGAGTTGTTAATTATTGTTCTATCACTTGAGGTATTATCAGTTTCTTTATTTGGATTGTTTGTAGTGTTTGTTTTGTTATTCAAATTAACATTGTTCTTCGCATATAAACTCCCAGTTTCTTCAAGATTTATATTTCCATTAACATCAAAGTTTATATCACTGACAGTGGCTATTAAATCACTTCTAGTTTTAACTGCTATTCCTTTCTCGGTCGCAATAAAGTTAATTCTACCTGCTTGTACACCTCCAAATGCTGTACTATCTATTGCAAATTCGGGTTTGTTTGTATCACTAGTGTTATCTTTACTTATTACATTGAAGCCGTTTGTGTTTGAATTACCATTTGCATCTCTATTGTAGTATGACTTATCATTACCAGTTTTTACATTAATTTCAGTATTATCTGATCCGATAATGTTTCCATTGATTTTAATTACTCTACTAACAAGGTCTAAGTAGTTGATATTTGTTGCGTCTATACCAAGGTTATATGCTACTACATTACCATTTGCATCAGTTACATTTCTACCTACTACGGTAATTATTGCATTTGGATTAACTCCTGTATCTGTTAATAGAAATGGATTTAAGTTTCCATTAGAGTCAAGTGTCCCACAATTTGTTGTTCCATTAGAACAAGCTCCACTTTTACCTGTTATGAGAGATAATCTACTAGTATTTAAAAATCCACCACCACTTACCATTATACCATTAGGGTTAGCTATAATTACATCAGCTTTCTTACCTGCTACTTCTATATAACCATTTATGTTACTTACTCTATTTGTAGTAATTTCATTTAATATTATATCTGCTGCTCTACCATTAGTTCCATTAAAGTTAGGGTTACCATAAATTACGCCACCTAGATTAGTTTCTACACTTTCGCCTTTATAGTTATTAAGAATTAAGTTCTCATTTGTAACATTAAGATCTTTATAATAGTTTGCAGATACTCCACCAGTTGTAGCATTATTAATATTTACAAGAGGTGTTCCATTCTGAGCTCTATCTAGATATGCATTGTTGCCGTTACCATTTGTATCACCATTGTCTATAGCTATGGAGTTGTCTATTTCTATATAATCTATGGGATTGTGTTCTATATTCTGGGGAGCAGTGGCTATGGCATCGGCATAAGCTGAATGAGATGGTATAGTTAATATGAGAGATTGAGTTAAAAGAAATGAGAAAAGGATTTGGGAGTAAATTAATGAGTAAGATATTATAATTGAAATAATTTTAGAAAATGGTAATTTTCTAATTAAGGTATTTATGTTTAAACTTATATTAAACACATTCAAAGTTTCATTTAAAAATGATTTGAACAATCTTCCTAATAAGAATTTCATAATCCTCCATGTTGTCTTATATCCCATTTAATAAAAAACTATTCTCCAATCTTATCCGCAGAAACTAGAATAATAATAAATTCTAAGTTGTCAAGAAAAATTAAATACAATTAAATAATAGTCATAACGGTTTTGCAATAAAGGAAATGTAGACATATTTTTAACAATATTAATTTTATGGATTCCGATTGTTTAACTTATTGTATAAACTTGATATAAGAGAAAGGGAAACAAAATGTAGAATAAAATGCAGAAATGCGAAGCCGAAAAATGATGTGCTTGCACAATAATTTTAGCTTGTCGTTCGGCAAAGCAGTAGCTGAGCGAAGCGAAGATGAAATGACTGGACTAATGAATAACTGTAAGGTATTATACAAACACTTCCGAAGCAATAATATTAATGCTTTATAAGTATTTATAAATTATTAAATTATATTGAAAATTAAAAAGGTAATAAAATGGTTAAATTCGTAAACTTAAAACATCACTACTTTAAAATAATAAAAAAATCTAAAAATAATTATACAGCAATTTTATTTCAAAAAACATGTATTGGTAATGATATTGTCAAAGGAAAGATAACTGATAATAATAAAATTGAAATGGAATGCTGGATCGGTGCAATGAAAGAAAAATATCTTTAAATAAAAGTAGATACAAAAAAGCGGCCTGTTAGAGTTTATCTAACAGGCCGCTTTTATTTATTTCTTAATTTACTATTTTTCTTTTTTGTTTTTACTTTTCTGAATTCACTCCAACTCAAAATGACAGCAATCTTCAAAACTCCACCAACCACCCCATTT
>Ga0153915_10004630_pt1 | contig 12701 bp, 10 predicted proteins | sample Opewatmetagenome_2_FD_107003 | JGI IMG/M metagenome (GOLD analysis project Ga0153915, IMG submission 107003) | Freshwater wetland microbial communities from Ohio, USA - Open water 3 Core 3 Depth 3 metaG | ecosystem: Environmental > Aquatic > Freshwater > Wetlands | place: USA: Ohio, Lake Erie... | reverse complement strand
TTTCAGGAACATCGTGCCGAGCGCGCGCTCGAGGCGCTCCGATCGATGACGACGCCTCGCGCGCGTGTGATCCGCGACGGCCGCAGCGTCATTGTTGCCGCCAGCGCCATCGTGCCGGGTGATTTGCTGGTCCTCGAGGCGGGCGACGTGTGTGCCGCCGACGCACGGCTTGTCACGGCGCACGCCCTGAGCACGAACGAAGCGACGTTGACCGGCGAGAGCGTGCCCGTCGAGAAGAGCGTGGACAGCCGCGACCTCGTGTTCATGGGCACAGCCGTCGCGACGGGCACCGGCCGCGGCGAAGTCGTGGCGACCGGCATGAAGACCGAGCTCGGCCGGATCGCGAATCTGCTGACGACTGCAGAACAGTCGGTGACTCCCCTGCAGCAGCGGCTCGCCCGGGTGAGCCGGACGCTGCTGTGGATCTCCGGCGGCATCGTGACGCTCGTGGCGCTGACCGGTCTGCTGCGCGGATGGCCCGCGCTGCAGGTGTTCATGGCGGCCGTCTCGCTGGCCATCGCGGCCGTGCCCGAGGGGCTTCCGGCGATCGTCACGATCGCGCTCGCCGTGGGCGTGCAGCGGATGGCCTCGCGCCATGTGCTCGTCCGCCGGTTGTCGGCCGTGGAGACGCTCGGGTGCGCGACCGTGATCTGCACGGACAAGACCGGCACCCTGACCACCGGCGTGATGGCCGTGCGCGAGTTGTGGGGCGTCGATCACACGAATCTTCTATTCGCCGCGGCGGCGTGCTCTGACGCGGAGCTCGGCGCGGACGGACGCACGGGCATCGGCGATCCCACCGAGCTCGCCATCCTGAGCGCGGCCGCGGAGCGGGGCATCGAACGCAGTGTCATCGAGCGGATGGCGCCACGCGTGTCGGAAGTTCCCTTCGACGCCGCGTCGAAGCGCATGTCGATTGAACGGGCCGACGGCCGCGTCTACATCAAGGGCGCCGTCGAGGCGGTCACGCCGCAGTGCGCCGGCGATCTGAGCGCCGCATTGGAGGCAAACACGCAGATGGCGGCGCGCGGACTGCGCGTGCTTGCCGTGGCGACGGCGCCGCGCGGACCGGACGCGCCCGCGACGCTCGCCGGACTCATTGGCATCGCGGACCCTCCGCGCACGGAAGCGATCGAGGCGGTCGCGGCGGCCCGGGCGGCGGGGATCGTCACCGTCATGATCACCGGCGACCATCCCGTCACCGCCCGGGCGATCGCAAAAGAGCTCGGCATCCTGACGGTCGGAGGCGGGCCCGATCGCGTGCACGCGCGCGCAACGCCCGAGGACAAGCTCGAGATCGTACGGGAATGGAAGGCGCGCCATGCCATCGTCGCGATGACAGGTGACGGCGTGAACGACGCGCCCGCATTGCGGGAAGCGCATATCGGGATCGCCATGGGCCGAACCGGCACGGAAGTGACACGCGAGGCGTCGGACATGGTCCTCACCGACGACAACTTCGCGAGCATCGTCGCCGCCGTTCGCGAAGGGCGCGGCATCTTCGACAACATCCGCAAGTCGCTCGTCTATCTGTTGTCAGGGAACACGGCGGAGCTGACGGTGGTGCTCGTCGCCGCTCTCGCCGGATGGCCGCTGCCATTGCTCCCCCTGCAGCTCCTCTGGATCAACGTCGTGACCGACGGGCTTCCGGCGCTCGCGCTGGTGGTGGACCCGGTCGAGGAAGACGTGCTTCAGCGGCCGCCGCGCCATCCGGACGAACCGATGCTCGGACAGGCGCAGTGGCGGTTGATCGTCGCGACAGGACTGCTGCTGGCCACGGTCACACTCAGCGTCTTCGTGTGGGCGCTGCATGCGCGCGACCTCGTCGAGGCGCGCAACCTGGCGTTTTCCGTTCTGGTGTTTGGCGAGCTCTTCCGCGCATTCGCGGCGCGCAGCACGACCAGGGTGCTGTGGGAAGTCGGCGCCTTTACGAATCTCCGGCTGGTCGCCGTCGTCGTGTCGTCGGCGCTGATGCAGCTGGGCATCCATCACATTCCGGCAGTGGAGAGACTGTTCTTGATTGCCCCGCTCTCGACGGCCGACTGCGCTCTCACGATGCTCATCGCGCTCGTCCCGACCACGGTCATTGAAGTGTCGAAACTTGCCAGGCGCGCAGTCGCCATGAAAGGAGCGTCGTCATGACGCAGACCACGATCGAACGTTGCCCGTACGGATTCGGCAAGGTGCTCGAACACACGACGGTGGACGCCGCATTGGAAAAGGTCACCGCGGCGCTCAAACAGGAAGGGTTCGGCGTTCTCACGCAGATCGACGTCAAGGACACGCTCAGGAAGAAGCTCGACGTCGAGTTTCGCCGGTATCTGATTCTCGGCGCCTGCAATCCGGTGCTCGCGCACAAGGCCCTGACCGCCGATCCGCAGATCGGACTGCTGCTCCCCTGCAACGTCGTCGTACAGGAAGGGCCGGACGGCAGCGCGATCGTGACCATCGCCGACCCGCGCGCGATGTTCGCGCTGGTCAGCGATCAGGCACTGAAGCCGATTGCGGCGGAGGCAGACGTACGCCTCCGCCGCGTCATTACGGCGCTATAATCCCGTCCATGACGAAGAAATCTCTCCGCCGCATTCTTCCGCTGGCCGCCGCCGCACTCGCGATCGCGTGGCTGTCGCCGGCACTCATCGCCGGGCAGGCGCCTGGCTCGCCGAAGCCGGGAGTCCAGGGCGCGCCGGCGAAGGCGGGCGCCTACAAGGCGCCGAGAACGCCGTGGGGCGATCCGGATTTCCATGGGAACTACACGAACCTGTACGAGGCAGGCACGCCGCTCGAACGCCCCGATCAGTTCGCGGGCAAAAGGCTGGGCGACGTCACGCCGGACGAACTGAAAGCATTCAAGAAGAACATCGAGGAGACGACGATTCAGCGCTTCGAGACGCCGTTCGACGCGCCGAGCAACTGGTGGCAGATCGCGTTCAAGCTGGACGCCAGCGCGCAGGCGTGGCTCATCACCGATCCAGACGATGGCAAGGTGCCGGCGCTGACGCCCGAAGGCCAGGCGCGTCTGGGGGCGGCGCGGCAGTTCATCTACAACGGCGGCTCCGACTCGTACGAGGATCGCAGCCTCTACGATCGCTGCATCACGCGCGGCTTCCCCACGTCAGGCATGCCGACCATCTACGGCAACTCGTCGCGCATCGTGCAGGGCCCGGGCTACATCGCGATTCAGTACGAGATGATTCACGAGACGCGTGTCATCCCGATCGACAGGGAACCGCACGCGCACGTCGGCAAGGCACTGCACCTCGACATGGGCGACTCGCGCGGCCACTGGGAAGGCGACACGCTCGTCATCGAGACGACGAACTTCAACGCGCGCAGCGTGTATCGGAACGCGAACCCGGACACGCTCAAGATCACCGAGCGCTTCACGCGCACCGCGCCGGACAAGCTGCGCTGGTCCGTGACGATGGACGATCCGAAGACGTGGACCAGGCCGTGGACGTTCTCGATGCCGCTCACGATGAGCGACGCCGAGCCGATTCAACTGTACGAGTGCCACGAAGGCAATTACGGCCTGCGGAACATCCTCAGCGCCGCGCGCGCCGAAGAACGCGAAGCCGCGTCGGCGACCAAGCCGTAAGGCGGCGGCCCTGAAAGGGCCGCCCCCACACACCCAGTAGGGCGACCCTTTCAGGGTCGCCAGGTCAGTGACGCTGCCAACGCCTGCGGCCCGGCGCGTGTCCCTGACCAGACCCGTGTCCTGGCCCACGTCCCGGGCCGCGCCCCTGTCCTTGTCCCTGTCCTTGCGGCTGGCCCTGAGGCTGGCCCTGCCCGCTGCGGCGGGCCGCATTGATGCGGGCGCGCTCGCGCTCTTCGCGCTTGCGCTGCCGGATCTCGGCGATGCGTTGCGCGTGCGGCACCTCGAGCGCCTGCTGGCGCGCCGCGTAGTCGAAATCGGGAACGGTGACGCGCGGCAGGCGTCGGCCGATCGCTTTTTCGATGCCGCGCAGGCTTCCCTCTTCTTCGGGCGACACCAGCGTGAACGCGGTACCGGCCGCCTGCGCGCGTCCGGTGCGTCCGACGCGGTGCACGTAATCTTCTGGGGCGGCAGGCACGTCGAAGTTGACCACGTGTCCCAGTTCGCTGACGTCGATCCCGCGCGCGGCGATGTCGGTCGCGACCAGCACGCGGTACTTGCCGCTCTTGAATCCGGTCAACGCCTGCGTCCGCTGACTCTGTGACCGGTTGCCGTGAATGCGCTCGACGCTGACGTCGGCCTGCGCCAGATGACGCGCGAGGCGATCGGCGCGGTGCTTGGTCCGCGCGAACACGAGCGCGTCGTTGATCTCTCCGTGCAGCAATCTCACCAGGAGCGCCGCCTTGAGCGCCTGCGGCACCGGATACACGGCCTGCGTGATGCCCGTCGCCGGCGCCGACTGCTGCTCCACGTTGATCGACACGGGATTGCGCATCATCTCCCGCGCGAGCTGCGCGATGGCCGGCGGCATGGTCGCGCTGAAGAGCAGCGTCTGCCGGTGCGACGGCACGTGCCGGAGAATCCGGCGGATGTCGGGCAAAAAGCCCATGTCGAGCATCCGGTCGGCTTCGTCGAGCACGAGATATTCGAGGCCGGCCAGCTTCGCATAGGGCGCGCGGAAATGGTCCAGCAGCCGCCCGGGCGTGCCGACGATGATGTCGACGCCGCGGCGGAAGGCGTGCTCCTGCGGTCCCATGCCGACGCCGCCGTAGACGGCCGCGGCAGCGATCGGCGTATGCGTCGCCAGGTCGTTCACGTCGGCGAGCACCTGCGCCGCGAGCTCCCGCGTCGGCGTCAGCACGAGCGCGCGCGTCGTGCCGCGCGGCTTGGAAATGAGCTTGTCGAGAATGGGCAGCAGAAACGCCGCCGTCTTCCCTGTTCCCGTCATCGCGGTCGCGAGCAGATCGCGGCCTTCGAGCGCCGGTGGAATGGCATCCGATTGAATCGGCGTCGGCCGCCGGTAACCGAGATCCTTGAGGCCTCGCACGAGCGAGGCGTGAAGCTTCAACGCGGTAAATGGCATCTCGTACAATTGTAGTCCGTGCACTACGTCTACATCGTGCGATGTTCGGACGGGACGCTGTACACCGGATATGCGCGCAATCCGAAGGTTCGGGAGCAGGCGCACAACCGCGGACGCGGCGCGAAGTACACCGCCGGACGCCGCCCGGTCACGCTGGTGTACTCGAAGCGCTGCCGATCGAAGTCGGCGGCGCTCAGGCACGAATATCAGTTGAAACAGCTCAGCCGCGCGAGGAAAGAGGCGCTGGTGGCAGCGTCTAGACGCCCGGAATGACGAACTGGTGGCGGAAGTGCATGTTCGCGACGACCTTCTGCTTGCCGTAAAACGGCGGGATGTCGCGGCCGACCACGGTGACGGCGATCTCGTAATCGCCTGGCTCGATGGCCAGGCTCTGCATGCGCTCAGGCCCGAGTTCGATCCGCTGCGTCGTCGGACCGACAAGAAGGACGATCAGGCTGAACGGCGAGGCATTGTCCAGGCGGAGCGCCGTGGCCCCGTCGCCGTCGTCGAAGCCGGCGGCCGGCATGATCGCGAGCGTCCGGCCCTTCTTGATCCTGTCGAGCTCACGCTTGATCTGTTCAGGCGACTCTGTTGCCGCGGCGGGTGCCGGTCCGGGTTGCTGCTGCGCGAAGAGTGACGGCGTCGCGACAGCGATCGCGACAAGTGCGGCGGCAGCCAGCAGGCGACAACCGTGCATGAACTCAGTGTAGGCGAGAACCCCTAGTCGGTCACCCCGCGGGCGGCCTTCGCGTCTTCCACGCGCTGCGCGCGCAGGATGTTCGGCAGGCCGTAATTCCCTTCGTGACACGCGTACTCGTAGATCGGGCCCGGCACTTTGCGAAGCGGAACGGCCGCGGTCCACGGACGCGTCCAGGTGTTGGGATCGTCAGCAGTGAACTGATAGTCGATCGTGTTCGCGTCGGTGCGCGTGAACTTCTCCGTTACCTTCAGCGCCGCCGTTGAATTCCTGAACCGGGTCCGGCTGTTGAAGTTCGTCGTCTCGACGACGAGCGTGTTGCCTTCCCAGTGGCCGCGCGAGTCGCCGTTCCAGTTGCGAATCTTCTCGCTCAGGTGGGGCCGCGATCCGTCGGTCGGAATCAGCCGCGCGCTGTGGATCATCTCGTTGCGCACGATGACGTAGCCCGGGCCCTGGAGGATGTCGAGGTTGGCGTTGTAGCCGACCGGCATCATCGGCGGGCCGTCGTTGCCCCACGTGATGCAGCGCTCGGCGAGCGTGCGGTTCTCGTAGCTGTCCGCGCGGCGGTCGGCCTGACCGGCCCCGGGCACGGGACCCTGCACGCGGTTGCGGGCCGCCTCGACCAACGCGGGAATCCTGCCGTCCGGCGGATCGACCACGAGCGACGTGCGCAGGCTGTTCAGGCCCTTGTTGTAGTTCTCGCTCTGCCAGAGCGCGTTGTCGTAGTGGATGTCGTCGGCCGCCTGGCTGTTGAAGTTCTCGTCGCGCGACTTCACGAACGCGGCGGCCTCTTCAGGCGTGAAGAACTCCTTGCCGGTCATGTTCGCGGGACGCTCGAGTGGAGTGTAGGTCGCGTTGGTCCAGTCGCCGGTGAGATCCGGCACGCCGTCGGACGTGCGCGGCATCGTCCACGCTTTTGCGGGCTTCGCCGCAGGCTTGCCTGCCGGAGACTGCGCCACGAGTGGAAGTGATCCCAGCGACGCCGCGGCGACCGCCGCAATCATCACACGCTTGGAAGTCATCATCTGCAGGCCCTCCAGAGTCCGCTCCGGCGCATTATACGCCCCGTCAGTTGCCTAGGGGTTGGCTTTCGGGTCGGCAATCTGCTCGACCGTATTGACCGTGAAACGGCGGTAATTGCTGTAGGTCGCCGCGCCGTCGAACGTATAGAACCGCCCTTTCAGCACGTAGCTTTCGCGCATCTCGATGGGCAGCAGGAATCCCGCCAGCGGCTCCGACTGATAGCTCACCCGGATGGTCGTCCGGATGGTTTTCGCCTCGTTGACGATCTCGGTCATGAGGACGCGGCTGGTCTCCGGATCGACCCAGACGCGGCCATGCGACTTCGCGTCCTGCCTGTCGCCCTGAATGACGGTCGGCGTCGCGGTCTCCTCATAGTCGATCTCCCAGGCGTCGGCCGCGAGCCTGAACGCCGCCGACTTCGGAAGCCCGCGCGGGGTGCCCTTGTGCTCGATGCTGACCGAGTACTTGAAGCGCGACCGGTAGGACTCATCGAGCAGCATCAGCGCGATCAACGGCACGTTGATGTTCCGCTCCACGCGGCCGATGTTGTAGCGCGCGCTCTCGTTCATGATCTGGGCCGCCTGCCGCTTCGACGACTTCGACGGGTTCATGAACAGCTTCGTGAGCCGGTCGGCGCGATCGCGCACCGGCGATCCATCGACGTCGAAGACGTCCCGGAACTGGACGTACGCGTCGGGGCCATCGCCGGTCCGCACGAGCAGCAGATCGGACGTCAGCTCCCGATGCGTGACGAACGGCCGATCCGACTTGTCCGCGTCCTGCACGTACCGCTCTTCGGTGACGACGCCGGAGATCTCGCGCTGGTAGCGGACGACGTAGTCGCTGACGCGATCGAGAATGGTCTGAAGCGGAGGATGATCGTCCGCGGCGAGCGGCGCGGGAATCAGCAGCGCGACGAGCATCGGCGCGAGTAGATTTCGCATTCGTAGCGTCCGCCTTCAGGCGGACGTCCGGCTGAAGCCGGACGCTACGGGGTCCGGGGCGGCGCGGCCTGCAGCAGCACGAGGAACAGGTTATTCGGATCGCGCACGATCGCGACCTTCGTCGTCGCGCCGCCGCGCCCAGGCAGATCGACCGTGTTGCCGCCGGCCGACACGACCGTGCCGCCCGACGCCTTCAGCGCGGCGATCGCGGCGTCGACGTCGCGCACCTGAAGCTGCATGCGCGTCGAGCCGGGATCCTGAATGTTCGCGCGCACCGTGCGCCGATCGACGCCCTTGAAGTCGATCAATTCAAAACGCAGGCCGGACGTGGGAACGTCCATCGCGGCCAGCCGGTACTGCGCGTCCGATTTCAAGCCGAACAGTTTGTTGAACGACTCGCTGCGATCGGGCATGACGTTCATCGTGCCGGCGAGCCCGAGCTCCTGATACTGGCGCATCGCCTGACCCGCATCGTCCACCGTCAGGCGGACGCGCACGCCCACGACGTTGGCCGTGTCGGGCGCGGCCGTCGCGGCCGCCGGATCGACCTGCGCGATCTCGACGAAGTGGCCGTCCGGATCCTTCACGACGACGGCTTTCGCTGTCGCACCGACACGGACCGGCGCTCCGCCCGTCGTGATCACCGGCGCACCTGTCTGTTTGATGCGAGCGAAGGCGGCGTCGACGTCGCGGACGAGGACGATCAGCGTGAACGCGCCGCTGTCCTGGACACGGCGCCCGGCCGGCTTGCTCTCGGCTTTTTTGATCTCGACGATCTCGACGCCCGTTCGCATCGCCGGCGGACGCGCGACTGTCCACCGCAGGCTCGCGTCGGGCAGGCCGAACATGTTGCGCAGCGCGGGATTCGTATCGGCGTTAGCCGGCGTGCCCTGAACGTCCAGTCCGAGGCCGTCGCGATAGAAGGCGATCGCCTTGTCGAGATCGCTGACGATCGGGCTGAAGAAGTTGCCCGAGCCGACGATGAGGCCCGTTTGCGCGTGGGCAACACACGAGAACGCGAGCACGGCGAGAGCGATCTTTCTCACACCACCTCCGTAGCGTCCGCCTTCAGGCGGACGTCCGGCTGAAGCCGGACGCTACTCGACTCCGAACGCCAACAACACGTTGCCCGGCCGGCCGACGAGGCCGCCGTAGCCGGAGTTGATGAACAGCATGCCGTCGGACACGGCCGCGCCGGGGCCGTCCATGGCCGCGCCGTTGGCCTTCACGCCGTTCACCGTCTGAAATTCCTTATTGGTGTCGAAGCTCCAGATGAGCGTCCCATCATCGCTCGCGTAGGCGCGAAGACCGCCGTCACCGGATCCCGAGAACACGATGCCGGGCACCGCGGTGAGCGCGGCGCCCTGCGCCGCGGTGCAGCCACGCGCGGTGCCGCACAGCTTCGCTTCCGGCGCCTTCGACCAGACCTCTTCGCCCGTGTCGATCTTCACGGCACGCATGCCGCCGGGTGTCTGCGAGAGCGTGCCGTTGACGCCGAAGTACGCGAGCTTGTTGTCGACGGCGCCGCCCCACTGTCCGCCGAGGCCGCTGCCGCCGCTCGTGCGGTACTCCCACACCTTCGCGCCCTGCTTGTCGGGATCGAATCCGTACGCCATGCCCGACTTCGACTGGATGATCAGGATGTCCTGGCCGTTCGCCTTTTTCGCGAGCATCGGCGACGCGGAGAAATCGTGATCCGGCCCCTGCACGGCCGGGCAACGCGGGTTGTCCGGGTTTTCAGCCTTGCAGCCCATCATCCAGACGTCTTTGGGCACCGGCTGCGCGACCCACTTGATGGCGCCCTTGTCGAGATCCATCGCGATCACCGCGTCGGTCGTCGGCTGCTGCGGATCCGAGTAGCCGTTGCCCGTGGAGATGTAGAGCACGCGGCGGCGCGCGTCGATCGTCGGCGCCGACCAGATGCCGCCGCCCGATGGTCCCCACGTCTGCGTGCCTTCTTTCGTGACGCCGCGCTTCTTCGGTTCTTCCGTGATCGTGTACGTCTTCCACACGACAGCGCCCGTGCCCGCGTCGAGCGCGGTGACGCTGCCGCGGAACGTGCAGCACTCATACGTCAGCCGCGAGCCCTGCGCTTCTTCGCCGAGTCCGGCCATCGGCACGTAGAGGCGGCCGTTGTAGTAGGTCGGCGATCCGGTCGCGCGCGCGAGCGGATGCTCGTCCACGTGTCGCGTCCAGATCTGTTTGCCCGTGTTCGCGTCCACACCGTACGCGTTGGCTGCGCCGTCGGTGAAGTAAATGCCGTACGCGTTCGCGCCCGTCGACGTCTTGTACTGGCCGATCGACACGGCGGTGCGGATGCCGGACTGCGCGTGGAACACCCAGTACGTGCAACCGGTCTTCGCATTGAGTGAAAAGACGTCGCCGCTCTCGCTCGCGATGAAGAGCCGTCCGCCGGCAACCACCGGCTGCGCGCGCGCGGCCGTGACGCCGGGGAAGCCGAACGCCCATTTCAACTTCAGGCGCGGCACGAGCGGCGCCGTGATGCCGCCCTTGTCAGCCGGCACGTAGCGCGTGTTCGTCACCGTGCCGCCCCAGCCGTTCCAGCTCGAGCCCTTCGTGGGATCCGACATCGGCGGCGCGGCCGTCGTGCAGCGGGAGGCCTCGGAGATCGGCGCCGGGCTGCCGACGGGTCGTCCCGCGAGGAACTCGGCGACCGATTTCTTCTCCGCGTCGCTCAGGTCGTAGCCCTGGCGGTACATGTTGCCGGTCGTGAGCGCGGTGAGAATCGATTCCGCCGAAAACTGCCGGAGCCCTTCGCGATTCGGCGCGCGCGAGTCGGCGCCGGGCTGCTGGTGGCAGCTGGCGCAGGACTTTTCATAGATCGCAGCGCCGTTCGGCGTTTGCGCAAAGGCCGGAGCCGCGATTAGTACAACAACAACAAGAAGTCTCTTCATATGTTCCTCTCGTAGCGTCCGCCTTCAGGCGGACGTCGCGTCCGTCCGGCTGAAGCCGGACGCTACGTTATGGCATAGGCTTCGAAGGATCCCGGCCGTTCGCGGACAGCCAGTGATACCGCGCCGTGTCTTTGCCTGCGTAATCCGGATCAAGATAAATGAAGCAGCGCTGGATCAGGAAATCGCGCACCTCGAAGACGTCGCACCACCGGCCGGCGTGCGAAATCCCCGCGCGCCACGGGCCGTCCTTGTACTCCCCGGCGCTCGTGCCCTCGACCGCGAACATGTCCGTGCCCGTCATGATCCAGTTGAAGGTGGCATAGTCGTGCAGGATGCTCTTGATGCCGCCGCCGAAATCCGTGAAGAGCTGCAGGATCTGTTTCTTCCCCGTCGCCAGCCCCCACTTCGGAAAGAACACCTGCGCGTCGTCGGCGAACAAATCCATGATGCTGCCGCCCGTGGACGTCACGCCTTTGTTGTCGAACGCCTTGAGGTACTCGAGCGCGACCGACTTGCGCTGCTCGTCGGTCATGGTCATCCGGCTGACGGCCATCGGCTATCCCTCCAGCTCCTGTGCGCGTTTCTCCCAGTCGCGCATGAATCTGAATACGTTCTCGGCGGGCGGAATCGGCGCGAACGTCTCGAGCCAGCGCACCGGCTGATTGCCGACATTCGCGAAGCTGTGGACGCAGCCGACGCTCGTCCACAGCACGTCGCCTGGCCTGGCGAGATACGTCTCGCCGTCGAGCACGCCCTGCACTTCGCCGCTCAGCAGGAAATACGCTTCTTCAAACGTGTGATCGTGGAGCCCGATGCTGACGCCCGGCTGATATTCGATGAACAGCATCCGGTGATGGCGTGAGCCGAAGTTCTCGTCGATCATCCACTTGAGGAAGACGCCTTCGAGCCCGGCGGCGACGTTGGTGCGCTGGCCGACGGGCGGAATCATCGTCTCGTCGAAATGACCGAGCAGGTTGCCGCGCAGATCGTTGACGTCGAGCGGCTTCGCGTCCGACGGCGCCTTGCCGCCTTTCTGGAAGAACGTGTCGCGCTCCTTGCCCGCGGGCTTCGGCTGCGGCGCGTTCATCTGCAGCCATCGCACGGGCGCGTTGCCCGTGTTGCGCCACGCGTGCAGCGCGCCAACCTTCGCGACGCCGTAATCGCCGGCCTTGAGCCGATACGCCTGGTCATTGATCGCGTAAACAGCCTCGCCGGAGAGCACGTAGAAACCTTCTTCAAACGCGTGCACGTGCGGATCGAGCGTGCCGCCCGGCGCGAGCTCGCAGATGCTCAGGCCCGTGAGGACCGAGCCCAGCGCGTGGTCGACGAGCGACGCCCGCGTGTAGCCCTGGCCGCGGCCCGCAAACAGCGGGTCGGCCGCGAGCATGCTGTCCTGGAATTTTCCGAAGTAATGCATGGGTTACTTACCGACCATGTGAATCATGTCCTTTTCGTTCTCGCACATCCACTCGATGAGCTCGTCGTCCACAATCAGCCGCTTCTGCATCGTCACCGTCCACGGCTTCGTGTACATGACCGGGTCGTCGATGGTGATCTGAATGTCCATGTGGCCGAAGTCGCGGCGCGTGAACCGTTCCGTCACGCGCAGCGCGTCGCTATGTGGATGCCCGCCATCGTCGAGCCATGTCTTCGAGCTCAATCCGTTCGTGTCGACGACGAAGGTGTTGCCGTCCCAGCGGCCGACGGAATACCCGAGCCACGCCGGCTCCGGATCCGTCGGCAGCGGACGGCCGTCGGTCATGACCTGGCGGTAGTGGTTGTACGACTCGAACAGAATGACCGTGACCTTCGGCGTCTGAATGATCTTCGTCGGCGTGCCCAGAGCGTCGAAATCGGTGACGCCGTGCGAGATGCAGCGGCCTGAGGGCCGGTCGAGCCCGTTGTTGGCCTGGCGTTCATCGAACAGCGCTCTGGCCTGGGGCCTGAAGGGCACGTCCACGCCGTCGGCAGCAATGTTGACCAGCCACTTCCCGCTCGTCGTCTGCCAGATTCCGGAGAGATCCGGTTTGCCGTCCGGTGTCTTCGGCGCCGGCGCCGTCAGGTTCGGCTTGCCGTCAGCGGTCCGCGGAATGCCCGGCGTGGG
>Ga0153915_10004629_pt1 | contig 12701 bp, 8 predicted proteins | sample Opewatmetagenome_2_FD_107003 | JGI IMG/M metagenome (GOLD analysis project Ga0153915, IMG submission 107003) | Freshwater wetland microbial communities from Ohio, USA - Open water 3 Core 3 Depth 3 metaG | ecosystem: Environmental > Aquatic > Freshwater > Wetlands | place: USA: Ohio, Lake Erie... | reverse complement strand
TCACGCCTCTTCCCATCGTTTGAGCCAGTCGCTGGTATAGCACCCACAGGGCATTATGTGCATCGAGCACAAGCCTGGCTCCTTTGACCCTTTGTGCGTATTGTGCCATATTTAGCTGATCGGCATGTGCCACATCAAACTTTTCTTGGGTTGCCAGATGGTCTACCAGCTGCCGCATTTCCTTAATATCATCGCGTGCCATCATCCAGGGACTGTTTCCAACCAGGCTCTTGAACAATGCCGTAAGGTTTTGTCCAAAGCTCCTTTTCATCGGGATCGTATGAATGGTTTTACAGTAAGACTCTAGAACTCGAATGTGTTCCGATTGATCCCCTCTTACAAAAGACACCAACGTCACCTCATGCTTTTGCGCCAGGTATTTGAGCACGTAAAAGGTCTTCACTTTCGGTCCGCTGTCAGGTGGATAGGGCAGCACCTGGGTAAGCAGCAATACTTTCACTCAAACACCTCGCATTTTTTCCATCAACTCGCCCAAGCGGATAATGGGTCTTCCTTTTTTTCCACCGCTTAAAGAGCTTAGGACTCCATGATAGATGTTCTTGATTGCGACAGTTGAGACGATCATCCACTTCAAAAAAAATGCTTTTAGCGATCCATAATTTTTCTTAAAGAAGATCACCCGGCTACGATAAAGATCGCCCTCGCGTGACGTCCTCCGGTTATTACTGCTGGCGCCTCCATAATGGACAATGCGTGCTTCTGGTTGGTACCAAACTTCCCAGCCAGCCTGCCTCATCGCGTAGCACCAATCAACTTCTTCTGCATACATAAAGAAATCTTCGCTCAAACCGCCAACCTGCTCAAAAGCTTCCCGTCTCACCAGTAAGCACGCCCCCTCCACATAATCCACTATTTGAGGCCCTTTTTCTACTTCAGCTCCTCGACTGGGATAAAACTTCCCATGCCACAAGCGTCCCAGGCCAGTCAAAATAAGGAATTCTTGCCATAAACCTGGGAAGTGGGTATGAGAAGCCTGAAAGCTCCCATCTCGGTTCAAGAGATGTGCCCCAACGATGCCTGCCTTTGGGTGTTCCTTCATAACTGCTAACAATAACTCCATTGCACCGTCAGTTACAAATGCATCACTGTTAAGAAGTAAGATCAAGGGAGTGGTAGTTAGCTTGATTCCCAAATTATTCCCAGATGCAAAACCTAGATTTTTCTCATTGACTGCCAATCGTACCTGCGTGAACTTCTCCCTCACCATTTGTTGGCTGCCATCTTGTGAGCCGTTATCGATTACCAGGGTCTCGATTTCCATCCCTCCGCTTACTTCATAGAGTGTTCTCAGACACTTCTCTAGAAGCTCGCGCGTATTCCAGCTCAAGACGACTATCGCGAGATTAGCCACTGATCCCTTCCATCGTTGGAGGATACAGGCGATCCAATACCAGGATTGCTCCCATGAACAGCCAGTTATAGACGGCGTAATTGAATCCCTCAATCGTCTGAGTATAAGCGAACGGAAACAACCAATCCCCAAACGCCATGATGACGATACACGCAATGGTCCCTGCCAGGGATACGTTGGCAAGTGCCTCCGCGAAATCACCGCGCCCCCTCAATCGTTTACTGAGTCTGATCCCAATCCGCACCAGGCTTCCAAAAAACCATAGGCAGAATACTGTCCCGACGATGCCTGTCTGAGCCACGAGATCAATATAGTTGCTATGAGTCGCCATGGCATCTGTGGGGAAGTAAGTCATGTAATAAACCGCGTACCCAGCCGGTCCGGTCCCAAAAATCAGATGTTCACGTGTGACACTCCAATTGGCTTTCCAGGCTGCCAGCCGGGTAAACCCGCTTTCTTGCGTCTCGTTTTGCAGTACCTTGCCCAAGTAATAATCCGAATTTAATAAAAATAACGCTAATACAAAAGCAAGCATTAGCATGCTCAGCTTTTTGGAGTGAATCCAGGTTAATATCGCCAATGCTACCAGGGCTGGCAGCCAACCCGCTACCCAGGAGATATTTATGCCAAAATTCCACCAAATCCACACAGCCACCAGGATGAACAGGAAAGCTCTCAGTGTCCAATGCATATGCTTAATGAAGATAGCAAAACCAAATGCCAATCCAATCACCCAGAGTGCAAACATACCTCGGATGTCCACCGGTAGAGGTAAACCCGTATAATCCTTTATAAAGCCAACGACACCAGCTGCGATCATCATCCATGCCATAATTTTCAGTTGTCTGGTAGATTCGATGAAATTCCCCACCATTAACAAAGTTATGGGCAAGAAGATCATCACCAAGGCAGATGCGATCTGGACAATAACAAATGTATCTGGTACAAAAACCATTGGATCGCGGAATAAAATACTCCAAAATACCGAAAATGCCACCACCCCAAAGAAAGCCAACAACGGAAAGTTAACTGGCGAGGGTTTTATCGAAAACCTTTTTTCGGTGGTGATAGACCGCAGTACCCATAAGCCAAAGAAAACGACCACAATCAGCATACTCATCGCCAACCGGCTGCCTGTTCCAGTGGGAAATGTAATTGGGACAAATAAAGCGTTGCCAAGGATGATCACTGGAAAGAGTTCGAATTTTCGTAGGAATGCAATTCCAACCAATGCCAATAAGGGGAAAAATGATGCCAGCGCAATATACGAAGGTTTGAAATGGGAGGCAAGGAATCCAATCGCGATGGCGATTAAAAATACACCGCCCACAATTACCCATCTTAGCCAGTGAATATTTTGTTCGACAAAATCAAAGATATCCAACCTGAAAAAGGCAGAAAAAAATTGCTGGCCTCTTACTCTTCTCGAATTTTGCATAAGTTTTTTCTATTTTTCACAAGCAATTTCATCTAGCAATGCTAAAAACTTGTCACCAATTATCTTCCAATTATAAAGTGAACCGACGGTTTGTTGTCCAGATAGACCTAATCGAGATCGAAGCTCCCTGCTCCCCAATAATTTGACCACCTCATCTGCAAATTCCTCTGGGTTGTCCCTGATGATAATATCGCGTCCTGATTTCAAATTCAATCCTTCGGCCCCTTTGCTGGTGGATATGACAGGTGTGCCCATTGCGAGCGACTCCAGGATTTTTAATCTTGTACCACCGCCCACCCGTAAGGGAATCACGCTCAGCCACGCACTTCCCACCCTTGGCCGCACGTCTTCCAGATATCCGGTGAATTCAACATTTGGGTTAGCCGGTATGCTGGCTCGAATAGAATCGTCTATCTTGCCTGTAACAAGCAGCCGAGCCCTGGGCCTCTGTTCCTTGACCAAGGGTAAAATTTCCGAAATAAAATAATTGACAGCATCCAGGTTAGCAGAATACGAAAGTGCCCCTGCATAAATCATCGTATCAGGTTCAGGCTTTCCCCAATCACCCTGGTAATAATCCATGTCAATCCCGTTTGGAATCACCTTTCTTAAGCACTGCGATCTATCTAACCCTTCGACCAGCTCCATCTCGCGCATAGAAACTACCGAGATGCCATTTACTCGCTTTAAAACCCCTTTTATATAATTGGAGTGTTTCCACCAGGTCAGGTTCCTGCGCAATTTCTGCCAGCCATTCGATTGCTTTGAATATGCCTCATGATGAACCATGAGCTCAATCTCGTCAATCATCACTTTAACCCCTTTGACTGCTTTTATATAAGGGGTCATATCCACCTGAGATGCAATCGCCAAGTCATACTTCTTCTTTTGGCAGGCTGATTGGACAGCTTTTTCAAATTCTTTTCGATAAGTATCCACAATGTATCTGGGCTTTGGAGAAAAATACCCTAATCGAGATTGAAGGCTGTCAGGGTTATAATCCTTAAAGAGAACCGTCACCACTTTCTGGCAAAATGAATGCATCCTTCTCTCTCGTTCTTCGAGGATGGGTTCCGAAGCGAAAGAGATCAGATCAATATTGTGCGTTTTAGCGATGATTTTGATCAGATTATAGACCCTTAATTTCGACCCATTATCCGGGGGAAAAGGGAACCAGCGCGAAAGGAAGAGAATTTTCATACCCGTTAGTTACTCCCCAGCCATCCACAATTCTGGGTTCACACGCCCCCAATGACCGGTTATCGCCTGCCGAAGAGCGTATTGCATAGCCTTTGCATGCGTTTTCCTTCCAGCTTTTCGGTTTTCTCGGACTCCCCTCAAGGTACCTTTCAGTGCGCGTGCCAAAGCAGTTAGTTTAATGGTTTCAGGGGTATGCCTGTAGAAAAAAAGAAAACGGTTCCGGGTCATAATGCATAACCCAGGTTCCGGTTATTTTGAACAATTTTTACCTGCGGAAATTTCTCCGTTATGGTTGGAGCAGTCCCATCCGTGGAGAGATTATCCGCGATAACAACTTCCATTATTATGCGACCCATCGACCAGTCACAAACCAAGCAGACAATAAACCAAGAAGAATGACAGATATCGCAATAAATAACCACCGAAAAAAAACGGGGAATTTTGAAGTTATTAAAGCCAGCCCTAAATATAGTGGATAGAGGCTAGCGACCCAGCGTGGCATTGACCAAAAGGCATAACCATAAGGTCCATGGTTTGCCATATAAAACAACATACTTGATATTAGGAATAATGCTGAACTCAAACGCAATTTTGATATTGACCAGATGGCTAATACCCCACCCAATAAAGTATAGAATAAATCTTGAACAACAATGACGCGTGAAAACCAATCTTTATTGATATCGATACCTAGAAAAATTGAGCGCAATTGATCAAATAAGCTCAACCAAGGCCAAGTAATATATCTATTCCAATCTGATGCATGAATAGACATATAACTTAAAAAAAGATTAGCGGAACCCGATTGAAAAGAGATAAAGCCTAAATAGCCTATCATACCCATAGGAGCAATTAGGACACCTGTGCCAAACTTCAATAATTGCGCAGTGCTGAAATTCCTTTGCTGCAAAAATTCCATTATAAAGGGGATAGCCAGCAGGAAAGCTTGCGGACGAGAAGCACCTGCTAGAGCTATAGCTAATCCGCCAATTATAAATCTACCACGTCTCGCAAAGTAAATACTCAGAATACTTAAGAGCAGAAACAATGCTTCAGGGTAAAATGCGACGAAAAAAAATGACATTGGAAAAACACAAATCCATAAAACTGACAAAAACGCTACTTGTGGCGTGTAATCAATTAATACCCATCGGTAAAAGACCAAAACCGACGCGATGAAAGAGAGAACCGAAATAAAAAATCCGCTCCATAATAACGAGATACTTGTGAGTTTACTAATAAACCTACAGAGTAAAGGATACAATGGGAAAAATGCTCGTTCATCGCCGTTAATCCTATAACCATTTTGAGCAATGCCCAAGTAATACCCAGCGTCCCAGCGCACAAATCTCCCTTCCCAGTTATCAGCTTTATAAACATCCCAATATTTGAGAACTTCATCACCCCATCCGATAGTCGGACCGAGAATTTTTGTACCTATGAGACCAAATATCTCGATGAAAATTATTGTGGCTACTATTATTGATAAGATCTGTATCCACCAAGGCTTTTCAAGTATGAATATTTTTATATTTTTCATTTTCTTATCTAATAAATTAACGCTTTGGGTACCATTCATGTGGTTAAATCTCTCGTTCATTCGCCGTAATTTGGCGAAGGCATTGTAAAATAAATAGTTTTTTTATCTTTTACCTGTTTTCAATCAATCCTTGATAGGCTTCCAGCAATTGGGTAGCGCTATCCTTCCAGGAAGATAGCCTTACCCGTTCAAAACCTTTTACGATTAACCGCTTGCGCTCCTCGGGTTGTGTGAAGAGTCTTTCCAGACACCCTGCCAGTGCTTGATGGTCTTCTGCATCAATGATCAAGCCCGCCTCTCCCAAAACCTCCGGTATCGCTCCTCGGTCTGAAGCGATGATTGGTGCACCGCATTCCATCGCCTCCAACAAAGGTATGCCAAATCCTTCAATCCAGGATGGGAACACAAATACGCTCGCCATGCTGTATAAAGTATTTAAATCCTCCCTTTCAGGTCTAATGATAAGTTTTGCAAACCCATCTTTCATAGCTTCATGCACCTCAGGCCACACATCCTCTCTCCTGGAAAAGAAGACGATTTCCTTATCTGATCGGATTTCTTTTGGCAATAACCTCCAGGCTCTTACCAGGACTCCTGGATTTTTGAGCGCATCGGCCAGAACAAAATTCTTGTGGATCTGATACAAAAGCCGGACTTTCTCTATCTCTTGGACATCCTCTACTCTATTAACGTTCAACGGTCTCCCATGGTGAATTACCTTTACTTTTCCATCCGGTAATGAGCCCCACCTCTCGATCTGCTTTTTTGCATACTCAGAGATTGTGACGATCAGATCTGCCTTCCGGACTGCTGCATTGGAGCAGAAGTGAAGGTAAGTCATGTTCACCACGGTACGGAGGTTTTTGGGATGCCCACTCAGAATTTTCCCTAACGGCATGATATTGATTTCGTCATGAAGTGTGATTACCGTTTTTGCTCCCTCTGGACCGAAGCCATAATTGCCAGGAAAATGAACAACGTCTGGCTTATCGAGCCCCATAATCTTCTTCATATTGAAATCATAATAAAAACTGGAAAAGGCATTCTGATATGGTATCAGTTTCAAGTGCACATTACCGGGCAGTCCCTCCAGTTCAAAAGGCTGTTTTGTATCCGCGTATAGAAAAATCGTATGGCTTCCAGCCACTTCAAATAGAGCCGGCAGGAGATTCCGGAGGTAAGAGTTGATACCACCTAAGATACCGTGCGATAAGTAGCGAACATCAATACCTATACGCATGCAGCCTTTTCCTCAATCACAGAATGATATATTTTTTCTAGCTCATCCACTTCTGTCGCAATACTTTTAACCGGTCCTATGCCTCTTTTCAAACGATTTAACAGGCTGGGATCGTCAAGTAAAGACTGAATTTGAACCGACAAATCATTTATGTCACCAGCCTTAAAAAGGAGTCCGTTTTCCTTATGTTTCACCAACTCAGCCATACCGCCCATATCGGAGGCGATAACCGGAGTGTTTGTGATGAAAGCTTCCAGGATCACATTGGGGCTGTTTTCATACCACAATGAGGGAACAACAACAATATCTAAACCTTGCATCACCTGAAATAACGCATCATGAAGATATTTACCTGAGAACTGTATCCGTGTATCCTTTTCTGAAATTTTCCTTAACTGAGCAGAGTATTCAGGAAAAGCTGCCTCATTCCCATAAATTTTTAGCTCAATATGTGGATCATCAATCATCTGGAGCGACTTTATTAAGATATGCACCCCTTTTACAGGCGCTATTTGTCCCAAATACCCAATTCTTAATTTCCCCTTATCCCGGGTGGGCTCCTTTTTTTCTGGATGAACATTTTCTATATTTAATCCCTGACGAGATAATACAATTCTGTTCTTATCCACACCTGCACGGATATGAAAATCCTGCAAAAAATGTGACCTGCTGATAATAACATCTACATCATTAAGGGTTTCTATTGAAAAAGCTTTCCGGTCTTTGAATAATCCGATGGCTGATTTTTGACTTTTCCAGTAGGTTTTCATAATTCCCGGGAATTTTTCGCCCAGGAATTTATACGTCGCTTTTTCTTCGCCGATGCATTGGGCGCACACCACTGGGTCGATCGGCAAAGTAGATAATTTCCCATCACTCCGCAGCATTGTAATCCGGCGGCACAAGAACCAGAAGTCCTCTAGGCTAAGCACCGTCGGAATATTCAGCTCTTTCGCTACCCGAAGACAGCGACCAGTAAGAAGGTATCCACTTATCAAATGGAAAACATCCGGCTTAAATTCTGTAATTAATTTTTCTATATGCTGCCCAATTAATGGATTATCGTACTCCCAACTCGTAAACTCTCCATAAGCGCTACTCATTTCCAAAAACAGTCGTCGAACAGGCACATCTTTATAAAAGTCATCTTCCCACGATAAAGTATTCTTTTTACTGTTAATCACCCGTTCCACACTTAGAACTTGAACTTGGTGGGAGTGATTTATTAAATTTGAGGCGATCCGATATGCTTCCCATTCTGCCCCTCCGGTGAAGTTAGGCGGAAAATGATGCACCGCTAATAAAATCCTCATGACAATGTGCCCTTCTTCTGGGGTAGAAAGAAATGCCTCACAAAATTTAATTCGTCTTTTCCAATTACACCCGTAACCCATGAAATAACGAAGTAAGATACTGCTCCAACTAATACATTGACGATCAGGTTAACTTTCGTTCGAAGGCTGAATACAATGATACCCATCAGCACAGCCGAGAAGATTGTTGAAAGAATGCCTCGATAAAAAACAAAATCCTTATCCTGTTTTCGTAGAAACCAAACATATTGACCGACTAAAATCATCTCTGTGACAACCGTCATTACAGACGCGGCGATATAGCCAAATCGGGGAACGAGAAAAAGGTTTAGTAAGATATTACACCCGGTACTTATTAAAACCGCCCTTGCAACCCGGCTTTCCTTATTCGCAATAACAATTGTATATCCCAGAAATTCTGAGGCATACATAAAAGGCAGAACCCAAATTAAAATCCTTAGAGCGATAATTGATGGAGCGTAATCCTTGGTATATAAGAATTGTACGAATTGATCCGCTAAAATAGTAATCCCGACGGAGATTGGTAAGGACATGAACATCAAATAACGAAAAGATCGGTTGTACATTGAGCGGAGTTTTTCAGGTGCACTCACAGATATTCTTGAAAGAGTGGGATATAAAGATGTATTAAATGCATTGGAAAATATAACCAACGAAAAAATTAGATTGTACGCCGCATTATAATAACCCGTCTCTTGATCGCTTCTAAAAATATTCAAAAGTACCGTATCAAATTTGTACGAGAGGCCCAAAGCAAAACCAACAATTCCAAATGGAATACTAAAGCGTAATAATTTTACCCAGGTATCTGGAGTTGGTTTTCCGACCTTCAACCCCAAAGCTTTTACAGCAAACCAGCACATAATTAACATCGATGAAACTGCTAGAAGATTCGCAGTAATTAAACCAAAATAACCTGCACCCAACCAAAGCAATAAAGCCCCAGCAAGAACAAAGACACTTTGATTTAATACTCTGGAACCTGAAGTAATGTCTAATCGCTCAAATCCCCCAAGAACCGCTTCACTTGAACCCTGAACGGCATACAGAAGAAGGATGATGCTATTTAAGGCTATCCCAAGAATTATGGCTGCAGGTCGATGTGTGAGATAAGCAAATGCAGTAATTAGCAACACACTGGCAATAGCTAATGCTATACGAAAAAAAAGAATATTAGTATAGAGAGTAGAAGACTTTTGGACGCCATCAGGCTCGTCACGATAACGCGCAACCTGACGCGTTGAATAAAGACTTAATCCCAAGTCTGAAAAAATGGCAAATGTCCCAACGAAAGCCAATATAGCTGAATACTGACCGAAAGATTCTGCCCCGAGATATCGAATAATGTGAATAGAAAATATGAAAGAGAAAATCTTGATGATGATTTGAGCTGCAAAAGAAAAAATCGAGTTACGAAAAATCGTTTTTGATGGTTTATTCATGTAATATTTTAATCCCTGAAAAGATCTTTTTCACCACAATTGGGTGCTTGCAGAGTCTTGCAAACACCCAATTATTTGGCTTTTGATGTATCAGTTACGGCAATGCTTGAATGATCAGAGGACCAAGGTTTGCTCGCTGCTCAGAGCCATTGTTGACAATAATAAACGTGAATACTGGATAAGCGACTGGTTTTGATTTACGTGACATTTCGAGAAGCGCACGATGTACCCGATGTACTCATCGGCATCATCGTCAAACGACGAGAAATCCCTCGTTACTTTAATTTGTAAAGCATGTAAGGTCCGGTTTCATAGACCCGAGTATAATGTTGATCCAAGACCTCAGTAGGATAAAGCTGCACCCAGCTCGAAAATTTACCCACCAATACATATTCTGGGAAACCGGACGCACTGAAGTCATATTTCTCGGCGGGTGGAGGTCCTCCTCTCCATATAAACCCCACAGCAGAATCCAGTAAAATCTGGGGTGGGTAATGGTAATTATGGTCTGTCAAGAAACCCATCTCCGGCTCCCAGGTTTCTATCAGAGCATCTTTTGGGATATTTTCATCCATATATTTTGCTATTGCCACCGGTGCATTGAACTCTGGAAAAACGATATTTTTCAAGTTCTGCACGAGAGGGACACCGATCATTGCTATCAACCACACAGCCGCCATTAATCGCAGAGCCTGTCCGCCCAACTCAACGGATTTACCTCGCAACGCCTGCCAAAACGCCTGCCAATCTATCTTGAGTTTGCCTGTCACATCTTCGAAAAAGCGCGCTACGAACAGGCAAGAGATAACCAGTGCTGGAAACGCATAACGGATCCAGCTCACCGATGCGACCACATACCACACCAGGTTCACACCCACCAGCGTCATCAAGATTCCCCACTTCAACCCATCTTTACGCCGTGGGATACAGAACGAGATTCCGTAAATCAGAATGGGGATCAACCAACTTAAGAAGACCTTCAGGCTTAATAGTTCGCCAATGGATCGTTTCATCAGAGACGTCGAGAAAACCAACGCCGCACCTGCTGTTGCTATACGCAAACTCTGGAAATTCTCTGCTGCTGTAGAAGGACCTAAAGACAGCACTAAGAATCCCTGCCACAAGGCATAAATTCCTACCGCTGCTATGGCTGGAATGACGAAATATCTGCCTTTTACAACCCGATAATAAACCAGGTTCAAGAACCAGCCAGCCGCAAAGGTCGGCACAATAACAATCAAGTATTGGTTCTTGGTTACGATCCCTAATCCAACCAGGATTCCTGCTAACACCAGCCTTCCGATCCTGGGTTTTTCCAATTCGTCAAACCAGACCCATATCCCCAGCAGCAGAAATAACAATCCTGGCACTTCACCTAAAACCTGGCGCCCAAATTCGAGGAGTGTGATTCCCTGTGAAGTTACCAGCAAAGCTGTCGCCACCCAGGCTACCCATTCTCCACCCAAAAATTTCGAAAATTGGAAAAATACGAAGATCGTCGCCAGCAGATACGCTGCCATGACCAAACGTGCCTGTAATAGCCCGATTCCAAATAGCTTAAAGACCGCCGCAATGGGTAGCATGACTGTCGGTCCGACCCCCACGGTAGGTCCATAATAGCGGAAGCCCTCGCTGCTTCGATCCGCATACACGCCATATTGAATCAACGTCTTCGGCACATGCAGATGCGAGCCTTCGTCATACCATGTCAGCGGAAAATTGGTCAGATGATAGAATACCAGGAATAATACAAACCCCAAAACAGCGATTCGAATAATATTCCGAATAATTTGATTATTCCAATAACGACCCATACCATCTCCTACTTTCTATCAATTTTCATCGCTTAACAAGTATGAATATGAATTATTTCGGTTCTTACGGATTTTTCTGGATGAGGGGGAGAAACAGATAATATTTCACAATGTATCCTACGATGGACATATCATCTTCGTTTTCAATGCTGTTTCCCGGGGTTGAATCAGGATCATGTGTATCGCTGGTCCAAATCTGTACTTGGTTCGTGTAGGTGCCAGCTTTGTCTGCCCGCAAGGTCAACAAGATCACAATCTCCTGGTTCGCCTGGATTGTCCCCAGATCCCAGGTCAATACACCGCTATTGTTCACCACCGCGTGATCGGATGAGATATACGTATGATCGACCGGGATGACATCCCTGATCGTGACCCCTCCGGCGCTACTCGGCCCCGAGTTCGTAACATGGATTGCGAAGGTCACGTTGCTCCCAGGAGTTGGTGAGAGGGTTTCCAGCGTTTTCACAATCGACACGTCCGCGGCTGGCAAGGGGTTCAAGGTGACCACCCCATAATCGTCCTCCGTGGTTACCCCATTTCCAGGTGTCGAATCCGGATCCTGTACCTGGCTTTGCCAAACCTCTCCTATATTCGTATAATCTCCGCTCGGTTTTACTGTCACCGTGATGCTCAAGAGTGCGTTTTCGTTTGCTGGCAGAGTACCGACGTCCCACAGTCCTGTCTGCGGTACATAACTGCCTTGGGTGGTCGTTACACTCACGTATTCATAGCCACTGGGCACCAAATCCTTCACAACCACCCCCTGGGCGCTATTCGGTCCCTCATTGGCAACGGTTACATTGAAGATTACTGTGTTCCCCACATACAGCGGCAGCGAGTCGATCTGTGCCTGCTTCAATATCGACAGGTCCGCAGCTTGGACTGGTGTTACCACCACCGTGTCATCATCGTCTTCATCTGCTCCTGTTCCAGGGGTCGAATCAGGGTCGTATGCATTGCTGGTCCACACCTCTGCACGGTTGTTATATAACCCTGTTGCATTCACCGTCGCCGTCACCTGCAGCGATGCGTTCTGTCCCGCATTGATCGTCCCAATATTCCAGATCCCGCTGACGCTGTCATAGTTCACGGGCTGGCTTGACTCAACAAAGGTATAGCCGCTGGGTAAAACATCCTTGACAGTCACTCCACTGGCATCGCTGGGTCCTGCATTAGAGACCGTAATCGTGAACACGACCTGGCTTCCCATCAAGGGGGTATTGGTCGAAACCGTCTTCACCACGGATAGATCCGCCACCGGAATGGGCTCGACCGTCACAGTGTCATCGTCATCCTGGGTCGTGCTGTTATCGTTCGGGGT
>Ga0153915_10004628_pt1 | contig 12701 bp, 9 predicted proteins | sample Opewatmetagenome_2_FD_107003 | JGI IMG/M metagenome (GOLD analysis project Ga0153915, IMG submission 107003) | Freshwater wetland microbial communities from Ohio, USA - Open water 3 Core 3 Depth 3 metaG | ecosystem: Environmental > Aquatic > Freshwater > Wetlands | place: USA: Ohio, Lake Erie... | reverse complement strand
TGGACACCGGCCCAAAGGCTCATCATGACTTCGGGAGCGTCCAAAGATCCGGCCATCGCCATTGATTCGTCCGGGAATATCCATTTGGTCTGGTCTGATGACACTCCCGGGAACCAAGAGATCTATTACAAGAAAGGCACAAATGGGGGTACCACCTGGACACCGGCCCAAAGGCTCATCATGACTTCGGGATCGTCTGCACTTCCGGCCATTTCTATCGATTCCTCCGACAATATTCATCTGGTCTGGTCCGATGACACACCCGGGGTCGCGGAGATTTATTACAAGAAGGGTACGGATGGGGGTACCACCTGGACATCGGCCCAAAGGCTCATCATGACTTCGGGATCGTCCAAAGATCCGGCCATCGCCATTGATTCGTCCGGCAATATCCAGTTGGTCTGGTCTGATGACACACCGGGGAACGCAGAGATTTATTACAAGAAGGGCACGACCACGACACCAGTTGTAAAACCAGGTGAATGGACGGCTACGGCAGCTTTTGGCACGTTTGATTTTACCGTGAATTCTGAGAGTAATTACATAACAAAAATAACCTACAATTTTTCAAATTTTAGCTGTGGCGTTACCATAAATGGGGGCCTTAGTATTAGCACCAGTCCAGGTTGGCCTATTTCCAATCGTAGTTTTGAAATTGAGAATTACTTGGATCCTTCCCACAATGAGTTGCTCACCATTAAAGGAACTTTTTCAAACAGTGGTGATCAAGCATCGGGAACTTGGGAAGCAAAATTTTATAATTCTACCTGTTCTGGATCTTGGCAAGGATCACCGAAAAGTTAATTCATCGGCAATTTGTCGAGCCAACGGAAAAATTTGGAGGGCTGGGTCAAGGCAGCTCGGGATGGAGCCTAAGCCGAAAAAGCAGGAAAAAATAGCGTTTCGACTTAGTTCTTAGTCCGGCGGATGTCCTTCCCGTAAACCGCTTCGGCGATCCTCCAGAAAACATCCACCGACTCTTCCTGATTGAGCATGCCGGGCGTCCAATCGTCGCGCTTGAGTTCCATGGGCATGACCTCGATGAGGCGCAGCCGCGGGCCGAGCCTCTCGTTGACGTGCCTGACCATCTCGATGCGCTGGGTCCAATGCGATGATCGCCGCCCCGTCTGGCTCAAAGTAACGCTCTGCTTCTGCGGCGGGACGGAGGTTGCGGCACTGAGGCCCACCCCGTCGTCCGAGACGCCATAGTTTTCGAGCGCAGACTTGATGTCGAACCGGTCAAAATGCTCGGCGATCGCTACCCCATGAAGGACCCAGAAGGTGTCCCGGTTGTCCCAGCCAGCCTCCTTGACGAGCCGGTCGTATAGGCTTTGCCCCGTGCCGTGCATGTTATTGGAAGCCGAGAACGGATTGGGCGGCGGAACGCCCTGCGACCTCATATACTCGGCGAGAGGGACCACCCAGGCTTTCGCCCAATTGTCCAGCGCCACGGTGTCGCCCAGCGGGTCGTCAGGATGAACAAGCTCGTTTCCCCAGCTGACTATATTCCCCTCGGTCCCGATGGCCGCTACAACGCGATCGATGAGCTGCCGCCACCGTTTCATGGCGAGGGGTGTGGTCTCCCGCCAGGTTTCAATCCTGTCCGTGTTGTTCCAAAACGGACTCCAAGGGTAATCGCGGCGGTCGAATTGCTGCGCGAAGAGGTCAAGATAGATTCCGACGCCGGCCCGGCCGAGGATCCTTTGCAGCCGGGCGAGCTGCCGGTCCCACTCAGAGTTCGGTCTGTCCCAATCCGCCTTCCCTTCGATACGCTCGAAAGGCAGGACATAATCCCGGCCCGGACGTTTCCAGCACATAAAGAGCCGGATGTAGTCGACGCCGGCCGCGCCGAGTCTTACCGCGAAGGCTTCAAGCTCTGCATCAGTGAAGAGGTGGGCGGCCGAACCAAGGTCGACGACAAATAAAACCATGAGAGGGACCCCTTCCGGCCTGGCCTGCCGATGTTTTCTGCAGACGAGCAGGGGCCCGGGCGCCTCGACATAAGCCACTCGGTCCCCGCATGTCGGGAGCCAGAGTTTCCCCGTCTCTGAGCAGACCTTAACCCTCAGCTCTTGATGGGGAGGTGGCGAAGGAGAAACGGGGGGAGGCGGCGGACCCGCGCAGGCGGTCGAAAGAATGCCGACCAGGAACACGAGCGCCCGGAAAGGGCGGAATTTTTCGCTCATGGTCATTCCCTGTTCACCTTACGAGGCAAAAACTGGAGGACTAGGTCACGTTCCGGAATTTAAGCGCCGCCTAGGCTGAGACAAGCTGATAGGGCGTCCTCGAACTAACCCAGGAGCGATTTAATGATTGCTCGCACTCGCTCTCCAAACTCGGGATGCTTCAAGGCCAGCGCAATTGTGCCCTCCAAGAGACCAAGCTTGTCTCCGCAATCATGGCGCCTCCCTTCAAACAGGACGCCATAGATTGGCTGGCTGTCTAAGAGCACCCGGATCGCATCGGTTATCTGGATCTCCCCCCGCACATCCACCGGCGTGTTCTTGATGGCGTCGAATATCTGGGGGGCGAAGACGTACCGGCCCAGGATCGCCAGGTCGGAGAATGCTTTGGCCGGCCCCGGCTTTTCGACCATGTCGGCAAGCTCGAAAACCCGCTCCGAGATCTGCCTCTTGACCTTGACGATCCCATACTTATTGGCCCCCTCTTCATCCACCCGCCCCAATACAACAACCGATCCGCCGAGCGTGTCGAAAGTATCCATGAGCTGCTTGATGCACGGCACGTCGCAATCGTAGATATCATCGGGCGTCAGAGCGGCCACCGGCTCGCCGGCCGCGAAGGCCTCGCCCATCAGGATGGCATGCCCCAGCCCGAGCATTTGCGGCTGACGGATGTAGCTGAATTCGGCCAGGCCGGCGATATCCCGCACTTCTTTGAGCAAGTCCGCCTTCCCTTTTTCCTCGAGGAAGGACTCGAGCTCGGGGCTGCGGTCAAAATGGTCTTCAACGGCCGATTTTCCGCGGCTTGTGATCACGGCGATCTGCCGGATACCCGCTCCGACGATCTCCTCCACAGTATACTGGATCAGGGGCTTGTCGATGACGGGGATCATCTCCTTAGGCTGGGCCTTGGTCGCCGGCAGGAACCGCGTGCCAAACCCGGCCGCAGGGATGATGGCCTTCCTGACCTTCATGACCGACCGGAGCTAAAACTTGTAGCTGACTGAGATGTTCGGGACGACGATGCTCATGTCATAGGCCCCGGGCTGGGCATTGGCAAAGGCCGGGTCAAGGAGCCACTCAGCATACCTGACCTCTCTCCCCTTTCCGGACAGGAATTCGAACCCAAGGTCGATGACCAATCCATTCAAAGAATAGCCCACTCCCGCCGTAAAGACGTTAAAGGTGTGGGTTGGGAGCAGGAAATTCATGGTCTCGTCAGGCGTCGGCGTGGGGTCGTAGTAATACCCTCCCCGGATGGCCAGGTTTTCCTTGAGCATGTATTCGGCGCCGAACCGGACCTGCAGGGCGTTCTTCCACTCCAGATGCATTTTGTTTTCGCCCGAAGCGGTCATGAAAAGATCCCAGGTCGGGTCAATGAACTTTAGTTCGATCTGGTCCAGCTTCGACCACTGCGTCCACTGCAGGTCGCCCGTCAGAGTCAGACCATCGAGCGGCCGGAAAGCGACCCCGCCTGCGATCCATAGAGGGAAAGTGACATGGGGTGAGACCGTCTCCGCTTCTGATGATTCATTGAAGCCCAGAAGGCTGATGTTGGAGAGAGAGGTGTCGCCGCTGAACTTAACACGGTTAGGAGTCCGGAGCGTCGCGCCGAAACTGAGCATGTCGCTCGCCTTCACCAGCACCCCGGCGGTCGCGCCGAAACCCCAGCCCTTCAGGTTCATCTCATACTGACCGAGGTCGAATGTATAGGGCGGCTGAGGGATATCGGTGTTCCCGGCCCACCTTTTCATCGAGAACATGCCGTAGTTGATGTTGAGTGTCGCCCCTACGGAGATCATGTCGTTAATCTTATAGGCAATGCCGGGGGAGATGGTTACCAGCCCGATCTTGCTCTCCCACTGATAGGCGATGCCGTCCGACAGGTTGGTGAATTCATTCCCGTCCCAAGAGGTGCCGAGGCCGGCCGGGACATAGACCCCGATGCCGGCGACGAGATAGTCATTGATCGGGTGATAATACGCCAGCAAACCGGACAGGTAGTGCTTCGTCTTCGTCTTGGCGTCGACCACGGTCAGCAATCCGCCCTGTGCAGGAACCTGGAGAAGGTAGCTGCCGGATGGGATGACGTCCGTGCCGTAGAACCCCAGGTAGCGCTTGTCGAATTGGGCCATGCCAGCCGGGTTCCAGAAGATGGCGCTGTAATCGTCGGCCAGGCCGACAAAGGCGCCGCCCATGGACAGGGCCCGGCTGCCCAGGCTGTTCAGGTTGAGCCCGTTGGCCAGGCCGAGCGAACTCAGACCGACGACCGATAAGATAGTGAACAGGAAGATTCTTTGCCGCTTCAAGAGGACCTCCTTACAGGATCGATATGGTCTATATGTTTACTCTATTTTGGCCGATTTTTCAACCGCCGGACCGGGACGGCGCAGTTTATTTGAAGACGAAGTTCTTGTCCTTGTCGACCTCGACCCGCACGGTGTCCCCTTCCTTGTAGCTCCCTTCGAGGAGACGCATCGCCAGAGGGTTCTGGAGTTCCTGCTGGATCGTGCGCTTCAGGGGACGCGCGCCATAGACGGGGTCAAACCCTTTGTCCGCCAGCAGCTCCTTGGCCTTGGGGCTGACCTCCAGTCGGAGCTTGCGTTCTTCGAGTCTCTGGCGAAGGATCTCGAGCTGGATGTCCACGATCTGGATGAGGATTCCCCTGGCCAGCGCCCGGAAGATAACGATCTCATCGACCCGGTTCAGGAATTCCGGCCGGAAGGAGGCCTCCAGAATCTTCAGGATTTCGCGCTGCATGGTCTCGTAGTCCTGGCTGAACTCTTTGATCACCTGGCTCCCCAAGTTCGAGGTCATGATGATGAGGCAATTGCGGAAGTCGACGGTCCTCCCCTTTCCGTCGGTGAGCCGGCCGTCGTCGAGAATCTGCAACAGGACGTTGAAGACGTCGGGATGGGCCTTTTCGATCTCGTCCAGAAGGACAATGGAATAAGGCCGCCGCTTGATCGCCTCGGTGAGCTGGCCACCCTCCTCGTAGCCCACGTAGCCAGGAGGAGCGCCGATCAGCCTGGAGACGGTGTGCTTTTCCATGTACTCGGACATGTCGAGCCGGACCATGGCGCGCTCGTCATCGAACAGGAATTCAGCCAGGGCGCGGGCCAATTCGGTCTTGCCGACACCGGTCGGGCCGAGGAACATAAAGGAACCCAGTGGACGCGAGGCGTCCTGGATGCCCGCCCTGGCCCGCCGGATCGTGTCGGAGACAACGCGCAGGGCCTGGTCCTGGCCGACCACGCGCTTCCTCAGGTTGTCCTCCATCCGGATGAGGCGGTCCAGGTCGCCCTCGAGCATCTTGGTCACGGGGATGCCCGTCCACCGGGAGACGACCTCAGCCACGTCCTCCTCGTCGACTTCTTCCTTCAGCATCTTCCCCTTTTTCTGGACCTCGGCGAGGTCGGCCGCGAGCTTTTCCATCTCCTTGGCTGCCTCGATCAATTTGCCATAGCGGATCTCGGCCACCCGCTCCAGGTCTCCCCTCCTCTCGGCTGACTGCTCTTCCACCTTGAGGGCGTCCTGGTTCTCTTTGAGTTTCTTCATGGCCTCGATCAGGTCCTTCTCCTGCTTCCAGTGGACCTTGAGGGAAGAGCTCTTTTCCTTGATCTCGGCCAGCTCCTGGCTGAGCTTGTCCAGCCTTTCCCGGGAGCCCTCATCCTTTTCCTTTTTCAGCGCCTGCCGCTCGATCTCGAGCTGGAGGGTACGGCGCTCGAGCTCATCAATCTCCTCGGGCAGGCTGTCGATTTCGATGCGGATGCGCGAGGCTGCCTCATCCACCAGGTCGATGGCCTTGTCGGGCAGGTAGCGGCCGGTGATATAGCGGTTGGAGAGCGTAGCTGCTGCTACCAGCGCCGAGTCCTTGATCTTGACGCCATGATGGACTTCGTATTTCTCCTTCAGGCCGCGAAGGATGGAGATCGTGTCCTCGACCGATGGCTCCCCGACGAAGACCTGCTGGAATCTCCGTTCCAGAGCGGCGTCCTTCTCGATGTATTTCTTGTATTCGTTGAGCGTCGTCGCGCCGACGCAGCGGAGCTCACCCCGGGCCAGTTGCGGCTTGAGCATGTTCGAGGCGTCCACGGCCCCTTCGGCGGCACCGGCTCCGATGATCGTGTGGAGTTCGTCGATGAATAAGACAACTTCGCCGCCGGCCTCCCGGATCTCCTTCAAGACTGCCTTCAGCCGGTCTTCGAACTCTCCGCGATACTTGGTTCCGGCCACGAGTGACCCGATGTCCAGGGCGATGAGCCGCTTGTTTTTGAGTGACTGAGGGACGTCGCCGTTGGCGATGCGCTGAGCCAGGCCTTCGACGATGGCCGTTTTCCCGACGCCCGCTTCACCGATAAGCACGGGGTTGTTCTTGGTCCGGCGGGAGAGTACCTGGATGACACGGCGGATCTCCTCCTCCCGGCCGATGACCGGGTCGAGCTTCCCCTGGCGGGCCAGGTCGGTGAGGTCGCGGCCATAGCGCACCAGTGCCTGGTATTTTCCTTCCGGCTCGGGGTCAGTGATCCGCTGCGTGCCCCGGACCGCAGCCAGGGCCTGGAGCACGGCGTCCTCTCGAACCCCGTTCTCTGCCAGGATCATCCCAACGCTGCTGGCCGTGTCCTTGAGCATGGCCAGAAACAGATGTTCGGTGGAGATGTATTCATCCTTGAGTTGTTCGGCCTCCTTCTGGCCCTGGGTTATGATCTGCCGGAGCGCCGTGCCGATATACACTTCTCCGCCGCTCGTCTTCGGCAGCTTCTCCAGAGCTTTCTCCAGCTCCCGCCGGATCTTCGGCGGGCCGACGCCGAGCTTGCTCAGGACGGCGACGACGACGTTTTCTTCTTGACCCAAGAAGCTCCAAAAAAGATGTTCCGGTCGGACTTCCTGGTGGCCCATCTCCTCGGCCTTCGCTTGGGCCGCCTGGAGGGCCTCTTGGGACATCACGGTCAGTCGATCCCATCTCATGGCAACCTAACTCCTTATCTATTTAGTATGACAAAATCTCTGCTTTTTGGAAAGGAACGGAGATAATTTTTTGCTTGACAATTTATGCGAATACGCTATTTTTTCTTCGGAGTCCCCATGGAAGAAATCGAGATCATGAGCTGGCTGACCCTGGATGCCATCAAGAAGAAAGCGAAAGTGGTGGAGACGGTCGGCAACCTCCAAACCGGCCACAGCAAGTCTGTGTTCAGCATCATCGAAGAGGACTACTTGGAGCTCTTCTACAGCGACTCGGCGGCCAACTACCTGCGCCGTTATGAAGACCGGGATGAGTTCGACGCCGCCCTGGAACAGAGAAAAGAAGAGGACGGCGAGACTCATTACGAAGACGAGCGGGATTATGGCGAGGATGAAGAAGACGAAGAAAAAGAAGAGTTCGAAGCCGAGGACGAATCAGAGAACTTCTAGTCTTTTCCGGTCTCTCTGACTTTTCTCTTGAGATCGCTCAGGAAATTGAGGGCGTCCAAGGGAGTTAATGAGGAGATATCGACCTCCTCGATCCCCTCTTTAAGCTCACGCCACCGTTCCAGCTCCCTTTCTTCTGCAAAGAGCAGGAGCTGAGCCTTGTCCCGCTTCCGGCGAGACCGGTAGGCCAGGCGCGGCAGCCCGGTCTCGTCGAGTTCCAGCTTCTCCAGGTTGTACAGGACCTCTTTGGCCCTCTCGATTACGGAGCGCGGAATGCCGGCGAGCTTGGCCACGTGGATGCCGTAACTCTGGTCGGAGGGCCCAGGGACGATCTTGCGCAGGAAGATGACTTCTTCCTTCCACTCCTTGACCGAGACATGATAATTCTTGATCCTCTTCATGGTCAGGGCTAAGTCGGTCAACTCGTGGTAGTGGGTGGCGAAGAGCGTCATCGGCCGGACGTCCTCCTTTTCGTGGAGGTGCTCGGCGACCGCCCAGGCTATGCTTAGCCCGTCAAAGGTGCTCGTGCCGCGGCCGATCTCATCCAACAACAGGAGGCTCCTGGGTGTGGCGTTGTTCAGGATGTTCGCCGTTTCCAGCATCTCGACCATAAAAGTCGACTGGCCCACGTTCAAGAAATCCATGGCGCCGATGCGGGTAAAGATGCGGTCGACCACCCCGATCTCCGCCCGCCGGGCCGGGACGAAGGAGCCCATCTGGCCCAGGATGGTGATCAGGGCGACCTGCCGGAGGTAGGTGGATTTTCCGCCCATGTTGGGGCCGGTGATTATGAGGATCTGGTTTTGGTCGCGGTCGAGTTGAGTGTCGTTGGGGATGAAAGGTTCGACCGACGTTTTTTCGATCACCGGGTGACGTCCCTCGACGATGAGGAGCCTGTCCTGCCGATCGACCAGAGGCCGAAAATAGTTCCGCTGGGAGGCCAGTTCGGCCAGTGAGGAGAGCACGTCGAGACGGGCAACGGCAGCGGCGATCCGCTGCAGCCTTTCCGTCTCCCGGGCCACCGCCTCCCGAACTTCAAGGAAAAGGCGGTGCTCGAGCTCGGCAATCTTTTCCTCCGCCGTCAGGACCTTCTCTTCGTACTCCTTGAGCTCGGGCGTAAGGAACCGTTCCGAGCCCAGCATGGTCTGCTTGCGGGTATAATCGGGCGGGACAAGGTTGAGGTTCGGCTTGGTCACCTCGATGTAGTACCCGAAAATCCTGTTATACCGGACTTTGAGCGAGTTGATCCCGGTTCGCTCCCGTTCTCTTTTCTCCAGTCCGGCGATAAACGATTTTCCCGACCGGCTGATGGACCGCAGGTCGTCGAGCTCGGGGCTAAACCCGTCCTTGACGATCCCGCCTTCGGTGAGAAGGAAAGCCGGCTCGTCGAGGATGGCCCGGTCGACGAGGGCGGCGATGTCCGAACCGTTTTCCCAGGCCGCCAGGATTTCGGCATTCGGGCCCGCCCGGAAATCCTTCAACAATGCCTGAATCCCGGGAAGCGGCACCAGCGACCGTTTGAGGGAAACGAGGTCGCGCGGATGGGCCGCCGCCAGGGAGATTTTGCCCGTAAGACGCTCCAGGTCGAAAACGCCCTTGAGGCTTTCCCGCAGGCCCCGGCGTTCGACGGTCTTTCCGAGCCACTCCTCAACAGCATCCAGCCGGGCATTGATGGCCGCGTCATCGACGAGAGGCGCAAGCAACCAGGCCCTGAACAGGCGGCCTCCGATCGCGGTTACCGTGGTGTCGATGAAATCGAGGAACGAGTCCTTGACCCGGCCGTCCCTGAGGTTGCGGACGAGTTCGAGGTTTTTGATGGTCGTGGCATCGAGCGTCATCTGCTGGCTCGCATGCATATAAGAAATCCTCTGGATCAGGAGGAGGGAGTCCTTGCGGATCTTCTTGAGATAGTAAAGGAGCGCTCCGGCGGCGGAGACGGCCAGCTCCCTGTCCTCGAGACCGAAGCCGGCCAGCGAGTTGACCTTGAAGTGTTCGAGAAGAACGCTTTTCGCCTGGGGAAAGTCGAAGACCCAGTCTTCTACACGGCTCTTCAGGAACGGCCCGGAGTCGATCTTGACGGTGAGATTTTCCGCTTGTTCTTCCTGGCCCTCCGCCAATACGATCTCCTTGGGAGAGGCGCGGAAAAGCTCGTCGGTCAGTAGCTTCGAGTTCTCGAGGGTGCCCTCGGTCGTCCTGATCTGACCGCTGGCCAGGTCGATGAGGGCCAACCCCCAACCGTCCTGGCCGAAATGAACACTGGCCAGGAAAACGCTCTCCTTGGCCCCCTCGAGCTCGACTTCAACGGCGGTGCCGGGAGTCAGGACCTTGATGACATCGCGTCTCACGACGCCCTTGGCCGTTTTCGGGTCCTCGACCTGCTCGCAAATGGCCACCTTAAAGCCCTGCTTGAGAAGCTTCGCCAGGTAAGAGTTGACGGCATGATAGGGGACCCCGCACATCGGCACCTTCTGGCGGGAAGTCAGTGCGATCTCCAGGACCGGAGAGGCCGTCTGAGCGTCCTCGTAGAACATCTCATAGAAATCGCCCAGCCGGAAAAACAGGATGGCGTCCCGGTGCTCTCGCTTGATGCGCAGGTATTGCTCCATCATCGGAGTGACAAGGTTGTCCTGAGCCATCGTCTTATCAACTATCCCCAAATATTATACTTCTTGACGAAGTGGTGGGGATGGTAAGAGGACTTCGCGCGTCGTAGGCCGGAAATCCCGTTGTCCTGCTCGCGGTTGACGAACCGGCATTCAACCCATTCTCTGCGGACGAACTCGCGGTTAACAAGTTGGCTGAGGCCGTCATAGCCCGGGTCGACGATCTCGATGGGGATGACGGCCGTTTCGGGGGTGAGTCTCGCTCCCATAGAAAACGCCACAGTCCGGCCGCCGACCTCGAACACCCCGCCCCGGAGCCCCAGCTCTTCAAAATGGGCCAGCGCTTCCTCGACGACCGATCTCCAGACGGCGCCGAGGAAGCCGTCGCTGCCAGCCTTGGCTTGGAGCCATCTGGTCAGGACCTCCAGGCAGCCGGGCAGGCGATCCCGCGAAAGAGGCGCATAATCGTAGGCATTACCCCTCTCAAACTTGCGGATTCTGTTGCGCTTGCCGTCGTACTTTTTCCCCTTGAGCTCGGCCAAGTCCTTGGCCTGGTATACGTAATCGAAGTTGTCGCGGTCGAGCTCCAACCGGTAGCCACGGCCGTATCTCAAGGCAAAGGACTCGTCAACCCGGGACAGCCGGGGAGCGAACGATAGGCAGGTCCGGAGGGTGGCTTCGGTCGCGGCCTCCCCGATCGGTTGGAGAAAATAGGCCGGCTCTGAGGGCGGTTCGCAGAGGACGCAAAGGTTTCCGTTGATCTCGGTCAACTTGGAGCGCTCGAAATGCCGCCAGAGAAAGACGTTCGCGAAATGGAACTCGCAGGCCTCGGAAGGATGCCGGGCAATGGCCGCTGTCAGAAGGTCGCGATCACCGAGCTCGATAAACTTGAATTCAGGGAAGTGCGGCAGGATCATCTCCCTCCTTGTCTTACCATGACGGTGCAGAGTCCCGGCGTGCAGCCGGCGCACCATTCCGCTTTCTTGACCATCGAGTCGGGAAAAGTGTCCGTCTTCTCAAACCCAAACCGGGCAAAATAATCGGGAATGATGGTTGCCAGGAAGAGATCCCCCGGAACTTCCCGGAGCACCGCTCGGACGAGTTGCCCTCCCCAACCCCGGTCACGCCATTCTTCTTCCACCCCGAGCGCGCATAATTCCCGGCACTCCGGGTGCTCCTTGAGCCCGCAGATGCCGCGGATTTGCCCGCCCTCCGCCACCACCCAAAAATCGTCCGCCTCCATGCCGGCGTAATCCAGGTTGTGCGATTTGGCGAGCCCGACGATCTGCGGGAAATCCCGCTTCCTGGCCTTTCTCACACGCACGGCTGCTATTATACCACCTCGCACAGACAAAAGCAGAGGCAAGGGGTATGGACGTAGAGGGTCATCCGGAGACAAGCGGGCGGGGTTCCTCGAAGAGGAGAGCGAGTCGAGGAATAAGCGAATTTCCCCCGCTGGGGGAAATTCGCAGGCCCTCGAGCCCATGCCCCGAGCCTCATTGACAACAAAGGGAGGCTATTGTATATCACTCCAAGTGAACGGCCCTCTAGCCCTGACCTATCTCCGTATCCTGGCCGTCCCAGTTCTCGTTATCGTGCTCCTCGCTGATTTCCGGGGAAATCACATCGTGGCGTTTGCCGTCTTCCTCCTGGCTACGCTCACGGATATGCTGGACGGCTTCTGGGCCCGCCGAAAAAAACAGATCACCGTCCTGGGCCAGCTCCTCGACCCGACCGCCGACAAGCTGCTGGTCGTCTCGGCGCTCATCTGCCTCGTCGGAAGCGGAGTCGTCCCGGCCTGGATGGCCGTCATCATTATCGGCCGGGAGATCGCCGTTACCGGGTTCCGCGCGATGGCCTCCGCCAAGGGGATCAACATCCCAGCCTCGGTGCTGGGAAAGATCAAGATGATCCTGGAGACCACAACCGTCGGCCTCCTTCTCCTGGGAAAGGCAATCCTGGGCGGACTCTATATCCTGTCAAAGGTGGGACTTTGGCTGACGGTCGCCGCCGCACTCATCTCGGCCGGAGAATACTACCTTCGGTATGGGAGGAAGGTCCTCTCAGCCCGAAGCTGACAGAGCCTCCCGGCACTTGGCGAGCGATTCCCCGTCCTCTATGTTGAGAAGCCTGGGTGGAGCGGTCCACTGACGGCTGATCCGCTTCAACAGGCCGATCAGGACTCTGCCCGGACCCACTTCCGCTACGGTTTCCATTCTTTCTTCCCTGAAAACCAGCATCGAACTCTGCCAGAGGACGGGGCGGCTGACCTGCCGCCTGAGGGCGTCCCGGGCCTCCTGGCCGGAGCGGATGATCTTGGCATCTACGTTGCTGACAACCGGAAACTTCAGGTCCTGGAATTTGACCGCGTCCAGGTCCGCAGAGAGGCGTTCTTCGGCGCTCTTCATCAGGGCCGAATGGAAGGGTGCGCTCACGGGCAGCATGACCGCCCGGGCCCCTTTGATGAGGGCCACGGCCTCTTCCACGGCCTCCTTGTGTCCGG
>Ga0153915_10004627_pt1 | contig 12704 bp, 13 predicted proteins | sample Opewatmetagenome_2_FD_107003 | JGI IMG/M metagenome (GOLD analysis project Ga0153915, IMG submission 107003) | Freshwater wetland microbial communities from Ohio, USA - Open water 3 Core 3 Depth 3 metaG | ecosystem: Environmental > Aquatic > Freshwater > Wetlands | place: USA: Ohio, Lake Erie... | reverse complement strand
CGATCTGGGAGAAGACAAAAAAGACGGTGGTCTTCATCACCCACAGCGTGGACGAGGCGGTCTTCCTCGCGGACCGGATCATCGTGATGACGCCCCGGCCGGGCCGGATCTGCCGGATCTTCGAGATCAAGCTCCTGCGGCCCCGCGAACGGACCAGCGTGGAATTCGCCCAGCTCCGGCGCGATGTGCTGGATCTTATCAACCAGCACTGTTCTATCCAGTAAGGTTTAATACGCGCCATAGCCATTTTATTAAAGCAGTTTGTGAAGCGTACCGGTATCAGTATCGGAGTCTTTTTCCGATATTTTTACCCGCTTTTGACAATTTACCACAGGAGTAGGACGCGATGGTTAGAAAACCGGCAAAGATGTACAGGAACATCTCAAAGAAAGCCTATACACGGCGCAAATATATGGGCGGTGTTCCGGGGAGCAAGATCGTACAGTACGAGATGGGCAACCTCTCGCAGGAATTCCCGACTGAAGTCGACCTTATTGTTGAAGAGGCATGCCAGATCCGGCACAGCGCACTCGAGGCAGCCCGTATCACCGCCAACCGCCGGTTGATGAAGGATGTCGGCAGGTCCAACTTCCACTTCAAGGTACGCGTCTATCCCCACCACGTCCTGCGCGAGAACAAGCAGGCAACCGGCGCCGGTGCGGACCGTGTCTCGGAAGGTATGCGCCTCGCGTTCGGCAAAGCAGTCGGCACGGCTGCACGGGTCGACCCGGGCCAGAAGATCCTGACCGTCTACTCAACTCCCCAGTACCTTGAGAAGATCAAGGACGCGCTCCGGCACAGCGGCCACAAGCTCCCGACTCCCTCGCACCTGAAAGTCAGCACGATCAAGGTCAGCGGCAGGATCGTCGCGGCACCGAAGCTTGTTGGTGAGAAGGTTGTTGCAGCACCGGTCGTGACCGAAGAGGCAGCAGCCGCGGCAGCCGAGCCCGCAAAGGATGCAAAGGGTGGCGCAGCACCGGCAAAGGGCGGCAAGGATGCGAAGGGCGCAGCAGCACCGGCAGCAAAGGGTGGCAAGGAAGCAGCAGCACCCGCCAAGGCCGACGACAAGAAAGGCGGAGCCCACGCAAAGGGCGGCAAGAAGTAATTATTTTTTAAATTTTCTTATCAGTTTTTTTTATTGCAGTTTTTTAGAAATTTTTTAAGAAATTTTTTGCTGGGGACCAAAGGGTCTGCAATTCCCTGAACCCCCATCATCCTACAATTATTTATACAATTTTTATTAAATAAAAATAATCACGAATGTTCCACGATAATTGCATCAGATCAATGGCGAAAAAAACCCGGGCCGGGATGGTATCATGAGCCGCGGGCCAAAGCCGCGCCGGGCATACCGGGCGTCAATACCCGTTGCAGAGATACGCGGGAAGGTCCAGATGGCAGACAATGGTCCGGAGAGGCTGTACGATTTCACGATCATCTCCACGGTGCCGGTTGCATTCATCTGCGTGAAATATGCACGGCGGATCCTTGTGTCGCTAGCGGAGATTGCCGCGGAATTCAGCGAAGATATCCGGAAGCTCCGTTTGATCACGCATGACACGGCAATCTCACGCGAGCTCTGGCTCTGCTCCAAGCACGGCACCCTGCGGTTCTTCCGGATCATCGCGGACGGGCTTGTCGAGCTGGGCCGGGACGGGAAGGTGCTGGCGTGATGAATGGCGCCGGGCTCGTGCCTGTTATTGATTATTGACCCGGAACTCCTGCAGATATGAGTATGATTACGGGCATGGAGTGTTGAACAGTCCTGCCCCCCATCGATTTTTCCCGACCACAAACATCTTGGACAGACCGGTACCAGCTTGTTATTACGGGACGTAGTTCGCATGAGAATCGATGCAGCAGTTTTGTTCATTCTTGTATCGCTGGCGATGATGTACCTGGTCATGCCGATAACCAGCGCTGCAGTGCCTGGTGATAACCAACAGGCCTGGCCGCTCGTCACCAACCCGGAACTCAACGTGACCGGCGCCGATATCGCAAATCTTTCCCCTCCCTCCCGGTACGAGATTACACCGACCATCCGCGTCGAGGTCCGCGTATCCGATACGTTACTACCCGCCCCAAAGGGGGAAATGGAGGCGGGGCCGCGGACGATCGGGTTCTCATTCGTTCCGGTATTTCTCGTGATCATCGCAATTGTCGTAGGGGCCGCAGGAGTGTGGTACCTGATGAAACGAAAGCCGGATGAAGACGAATAATCCCTGTGTTTTTCCTTAACCACGAACAGGGCAGCTGCTGCACAAAACACAGCCGGGCAAATTTCGTCCCGCCAGGGATGAGCGTAAAATTTTTTTATAGAAACTCAAAAGTGAAAGCCTGCATTCCCGGACGAACGGAACGTTTGAACGGTTTTCCGGGAGTCTACAGGAATCACAGGTCAGCGTTTCGCTTATTCGAAGTTTTTACCGGCTGGTACAACGATACAGGGATATTTTAAGAAGGAAAAAAGCTAATTAGAACCAGCTAAAGGCGTAGCGAGGTAACTGTATGCCAACGAGTAAGAAACAGATGGTGAAGCTGAACCAGGCGAAGAAGGCAAAGGCAGAAGAGCTCTCGAAACAGGCGGCTGCGGGTAGCAAAGACGCCCAGAAGAAACTCAAGAAGCTTGAGAAAAAGCTCAAGTGAGCCACTTGGAATTTCCAACTATTTTTTTCCTTTTAGGTCTGCTATAAACGAATATCGCGATGCACGTCGCATAATGCTCGTATATGGAAGAGTAGCGGAAGGCTCGGTTTTCTTATTTTAGAATTTTTTCCGCTGGAAATTTTTACCGGAAGAAATCCCGAAAAATTTCCGGGATATCCGGTTTTACAAAACGTATCAGGAGCACCGGTTACCCGCAGATTATTTACAGATTGTAAATCAGGGAGGTCCTTTGTCAGAGGATTCCGGTGATCCCCGTTTCGTCCCCGGGGAAGACCCCTGTCTCCTGTCCACCGTCGGTGAATGACCTGATTTCAGGGATAGGGGAATCCGGGCCCTGTGCGGGCTCCGTTTGTCCATTTTCCCGGATCCAGAGGTCATAATTCGGCAAAATGAGGGCACATTTCCCGGTTTTTTGTTATTTTCACGCCGGTGAGGGAGAGGTCATATTTAGCCACATTTGGACGGCCAATCGGCAGGTAAATCGTATTTCAGATGGTGGGTGGGGTGGGCCGGATTGGATCCGGGGGTGATCCATACAACCAGACCGGTAATCATAAAAGAGGAGACCGGTTTTTGTAATTGAATCCGCAATCAAAATTCTAAAAACGGATTTGAAAAAAAATTCTCAAAAAAAATTTTGAAAATCTTTTGAAAAATATTGAAAAAAATTTTTCCGGCAACCCGTTACGACATCCCCGGTTTATCCCACGTAAAAAAAACCGGTCCGTCACTTCCTGATGATTCGGTATTTTCCGTTCGGCACCATGATCTCAAATTTCGCTCCTTTCCCCGGAGTACCGTTTTCCCGGATCATGATCCCGGTGATCGCGAGGATCTCCTTTGCAAGGAAGAGGCCAAGCCCGGTATTTTTCCCGAACCCTTTCTCAAAGATCTTCTCTTTCTCATCGGCCGGGATCCCGGTCCCGTTGTCTTCCACAATGATGGCAAGCCCGTCATTGACCTCCTCCCAACTGACACGGATCTCCGTCACGTGTCCCCCGTGCTGTATCGCGTTCTCGAACAGGTTGAAGAAGACCTTCTCGACCATCGGGTCGGCAAAGATCTCGGCATTCGCGCAGGCTGCGGAGCATTTGATCTCCTCCCTCCCCGCCTTTACCGCAAGCTTGTCAAACCGGAACCAGCCGGGAATATGGACCCCCAGCTCCTGGTAGGTCTTCATGAACTCGATCTGGCGGCGGATCGTGATGGAACTGGCATTGACCTTCGTGAGCAAACCGGCGATGGCCGGGTCCTTCACTTTCATTGCTGCAACATGGATGAAGCCCTGGAGTATGGTTAGCTGGTTCATGATATCGTGCCGGGTGATGCTATTCAGAAGACCGAGCTTCCGGTTGGCTTCCTTGAGTGCCGCTTCCGCGGATTTCCGCTCCGTGATATCGGTTATCAGGTTCATGGTTGCCGGCCTGCCATGCCACTGGATCACCGCGACAGAGATGTGAATCCAGCGCGGACTCCCCCCCGGGCCGATCATCCTGAAATCGAAGTTGGCAGAGACATCATCCACGGCATGTCGCTCCAGGTAGCGTGCCTTCAGCATCTCCCGGTCCTCGGGCCAGACAGTCTCCCAGAATTCCATGCCAAGGAGGTTTTTCGCCGGGATCCCGACGAGATCGATCATCCGGGGATTGGCATAGACCATGCGCAGGTCCTGAATGATCGTGATGGCCTCGCTTGCCTTATCAACAAGGCTCCGGTACTTCTCCTCGCTCTCTCTCAGTGCCGTTTCGGCCTTCTTGCGTATGGTGATATCTTCGGAGAAGATGATGATGCCGCCGACGACATTGTCGGTCATATACCACGGGCGCACCTCCCATGCAAGCCACTGGACAGACCCGTCTTCCCGTACAAATTTGTCGTCATTGGAAGACACGACCTCCCCGGCAAGACCCCGGCGGTGTATTGCCTTCAGTGTTTCGGAAAGATCCGGAAAGATCTCGTAATGGGAACGGCCGACGATGTCCTCATCGCCGAGATGGTAATCGGTGATCCACCGGCGGCTTGCCACGATATAGCGCATCTCGCGGTCGAACATCGCAAGGGCGGCGGGTGCGTGCTGGATAAAGAGCCGGAGACGCTTCTCGCTTGTGCGCAGTGCCTCTTCAGCCTTCTTCCGGTCAGTGATGTCCAGTATCGTCCCGATGAGAGTGGTGAGATTGCCGGATTCATCGTACTTTCCCTGGAAGGTTGAGTAATAATAGCCGGTGCTCTTATCCGGCCGGAGGAACCGCTGTTCATACATTCCCGGCCCACGGGATTCGATCGCCTTCTGGATCAGTTCCCTGTCGCGCTGATGGTCCTCAGGCCAGGGTGATAGTTCGAGAATGGAATCGATCTGCGGTGTGAACCTGCCCGGATCGAGACCGAAGATCCTGAACACCTCGTCAGACCATTCCACGTGTCCTGTCTCCACGTCCCAGGACCAGAATCCCATGTGCGCCATCTCCTGCGCTTCCCGCAATTTTCTCTCGCTTTCACGAAGCTCTTCTTCAGCCTTCTTCCGGCTGGTGATGTCCAGCAGGACCCCGTTATAGACAAGTTCGGGACCTTTCTTCATCGGCCGGGCCAGTCCCTGGAACCAGATCGTTTCCCCGGTGGGCCTGATGAACCGGCCCTCGATATCCCATGAAGATTCCGAAGATATGGCCTCACGGATCGAACCCAGGATCGTATCGCGGTCGCGCGGGTCGGCCTGCGCATAAAACTGGTCGAAGAAACGGTCCGCATCATTGCTGATCCCTAAGATTTCCGGGGCACGGCTGCTCACATAGTAAAATCCCATGCTGCCATCGGGACGTGCGTAAAACTGGTACACAACGCCCGGGATGGTGCCCGCGATCTCGGTCAGCAGCTGCTGTGTCTCCAGGAGTTTCTGCTGGGCGACTGCGATCTCCTCGTACTGCTGCCGCAGTTCCTCCTCCGAAGCAATGATCTGTTCGTATGCAGATTTCAGTTCGCGCTTGTCTTTCTTCCGTGCAACCGCCTGCCGGATTTTATGTTCGAGTTCGGCAAACTGGGACTTTGGGTCCCCGCCTTTCTGGAGATAGAAATCGGCCCCGTTGTTGATCGCATCGATCACGACCTCTTCGCGGCCTTTCCCGGTAAAAAGGATGAAGGGGATGTCGCCGAACCGTTCCCGGACCACTTTTAAAAATTCGATCCCATCCATGCCCGGCATCTGGTAATCGGATATGATGGCATCGTAGGATGGGATCGAGGAATTGTTGAGCGCTTCCTGTGCCGATGTCGAGATCCCGACGCTGAATTCGGCGGTCTGCTCAAGGAATATCTGGGCGACTTCAAGGAGTCCGGGCTCGTCATCGACATAGAGGACCCGAATTCCACCCGGCATATTACATCCATATCTGCGAAATTGTATATCATTTTCTGTTGAGGATATATTCCGAATATAAAATTAAAAAAAAATTTCCCGAAAAATTTCCTGCACCGGTCTCCGACCGGATCTCCGGCACACCCCAATTCCTATATTACCCCCTGCCCCCCAGTATAATTAAATGCAGATCCCAAACCCCGATCTCATCCACAAGGCGCTTGCCGATGCCACCTTCCACGCGTACCGCGAAGCGGTCATCCGCCTCCCTCTTGACGTGCTGAAGGTGATCGGGAACGCCGCCCGTGCCGAGACGGACCCGGTGGCCCGCGGAGAGTTTGCCAATATTCTCAAAAATATCAAGACCGCCGGAGAACTTGGCGTGCCGATGTGCCAGGACACCGGCGTCCCGGTCATCTACCTCACCATCCCGCCCGATGTGGCGCTCACGCAGGAGTTGTACGACGCTGTTGCGGAAGGTGTCCGCAAGGCAACAAAGGAAGTGCCGCTCCGCCCCAATGTCGTTGACCCGCTCAACCGGCACAACACGAACGACAATACCGGCGCCGGGATGCCGGCCATCCACGTGAAGCCCGGCAAAAAATTCACCGTCACGGTGCTCCCCAAGGGAGCTGGCGCGGAGAACATGTCCCGGATCGCGATGCTCCTCCCCTCCCAAAAAGATCAGATAGAGAAGTTCGTGGTCGAGACGGTGTATCTCGCAGGATCACGCCCCTGCCCCCCTGTCATCATCGGGGTCGGGATCGGCGGTACGTTTGACGGTGCTGCGGCACTCGCGAAGGAAGCCCTGCTTGAGCCGGTTGATTCGATGACCGAATACGAACAGCAGCTCCTCTGCGCTGTGAACAAGCTCGGCATCGGGGCGATGGGACTCGGAGGGGATTTTACTGCACTGGCGGTCAAGGTGAAGACTGCCGGCTGCCACACGGCATCGCTGCCGGTTGCGGTCAATATCCAGTGCTGGGCGAACCGGCATGCAACGGTCGAGGTGAAGCGATGACCGGAAACATTATCCAGCTCCGCACTCCGCTTGGCGATGAAGTCCTGAAGCTCAAAGCCGGCGACCACGTAGAACTTTCCGGCATTGTCTACACGGCCCGGGACGAGGCCCACCTCCGCATGAAAGAAGAGGGCATCCCGTTCGACCCGAAGGGTGCGGTTATCTACCACTGCGGCCCGGTCATCCAGGATAACAAAGTCATTGCTGCCGGTCCCACAACGTCCGCCCGGATGAACGAGCTCTCCGGGTTCCTCATTGATCAGGGAGTCCGGGGACTTATAGGAAAAGGCGGCATGGGAGCAACCGTGCGGAACCAGCTCGCGGGAAAGGGCGTGTATCTCGCTTTCACCGGTGGATGCGCTGCCCTTGCCTCGTCACATATGACCCTCAGGGGGGTCTTTTACGAGGACCTCGGTATGGCCGAAGCGGTCTGGGCGATCGAACTCGACCGCCTGCCCCTCGTGGTCGGGATCGATGCCCACGGGAACGATATCTTCGATACGGCCCGGAAGAAGGCTGAGGATGCATTCAGCAAATATTCTCCCGGGTCGTGCTTCGCCCCTCCAGTAGAAGAACGCTAAAGCGTTCGGTTGAAGAATCTTTCGGGTTCAATCGAAGAACGCCGATGCGTTCTTCTCATCTCACAAGTCTGATGACTTGTTCGATTCTCCTGCCGCGGTCTTTCAGACCCTTGGTATAAAGGACAGGTTTTTTGTAACAGTTACCGTATAAGTACTACGATAGGACTGCCGATCCATGAAACTTGCCATCGACGAGACGCGGTGCAAAGGATGCAACCTCTGTACAAAGGTCTGCCCTTATAAGATTTTTAAGGAGGGCAAGCGGCCCAACCGGAAGGGAATTGTCGTCCCGGAACTCGACCGTCCCGAGCGCTGCACCAACTGCCGCTTGCGGAATCTCTACGGCCGGCAGCTCTGCGGCGTCTGCCAGCTCACCTGTCCCGACCAGGCGATCCACTGGACCGAGGAAGAGCCGTACGAACCCCACAAGGTGGCGATTGAATATTGACACGGACAGAATTCTGGCAGGGTAACACGGCCTGTGCCGAGGGGGCGCTTGCAGCCGGTTGTAATTTTTTCGGGGGCTACCCGATCACCCCCTCGACCGAGGTTGCCGAGCACATGGCAGCAAAACTGCCGAAGAAAGGCGGCGTCTTCATCCAGATGGAGGACGAGATCGCGAGCATGGCCTCGATTATCGGCGCGTCGTGGGCCGGTTCCCGGGCAATGACCGCGACGAGCGGGCCCGGGTTCTCCCTCATGATGGAGAACATCGGTTTTGCCGCAATGACCGAGACGCCCTGCGTGGTCGTCAATGTCCAGCGGGGCGGCCCATCCACCGGGCAGCCGACGATGTCTGCACAGGGCGACATGATGCAGGTTCGGTTCGGTTCGCATGGCGATTATGCGATCATCGCCCTCTGCCCTGCCACCGTGCAGGAGATGTTTGAACTGACCGTGAAGGCATTCAACCTCGCGGACAAGTACCGCGTGCCGGTCTTCCTGATGGCTGATGAGACGGTCGGGCACATGCGGGAGAAGATCCTCGTCCCCGACAAGGTCGAGCGGGTATCGCGAAAGCCGTTCGTGCCCGGCACCCCCCCCTTCCGGACAACTGATCCCGACCTGGTCCCCGGTTTCCCACAGTTCGGCACAGGACAGCACGTCCACGTGACCGGCCTTACTCACGATGAGCGGGGATACCCGGCTGCAACGAACCCGGGCCTGCACATGGCCCTTGTGAAGCGGCTCGTGGATAAGATCGAGAACGCCCGGTACGAGATGGCGGATTACGATATCATCAACCCGGACGCAGAGCAGGTCTTTGTCGCATACGGTGGCCCGGTCAGGACCGTGCAGCAGGTGCTCCACGACAGTCCGAATAACGATATCGGGTTTCTGCGGATCCGGACCGTCTGGCCGTTCCCGGAGAATGCACTTGCGGAGTTCAGGAACGCACGGCGTTTCCTCATCCCCGAGATGAACCTCGGTCAGATCGCCCGCGAGATCGAGCGGCACGTGAAGGTACCGGTAAAAAGCATCCCCAAACTGGGCGGGGAGCTCCACACACCCGCCGAACTGGTCGCCGCACTGGAGGCAAAACAATGAGCTTTGATGACTGGTACCGGCAGGACCGGCTCCCCCACATCTACTGTGCGGGCTGCGGGAACGGGACGATCATCAACTGCACGCTCGCCGCCATCGACCAGATGGGCTGGAAGAAGGAGGAGACGGTCTTTGTCTCCGGCATCGGCTGCTCCTCGCGTGCCCCCGGCTACATCCTCACCGACTCGCTCCACACCACCCATGGGCGTGCCCTTGCCTTTGCCACCGGTGTCAAGATGGCAAACAGGGACCTTCACGTGGTCGTGTTCACGGGCGACGGCGACCTTGCGGCGATCGGTGGCAACCACTTCATCCATGCGTGCCGCAGGAACATTGATATCACGGTGGTCTGCATGAACAACCAGATCTATGGCATGACCGGCGGGCAGGGGAGTCCGACCACCCCCAAAGGATGCCTCTCGTCCACTACCCCGTACGGGTGTACCGAGACCCCATTCGACCTCTGCGAGCTCGCCACTGCTGCCGGGGCAAACTACGTTGCCCGCTGGACATCCTACCACGTAAAGGAACTCGAGAAGGCGGTTAAGGTCGGGCTCGAGACCCCCGGCTTCTCCTTCATCGAGGCGCTCGTCCAGTGCCCCACGGCATTCGGGCGCAGGAACAAGTTCCGGCAGGTGGCCGACCATGTCGAGTACTTAAAAGTCCACTCCCTGCTCCGGGCAAAACGCGACCGGATGCTTGAAGCGGGCGAGCACATACCGGAGGACATGTTCGTTGTCGGTGAACTCACCCGCAGGAACCGGCCGGCAATGGGGGTGAAGCCATGAGAAACGAGGTCAGGTTCTCCGGGTTTGGCGGCCAGGGGATCATCCTCTCCGCGGTCATCCTCGGCCGGGCTGCCGTGATGTACGACAACAAGTTTGCGGTCCAGACGCAGGTGTACGGTCCCGAGGCCCGGGGCGGGGCTTCGATGAGCCAGGTAGTCATTGACGATGCGGAGATCCTCTACCCGAAAGTGGCCCACCCGGATATCTACATCATCATGTCGCAGGAAGGGTTCGAGAAGTATGGCGCCGGTGCAGAAGACCCCGCGGTGATGCTCGTTGACTCTTCACTCGTCCATTCCCGCCCGAAGTGCCGGTGCATCGAGATCCCGGCGACACAGGAAGCCAAGCAGACGCTCAAGAAAGACATCGTGGCAAACATCGTGATGCTCGGGGCGCTCGTGGCTGCAACGCATGTCGTGAGTGAAGAAGCCCTGAAGAAGGCGATCCTCGACTCTGTGCCCAAGGGGACCGAGGAGCTCAACCTGAAAGCCATGCAACTCGGCCTGCAGCTGGGGAAGCAACCATGAAACTACGCGAATACGAGGCAAAGAACGTATTACGGGAAGCCGGGATCCCAGTCCCGGCGGGATTCCTGATCCGATCGGCTGACGAACTCACCCCCCATCTCGGCGCACTGGGTACGGCATTCGTCCTCAAGGCACAGGTCGATGTCGGCGGCAGGGGAAAGGCCGGCGGCATCCTGATGGCCGGCAAGGCCGACGGGACGAAGGTCGCAAAAGAGCTCTTCGGAAAGCTGATCAAGGGCCTGCCCGTAAAGGAAGTCCTTGCCGAGCAGAAACTCGACATACAGCACGAGTATTATCTCTCAATCATGGTCGACCGGTCGAGCAAACAGCCGCTCATCCTCTTCACTGAGGCCGGCGGGGTGGAGATCGAGATCACTGCCCGGGAGCACCCGGAACTGATCAAAAAGGTTGTTGCAAACCCCCTGATGAAGGACCTCCCGCCGTTCATGATCCGGGAACTGATCGGGAAAGCGCCAAAGGAGATCGGCCCGGTCATCAACAGACTCTACAAAATTTTCATCGAAAAGGATGCTCTCCTAGCCGAGATCAACCCGCTCGTCACTACGCCAAACGGGGTCTTTGCCGCGGATGCGAAGATCATCGTGGACGACAATGCCCTAGGGCGGCAGGGGATCACCATGAACCGCGACCTCTCCGAACGGGAGCGGGAGGCCGAGAAGCACGGCTTCTCCTACGTTGAACTGGACGGCGCCATCGGCGTGATCGGCAACGGTGCCGGGCTCACGATGGCAACCCTTGACCTCATTGAATACTATGGCGGGAAGGCGGCAAACTTCCTTGATGTCGGAGGCGGTGCCGAGAGCGAGCGTGTGATGAACGCGGTCCGGCTCGTGGCAAGTGTCCCGTCCGTGAAAGTCATTGTCGTGAACCTGCTGGGCGGGATTACCAAGTGCGATGAGGTTGCAAAGGGCATCATTGCTGCGGGCATCTCCCAGAAAGTGATCGTCAGACTCGCCGGCACGAACGAGGCAGAGGGCAGGAAACTCCTTTCCGAGAAGGGCTACGAGATGCTGGATACCATGGACCTTGTTGTGAAGAAGGCTGTGCAGGTGACCGCATGATCTACGGGGACAGGAAGACCGGCATCCTCGTGCAGGGTGCAACCGGCAAGCAGGGCGAGTTCCATATCGGCCTCATGAACGCGTACGCACAACAGGTCGGAGGCAGGGGCGTTGTTGCCGGTGTGACACCTGGCAAGGGAGGTCAGCAGGTGCACGGCGTGCCGGTGTTCAACACCGTGAAGGATGCGATGAAGGAGCATGACATCGGTGCTGCCGTCATCTTCGTCCCGGCCGGCGCAGCAGCTGACGCGATCATGGAGGAGGCGAATGCCGGCATCCGGACCATTGTCTGTATTACCGAACATATCCCGGTGCAGGACACCATGAAGGCGATCGCGTACGCCCGTATGGAGGGTGCGAGCGTGATCGGCCCCAATTGCCCGGGGCTGCTCTCGCCCGGTGAGGTGAAGATGGGCATCATGCCGGCCGGGTTATTCTCTCACGGAAATGTCGGTGTCATCTCCCGCAGCGGCACGCTGACCTATGAAGTCGTGGACGAGCTCACACGGGCCGGTATCGGCCAGAGCACGGTTGTCGGTATCGGTGGCGATCCGGTGATCGGCCAGACGTTTGTCGATGTGCTGGAGCGGTTCGAAAACGATCCCCAGACAAAAGCAGTCGTGCTGATCGGTGAAGTCGGCGGTAACCTTGAAGAGGAAGGGGCAAAGTCCACGGACCTCCCGATTGTCTCGTACATTGCCGGCGTCTCGGCCCCGCCCGACAAGCGGATGGGCCACGCGGGTGCGATCGTTGAAGGTGGCGAGGGCGATGCCCGGTCGAAGATCGCCCGGCTCAAAAAACACGGCGTCCCGGTTGCATCACGCGTATCGGAGATCCCTGATATGGTCCGGGAACTGTTCCGCTGCCATTGTTAGGCTAATTCTTTCAGTCTTTTTTTCGTGTCGGGATTTCGGGTTATTGTTTCCGGTGTTCGACGTATTCGATAACGGATCCATCCGGGTGACGTACGATCATGTTGATGCCGGTCGGCACCTGCTGTGGCGGACGCAGGATGGTCCCCCCGTTTTCAGTCAGGAAACGGTGGTATTCATCAACGGAATCCACGAGAAACGTTGCTGCGGTCGACCGGAACGGCTGGAGTGCCTCTTCCGGACCGGCGATGATCAGCACATCCCCGACCGAT
>Ga0153915_10004626_pt1 | contig 12704 bp, 6 predicted proteins | sample Opewatmetagenome_2_FD_107003 | JGI IMG/M metagenome (GOLD analysis project Ga0153915, IMG submission 107003) | Freshwater wetland microbial communities from Ohio, USA - Open water 3 Core 3 Depth 3 metaG | ecosystem: Environmental > Aquatic > Freshwater > Wetlands | place: USA: Ohio, Lake Erie... | reverse complement strand
GCGATGCGCATAGAGCACCGCCACTCGGTCCGGCTCCGGTACCGCCAGCGGCCGCCAGAGGATGCCGTTGCCGAGGCTGTAGACCGCGGAGGTGGCGCCGATCCCCAGGGCCAGCGTCCCGATCGCGGCCAGCGTGAAGCCCGGCGTGCGCCGGAGACTGCGGAGGGCGTAGCGGATGTCCTGTATGACCACGGGTAGAATCCTCGATCAGTTCTGAGTCTCGGGTTCCGAGTTGCGGGGGCGCGGGTCACTCCGCGCGCAGAGCCACCATCGGGTCGACCCGGGTGGCGCGGAGGGCCGGGATGCAGCAGGCCGCGAGCGATACCACCGCCACGCCCAGAGCCACGGACAGGAAGGTGGTCGGGTCCAGCGGCTCGACCCCGAAGAGCTGGTTCGAGAGGAGCCGGGTGAGACCGGCCGCCCCGAGAAGCCCCAGCCCGACGCCGATTGCGGTGAGCCGCAGTCCGCGTCCCAGGACCAGCCCCAGCACGTCCCGTGGCACCGCACCCAGACTCATGCGGACGCCGAACTCGTGGCGGCGCTGCACCACCCGGTGCGACATCAGGCCGTAGATGCCCACCCCCGCGAGCAGCACCGCGAGCGCGGCGAACCCGCCGAGGAGAAACAGCAGGAACCGCTCGAAGTCGACCGAGGCGGCGAGGATCTCGGTCATCGGGCGCACCTTTCCCACTGGAACCAGTGCGTCGGTCTCGTGAATCGCGCGGGTGAGCGCCGGCCCCAGGGCCGCGGGATCACCCGACGCTCTGAGGAGTACATGAATCGGGTACCAACTGCTGAATACCCGGGTAACTTCGGGTGGGGTCTGGGCCGAGGTCATGAACACGGTTGGCGGGGCCGGGAAGCCGATGTAGCTGCGCACATCTGCCACCACGCCGACCACCCGGTAATTGACCCCATCATCGCCCCCGACGTTGAGATTCCGTCCCAGCGCACCCCGATCGTTCAGGAACTGCCGGGCGAACGTCTGGTTCACCACCACCACCCGCTCCGCAGTCTCTCCGTCGCTGGTCGACAGATCCCGGCCCTCGACGACCGGGACACCAAGCACGCCGAAGTACCCCGGGGTGATGGTGCGATAATCGATGGAGCGCGGGCGCCCTTCACCTTCGATGACGACCGCCTGATTCCCGCCCCGGGTGAGCGGGAGCCCCGCCTCCACCACCGCGGCTCCCTCGACTCCGCGCTCCGCCTTGAGTCGCCGGATCAGCTCGTCGTAGAACAACCCCGGAGACGATTCCCGCTCGTACCGCGAGCCGGCGAGCCAGATCTCGGCCGAGAGTACCCGCTCCACGTCGAAGCCGGGGTCGGTGCTCATGAGGTTGGCGAAGGTCCTCCCCAGGAGTCCGGCGCCGGTGAGCAGCACCAGTGAGAGCGCGATCTCCGCGATCACCAGCACGTCCCGCATCCGGCCATGACCGGTACCCGCGGTGGTGCGCCCGGAGCCGTCCTTGAGGACACTCTGCAGATCCACCCGTGCGATCTGCCAGGCGGGAAGAAGACCGAACACCAGCCCGGTCAGGAGGGAGAGGCCGAAGGTGAACCCGAGGGCGCGGCCGTCGAGCTGGATTCCCTCTGTTCTGGGCACATCGCCGGGCAGGAAGCGGATCAGCGCCTGGAGCCCCCACACAGCTATCACCACTCCGATCACGCCACCAAGGAGGGCGAGAACCAGGCTTTCGGTGAGCAGCTGGCGGACCAGCCTACCACGTCCGGCACCCAGCGCCATCCGCATCGCCAGTTCCCGCGCGCGGGTGATCCCCCGGCTCAGCAGCAGGCTGGCCACATTCGCACAGGCGATCAGAAGCACGAATGCGATGGCGCCGAGGAGCACCCGGATCGGACGACTCACGTTGGAGACGATCAACTCCTGATAGGGCAATAGGTCGACCTTGACCTCGCTCGGCTCGACCCGGGTGAACTCTTTCACGAAGGCCGCAAACGAGCCCGCCATCCACTGCCGCGCCTGGTCGAGGGACAGCCCCGGGCGGAGCCGGCCGATGAGAACGAGGTTCTGTCCGCTGCCGATGGTGCGGCTCACCTGCGCCAGGGTGCTCCACGCATCGGCCGCCGGTTGGGAGCGGAAGCCAGGCGGCATGACACCCACCACCGTGTGTGGCGCTCCATCCAGCGAAACCGTCCTGCCGAGGATCCCCGGATCTCCGCCGAAATGCCCCTGCCAGAGCTCGTGGCTCAGCACGACCGCGGTGGCGCCACCCGGCTGGTCCTCCTCCGGCAGGAAGCCGCGGCCCATGGCAGGCTGGACGCCGAGTACGTCGAAGTAGCCCCGCGACACCCGCAGGCCTGCCACCCGGAGCGCCTCGTTGCCGGTATAGAGGTTGAAGCCGACCGTGGTCGTTGCCGCGACCGCGGAGAAGACCTCGCCCCGTTCCTCGAAGAACTGGAACGCCCGGTAGGTGATCCCCATCTGGCCGCGGTAGCTGCCGCTGGTCTGCGCCAGCTGCACCAGGCGATCCGGGTCCGGGTAGGAGAGCGGACGCACCATGACGCCGTAGAAGACGCTGAAGATCGCGGTGTTGGCGCCGATCCCCAGCGCCAGGGTGACTGTCGCCACCAGCGTGAAGCCCGGAGTGCGGCGCAGGGTGCGGACGGCGTATTTGAGATCGTGCAGGAAACTTGACATGACGCCTCAGTTCCGTGTTCCTGTGTAGCGCCGCACAGCTGTGCCGCGCCTACGCGGAACGCGGAACACGGAACGGGGAACCCTATTCACCGCGCAGCACGATCATCGGGTCCGTCCGCGCCGCGCGCCGGGCCGGGAGCCACGACGCGAGCACGGCGACGGTCGCAAGTCCCAAGGCCACCACTCCATAGGTCGCCGGGTCGATTGGCCCAACTTCGTACAGTTGGTTCGCGAGAAGACGGGTGCCGGCTGACGCCGCGACGAGACCAAGGACCGTCGCCACGAGCGTCAGCCGCAGTCCGTGACGCAGGATCGGGGCGACCGCCTGAGCCGGCGTGGCGCCGACCGCGAGCCGTATGCCCACGTCCCGGGTTCGCTGCGTCACCAGGTAGGAGATGACCCCGTAGACTCCGACCCCGGCGAGGATGAGCGCCAGCAGCGCGAACCCCGCCGTCAGCCGCATGGTGAACCGGAGCCGGCTCATGGATCGGTCCAGCAGCTGATCCATCGAGGAGATGGCCCACACCGGTTGATCGCGGTCCACGGCCCAGATGGCGGCCCGCACCGCCGGCGCAAGCGCCAGCGGATCGCCCGTGGTCCGCGCCACCACGTTGGAAAAGAGCGAGGGCGCCTGGAGCACCGGCCAGTAGAGCTGCGGACCGACGATCTCTCCCAAGTTGAGCTGGCGGACATTCCCCGCCACGCCGACGACGGTGTAACTGACGCTGTCGCCTACCTGACGGATCCGTTTGCCCAGCGGAGACTCGCCGGGCCACTCGCGCCGCGCCAGCTCGGCATTGACAACGACCACGGGGAGGCTGCCCATCCGGTCACGCGTATCGAACTCCCGGCCGGCGACCAGCGGGATCTCCATGGTGCGGAAGTACCCGTCGCTGACCACGTTGCCCTGGGCTGCGGGCTCCTGGCCGGCAGGTGGCGCCGCCCGGCCCTCCACCGTGTAGTTGGTGCTGCCCCAGTTGCCGCTCATGGGAGTGGCCTGGACCAGTGCCGCCGACGTCACTCCCGGTACCCGCCGGACTTCCTCGAGCGCCGCGCCGAAGAACCCGGTCAGCTGTCCGGGTTTCGAGTACTTGACCGCGGGCAGGCGGAACTGAAACGTGAGCAGATTGCGCGGTTCGAATCCGGGGTTGACCTGCTGCAGCCGGCCCAGACTGCGAAGCAGAAGCCCAGCCCCGATGAGCAGGACCAGGCAGAGACCCAACTCACCCACGACCAGCACGCTGCGCGGATCGAGCCGGTGGCCGATGCCATCAGTCCCGCGCCTGAGGCCGGTCCCGAGACTCGACCTCAACCCGTACCAGGCCGGGGTGAGGCCGAAGATCAGGGCGGAGAGCAGTGTTACGCCGACGGAAAAGAGCAGCACCGGACGGTTGACGCTCACCGGCGCGCTGCTGGGCAGCCCGCCGGGGATTGCCGCGGCGAGACCGCTCACCGTCAGCACCGCCAGGCCGACGCCCGCCGCACCGCCGATGAGCGAGAGCACCAGGCTCTCGGTGAACAGCTGCCGCAGCAGCCGCCCTCGGCCCGCCCCGAGGGCGGCACGCAGCGAGAGTTCCTGCCTGCGGCCCAGGGCCCTCGCCAGCTGCAAGTTGGCCACGTTGGCGCAGGCCACGAGCAGCACCAGGACCACAGCCGCGAGCAGGGTCAGAAGGGCCGGTCGCAGCTCCCCGGCGACCTGGTCGCGAAGGGACAGGACGGTCACGCCGATGTCCGTGTTGCTGGCGGGGTATTCGGCGGCCAGCCTGCCGGAAATCGCCGAGAGATCGCGTTGGGCGTCCGCCAGCTCGACGCCGCCCCGGAGCCGCCCGACTGCCCAGACGTTCCGGACCCCCCGCTGGAAATTGACGGCGCCGCTCGGAATGCCGGTGATCGGGAGCCACACATCGGTGCGCCCTCCGAAGGGCGACTCGAACCCCGGCGCCAGCACCCCGATGACCACCGTGGGCCGTCCGTTGAGGATCAGGGTCCGGCCCACGACCGCCGGATCACCGCCCAGCCGCATGCGCCACATCCGGTCGGAAATCACCGTTACCGCCAGGTCGGTGCCCGGAGCCGTCTCCTCCGGGGTGAAGATCCGGCCGCGTGCCGCCGTCGCTCCCAGCACGGGAAGGGCCTCGGCCGTGATGAACTCGCCACCGAGACGCTCGGGGGTCTCTCCGCCGGTGAGGTTCACGCTCATGCCGCGAATGACCCCGATGTCCTCGAAGGTCCGGTTCCCGGCTCGCCAGTCCTCGACGTCGGTATAGGCGGTCAGGGTCTGCCGGTTGGAACCGCTCGACCCCCACATGGTCACCAGTCGGTCCGCCTCGGGATAGGGTAGCGGGTGCAGCAGGACCGCATACACCACGCTGAAGATCGCGGCGTTGGCGCCGATGCCGAGCGCCAGCGTGAGCACCGCCACGAGCGTAAAGCCGGGGAGGCGGTGCAGAGAGCGAAACGTGTACCTGAGATCCTGCAGCAGAGTGGTCATGAAGAGTCAGTTCCGAGTGCCGGGTTCCGAGTTCCGAGGTGAGCTCCGCACTCAGAACTCGGAACTCTGCTTCACTCCTCCCGCAGCACCACGACCGGATCGACCCGGGTCGCCCGGCGGGCGGGGAGCCAGGTCGCCAGCAGCGTCACCACGACCAGCAGCAGCGATATGAGCACGAAAGTCAGCGGATCGGTGGCACTCACGTTGAACAGCATGCTGCGGAGCACCCGGCTCAGCGCCAGTGCGGCGACCAGGCCGATCCCCACGCCCACGAGGACCAGTCGCATGCCCTGGGTCAGCACCAGCCGCAGCACATCCTCCGTCCCGGCGCCCAGCGCCAGGCGCACGCCGAGTTCCTTGGCGCGCTGGGTGACGGTGAACGACATGACCCCGTAGAGTCCGATCGCGGCGAGTCCCGCCGCGAGGCCGGAGAAGATCGCCAGCAGCACCATGGAGAATCGCCGCGGGCCGGTGCTGACATCGATCAGATCCTCCATGGAGCTGACGTTGGAGATCGGCAGGTCCTGATCGATTCCCTTGATCGCGGTCTTGACCGGCGCCACGGCCGCCATCGGGTCGCCATTGGTCCGCACCACGAAGGCCATGGCCCCCTGGGGGAGCTGTCGCATCGGGAAGTACAGCTGCACCCGTCTGCCACCGTCGAGACCCTCGTGAAGCGTGTGCCCCACCACCCCCACGACCTGGATCCAGCTGACGCTCGAGTCGGTCAGGTTGTTGAAGGTGATCCGCTTGCCGATCGGATCCTCCTTGGGCCAGTAGCGCCGTACCATCTCTTCGTCCACGATCACCGCGCCCGGCGCACCGGGCCCGTCCTGCTCCGTGAACTGCCGGCCCTTGATCAGGGGTACGCCGAGCGCCGACAGGAACCCGGGCGTCACCAGGCGTATATCCCCCCAGGGACCCGGGGTGTTCGCCGGCGCCTGGTAGCCTTCGACGTTGAAGCTCCCCGTGGACCAGTCGCCGCTGAAGGGCAGCACCGATGTCGCGCCGGTCGCGGTGACTCCGGGGACCGCGGCGATCACTTCCGATACCCGATCGAAGGCGGCCAGCCGCAGGGTGTCATTGCCGTACTTGGAGGATGGGAGTGCCAGGTTGAACGTCAACAGACGCTCCGGCCGGAAACCTGGATCGACTCCGACCAACCGGGCGAAGCTCCGGATCATCAGCCCGGCGCCGACCAGCAGGGTGAGCGCGAGGGCCACGGTCCCGATCACGAGCCCGCGGCGGAGAGTCAGCCCGCCCAGGTCTCCGGCTGCGCCGCGGCCGCCCTCCTTGAGCGTGTCGTGCAGATTGGTCTTCGCCACTCGGAGGGCGGGGGCCAGCCCGAAGATCAGTCCGGTCACGAGCGAGACCAGCAGCGTGAAGCCCAGCACCGTGCCGTCGAGCCCGATGTCCTTCGACGGCGGCAGATTGCGGGCATTGAGCGCGAGCAGCCCCGGCACTCCCCACGCCGCGAGCAGGATGCCGAGCACTCCGCCCGCCAGGGCCAGCAGCACGCTCTCGGTGAGGAGCTGGCGCACCAGCGCGAGCGGCGAGGCTCCCAGCGCCACCCGCACCGCGATCTCCCGGGCGCGGCCCGCGGCCCGCGCCAGCTGCAGGTTGGCGACATTGGCGCACGCGATCAGCAGCACCAGCCCCACCGCGCCCAGCAGCACGAATAGGGCCCGGCGGATGCCGCCGGCCGCCTTCTCGTTGATGGTGGTCGCCAGCAGGTCCCAGTCGGGCGGGTACTGGTCTGCCCGGTCGGCCTTGAGCTGACGGGCGACGGCGTGGAATTCCCCCTGCGCCTGGTCCGGGGTCATCCCCTGCCGCAGCCGGCCGGTGAAGGCGAGAAACTCGTTGGTGGGGCCGCTCGCGAGCTGCGCCGGGGTGAACACCAGCGGCGCCCACAGCTCGGTCCGCCGCGCAAAGAAGTCCCGGAACGAGGGCGGCATGACCCCGACGATTTGATAGCTCTCGCCGTTGAGCACCAGGCTCTGGCCCACCGCCTTGGGATCGGCGCCGAAAATCCGCCGCCAGAAGCCATCGCTGAGTACCACCACCTTCTCGTGGCCGGCGGTAGCGTCCTCGGGCAGCAGCGCCCGCCCCACCGCCGCGGGAACACCATAAGTCGCAAACCAGTCACCGGTCACGCGGGACGCAGGGAGCCGCTCCGGATCGCCCCGGCCCGTCAGGTTCGGGGCCCACCCGTTCTCCACGGCGGCGGACTCGAACACCTGCTGTTTGGACTGGTAGGTGAGGAATCCGGGGACCGACACCGGCGCCTGCATGTTGTTGAGCGAAGGGTAGAAGTGCTCCACGGTCACCAGCCGGTCCGGCTCCCGGTACGGAAGGGGACGAAGCAGTACGGCGTTGATCACCGAAAAGATCGCCGTGTTCGCCCCGATCCCGAGTCCCAGTGTCAGCACCGCCACCGCGGTGAACCCGGGGCTCTTCCGCAGAGTCCGAACGGCGTACTTGACGTCCTGTGTGATCGTTGCCATCTGGACTCTCCGCGAGAAGTGCCGAGTTCGGAGTTCCGGGTTCCGAGCGGGCCCCGCACCGCGGCCCTGTGCCCGGACAGTGCTCGCTAGTCGCAGCGGAGCGCCACCATGGGGTCGACCCGCGAGGCCCGGCGCGCCGGCAGCCAGCTTGCCACCAGCGCCACACCGGCGAGCAGCATCCCGATGGCAGCGTAGGTGAGCGGATCCGCTGGGGAGACTCCCAGGAGTTGGCTCCGCAGGAGCTGGCCGGCCGCGAGGGCGAGCCCTGCCCCGAGCAGCAGCCCGACAGCGACCTGCCGGCCCGCCCGGCGCAGCACCATCCCCATGACTTCGCGGCGGCTTGCGCCCAGGGCCAACCGCACCCCGATCTCACGGGTGCGCCGGCTCACCAGGTGGGTCAGGACGCCGTAGATGCCGATCGAGGAGAGCACCAGGGCGATGCCACCGAACGCGGCGAGCATCCAGGCCGCCATCCGTTGAGTGAACATCGACGCGCCCATATGCTCCGCCATCGTCCTCACGTCGAGGAACGGGATGTTCCGGCCCACCTCGGCGAAGGCCGCACGCAGCACCGGCACCATCTCGCGGGGAGGTCGGGTGAGGCGAAGGTGGGTGGTGAGGAAGAGGTCGCGCCCTTCGCCCAGCATGCTGTACACCACCGGGGTCGGGGCCTCGTTCAGGGCCTGGTACTTCCCCGTGCTGGTGACTCCCACCACGGTGAGCCAATCCGCACCCTGGCGGACCCGGCGTCCGATCGGATCCTGCCGGGGCCAGTACCGGTCGGCGAACGCCTGGTTGACGATCGCGACGTGGCTGCCGCCTCCCTCGTCCGTCCGGTTGAACGCCCGGCCCCGGACAATGGGGATCCCCATTGCCTCGAAGTATCCGGTGGTCACGGTGGAGCGGTTGACTGAGGTGTTCTCATCCTTGCCGGGCGTGTACCCCTCGATCTCCGTGCTGCTGCTGTTAGTCCCGCCGAACCCCAGAGGGACAGTGCTCGCGGCCCCCGCGGCGGCAACCCCCGGCACCGCCCGCACCCGCTCCAGCAGCGCGCCCATGATGCGCACGGCCGAGGAGTCGGTGTATCCGGCGAGGGAGAGGTCGGTGCCGACGAGCAGAACCGAGTCGGGGGCGGTGAATCCGAAGTCGGTGTCGTTGGCGACCTGCAGGCTGCGGACGAACAGCCCCGCTGCGACCAGGGAGAGAACGGAGAGCGCCAGCTGACCCACCACCAGGCTGCCCTGGAGGCTGAACCGCCCCGGGCGACCCTCACCGATCTCATCCCTGAGCGAGCCAACCAGGTCCGGACGCGAGGCCCGGACGGCGGGCAGCAGTCCGAAGAGCAGCACGGTCACCCCGGTCAGCGCCGCCGCGAATGCGACCGCCCTGCCGGCGAAGTCGATTTCGAACGAGATCGGAACCGGCGCGAGTGGCACGAAGGCGTACATCACGTTCCGGCCCCAGGCCGCCACCAGCAGGCCGACTCCGCCCGCCAGCACCGAGAGCACCAGGCTCTCGATCAGCAGCTGGCGCACCAGACGCCAGCGGCTGGCGCCCAAGGCAAGCCGGACCCCGATCTCGCGCCGGCGTGAGAGCGCCCGTGCCAGAAGCAGGCTCGCCACGTTGGCGCAGGCGATGAGCAGCAGCACCGCGGTGATGCCGAGCAAGGCAGTCAGGGCCGGCCGCAGCAGGGCGGGGCCTCCGGTTTCGCCGAACGCCACGACAAAGGCGCCCCGCACATCGGCGTCCCCGCTGGCCTCCGCCACGCGTCTGGCGATGGCGTCGAGCTCCGCGCGTGCCTGGGCCAGACTCACGCCGTCACGCAGACGGCCAATGCCCTGGTAGCTCTGCCACCCCCGGTTCTCCAGCCAGCTGGGGCGGCCGGAGAGCAGCGGCTCGAGCGTCAGCGGGAGGAAGAGATCGAACGCGAGCCCCATCTCGGCGCCGCCGAAGCCCGGCGGCGCAACCCCGATGATCGTGATCGGATGGCCGTTGATCGTCATCGTCCGGCCCAGCGCCGCGGAATCGGCATTGAACCGCTCACGCCACAGCGAGTAGCCCAGTACCGCCACCGGGGCGGCGCCGGCTTCCTCGTCGAGGCGGAAGGTGCGCCCCAGCAGGGGACGGACCTGCAGTACCTGGAAGTAGTTGGCGGATACCACCTGGGCCCACACCCGGCTGACGCCCTGCGCGTCGCGGAGGCCCCCCGCGAAGAACCGGGAGACGGCTATGTCCAGCGTCTGGCTTTGATCCCGCCAGTCGCGGAAGGTGGGGTAGGAGAGCGACCAGCTGCGGTCCTCCGGGGCCCGGATGCGCACCTGGGCCAGCCGGTCGTAGCCATCCACCCCGGGCAGCGGCCGGAACACGAACCGCTCCATCCAGGTGAACACGATCGTGTTCGCCCCGATGCCGATCCCCAGCGAGACGGCCGCCGCCAGAGTAAGCCCGGGGCGCGCCCGAATCGCTCTGACCGCGAATCGGACATCCTGGAGCAGGCCACCCATGGGATCAGCTCTTGGTCAGCTCGGCGACCTTGTCTTCCACCACGCGGCCGTCGAACAGGTGGATCGCCCGGTCGGCGTGCGCCGCGTAGCGCGGATCGTGGGTCACCATGCAGATCGTGGCGCCGCCGCGATGGAGCGCCTGGAGCAGCTCCATCACCGCCTCGCCATTGGTCGAGTCCAGGTTACCGGTGGGCTCGTCCGCCAGCAGGATGAGTGGCTCGCCGGCCACCGCGCGGGCCACCGCCACGCGCTGCTGCTGGCCGCCCGAGAGCTGCGAGGGGTAGTGCTTCACCCGGTGGGACATGCCCACCTTCTCCAGCGCCGCCATCACTCGCTGCTTCCGCTCCGTGGCCGGCATGCCTCGGTAGGTGAGCGGCAGCTCGACATTCTCATACACCGTGAGATCGCCGATCAGGTTGAAGGCCTGGAAGATGAACCCGATCTCGCGGTTGCGGATCCGGGCCCGGTCCGAAGGCGAGAGCTGCGCCACCGGCTTCCCGTCCAGCCAGTACTGGCCGCCCGACGGCGTGTCCAGCAGACCGAGCAGGGAGAGCAGCGTCGTCTTGCCGCAACCCGACGGCCCGGAGATCGCGACGTACTCTCCGCGCTTGATCTCCAGGTGAACCTCCGACAGCGCGTGGGTTTCCACCTCGTCCGTCAGGAACACCTTCTTGATGCCTTCGAGGCGGATCAGGGACTGGCCGTTGGTCGTCATGCGGGCTCCGGTCTGGGCTATTGGCTATGAGCTGTGCGATGGACTATGAGCTATGAGCTATGAGCTATGAGCTATGAGCTGTGAGCTGTGAGCTGTGAGCTGGGAGCTGTTTCCATGAGTCCGCAGACCACGCGTTGGCTCATAGCTCATGGCTCATAGCCTACTTCATTCTGACCCGATCAACCGCGTCCCACCGAGACATGTCCGACAGGATCACCACGTCACCCTTCTGCAGGCCACGGACGATCTCGACTGTATTCACCGAGGTCCGGCCCAGCTCCACCCGCACCCGTTCGGCCTCCGAGCTGCCGGGGATGACGCGGAAGATCCCCACGGTGCTGTTGGCCTGGCCGTACGCCGGCCGGCCCACGTTGAGCACGTTGTCCAGCCGCTCGAGCGTGATCGTTCCGTCGACACTCAGGTCGGGCCGGGCCCCCTTGGGCAGCTCGCCCTCGAGCGCCACGTCCACCGTGACCGTGCCGTTCGAGGCGCCCGGATCCATCCGGATCACGTGGCCCTTGACGATGCCGTTACGGGTGTCGATCGCCGCGGTCTGGCCGATGGTCACGTCCCGAGCCTGGGTCTCGGGGATCCGGAGCACGGCCTTGAGCCGTTCCGGCTGCACCACCTTGGCGAGCGTGGCCCCGCTGATGGCCCACTGCCCCACCTCCATCGGCATCTCCTGCAGCACCCCGTCGGCGCCGGCCCGCACCACCATGGCATTCACCAGCGACCGCTGGAATTCCGCCACCGCACGCATCCGCTCCACCTGCTCCTTCTGGACCTCGAGCTGCGACGCGATGTTCTGGGTGTAGATGTCGAGCCGCTGCTGCTCCACGTCGAGCCGGGCGGTGTACTCCTCGGCCTTGTCCTTCGAGCGGGCGTAGTCCGCGGACGAGATCAGGTCCTGCGCGGAGAGCGCCGAATCCGAAGCCGCCTTGCGCAGCGCGTCCCGGTACTCGGACCGGATGTTGGCGACCACGCCCGCCTGGTTGAGCTTCTGGGTTTCCAGCGTGGTCTTGAGGGAAACCAGCTGGGCCTCCGCGTCGGTGAGCTGCCGCTGGGCCTGCAGCAGCTGGATCTGCACGTCGGGGTTGCTCAGCTCCAGCAGGACCGTCCCCGCAGTGACTCGGGCCCCCGGCTGAACCAGCTTCCGCTCCACCCGCCCCGGGGCCACCGCCGACACCCACCGGATCTGCTCCGGCACCAGAGTCCCGGGTCCCCTGACGTCCCGGACGAAGGCGCCCTGGCGCACCGTGTCCATCCACAGGGTGCCCGCCTCCACGGTGGGCGCCGCAGGCTTGAGCCGCGACAGCCCCAGGGTGGTGACGGCCAGGACCGCCACGGCCGCGCCTATATAGAGGAAGCGGCGCCGGTCAGGTTTCTTTTCCCGCGGGATGTCCACCGGCGGTCCTCGACGTTGAATGAAGGTCGTAAGTGCGGGGCGACTGAGCCCCGTCGCTCATCTGGTACAGGTAAGAAACGTGCCGGGCCACGTCCTGGTTACAGACCGGGCAAGTCCTTGCCGCAATGGCGATTGACGCGGCCGCGCCAACCGGGGCCGCGGCCGCCACGTTCGGTTGCGGGATTGCTCGTCCCACAAGCGGACAGAACGACAACCCGCTGAGAAGGACCGGGGCCGGAGCCCGCGGGCCGACCCTGGCTCCGAGCCCGTGATGTCGGCGGTAATGCGCGCTGACCCGGCCCCGCGGTTCTTCCAGGCGTGCGGAACCACCGCTCCTCTTCGTCCCCTCCCCGACAGTCGCCTGAGCATGTCGTCCCGCCAGGACCTGACTCCCGCTCCCCCCAGCTCGCCCGCAATGCACAG
>Ga0153915_10004625_pt1 | contig 12705 bp, 8 predicted proteins | sample Opewatmetagenome_2_FD_107003 | JGI IMG/M metagenome (GOLD analysis project Ga0153915, IMG submission 107003) | Freshwater wetland microbial communities from Ohio, USA - Open water 3 Core 3 Depth 3 metaG | ecosystem: Environmental > Aquatic > Freshwater > Wetlands | place: USA: Ohio, Lake Erie... | reverse complement strand
ATGGACTGCGATATACTGGTGCTGGGCGCGGCAGGGTCCGGCCTGGTTGCCGCCGTTAAGGCGGCGGATGTCAGCGGCAAGAAGGTGATCGTCCTTGAGAAGGCGAAGAAGCCCGGAGGGGCCGCCATTTTTGCCAGCGGCATGGGAGATGTGGGAGATATAAAGGATTCAAAGTGGCAGAAGGAGGCAGGATTTGCCGTTAGCGATCCCCCGGATATCAGGGGCCAGTTTTTTGACTGGCTGGTATCCAAGGGCGGGGCGGAGACCTTTTTCCGTGTGGCCAAGCAGGGAGCGAACAGCATGAGAGGCGCAGGGGGCATAGAACAGCCTGCGCGTCTGGAAAAGTATAAGAATCACCCTGACCCATCCATAGGACCCGGCCGGATGGGAACATATGTTGTTGATAAAATGGTTGAATGCTGTGAAAAGCAGGGGATACCGGTCCTTAAGGAGACAAGGGCAAGAAGGTTTATTACGGATGATAAGGGCAGGGTAACGGCTGTGCTGGCCGACACAAAGGACGGGCAGCTGCTGGTCAACTGCAAGGCGTGCATTATAGCGGCCGGAGGCTTTGGGGCCAATTATGAAAAGCTCCGGAAACATTGGCCGGAAGAGTTTAACAATAAGCAGATATTCAGTTTATGTCCGCCTACTTTAACCGGCGACTGCATTGATATGGCCGAGGAGATCGGGGCTGCTATTGACCAGACTAAATGGACCGATTTCCCGGTAGGTTTCATGTCCCGGATGCCCATCCATCATCCCTATTCATACACTATTATGAAGATACTGGAGAACGCTATGATGGTGTCCGTCAATCTTAACGGCGAGCGCTGGGGAAATGAAGGCGCGTCAAGGATGTCCGGCACCTTGTCGGTGGCCTCACAACCGAAGGGCGTGGCATATTATATAGCCGATACAGACATAGTCGAGAAGATAGGCCCGACGGTCGCCAATAGCGGAATGGATGAGGGTGAAAAGGCCGTTATGAAGAACTGGAGAGAAGATATCGCATATGAGGTGACAATCGACGAGGAAGGGGCAAGCGGCGACCACGCGAAGAAGGCCGATACTCTGGTGGAGCTGGCCCTGAAGATGAAGATTGATCCCAAGGTATTTGTCGCTACAATAGAGAGATACAACAAGTTTTGCGAAAATGGAAAGGATCTGGAGTTCGGAAAAGACGCAAAATCTCTGGTTCTAATCCGCAAGCCGCCTTTCTATGCATTTTTCGGACATCGATTCTCTCAATGCACAAAAGGAATGAACGGTATAGCGGTAAACAACAACTTTGAGGTGCTTAATAAAAAGGGAGAGGTAATGGCAGGATTATATGCAGCAGGGGATGGGTGCACCATCTTTGGCGGCAATTCCATAATGTCATCCAGGCGTCCTATGGGCGGCGCCCCGGGCGCAGGTCCCGGCGCTGCATCCGGTGCAGGTGCTGCCGGAAGCGGGGCACCAAGCGGCGCTCCAGGTGCAGGCGGTCCTCCGGCAGGCGGCGCAGGCGCTTCCGGTTCGGGCCCTGGCGCAATGGCAGGCGCTGCGACCGGTGCAGGGGCCGGCGGCAGTGGAACTCCTGGCGGTGCGGGCGCTCAAGGCGCAGGTCCTGGCGCTGCTTCGCCCGGTGCTGCAGGAAGCGGGGCCCCAGGCGGCGCTCAAGGCGCTGGCGCACCGGGTGCAAGCACAACCAGTGCCAATATACTCTCAACCACGCCTGCTGCTTGCGCAGGTCTTGGTGCAGCGTTCGTTTCGGGATATATAGCCAGCACCAATGCGGCGAATTACCTGAAAAATATCTAAGTCATTTGCCCACGGGTTTAATAAACCCGTGGGCAGTTATTATTGCTTAGAATCTGACCGACAGGCCAACGCCTATGGTTCGCGGATCCTGGATACTGCTACCCTGGCCTCCTGATATATCGCGGACTACGGTTTCCGAGATGTTCTTATAATAGGCATTGAGCTGCCAGACTCCGTCCTCCGGACCGACATTCAGGTATGCGCTGTACTTCCAGTATGCCGGCTGCCATATCTCTGCACCGGCCACTTCCCACCACCATTCATTATATGTAATATACTTGCTGGAATACTTGGCGTCAAGCCGGGGCGTAACCGCCATATTACCGAAGGTGAACTGATGACTGTAGCTGGCATTAAAAGTGAATTTGGGTGCCAGGGGCATGGGCCTGCCAGAAAAATCCACCCATTCGGGATGCCCCGGCGGCATTCCAACATTACCCAGTCGATATCTCCTGTCGCCGTACTTGGCATCCTTGAACTCCAGATTTCCTTTCAAACGGTCCCTGGCTGAGATCAGCCAGTCGTAATCGAGTTCCAAGCCCTTGACATAGGTCTTTCCGATATTAATAACTCTTGACTGAAATGCGTAGGCCTGGGTGTACACGGTGCCGCCTGACTCGTAGCTTAACATTGATTCGGTGTTTATGCTTGTCTGTAGATTCTTATAGGCCATCAGGAAGGCCTCGGCATTGAGCTGTAAAGTGTTTCCGAACCAGCGGCTCCTTGTGCCCATTGCATAGTTTATCAGGTACTCAGGCTCGTAGTACACATTGGGCAGCGCTTCGGAAGAGACGCCCCCGGGCTTGAAGCCGTTGTTGATGTTCGCATACAGCATGACCTCCGGCTGCCAATCATATTCCCACCCAACGGTATAGGTGATGGGATTGGAATCCTGTTCCATTATGTGAGGATCTTCCGAGGCAATCAAATAGCAGTTGTTGCAGCGCCAATCCCCTGAAGTCGGGTCCGTGCCGGGAACGAATGTAAATGACGGCAAACCGTTATTGGTATTGTTCTCATCGAATCCAAATATGCCCAGCACGGTCTGGCGTTTCTTTCCTTCCATATTCTTTCGCAGGCCTAGAGTAAAGCGGTGTTTGTCTTCGAAAAAAGGGACTGTGATATTGCCGAAGAACGAATAACTATCGATAGGCCGCGATGCGTCGTTGCTTATAAAAACTACATATCCCGGATTTACCGGATCGAGAAAGGGGAGCGCCCATGAGCGGGTCGGATCATTGGCATTGAAATCGGGACTGTGAACATCAATCCCTGCGCTTTCGTTGAACCAATTATCTCTGCCATAAATGTCCGTAAAATTGATGGTTACAGCATCGGGATCTATCGAGCCAAAAGACGTGTCCGGGCCCGCATACTCTTTTTTGTAATACTTATACGCGCCGGCCATCCACTCTATCTTCGATTCCTCAGGAGAGTTCATCCGCAACTCATACTCCTTCTGAATTATATCTCCCTCGTAGCAAACGCCGCCGGGAGGAGGAGGCCCTCCGGCGCCTGTGGCGCCGCATGTCACCGGAACCCAGCTTTTGCTGTACCTGCCGGTCAGGGTGCCGATTTTGGTTGCCCAGGATAACTCAACGGACTCACTAAAATTTTCTTGGGCTGTCCGTTCGGTCGCAGCCGTGCCGTTGGCATTCAGCCACGGATCTTGAGGGTGCGGCTGGTTGCCTGGAGGCCAGATTTGAGCTTGATCAATGGCTGGTACGTTCATGCTCGTGTTGCTTTTATTCCTTGTTTCGGTGTACTGCGCCGACACGGTCAGTCTCTCAATGGGTTGCCACTTCATCTTGGTCCGGAACGTATAATAATTCTGACTGCCGCTGACACCCTCTCCGTCCGAGTTATGAATATATTCGGAATGCTTATCCTGTCTTGCCGCGATGCGGAAGGACAGGTTTTCAATGAACGAAGGCAGATCGAGCCCTATGAGCTTTAACGGAATGTTCATCGCAGCGCTGGTGTTTATGGTGTTGTAATCGCCGGACTGGATGCTGACATTGCCGTCGAGTTTATCGAAACTCGGTTCTTTCGTTATAACGTTGATGGTGCCGGATGCCGCCATGCGGCCGTTAACCGCGCCTGAGGGCCCGCGAATGACTTCGATGCGCTCTACGTCATTCAGCGCCTGATAAGTGGGACTGACGCTTTGTCCCGGGGCATACATGCCCAAATTGCCGTCTATGTTGAACTGCACGCTGGCTTCGTTACCGGGATCATTCATCATGCTGCCAGCAGGGCCGACGCCGCGGACAAAAAGCTGACCGCCGAATCCCCCCTGAAAGGTTATGCCGGACGTGGTTTCAAGTACATCCATTACCGATGCAGCCATCCTTAGATCCAGGTCCTCGGCGCTGATTACGGCAATGGAACGCGAAACATCTTGAAGATCCATTTCACGCTTTTCAGCAGTGACCGTAATCTCTTCAAGTGTGTATTCACTTGTATCCCCTTCTTGAGCGTTTACTAATGAAACGTTCCAATGAGTCGGAACCATGCCTAGAATCAAGGCAAGCAACACCAAAAGGATTCTCTTCATAGTATTCCCCCCTTATGTAAAATGTTATTATTATGCGGGCCTATAGGGTGTTAAGTTTTTAAATAATGAGATATTTACTGTTTAATAGATGATCCCATCAGCCAAATAAAGGTGAGGTTGAAAAGTAAGTTTTTTACAAGTGTCTTAAAAAACAGAAAGATACCATAAACATTATGCCTATGCGCATTCCAGCTGATTTACATAGCTAAATCAATTTAAATATGTATTTAATAAGGATATATCATAATTTATACATATTTCGTCAATGACAAATTGCGCCTCTTTTGTAACATCTTGCGTCATTTAGAATGATTTTTTATGGCCAAAAGGGTAATCAAGGAAGCAACGAAATGGGAGTAAAATGCCGTCCAACATCTCCAGACGGGTTTTTAATCAGGCAATCAAGACCTCAATAAAGCGTTTGCTTTCAATACAATAAAATATGAAAAGAAATGACAACTCCTCCATATCATCAATCAACCACAATATTCAGGTCTTAAAATCCTTCCTCTTTAAGATTAATTATCTTGAAATATATATGCACATTGAGTAACATTTCCAGCAATAAATTATCCTTTCTTTTCATTAACCTCTGATCAGGAGGTTAATTTATAAAAAAAATTTAAATGTTGTTTGCCTCGCCCCTGAGAGGACATCCTTGTTTTGTCGGGGGCTTAAATGGCGTTCATCCGTAAATCGGCGATTTCCGGATGGGGCTTTAAGTCCTGCCATGGCAGGATCAGCCAAGTGATCGGTTTAATCAGAATCTAAAAAAAGGGGGAGTTGTGATGACGGAGGTAAATTTAAATTTAACCAGGAGAAAGTTCATGCTCGCAAGTTCCGCGGCAATAGCGACACCGTTGCTTTTGAACCTTTCAGGGATGGTTCCCGAGGCCAAAGGCAACCTATCAGGCAAGATTTATTACATTACTCACGAATGCGTCGGTTGTCAGACGTGCAGGCTGTTTTGTCCCGCAGGCGCTATCAGATTCGGGGACTGCCGGATGGAGATAGATCAGGACAAATGTCTGCATTGCGGCACCTGTTACAGGGAATGCATTGTTTCCGCGATTTCTGAAACAATAGTCTAGTGTTCATCCGAAAACACCTGTTTCCGGATTCACCCTGTCAGCCTTCAGCAAAACCTTTTTAAAGCAGTCTTTTAAATGACTGCTGATCGCTGAAGGGTGAACGCACTGTAAACAAATGCCATATTCATGGATGGAAATTGGATAACCAAATAGATACTAACACTTCAATGGAAGGAAATACATATGACAACAAAAATTATGGACTGCGATCTGGTCGTCCTTGGCGCAGGTGGAGCGGGCCTGGTAGCTGCCGTTATGGGGGCGGAGGTAAGCGGTAAAAAAGTGCTCGTCCTTGAAAAGGCGAAAAAGCCGGGCGGGGCCACCATGTTTGCCGCCGGCATTAAAGTAATGGATTCAACGTGGCAAAAAGAAGCCGGTGAGAAGGTTAATGATCCGCCGGATGTTTCCGGCCTGTTTTTTGACTGGCTGGTATCAAAGGGCGGGGCGGAAAAGTATTTTTATGTGACTAAGCCCGACGACGAAAGAAGCGCCTGGTCATCAATACATTTCCGGGATATTATGGATAAATACAAAGGCCATCCTCAGCCCGGTCATTCACCCGGATGGATGGGGACTTATGTTGTTGATAAAATGCTTGAATGTTGCGAAAAGATGGGGATACCGGTTCTTACGGAGACGCGCGCGAGAAAATTTATTACGGATGACAAGGGCATGGTAACGGCTCTGTTGGCCGATACTAAAGACGGGCAATTGCTGGTCAACTGCAAGGCATGCTTTATCGGTGCGGGAGGCTTCGGCGCCGATTATGAAAAGTGCAGAAAGATCTGGCCCTTCGAGTTTAACTATAAACCGATGTTGTGTGTAGTCCCCCGTTCTATCACGGGTGACTGCATTGATATGGCGGAGGAGATCGGGGCTGCCATTGACCTGAGTAACGCCTGGTTTACAGGCGGCGCCAGTCCGTGTCATTTTCCCTATTCAACCTCGATTGGCAGTATATCAGATGCGCCTGAGATGCTCACTATAAACATGAACGGCGAACGATGGATGCTGGGCGATGATGTAATTCAGGAAATAAGAAATGGAAGCGGCATTACTGCTCATGCCGATTCCCTGGCCAACCAGCCGCTGGCCGGGGCTTTTAGTATCGCCGATAGTGACACGGTTGAGAAGATCGCCGAGAGAAACATTGCGCGTGAAAGCACACCTTCGAAGAATTCTATTCTTAAAAAATGGAAGGATGAAATCGCCTTCGAGGTGGAGATAGATGAAAAAGGCGCCAAAGGCCACCACGCCAAAAAGGCCGATACATTTGCAGAACTGGCCCTGAAAATGAACGTGGACCCCAAGGTCTTTACAGCTGTAATGGAGAGATACAACAAGATTTGCGAAAACGGGAAGGACCCGGACTTCGGGAAAGATCCGAAATCCCTTGTCCCTATTCGCAAGCCCCCCTTCTATGCGTTCTATATGCATCGATTCTCACAATGCACAAAAGGCGGAATAGTTGTTGATTATGGCACTACGGAGGTGTTTGACAAAAACGGCAAGATCATTCCCGGACTGTATGCCGGGGGCGATGGCATAACATTTAAAGACGTCAAACGGACAAAAAGCCTCCAGGGGCTTACAAATTGTGTCACCACCGGCTATAAGGGCGGAATCGCCGCGGGCAATTATCTGAAAAATCTCTAAAGCATCCGCCCACGGGCGCGATAGCCCGTGGGCAGCTTATGGGAAATGCGTAACGTAAAATGTCATAAAATAATCGCCGATTGCCATAGCATATCATAGGATACATCTATAATTTAAGTTATTTTTGCTGTATTTTTCTACATTTTCATTTCTGAAGTCAAATTAGAAAACTATTGAAAGAAGGACTCCTTTTTGAGGAGTCTGCTTTACAGCTTAATACCCCCTGATCAGGGCTGAATGGGCTGATATACCTGTATAAACTCTTACTTTATTCAAGGAGACTCATTTCATGAAGATTATATTATTAAAGGTTTCAATATTTTTCTTGGCATTATGGCTTTTTTCTCCTATCGCTGTCAAAGCTGAGATAAAGGTTGACGGCAAGATTGATGAACCGGAATGGACAAGTTCCCAAAGTTATCGTGATTTTGTCGTAGTTAATCCGCTCACATTTACCAGTCCGCGCAATGCCACGGAGGTGAAGGTCCTTTCTATCCAGGAGGGTCTGGCAGTGGCATTTATATGCGACCAGCCGGCCGAGGAATCCAGGACACGCACAATTACTCAGCGTGATGCATCCCAGTTTGACAGTGATTCCGTAAGCGTTATGGTAGATTTTGACGCTACCGGACAGATCGCCTATGAGTTCAGCGTATCCATTGCAGGATCCTATCGTGACGGCGCGATAACCAACGAGTCGGATTTCAACTACGACTGGGATGGCGTCTGGCAGCATGCAGTCAATGAGGAAAAAGATCGATGGACAGTCGAGATACTGATTCCCTGGTCGATCGTAGCCATGCGTGAGGGGGAAAACAATACCCGAAAACTCGGTTTGCTGTTCCAGCGCGTTTTGCAATCCAATAAAGAAACCTTCGGCTTTCCGGCGGCAAGCTCCGAGAGGCCGCAATTCGTTTCGAATTTCTCCAAGGTTGAAGTTGCACAGTATTCAGAACAGGAATTTGATCTTTTGCCCTATGCTACGGCGCTGAGTGATCTTAAAAACAATAGTACCAAGGGCAAGGCAGGTCTTGACATCTTCTGGAAGCCGAGCGGAAAATTCCAGCTTGCCGCCACGGTAAACCCTGATTTCGGCCAGGTGGAGAGCGATGACCTGGTAATCGATTTCTCGGCCATTGAAGTGCTTTTTAGCGACAAGCGCCCCTTCTTTACTGAGAACCAGGCGCTGTTGGATCTTCGCATGCCCAACAGGGGTTATCTCATTTATACCCGGCGCATCGGCGGACCGAGCGATAAGGATGGGACCCCCAGCGACATTACAGGCGCCTTAAAGGTGATAGGTTCAGCCGGCCCCATTAACTATGGGGTCCTGGCAGCACAGGAAACAGAGGAGGAAGGCCGCACCTTTTTTGGAGGCCGCATGGTCATACCCGGTGAAAACTGGTCACTTGGAACATTCACTACCTATGCGGAGCGGCCCTTTCTGGACCGAACGGCCCTTGTCAATTCCCTGGACTATGAGATAAAGTCAAATAATGTCTGGCGTCTTCAAGGACAGTTCCTAATGTCACAGATCGACGAACCTTCAGGCGATATCTCGGATTTCGGCGCATGGTATCGTTTATACTACACGCCCAGCGAGGCCTGGCACCTCCAGATGGACATGTCCCACTGGGGTAAAGACCTGGACATCAGCGATATGGGTTATATCATGCGGACGAATCTGGAAGAACTCTTTCTATACAGCCAGTGGCGTCAGACTGATTTTTCCGCGGATTCACGGGCCGCATCCGTGGATTGGACGCTATGGTCGATCTGGAGACGAAATGCCGAAGGCACGGCGCTTCAGTCAAAGGTTGTATTTCAGAGGCAGGAAAAGTTGCGAAGCGGGGCAGGCATTGATTATATGCTTCAAATTGATACCGCAGGTTATGATGATATAATCTCACGGGGCAACGGCCTGGTTCACTTCGACAAAGAATTAAGCGGCAGCGCCACATATAATACCCAGAGGAAAGGCGCCTGGAAAAAATCAGTGGGCCTGAATGTTATGCAGGAAGGCACAGGCGGATGGGGAGAAAGCCTTAATGCCAATGTCACATGGTTTCCTGATGAGAAGTTTAACATCGACCTGAACGCAAAGGCATATCTCAGCAATGACTGGCTGATGTGGCTCCAGGGAGACCGGCTTGCGGGATATTCACTCAAACAGATTACAGGCGAAATCTCGCCTTCATGGTATCCTGCCGACCGTCACGAAATTCGACTGCGCACCCAATGGATCGTGATGAATGCTGAAAACGGACAGAGTTATCATATCGGTTCACGGGGCAGGTTGATTTCAGACGATAATATGGTCAATGATTTTGCGATGATCAATTTCGGTCTGCAAATACGTTATAGATATGAGATTGCGCCCCTTTCGGATTTTTATATAGTTTACAGCCGCGGAGGACTCGACCGCATGGAGAACCCGACAGAGAGCACCATTGACCTCTTTAGCTCCAGCACAAAGCTTAGAAACTCGGATCAGATATTGGTAAAGCTGAGATATGGATTTTAGACCTGACAATATTCAACTTTTACATGATGTGTTTATGCCCCCCTTACCCTCACGGGCGACTGTATTGACATGGCGGAGGAGATCGGGGCCGCCATTGACCTGAGCAACCCGTTTTTTACAGGCAGTTCCGGTCCCAAGCATCACCCCTATTCATGCTCGATTGATAACATGATACAATCCGGCGAGGTAGTAAATGTCAACCTCAACGGCGAGCGCTGGATAAATGAAGATTTTCCATGGCACTACGGCAGGAAGAACACCAAATCCCTGGCCACACAGCCAAAGGCCGAAAATTTCAGCATTGTTGATGATGAACTCGTAAACAAGCTCGGCAAGAAGATAGCCGAGAGCCGTACGACTGAAGAGTGGACCGGCATTTATTCGAAATTCAGAGAGCATATCGCTGAAGAGGTGGCGCTTGACGAAGGAGGTGCCCGCGGCCACCATACGAAAAAGGCCGATACATTTGCGGAACTGGCCCTGAAAATGAACGTGGATCCCAAGGTCTTTACGGCTACAATGGAGAGATACAACAAGTTTTGCGAAAACGGGAAGGATCTGGATTTCGGGAAAGATCCGAAATATCTTATCCCTGTTCGCAAGCCCCCATTCTATGCATTCTTCGGTCTGCGCTTTTCTCAGTGCACAAAGGGCGGAATACTCGTCAATGATAAAACAGAGGTGTTTGACACAAAGGGGAATATAATGCCTGGGCTGTTCGCAGGGGGCGACGGCGTCACGATTAAAGGTTATAACCGGACACAATCCGGAGGCGGATTAACAAACGCCATTGCCACAGGATATAATAGTGGAATAGCCTCCGGCAATTATCTGAAAAATCTTTAAATTGCTCATACGCTCAAAGCTCAAGCGAACGGGAGAGTCAGTTCCCAAAAAACAAGTTGCTGAATAAAAATATTTAACAAACCTGCAAATGCCATTAAATTCGGAGACTGCAGGAATGAAATAGACCAGAGCAAATGCCTGCACTGCGGGACCTGTTACAGGGAATGCCCTATCTCGATAATTACGGAAACGGAGGTCTTATAAAGCTATCAGCTTTCAGTAAAAGCCACATATTTAACCGGCAGAGAGCCGGCAGTTAAAAAGAGAATAGATCCCAAGGTATTTATCGCGACAATAGAAAGATACAATAGGATGATCATGAGCATGCATTCATGCCATCGGGATTGCAGCGATAACCTGTCGGGAGATCAAAATAACACAAAATGCTATAAAATATTCGTGCATTGCCATATATTTTCCAATTAGAAACGATTATGATATCCCACAATCTTGATACATTTTTCATATCCTCCTTCTTCCCATAAGCGAGATGAAAAATCGATTCAGGATAGTAACTTCTTTCTAAGGCGGCAACCGGCCTGGGGTTTATGCTACCCTCCAATCAAACAACAGCGCCGGTTGCAACCCTTTGGAAGACGAATCTCTTCAGGGATAAAAATATTCCGCACATGATTAATTCAATTATATGGCTTTTTTTGCTTTTTCCAGTCAGCCTGTTTTCCCATGCTCAGGGCATTCCATCACATATCCTGCAAACTTTGCCTTTTAATATTACGCAAACAATCAACAGAAATTTACAGCTAAAAATTTACTGATATGTTAACGTTATCGCATGTAAAAATTCAGGAGGTTTTATATGAATCCTCATCCAATAAACCACGAGTCTGACTTAACAAAATTAATAATTAATATCGGGCATAGACTATGGACAAGGGGCTATGTGGCTGCTAATGATGGAAACATATCCGTAAGGATCAATGAAAATGAACTGCTGATCACACCGACGGGTGTCAGCAAGGGGTTTATGTCACAGGATATGATAATCAGGATGACTATGGACGGCGAGGTTGTCTCTCCGGAAAATCAATATGCCCCTTCAAGTGAGTTCAAAATGCATATACAGGCCTATAATGAGAGAGATGATGTGCGTTCCGTGATCCACGCCCATCCGCCATATTGCACAGGCTTTGCTGTTGCAGGGATTCCCCTCGACAAATGCGCGCTTCCGGAGGCGATCCTGACGCTTGGCTACGTCCCTATAACGCCCTATGGGACACCTTCCACAGATGAGGTTCCTGACTCCATCAAAGGCTATATCCAAAACAGCGATGCGATACTGCTTGCCAATCATGGCGCCTTGACGGTAGGCGCGGATCTTATGACAGCTTACCATAGAATGGAGACACTTGAACACACGGCGCATATTATGTATCTGGCCATCAATCTCGGCAATGTGAATGTATTGTCAAAAGAGCAGATTGAAAAACTGACGAAGATCAAAGATAATAAAAAATTACAGGAAGAATAAAAACGTTTTAAAATTTGCCCATATTTAAAAAGGAATCCCATGCCGCATCAGTATCTCCATTAGCTCACACATATATGGTTCGATAGGTTAACCGGCCGTTCCGGAATATCCAATGGCGAAAAGTGGTCTGCCTGCCCCACCATCCGACTACAGGGGCGCAGATATGAACAGGGATATCGCCCATCATGTGCAATTCATCCCTGTGAAAATGCCCGGCCAGAACGGCAAAAACCCCTCCCTGTGTCATAAGGGAGGTCCATCTGTTTATAGTCTCTTCTTTCCATCCGCCCTGCATCTGATTCTCATAAAAATCAGGCAGACCTGTTGCATGGCAGAATAATATAGTTGGCATAGAAGGAGATAACATCGTCTTCAGCCTGTCAAAGGACCTTTCCCTGACTGAGGCATTTGTTTTATCGGATAAAGACTGGCTGTTAAACAAGGCAAAGCGCAGGCCCGGCGCCGTTAGAAAGGACCGGTTACAGGCCCCGAATTTTTTTTCAAATATTGGTTCATATTTATCAGACTCTTCGAATGTAATATCGGCGTTACCGGGGATGAAATAGGTCGGTCTATTAAATTTGATGAGGTCATATGCCTTCTTCATATCTTCAGGGTTGCCATGGCTATGGGAGACATCACCGGTATGGATGATAGATTCATAGGGCAATGAAAAACTGTTGATAGCCTCTACAACCGCCCTTGTCCGTTCAATGCCGCTCTCATCTGGGACATGTGT
>Ga0153915_10004624_pt1 | contig 12706 bp, 10 predicted proteins | sample Opewatmetagenome_2_FD_107003 | JGI IMG/M metagenome (GOLD analysis project Ga0153915, IMG submission 107003) | Freshwater wetland microbial communities from Ohio, USA - Open water 3 Core 3 Depth 3 metaG | ecosystem: Environmental > Aquatic > Freshwater > Wetlands | place: USA: Ohio, Lake Erie... | reverse complement strand
TCGCGTACCAGCGTGACCGAGCGAACGGCGATGTCTTCGGCAGCGCGCTGCCAGCGCCGCGTGCCCACGGTTTGCATCACCTTGTCGAGTGGCACGGTGCGGTGCTCGAACAGCCCCAAGCGCTTCTTGAATTCGAGCAGCCGCCGCAGCGAAGCGTCGAGCCGCTGTCTCGTGAAGCGGCCCGCGGCCAGCGCGTCGAGCATCGCCTGCTCGGCCGAATCGGGGTTGGCCGGCATCAGGAGGAGATCCGAGCCCGCCAGAAACGCCCGCACGGCCGCCTCCCCGGCCCCGTACTTGGCGACGATCGCGCCCATCGTGAGCGCGTCGGTGACCACGAGGCCGCTGAAGCGGAGCGAATCGCGCAGCAACCCTGTCAGCACGGCGGGCGAGAGCGTGCCAGGATCGTCGTCGCCGGTGAGCGCGGGGAAGGCGATGTGGGCGCTCATCACGACATCGGCGCCGGCGGCGATCCCCGCACGGAACGGGACGAGCTCCAGCGTATCGAGGCGGGCATAGCCCGCAGTGATCACCGGCAGACCGAGATGCGAGTCGGTCTCGGTGTCGCCGTGGCCGGGGAAGTGCTTCAGGGTGGCGAGCATGCCGTGCTCGCGTACGCCCCGCACGTACGCGGCGACGAGCGCGCTCACGGCGCGGGGGTCCTCGCCGAAGGACCGCGTGTTGATGATGGGGTTCAGGGGGTTGTTGTTGAGGTCGGCATCGGGGGCGAAATTCACGTGGATGCCGACCGCCCGCCCTTCGAGAGCGGCGGCGGAGCCGATGGTGTAGGCGTCGGTCGAGTCGCCCGTCGCCCCGGCCGCCATGATCTGGGGGAACGCGGTGGCGCCGACGACCCGCATTGCCGCACCCCACTCGAGATCGGCGGACACCAGGAGCGGCAGCCGCGAGCGCGTCTGGAGGGCGTTCAGCTTGGCGGCGATGTCGAAGGGCGAGCCGACGGAGATGATGATGCCGCCCACCTGGAGCGAATCGACCCAGCGGGCGGCCTCGAGGAACGACGAGTCGTCGAGCGCCGTATAGGCGCCCGACAGCCAGGGCACGATGAGCTGTCCGATCTTCTGGCGGTCGGAGAGCTGGGCCAGGACGCCGTCGACCGAGACGGGAGAGAACGGCGGCGGCGTCGGCGGAGCCGGCAGGGTCCCGATGCCGGTCCCCCCGGTGCGGCAACCCACGATCAGCGCGAGGATGATCCAACGATGCGAGCGCATAGCCTCTGGGTATTGGGTCTGGTCGCCTGTGGCGGTCCGCCGGCCGGTGCGGCCCAGGTGCGACCCGGGATCGAGGTGCTGCTGCGCGACTCCGTGCACCTCGTCGCGGGGCAGCGGCTGGGCCTGTTGACGAACCAGGCCGGGGTCGACCGCGCCGGCCGCCGCGACGCGGACCTGCTGCTGGCAGACGGCAGCCGCCTGATCGCGCTGTTCTCTCCCGAGCACGGATTGCGGGGCCTGGAGGATCGTCCCGGCCTCCCCGATGCCGTCGATTCCGCCACCGGCCTCCCAATCTACAGTCTCTATGGCGGGTCGCGCTCCGCCGCGCTCGCCGCGCTCGACTCGATCGACGTCCTCCTCGTGGATCTGCAGGACATCGGCGCCCGCTACTACACCTACGCGGGGACCGCGGCCTCACTCATGCGCGACGCCGCGGCGCGCGGCAAACGGATCGTCGTGCTCGATCGTCCCGATCCGATCGGCGGTGCGCTGGTGCAGGGTGCCGTGCGTGCCTCGGTGGGCGATCCCGACAGCAACGCCGTGGGGTTTCTGCCCGTCCCGATGCGCCACGGAATGACGCTGGGCGAGCTGCTGCGGATGGCGAACGATCTGCTCGGGTTGCGCGCGGATCTCGTCGTCGTTCCGGCCGCCGGGTGGCGGCGGGCCATGAACTACGACGATACCGGACTGCCCTGGGTCCGGCCCTCACCCAACATGCCCAGCCTCGAGAGCGCGCAGCACTATCCCGGCGTGTGCCTGTTCGAAGGCACGAACCTGTCGGTGGGGCGGGGCACCGCGTTCGCCTTTCAGGTGGTGGGGGCGCCATGGCTCGACGCTCCCCGGCTTCTCAGCTACGTCCGGCGCGAGGAGTCATCAGCGCTGGTTGGGGTGGAAGTGATCGATACCGAGTTCACGCCTCGTTCACCCACGGACGGGAAGTTCGACGGCGTGCCATTGCACGGACTGCGGCTCCGCGTCACGGACCGCTCCCGCTACGACCCGACGCGGCTCGCGGTGGCACTGCTCGCCGGCCTCGAAGCGCTGTACCCCGACAGCCTTCAATTCCGGCCGACGAGTTTCGACCGGCTCGCCGCCGACTCCGGGCTGCGGCGGGCAGTGCTCGCGCATCGATCGGCCGCCGAGATCTGGGCCGCGTGGCAAGTCCCGCTCGTGCAGTTTCGGCGGATGCGCGTCAAGTACTTGCTCTACTAGGGTTTTCCCCTTTGCACGCGTTCCGGGGGCTGTTACTTTCCCCCGGCTATGAACGTTATCCCGCAAGCCGTTAAAGACGGCTTCGTGCGACTGACCGGCCCGGTGGTGCAGGCGCTGGTGCGGGGCAAAGTGCAACCGAATACGATCACGACCTTCGGTGCACTGATCGTCATCGGCTCGGCGGTCGCTTTCGGGATAGGCGCCATCCGGTTGGGAGGCTTGCTGCTGCTCCTCTCCGGGCTGTTCGACATCCTGGACGGCCAGGTGGCCCGGCAGGGGCACAAGATCACCAGCTTCGGGGCCTTCTACGACAGCTCGCTCGACCGCATCGGCGAGTCGGCGCTGTTCGCGGGGATCGCGCTGCACTTCCTGCGGGGTGGGCTGCCGCCCGCGCAGGTCACGCTGGGGGTCATGCTCGCGATCGCGGCTCTATCGGCATCCCTGCTCGTGTCGTACACACGCGCGCGCGCCGAGGGGCTGGGGATCGAGTGCAAGGTGGGAATCGCCGCGCGCGCCGAGCGGATTCTGGTGTTGGGGGCGCCGACCCTGCTGTTGGGTGACGGGCTGGGTGGACGGTTGCTGCTCTGGATCATGGCCGTCCTGGCGCTCGCCACGGTGATCACCGTGATCCAACGGATCGTGCATGTGGCCCGCGTGTCGGCTGCGACGCCGTCCGCGCGCTCGTCGCGCCGCCGGGACACACAGCCCGGCCACGCGTCACTTCGGAAAGGAAACTGATCGTGCCGGAACAGGCTCGCCGGGAGATTGCACCGGCGCAGGGGAAGCTCGGTGTGCTGCTCGTGGGGTTGGGCGCCGTCGCCACGACCTTCATCGCGGGGGTGGAAACGGTCCGCCGCGGCAACGGTCTACCGATCGGGTCGCTGACCCAGATGGGGACGATTCGCCTCGGGAAGCGCACCGATCGCCGCGCCCCGAAGATCCGGGAGTTCGTGCCGCTGGCCGATCTGAAGGACCTGGTGTTCGCCGCCTGGGACCCGATTCCCGACGATGCGTACACGGCCGCGACGAAAGCGGGTGTGCTGAGCCGGGAGCACCTGGAGCCGATTGCCGATTTCCTGAAGAACATCACCCCGATGCCCGCGGCGTTCGACCAGAACTACGTAAAGCGACTGCAGGGCACGAACGTCAAACGCGGCAAGACCAAGCGTGAGCTCGCCGAGCAGCTGCGCGAGGACATCCGCGCATTCAAGAAGCGGGCGGGGTGTGACCGACTGGTGCTGGTGTGGTGCGCCTCGACCGAGGTGTTCATCACGCCCGGGCCGGCGCACCAGACGCTGGCGGCGTTCGAGAAAGCGATGGAGCAGAATGACCCGGCCATCGCGCCGTCGATGCTGTACGGTTGGGCCGCTCTGATGGAAGGGGTTCCGTTCGCCAACGGCGCGCCGAATCTCACGGTGGACATCCCGGCGCTCGAGCGGCTCGCCGAAGAGAAGCGCCTGCCGATCGGCGGTAAGGACTTCAAGACGGGGCAGACGATGATGAAGACCGTGCTGGCGCCGGCGTTCAAAGCGCGGATGCTGGGACTGGCCGGGTGGTACTCGACGAACATCCTGGGGAACCGGGACGGCGAGGTGCTGGACGATCCCGAGTCGTTCAAGACGAAGGAAGAGTCGAAGCTCGGCGTGCTCGAGTACATCCTGCAGCCCGACGTGTACCCCGACCTGTACGGCAAGGTGTTTCACAAGGTGCGCATCAACTACTATCCGCCCCGCGGGGACAACAAAGAGGGCTGGGACAACATCGACATCTTCGGGTGGCTCGGCTACCCGATGCAGATCAAGGTGGATTTCTTGTGCCGCGACTCGATCCTCGCGGCGCCGATCGTGCTGGACCTCGCGCTGTTCTTCGACCTGGCGCAGCGCGCCGGGCTCTCGGGCGTGCAGGAGTGGCTCTCGTTCTACTTCAAGAGCCCCCAGACGGCACCGGGGCTCTACCCCGAGCACGACCTCTTCATTCAGCACACCAAACTGAAGAACACCCTCCGGTGGCTGATGGGCGAGGCCCAGATCACCCATCTGGGCGTCGAATACTACGAATACGGTGAGAAGTAACCGGAGCCCGATTCCTTCCAGGAGACCGCCTCTGATGCTCGCGAAGTGTGACGCATTCCGCAGGTTCGCCGTCGCCGCGCTGGTCACGCTCGGCCTCAGTGTCGCCCTCGGTCCGGGCGCGCGTCTGGCTGCCGCTCAGGGCATGCCCGCGCCGGCCGTGCAGGCGCCGAGTCACGATGCGGGAGGCGGGGAAGCCTCGCTCGTGCTGCCCGATCTGCACCAGGCGGCCTTCCTGGGCGGGATCAACGGGCACTCGTTGCTCGTGTGGGGGTTGCTCGTCTGCGCCCTGGGCCTCCTGTTCGGCTTGGTCATCTACACCCAGCTGAAGAACCTCCCGGTGCATGCGTCGATGCGCGAGATCTCGGAGCTGATCTACGAGACCTGCAAGACCTATCTCGTGACGCAGGGGAAGTTCCTGCTGATCCTGTGGGTCTTCATCGGCACGATCGCCGGGGTCTACTTCGGCGGACTCGCGACCACGATCGACGCGACCGGTGCTGTGGTACACGGCTATCCGGCGGGCAAGGTCGCGATCATCCTGGTGTTCAGCTTGATCGGCATCGCGGGCAGCTACGGGGTCGCCTGGTTCGGGATCCGCGTCAACACCTTCGCCAATTCCCGCACCGCCTTCGCGAGTCTCACCGGCAAGCCGTTTCCCTGCCACGAGATCCCGACCAAGGCGGGGATGAGTATCGGCATGCTGCTGGTGTCGGTCGAGCTCATCATGATGCTCATCATCCTGCTGTTCGTCCCCGGCGACTACGCGGGCCCGTGTTTCATCGGGTTTGCGATCGGCGAGTCGCTCGGCGCGGCGGCGCTGCGCGTGGCGGGCGGCATTTTCACCAAGATCGCCGACATCGGCTCCGACTTGATGAAGATCGTCTTCAAGATCAAGGAGGACGATGCTCGCAACCCCGGCGTGATCGCCGACTGCACCGGCGACAACGCCGGCGATTCGGTGGGCCCGAGCGCCGACGGCTTCGAGACCTACGGCGTCACCGGCGTGGCGCTGATCACGTTCATCCTGCTGGCCGTCCACGATCCGCTGGTGAAGGTCCAGCTGCTCGTCTGGATCTTCGTGATGCGCATCCTCATGATCGTGACGTCCGGCCTCTCGTATTACATCAACGCGGCGGTGACGCGGGCCAGGTACGCGAACGCCGCCCGGATGGACTTCGAGACGCCGCTCACCACGCTCGTCTGGCTCACCTCGTTCGTGTCGATCGCGCTGACCTACGTCGCGTCGCGGCTCCTCATCCCCAACCTGGGCGGCGATCCGACGCTGTGGTGGAAGCTGTCCACGGTGATTACCTGCGGCACGCTCGCCGGGGCGGTCATCCCGGAGCTCGTGAAGGTGTTCACGTCGATGAACTCGGCGCACGTGAAGGAAGTCGTGACCTCCTCGAAGCAGGGCGGCGCCTCGCTCAACATCCTCTCGGGATTCGTGGCCGGCAACTTCAGCGCCTACTGGCTGGGCCTCGCGATGCTGCTGCTGATGGCGATCGCCTACGGGGTGAGTACCACGGGCCTCGTGAGCCTGATGGTCGCCCCCGCCGTGTTCGCGTTCGGGCTCGTGGCGTTCGGGTTCCTGGGGATGGGGCCGGTCACCATCGCGGTGGATTCCTACGGCCCGGTGACCGACAACGCGCAATCCGTGTTCGAGCTGTCCACCATCGAGCAGCTGCCGGGCGTCAAGGCGGAGGTGAAGAAGGACTTCGGCTTCGACGTGGATTTCGAGCGCGCCAAGGAAAATCTCGAGGAGAACGACGGGGCGGGGAACACGTTCAAGGCGACCGCGAAGCCCGTGCTGATCGGCACCGCGGTCGTGGGGGCCACGACGATGATCTTTTCGATCATCGTGACGCTCACGCACGGGCTCCAAGCCGATCTCATCACGAACCTCTCCATCATGCACCCGCCGTTCCTGCTCGGCCTGATCGCCGGCGGTGCCATGATCTACTGGTTTACGGGGGCCTCGACGCAGGCGGTCACGACGGGCGCGTACCGGGCGGTGGAATTCATCAAGGCGAACATCCGGCTCGACAGCGCGGCCAAGGCGTCCGTGGCCGACTCGAAGAAGGTGGTCGAGATCTGCACGCAGTACGCGCAGAAGGGGATGTTCAACATCTTCCTCACGGTGTTCTTCGCCACCCTCGCCTTCGCATTCGTCGAGCCGTACTTCTTCATCGGCTACCTCATCTCCATCGCCCTGTTCGGCCTGTACCAGGCGATCTTCATGGCGAACGCCGGTGGCGCGTGGGACAATGCCAAGAAGATCGTGGAAACGATCCTGAAGCAGAAAGGCACGGAGCTACACGCCGCTACGGTGGTGGGCGATACGGTAGGCGATCCGTTCAAGGACACCTCGTCGGTCGCCATGAACCCGATCATCAAGTTCACCACGCTGTTCGGGCTCCTGGCGGTGGAGTTGGCCGTGTCGCTCACGGCCGAGCGCGGCGCGGGTGTGTCGCACGTGTTCGCCGCGCTGTTCTTCGCCATCTCGGTCGTGTTCGTGTGGCGCTCCTTCTACCGGATGCGCATCGAGGCCAAGTAACGCGGCGATGACCGCGGCGCAGCTGGTCGTCACCGCGCTCGGGGGCGCCGCCATCGTCTGGGTGTTGTGGTATTTCCTGCTCTCCCGCCGCCCCGCCGCGGCCAGCCGGCTCGTGCGGGGCGTCCAGGAGATCGCCGTCACGGTCAAGGGCGGATACTCCCCGGACACGATTCTCGTGCAGGCGGGGAAGGCGGTTCGCCTGCAGTTCTACCGTGACGAGACGGCCGATTGCTCGGAGCGTGTCGTGTTCGAGCACTTCGGGATCGACCGCCGGTTGCCCGCGTTCGAAACCACGACCATCGAGTTCACACCCGCCGAGCCGGGGGAGTATCCGTTCCGGTGCGGGATGTCGATGCTGAAGGGATTGCTCGTGGTCGAACCGCCGGGTGACCGGCACTCCGCGCCGACGCCGCATCGCCACCATGGCTAAACAACGCATCATCCTCCCGATCGAGGGCATGAGCTGCGCTGCGTGTGCCCTGACGGTGCAGCAGGCGCTGGGCGCCACGCCCGGCGTGGCGGCGGCCAGCGTCAACTATGCCACGGCCAAGGCGGCCGTGGACTACGACGATGCGCAAACGGGCGTGGGCCGGCTTGCCAAGGCCGTGCGCGATGCCGGGTATCAGTGCGGCCAGGCGAGCGTGACCTTCACCATCGCGGACCTCCACTATGCCCCCAGCACCGCCGGTCTCGAGTCCGAGCTTGCGGCCGTGCCGGGGGTGATGCGGGCCGTCGCCAACCAGGCGACTGAGGTGGTCACCGTCACCTATGTCCCTGGCATCACGACCGCCGATCAGCTGGAGGAGGCCGTGCGCACCGCCGGGTTTCGTGTGGCGGAGCCGATCGCGGCCGAGGATCCGGTGGAGCGTGAGCAGCTGGCGCGACACCGGGAGATCCGGACGCTCACCTGGCAGCTCGCCCTGGCCGCGACGGTCGCGCTGCTCACGATGCTCGGCGCCATGCTGCTGATGGCGGGGCATGGCGGCGCCGCGGGTGGCGCCATCGGCCAGGTGGATCTGCTGGGGCGGCTGCTCATGCCGCTTGCTGTCCGGCTGCGCCACGCGTTCGGCGAGGGTGGACTTGCGAGCGAGCCGACGCGCCTCAAGCTGATTCTGGCGGGTTTGACGATAGCGGTGCTGCTCTGGCCGGGACGGCGGTTCTACCTCGGCGCGTGGAGCGGATTCCGCCATCGCACCGCCGACATGAACACGCTGATCGCCGTCGGGACCGGCGCGGCGTTCGTCTATTCGCTCGCGACCACGCTGGCGCCGGGCCTGTTCACGCGCGCCGGGCTGCCCGCCGATGTCTACTACGAGGCCGTCGCGGGCATCATCGCGCTGATTCTGCTCGGGCGCCTGCTCGAAGCGCGCGCCAAGGGCCGCACGTCCGCCGCCATTCGACGGCTCGCTTCCCTCACCCCGCCTGTCGCGCATGTGTACCGCGGCACCACCACACACGATGTGCCTGCGGCCGCGGTGGAAGTGCGCGATGTGCTCGTGGTGAAACCCGGCGAGCGCGTCCCGGCCGACGGCTTCGTCACCGAGGGATCGTCGGCGGTCGACGAATCGATGCTCACGGGCGAGCCGATGCCGGTGACGAAGAAGCCGGGCGATGAGGTGATCGGCGGCACTCTGAACACCACCGGCAGCTTCACCTTCCGTGCGGCACGGGTGGGGAAGGACACCGCGCTGGGGCAGATCGTACGTCTCGTGGAGGATGCCCAGGCCTCCAAGGCGCCGATCCAGGGTCTCGCCGACCGGGTCGCCGGCGTCTTCGTGCCGGTGGTGATCGCCATCGCGCTCGCCGCGTTCGTGCTCTGGTTCGATCTCGGCCCGCAGCCGGCGCTGCTCTTCGCCACCATCGCGCTCGTCACGGTGCTGATCATCGCCTGCCCGTGCGCGCTCGGGCTCGCCACCCCCACGGCGATTCTCGTCGCGACGGGGCGCGCCGCGGAGCAGGGGGTGCTGATCCGTGGCGGCGCGGCGCTGGAGCGGCTGTCCAAGGTGCGGACCGTGCTGCTCGACAAGACCGGCACCATCACCGAAGGGCGGCCGGCCGTCACGCACATCGTCACGGCGCGCAAGCCCGACGGCTCGGCGGTCCCGGCGGCGGAGGTGCTACGCTGGGCGGCGTCGGTGGAGCAGCGGTCCGAGCACCCGATCGCGGAAGCGATCGTCCGGGCAGCGAAGGACCGGATGGTGTTGCTCCTCCCGGTCGAGAAGTTCGCGGTGATGGAGGGGCGGGGCGTCCGGGGCACCGTCGATCGCCGCATCGTGGAGGTCGTTTCGGCGCGGCACGCGCGCGAGCGCAGCCTCGAGCTCGGCAGCCTGGCGCAGGACGCCGGCCGCCTCGCCGCCCAGGGGCGCACCCCGGTGATCGTGGTCGTGAACAACACGGTGCATGCCGTCATCGCGATTTCGGATCCGGTGAAGCCCACCGCCAGGGAAGCCATCGCCCGGCTGCGCGAGCTCGGCCTGACCGTGCGGATGGTCTCCGGCGATACGCGGCCGGCCGCGCTCGTCGTGGCGGGCGAAGTGGGCGTCGACGACGTGATCGCCGAGGTGCTGCCGTCACAGAAGGCCGATCTCGTGAAGAAGGAGCAGGCCCGGGGCACCGTCGTGGCGATGGTGGGGGACGGTATCAACGACGCGCCGGCGCTCGCGCAGGCGGATGTGGGGATCGCGATCGGCACCGGTACCGATATCGCGATGGAGGCGTCCGACGTCACGCTGATCCGCGGCGACCTGCGCGGCGTGGTCACCGCCGTCGCGCTGTCGCGGCGCACCCTCAGCACGATCAAGCAGAACTTGTTCTGGGCGTTCCTCTATAATGTCCTGGGTATCCCCATCGCCGCCGGCGTCCTGTACCCGGTGACCGGCCTGCTGCTCTCACCGGTGATCGCGAGTGCGGCGATGGCCTGGTCCAGTCTCAGCGTGGTCTTGAACAGCCTGCGCCTGCGGCGCTACACTCCGGGGTGGGTCAGCTAGGAGGAGAAGGCCTGAATGCGCTACTTCCATAGAACATCCCTGTCCCCGGGGGACGTCCTGGCGGACGCGAAGGCGTACTTCGGTGCGCGGCTCGCTCCGTCGGAAGAGTCGGCGCGCCGGCTCGCGTTCCGGGGCGCGCTGGGAAAGGTGACCATCTCGGCGCGAGCGGAAGGCGGTCACTACACCTTCATCGACGTCCAGACGGATCAGGTGGGCGAATCCGAGCTCGACAAAGTCGCGAAGCGGTTTCTCGCGGAAGTGCATCGCCGCGTCGAGCCGGCCCACGAGGTGCGCGGGGCGTACTGACGCGGGTTAGCCCGCCAGCTTCGCGCCATACCCCGCCTTCTCGATCGCGGTGACGAGCTGGATGGTCGTCGCCGTGTCGTCGTCGAAATCCACTTCGGCCTCGCCATCTTGGAGATCCACCACCGCCGAGTAGACGCCATTGACCCCTTTGAGGGCCTGCTCCACCGTCTTCTGGCAGTGCCCGCAGCTCATCCCCGTCACCTTGAGCTTCGCGCTGGCCATAGGCCGTTACCTCCCGCCCTAGCTTGATTTGCCTCCCCCCAAGAGCCAACTTTCCCGCCCACTATAATTTAGCCGATGCCTCCCCACTCCGTACCCGACACCCGGTCGGAAACGCCGGCCATCCCGGCCGAGCTCGAGCGGCCGCAGCTGCTCGAGATGTACCGCTACTTGCGCCTCACCCGGGTGCTGGAAGAGCGGCTGGTGGCCTTGTACCGCCAGAGCAAGGTGATCGGAGGGTTGTTTCGCTCCCTTGGGCAGGAGGGGGAGTCGGTCGCCTCGGCCTACGCGCTGGAGCGAGGCCGGCACCGCGACATCCTCTCGCCGCTGATCCGCAACCTCGGCTCGATGCTCGTGATGGGGGCGAAGCCGATCGAGATCCTGCGCCAGTATATGGCCAAGGCCGAGAGTCCCACCGGCGGGCGCGAGCTGAACGTGCATTTCAACGACTTGGAGAAAGGCTACCTGGGCCAGATCTCCCACTTGGGCGACATGGTCCCCGTCATGGCCGGGATCACCCTGACGTTCAAGATGCGCGGCGAGCTGCGCGTGGGGCTGGTGTACGTCGGCGACGGGGCGACCTCCACCGGCTCGTTTCACGAGGGGCTGAATTTCGCCGCGGTACAGCGCTGTCCCCTCGTCGTGATCGCCGAATACAATCACTGGGCCTATTCCACGCCGCCGGAGAAGCAGTTCGCGGTCAAAGACCTGGCCGACAAAGCCAAGGGCTACGGAATCCACGCCGTGACGGTGGACGGCAACGACGTCCTCGCCGTCTACGCGGCGACCCGGTACGCGGTGGAGCGCGCGCGTCGCGGCAAGGGCGTGCATTTCATCGAAGTAAAGACGTACCGACGCAAGGGCCACGCCGAGCACGACGACCAGTCCTACCAGCCGAAGGAGGAGATCGAGCGCTGGGCCGTCCAGAACGACCCGGTGGACCGCTACGTGAAGCAGCTCGTGGCGAACGGCTGGGCGGAGGAGTCCGAGCTCGCGGAGATCGACCGCGCGGCGAAGGACGAGATCGATCAGGCGACCGATGCCTGCGTCAACGAGCCGCTGCCACAACCCGAGACCGCGCTGCCTGGGGTGTACGCGCACCCGCCGGCGGCCGAGCGGCTCTGGTTCCGGGGGCTGTGATGGCCGAAGTGACGTTTCTCGAGGCGCTGCGCCAGGGCCTGTCGGAGGAGATGGAGCGCGACGAGCGGGTGTTCATGCTCGGCGAAGACATCGGCGCGTACGGCGGCGCGTTCAAGGTGACCGACGGCTTCCAGAAGAGGTTCGGCGCGGCACGCGTCATCGACACGCCGATTTCGGAAGCCGCCATCGTCGGGGCAGCGGCCGGCGCGGCCCACATGGGGATGCGCCCGGTCGCGGAGATGCAGTTCATCGATTTCATCTCCTGCGCCTACGACATGCTCACCAACTACGTGGCGACCGCGCGCTATCGCGCCGGGCTCGCCACCCCGATCGTGGTGCGCGGTCCTTGCGGCGGCTACGTGCGGGGCGGTCCCTTCCATTCCCAAAATCCGGAAGCTGCCTTCCTGCACACGCCGGGACTCAAGATCGTCTATCCGGCCACGGCGCGGGACGCGAAGGGTCTCATCAAGGCGTCGATCCGCGACGACGACCCGGTCCTTTATCTCGAGCACAAGTGGCTGTATCGCCGCATCAAGGAGACGCTCCCCGAGGGGGAGGAGATCCTCACGCCGATCGGGCAGGCGCGGATCGCGCGGGAAGGGAAGGACCTGTCGATCATCACGTACGGCGCTACGGTCTGGAAGGCGCTCGAGGCGGCCGAGCAGCTGGCACGGGATGGGCCGTCGGTCGAGGTGCTGGACCTGCGAACGCTGCTGCCGCTGGACGACGACGCGATCGTCGCTACGGTGAAGCAGACCGGGAAGGTACTGATCGTGCACGAGGACACGCGCACCGGCGGGCTGGCCGGAGAGATCACGGCGCGGATCAACGAGCGCGCCTTCGAGTGGCTCGACGGGCCGATCATGCGGGTCACGGCGCACGACGTGCCGTTGCCGTACGCGCCGACGTTGGAGGATTACGTGCTGCCGCAAACGGAAGACATTGTGAAAGCGGCGCGCTGGTTAGCTGCCTACTAGGGCGGACGGGCGG
>Ga0153915_10004623_pt1 | contig 12706 bp, 10 predicted proteins | sample Opewatmetagenome_2_FD_107003 | JGI IMG/M metagenome (GOLD analysis project Ga0153915, IMG submission 107003) | Freshwater wetland microbial communities from Ohio, USA - Open water 3 Core 3 Depth 3 metaG | ecosystem: Environmental > Aquatic > Freshwater > Wetlands | place: USA: Ohio, Lake Erie... | reverse complement strand
TAAGTATTTCGTGGCTGCCTTGTTTGTAGCAGGCGTCGCGACGCCGTCATTTGCACAGAGCGGTGCAACTTTCCCCGGCCCGCGAGTCGAGGCAATCGTCGGCTGGGATCATTCCGGCCGCAAGGACACCGGCCATAACAATGGCGTCACCTACGGCGTCGGTGCCGGCTACGACTTCCAGATGGGCGGCGCCGTCGTCGGCGTCGAAGGCGAGGCGTCCGATGCGACGACCGATCGCTGCGCCCATGACGTCAGCGTCACCGGCGATGCGCTTTGCTTCAAGGCGAAGCGCGACCTTTACGTCGGCGGGCGGGTCGGCGCCGTCGTCGGGTCCAACACCCTGCTCTATGCCAAGGCGGGCTACACCAACGGCCGCTTCGGGCTCGACTACAAGGACGGCGGCACCGGCGCCGCCAACTTCAAGTCCGGCCGCAACCTCGACGGCTACCGCATCGGCGCGGGCGTCGAGCATGCGATCGGAACCAGGAGCTTTGTGAAGGCCGAGTATCGCTACTCCAACTATCAGGACGGCTTCGATCGGCACCAGGTCGTCGCCGGCGTCGGCTTCCGCTTCTGAACGCCGTCCGGCGTCATGCCGGACCAGCGGCCGGAGGGCCGGGACCATGCGTCCCGGCCCTTCTTTTTTGCCGATAATCCGCTGGCGAGCGCGGATAGTGTCGTTATAGTCGCCCGACCCAGAATTCGGGCGACAAGGGGTTTTCGATGAAGGCGACGATCGAACGGGCCACGCTTCTCAAAAGCCTCGGCCATGTCCAGTCGGTTGTGGAGCGCAGAAACACGATCCCGATCCTCTCCAACGTCCTCATCGAGGCGGAGGAGGGCGGCGGCCTTCGGCTGATGGCGACCGATCTCGACCTGCAGATCAACGAGACCGTGGATGCCAACGTCACCCAGCCGGGCGCGACGACGGTTTCCGCGCACACATTGTTCGACATCGTCCGCAAGCTTCCCGAAGGCAGCCAGGTCGAGCTCTTCGCCGCCGAGGGCAAGATGCAGGTGAACGCCGGCCGCGCGCGCTTCAACCTCGCCACCCTGCCCCGCGACGATTTTCCGGTGATCGCCGAGGGCGATCTTCCCACCCGCTTCGAGCTGCCCGCCGCGACGCTCCGTGAGATCATCGACAAGACCCGATTCGCCATCTCCAACGAGGAGACGCGCTATTATCTGATGGGCATCTTCCTGCACGTGTCCGACGAGGCGCAGCCCGTCCTCAAGGCGGCCGCGACCGACGGCCACCGGCTCGCCCGCGTCACCGTCCCGCGCCCGGCCGGCGCCGAGGGCATGCCCGACATCATCATTCCCAAGAAATGCGTCGCCGAGCTTCGCAAGCTGCTCGACGAGCTGGACGGGACGGTGCAGGTCTCGCTGTCGGACTCGAAGGTCCGCTTCGGGCTCGGCACCGCGATCCTTACCTCGAAGCTGATCGACGGGACCTTTCCCGACTACAGCCGGGTCATTCCGACCGCCAACGACAAGCTCCTCAAGATCGATCCGCGCTCGTTCGAGGAGGGCGTCGATCGCGTCGCGACCATCGCCAGCGAGAAGACCCGCGCCGTCAAGATGGCGCTCGACCGCGACAAGGTGACGCTGTCGGTGACCAGCCCCGAGCAGGGTACGGCCGCCGAGGAAGTGCCGGGCGACTATAATGCCGACGGGTTCGAGATCGGCTTCAACGCGCGCTATCTGCTCGACATCCTCGGGCAGATGGATGGCGACCTGATCGAGGTCCACCTCGCCGACGCAGCCGCCCCGACCCTGCTCCGCGAGAACGACAAGGCCTCGGCGCTCTACGTCCTGATGCCGATGCGGGTCTGACCCGGCTCCCGGGGCGTTCCCCCTTCCGCTTGCCGGAGGGGAGGCTTGCGCCCCTACTCGGCTTTCTTCGTCTCCGGCGGATTGCTCGTCTTCACCTCCTTGAGGATCTGGTCGAGCGTCTGCGGCGGGGCGGGAAGGGCGGCGGCGCTGGCTGGAATTGCCACCTGCTCGAACGACAGCAATTTGAACCGTCCGCCCATGTCGAGCGGTGCGCCGCGGGTGAAGATCACGCGCGTGTCCGAAGCCATTTCGGCGGCGACCTGGCCGATCAGCGGCGCCATCAGCACGGTCGTGCCGACGACGAATTCCTCCACCGCCTTGCCGACCGGCTGCAGCGCCGGCTCGTCGGTCATCACGAATTCGGATACCGCCTTGGGCTTGGTCTCGTCGAGCCCGGTCACGGCATAGACGCGCCCGGCGTGGCCGGCGATCGTCCGCATGCCGCGCGGCACGAACGTCAGCTTGGACTTGGGATTGCCCTTCTCCGCGGCAGCGCCGAACAGCTTCTTGAAGATCGGCGGCAGGACCTGGTCGAGCGCGGCGGCGATGTCCTCGATGCGCGCCACCTTCCACGCCCCTTCCTCGCGCGAGACGAGGTAGAAATGCCCATCGCGCCAGATGCCATATTGATCCTGGCCTTCGGGCCGCACGACGGAATTGCCGTCGTCCGCCACCTCGACCGTCATCTTCTTGCCGTCCTCCATCTGGTAGACGGCGCGTTCGCCCGCCCAGGCCGGGCTGGCGAGGCATAGCATGATCAGGACAGGCAGCAGTCGCATCGGTCACCCCCCGGCGGTCGCGCGGACGCTATACCCGATTGTCCGCCAAGTCAGCCCAGGGCGCCGAATTGCCGAGGGCGGGCGCGGCACGTAGGGAGGCGGGGTGTTCATCGCGCGCCTCTCGCTCACGCAGTTCCGCAACCACGCCGACGCGGTGATCGGCGCCGGCGAAGGGTTCGTCGTGCTGACCGGCGACAATGGCGCGGGCAAGACCAACGTGCTCGAAGCGGTGTCGCTGCTCGCGCCGGGCCGCGGGCTGCGTGGAGCGACGCTCTCGGAGATGGCGCGGCGCGAGGGCCCCGGCGGGTTCGCGGTGGCGGCGAGCTTCGACGGGAAGAAAGGGTCCGGTCTCGAAATCGGAACGGGCACGACGGCCGCGGCGCCGGAGCGGCGGCAGGTGCGGATCAACTGCGCGACAGCCTCGGCGACGTCGCTCGCCGAATGGCTCTCGGTGCTGTGGCTGACTCCCGCGATGGACCGGCTGTTCAGCGAAGCCGCGAGCGGGCGGCGGCGCTTCCTCGACCGGCTGGTTCTCGCGCTCGAGCCGGCGCATGCGACCCACGCCGCGCGCTACGAGGCCGCGATGCGGGCGCGCAGCAAGCTGCTCGGCGAGCCCGACGGCGCCGATCCGGACTGGCTCGCCGCGCTCGAGGCGGGAATGGCCGAGCATGGCGCGGCGCTCGCCGCCGCGCGCGAGCGAACCGTCGCGGCCCTGTCGGACCGGCTCGCCGGCCAGCCCGAGGGGCCGTTCGCCCGCGCCCTGCTGGCGCTCGAGCGCTGGCGGCCCGATGCCGCCGATCCGGAGACGGCGCTTCGCGACGCCCTGCGGCGCAGCCGCGGCGCGGACGCGGGGGCCGGACGGGCGCTGGTCGGGCCGCACCGGACCGATCTTCAGGTCACCCATGCCGCCAAGGGCCAGCCCGCCGGGCAGAGTTCGACCGGCGAGCAGAAGGCGTTGCTGCTGGCGATCGTCCTCGCCCACGGCGAACTGGTGGCGCAGCGCACGCAGCGTCCGCCGATCCTGCTCCTCGACGAAGTCGCCGCCCACCTCGATCCGCACCGGCGCGCGGCTCTGTTCGAGCGGCTGCACGGAACGGCCGCGCAGATATGGGTGACGGGCACCGAACGAAGCCTGTTCGAGGCGGCTCCCGGTCCGGTGACCTGGCTCAGCGTCGCGGAGGGGAGGATCGGCCCGGCCGATTGAAGCGCGCCATTCCACGCGAAGCCGGCCCCGGAGCCCAGGCCCCGCCGCCGCGGCCATAGCTCGACGAAAATGAAGGGTTCGACCGGCTCGGCCCGAACGGAGAAGACGGCCTTTGCGGGAATGGCGCCGGAGGGGGCCCGGAATTGGCCTCCCGACCCCAAAAAACCGGCGGAATCCGGCTTATTTCCTTGGGTTTCGCCCCCTTCGTCGCTATATCCTGACCATGGCATCTTCCCCCAGCGAAAACCCCTACGACGCAGAATCGATCAAGGTTCTGAAAGGCCTCGACGCAGTCCGGAAACGGCCCGGTATGTATATCGGCGACACCGACGACGGGTCGGGTCTCCACCACATGGTGTTCGAGGTCTCGGACAATGCGATCGACGAGGCGCTCGCCGGTCATTGCGACCTGATCCGCATCGTCCTCAACCCGGACGGTTCGGTCTCGGTCGAGGACAACGGCCGCGGCATCCCGACCGGAATCCACAAGGAGGAAGGCGTGTCGGCGGCCGAGGTCATCATGACCCAGCTGCACGCCGGCGGGAAGTTCGAGAACGCGTCCGACGAGAACGCCTACAAGGTCTCCGGCGGCCTCCACGGCGTCGGGGTCTCGGTGGTCAACGCTTTGTCCGAATGGCTCGAGCTCACCATCTGGCGCGACGGCGAGGAACATTGGATGCGCTTCCGCCACGGCGATGCCGAGGCGCCGCTCAAGCTGGTCGGCCCCTCGCCCGAAGGAAAGAAGGGTACCAAGGTCACCTTCCTGCCCTCGCCCACCACCTTCAAGATCGTCGATTTCGACTTCGACACGCTCGAGCATCGCTTCCGCGAGCTTGCCTTCCTCAACTCGGGGGTCCGTCTCATCCTCACCGATGCGCGGCACGCGGAGGAGAAAAGCGTCGAGCTTTACTATGAGGGCGGCATCGGGGCCTTCGTCAAATGGCTCGACCGGACCAAGACGGCGCTGATTCCGGATCCGATCGCGGTCACCGGCCAGCGCGAGGACATCGGCATCGAAGTCGCGCTCGAATGGAACGACAGCTATTACGAGCAGACCCTCTGCTTCACCAACAACATCCCGCAGCGCGACGGCGGCACCCACCTCGCCGCCTTCCGCGCCGCGCTCACCCGCACCCTCAACAATTATGCCGAGCGTTCGGGCGCGTTGAAGAAGGAGAAGGTGAGCCTCACCGGCGACGACATGCGCGAGGGGCTGACCGCGATCGTCTCGGTCAAGCTTCCGGATCCGAAGTTCAGCTCGCAGACCAAGGACAAGCTGGTTTCCTCCGAGGTCCGCCAGCCGCTCGAAAGCCTGATGGCGGACAAGCTCGCCGAATGGCTCGAGGAGAATCCGGGCCATGCCCGCACGATCGTCCAGAAGATCATCGACGCGGCGGCGGCGCGCGAAGCGGCGCGCAAGGCGCGCGAGCTCACCCGGCGCAAGGGCGCGCTCGACATCGCCTCGCTGCCCGGCAAGCTCGCCGACTGCCAGGAGCGCGATCCCGCCAAGTGCGAATTGTTCCTGGTCGAGGGCGACAGCGCCGGCGGCTCGGCCAAGCAGGGACGCGACCGCAACAACCAGGCAATCCTGCCGCTGAGGGGCAAGATATTGAACGTCGAGCGCGCGCGCTTCGACCGGATGCTGTCATCGCGCGAGGTCGGCACGCTCGTCCAGGCGATGGGAACCAGCATCGGCCGCGACGACTTCAACATCGAGAAATTGCGCTATCACAAGATCGTCATCATGACCGACGCCGACGTCGACGGCGCGCATATCCGCACGCTTCTGCTGACCTTCTTCTATCGGCAGATGCCCGAGATCATCGAGCGCGGGCACCTCTTCATCGCCCAGCCGTCGCTCTACAAGGTCAGCAAGGTCCGCTCCGAAGTCTATCTGAAGGACGATGCCAAGCTCGACGATTATCTGGTCGAGGCCGGCATCGGCGCGATGGTGCTCGAGACCGCGGAGGGCGCGCGCTCGGGCGAGGATCTTCGCTCGCTCGCCGAGCATGCGCGGCGGATGCGGACCTTGATGCGCTACGTCCCGCGCCGCTACGATCCGGCGATCATCGAGGCGCTGGCGCTGACCGGCGCGCTTAACCCGGCACTGCACGGCGCGCAGCTCGGCGAGGCGGCCACGCGCGCGGCCGAGTGGCTGCAGGCGAGCGACGAGGAGGCGCGCTGGACCGCCGAAGCCAGCGACGAGGGGAATTACGTTCTCCGCCGGGCGTGGCGCGGCGTCACCGATCATCATGTCGTCGATCACAAGTTCCTGGTCAGCGCCGAGGCGCGCAAGCTCCACCAGCTCTCCTCCGAGCAGGCTTCGACCTACGCGACGGCGAGTCGGCTCGTCTCGACCAAGGCCGCTGCGGCCGCCGCCGAGGAAGAGGCGGCGCAGGAAGCGAGCACACCGGGCGCCGAGCTCGATATGCCCGACAAGGTGCCGGACGCGCGCGGGCTGCTGGTCCGTCGGCCAAGCGAATTGCTCGACGGAATCCTCGCCGCCGGGCGCAAGGGCCTGGCGATCCAGCGCTACAAGGGCCTCGGCGAGATGAACGCCGAGCAGCTCTGGGAGACCACGCTCGATCCGGGGAATCGCTCGCTGCTCCAGGTCGAGGTCGCGCAGGCCGACGTCGCCGACGAGATCTTCACCCGGCTGATGGGCGACGTGGTCGAGCCGCGCCGCGAGTTCATCCAGGAGAATGCGCTCAACGTCGCCAACCTCGACGTCTGATCCGGCCCGACACTAGGTAAGATTACGGGTCGCGACCGAAACGTCCCGCCGGCAAGGTGGCTTGCAGTCTGCCATTTGGCAGGCGATGCAAAGGCCGGCCGCTTGATGAAACAATCTGTCCCAGTCGGTGAAGCACTGGAACCGGGGCGCATCGTCCCGGGACAACGCCGAGTCCTTCTCGCATCGGGCTTCGGTCCCGCGGGAGCGGCGCGTGCCTGCTGCTGAGTTTCGCCTGCTCGACCGCGAGGAGGGGCGCACTCTGTGCCTCAGCGGCGACTGGACGGCGGTTTCGCTCGGCAAGGTGCCCGAGTCCCTCGCGTCACAAGCCGAGGCGGGCGGCGTGGCCCGGATCGACCTGTCCGATCTCGGCCGGGCGGATACCGCGGGCGTGCTGGCGTTGCTGCAATGCCTGGGCGAACCGGCAAAAGCCGCCCTCGCGCAGCGAGACGATCTGATACACCTCGCGGGGCTGGTCGAGCCCGCGCTCCACGCGGAGGAAGCGCGCGGGCGGGGCGGGCGGGGGCTGTGGGCCGCGCTCGAACGCGGCGGGCTCGCCGTCGTCGAGCTCGCCTCCAGCATATTCGGGATCCTCGAATTCACCGGCCGGCTGATGGTCGCGGTCGTGCGTTCGCTGGTCCAGCCGCGGCGCATCCGCGGCACCGCGCTGGTGGCGATGATGGAGGACGTCGGAGTCACTGCGCTGCCGATCGTCTTCGCCATGACATTCTTCGTCGGCGCGGTCATCGCCCTGATCGGCACCAACATCCTCAGGCGGCTGGGCGTCGAGGTCTTCACGGTGGAGATGGTCGGGATCGGCATCCTGCGCGAGTTCGGGATCGTCGTCGCCTCGATCCTGCTGGCCGGGCGTTCGGCTTCGGCCTTCGCGGCGCAGATCGGCGCGATGCGGATGAACCAGGAGGTCGACGCGATGCAGGTGATGGGTGTCGATCGCTTCGACGCGCTCGTCGTCCCGCGTGTGCTGGCGGTGCTGCTGATGATGCCGGTTTTGACCTTCTGCGCCGACATCGGCGGTATTTCCGGCGGGCTGCTGATCAGCTGGATTTCGCTCGACATCAACCCGGCCTTCTTCCTGCAGCGCACGCTCGAGAACGTGCACATCCATCAATTCTGGATCGGCATGAGCAAGGCGCCGTTCCTCGGCCTGCTGGTCGCGGCGGTCGGCTGCCGCCACGGCCTGCTCGTGGAGGGGGACGTCCAAAGCCTCGGACATCACGTGACCTCCGCGGTCGTCCAGTCGGTGTTCCTCATCATCATGTTCGATGCGATCTTCGCCATGATCTTCACGGTGCTGGATCTGTGAGCGGCGCGGCATCCCCGCTGGCCGATCCGCCGCCGATCAGGGTGGAGGGGCTGCGCAGCGTCTTCGGCGAGAAGGTGGTGCACGAGGACCTCGATCTCGAAGTGCGCAAGGGCGAGATCCTCGCCGTCGTCGGCGGATCGGGTTCGGGCAAGTCCGTGCTGATGAACTCGATCCTCGGGCTCAAGAAGCCGGATGGCGGCCGGATCGAGCTGTTCGGCCGCGACATCGACGATCCCGAAGCGCTGGCCGAGGCCGAACGCCGGCTCGGCGTGCTGTTCCAGTACGGAGCCCTGTTCTCCTTCCTGACGGTGCAGGAGAATGTCGAGGCGCCGTTCCTCGAGCATACCGGGCTGCCGATGAAGCTGATCGCGCGGCTCGCCAGGCTCAAGATCGAGCTGGCGGGCCTGCCCGCGCGTGCCGGCAGCCTGAAGCCGGCGGAGCTTTCGGGCGGCATGCGCAAGCGGGCGGGCGTCGCCCGCGCGATCGCGCTCGATCCCGACATATTGTTCCTCGACGAGCCCACCTCGGGGCTCGATCCGATCGGCGCGAACGAGATGGACAGGCTGATTGCCGAGCTGCGCGAGGCGCTCGGCCTTACCGTCTTCATGATCACCCACGACCTCGAGACCCTGTACGCGATCTGCGACCGGATCGCGGTGATGGCCGATCAGAAGATCATTGCCGTCGGATCGGTCGCCGAGCTGGAGCGGTCCGACCATCCCTGGATCAGGGATTATTTCTTCGGGCCACGCGGCCGCGCGGTCCGCGAAAAGAGGCGCTGATGGAACGGCACGCCAATTATGCCCTTGTCGGGATCGTCACCATCCTGCTGCTGATCATGGGCCTCGTGTTCGTGGTCTGGCTCGGGCAGACCGGCTTTCAACGGGAAACCGATCGTTACCGTATTGTCTTCGTGGGCGCAGTCCGCGGGCTGACCGAAGGCGGCGACGTGCAGTTCAACGGCATAAAGGTGGGAGAGATCGAACGCATCCATCTCGACCGGCAGGACCCCAATCGCGTCTTCGCCGACGTCAAGATCCGGGCCGATACGCCGGTCCAGGTCGACTCTGTCGCGGCGATGGAAACCCAGAACATCTCCGGCATCCGGATCATCCAGATCAATCCCGGTGCACCCGGCAAGCCGCTCCTGAGAGCGGTGAGCAAGGAGGAGTGGCCGATCATTCCCAGCAAGCCCGACAGCCTCTCGCAGCTGCTCAAGGGCGGCGGCCAGTTCATCGACGGCGCGACCGAGGCGGTGAACCGCGTGAACCGGCTGCTGTCCGATCGGACGATCGCCAACATGGAGGCCTCCATTGCCGACATCAGGCTGACGGCGGACGAGGTCGCCCGCAATCGCGCCATGGTGCGCGACGCGGCATCCGCGATCGCGCGGATGGACCGCGCGGCGGCCGACATCGAAGCGACCTCGAAGTCGGTCCGCGCGATCTCCGACGGGGACGGCAAGCGGGCCTTTGCCGATATCGCAGCCGGAGCGGGTGAGTTGCGCGAGGCGATCAAGTCCGCGCGCACCGTCATCGCCAGGCTCGATACCGAAAGCGACAAGGTCGCCACCACCACCCTTCCCAATGTCAACGCCACCCTGCTCAGCATCCAGGAAACGGCGGACAATCTCGACCAGCTGGTGCGCGACGTGCGGCGGGACCCCAAGCGGCTGATTGCCCGCGACCGATCGCGCGAATTGAAGGTGCCCGAATGATGGCGATGCATCCGACACGGCTGGCCGGCTCGCTGGCGGCGCTGCTCCTGCTCGCCGGCTGCAGCATCGGGTTGCTGGGAGACGGGGGCCGCAACGACCTGTTTCGTTTCGGGGTGCCGGAGCAGGCGCAGACTGCGAGCCTGGACCGCGGGCGGCCGCAACGCGCGATCGCGCTGGAGCGCGTCCGCTTCGCCCGGGAAATCGAAAGCGACCGGGTTCTGACGTCGCGCGGCGGAAGCGTCCTCTACGTCGAGGGCATGCGCTGGGCGGCACCCGCGACCGACCTGTTCACGCAGGCCGTGCTGCGGCAGTTCGCCGAGCGCCTGCCGGAGACTTTGCTGGCTTCTCCGCGCAGCGCCGGTGGCGCCACCCTTTCGCTGCAGCTCACGGTCGACCGGTTCGAAGCCCGCTACCCGGTGGCGGCAGGGAAGAACGATCCGCCCACGATCGTCGTCGAGGGAGCGGCTGCGCTCTCCGCGCAGCGGGGCGGTCCGCCGATCGCCTTGCACCGCTTCGCGGTCGAGGAGCCGGCGACCGCCAATGGCAAGGCCGCGATCGCCGCCGCATTCGATCGGGCGGTCGACCGTTACACGATCCTGCTGGCCGATTGGACTCGCGGAGCATCCACCAACTGAGGATCGCGGTTCAGAACAGCCGCATGAACTCCTCGAACTTGCCGTTGGCGCCTTTTGGGAGCGGGCCTTCGAAATAGGCGAGCTCGATCGTGAACGGGTGGCCCATCGCCTTCCCGACATGGGCGAGCAGGTTCTTCTCCTCCTCGCCGGTCAGCGGCCGCTCGACGACCAGCCGCATCTCGATCCGGTCGGGCGCGTGCTGGCGCATCTGATACTGGCTGATCGGGGCGATTTCGCGGAAGCGCGCGTAGCCGGTGAGCGGCCAGTGCCGGGTTCCGTCCGGATTGACGATCATGTTGCGCTCGCGGCCCAGAATGCGTCGCAGCGTCGGCAGGCCGCGCCCGCACGGGCAGGGCGGCCCGGCTTCGGCATAGTCGCCGATCGCATAGCGGATCATCGGCGTGGCGTGATTGTGGATGTCGGTGACGAGCAGGCGGCCGGCCTCGCCGGCGCCGCTCGGCTTTCCCTCCTCGTCCACGACCTCGACGATCAACGTCTCCGACATCAGGTGGTAGAGATCGCGATTGTCGGGGCATTGCAGCGCGATGTAGCCGAACTCTTCCGACGAATAGCAGTCGAAGACGCTCGCTCCGGTGCGCTCGACGACGCGTTGCCGGACGCTGTCGGCAAGCGTCTCTCCCACCGTCCGCACCCGGCGCAGGCTCGGCAGGTCGATGCCGCGCGCGTCCATCTCGTCGAGCAGTGCGACCAGATTGCTGGGATAGACGACCAGGCTCGCCGGCGCGAAGGCCACGACCTGCGCGAGCTGATCGGCGATGTCGGTCTGGATATCGATCCGGTAGCCCGGCCCGGTCTCGAAATATTGCGAGAGCGGCGGGCCCCAGCTGTCGGCACGGCCCAGCTTCTTCAAGCCGGCGCGGATCGCGCAGATGCCGCCGCCGAAGTCGGGCTCCGCCCAGAAATGATAGCGCATGGTCATGGCCGCCCAATGGAGGCCGTTCACCGACGTTCGCCGCACGAACACCGGCTCGCCGGTGGATCCCGAGGTGCCGACCGTCTGCGTCGGGCCATATCCCGGCGGCAGGGCGTCGCAGAAGATGGGCGGATCCTTCGCCTGCGCCTGCTGACGGGTCAGCGGCGGCAGCGCCGCAAGCCCCGCCGGCGAGGCGAGGTCCGCCGCGGTGAGGCCGGCCTCGCGCAGCCGCGCCTGAAAGCTCGGGCTGTGGCGGGCGCAATGTCCGACGACGGTGGCAAGCTGCCTGTATTGACCGGCGGCAATCTCCTCGGCCGGCAACCATTGCGTCCGTTCGATCTGCTGGAAGAAGGCGGCGAGCGGCGCGGTGCGGGGGCTGGCGAGCGGCGGCCAGCTTTCGCCCGGGACGTCGCCGCGCATGCCGGAGAGTCGGGAGGTGCGCGTCAAGGGGCGTCGACCACCAGAAGGGGGCACCATTCGGCGCAGGGATAGCCGTGGGTCTCGACGAAGCGCACGCTCTTCGCCCAGGCGGCGGGAAGCGCGGCGAGCTGGCTGCGGCTCGGGAAGCTGATCGTCGTCGCGGCGACCGCGCGGTAGGCGTCCATCTCGGCGATCGTCTCGAGACTCCACCCGCTCGCGCGCGACAGCGGCTCGCGGTCCGGGAAGAGCCGGTCGAACCGTTCGATCACCTGGCCGCAGGTCACGACCGGCGTTCCTGCCTCGGCCGCGACGGCCGGGCCGAAGCGAAGCTTGAAGCCGTGGAAGCTGAGCGAGCCGCCCATCGCCTCGTCGGCCAGCGCTGCGATGCTTTCCTGCGGCTCGACCGGCACGATCATCCGGAAGATCCCGCGCCCGCCGGGCCGCAACATCCGTCTCAGCTGGTCGAACAGGGTCCGCTGGTCGTCCGGATAGAAGAGGCCGTTGAGGCTGCCGTCGGCCATGACCGCCGCGACCGTGCCCGGCTCGGCCGGAATCTTCCGCCAGTCGCCGAGCACGGCCTTGCGGTCGGCGGTGTCGCCGGGCCACACCTGCGCGATCATGCCGGGGCTCGCGTCGACGGCAAGCACGTGCCGCCTCAGCACCGCAAGCTCGGGCGTGACGCCCAGCAGCAGCACCAGGTCGTCGGTCTCCGGGAGCAATTCGCGATATTGCGCGACCAGCTCGGGGGCCGGGCGGAACGGCGGCTTGCTCGTCCGCCATCTCCGGTAGAAATCGGCCTCGTCGACCTCGGGTGGCTCCGCGCCTGCTTCAGCTGTCATCGGCCGACTAAAGGGCCCGGCTCGCCGCTTGTAAAGGTCGGGCCGTGCCGCCGCGGCCGCCGAGCGCGGATTGGGATTGGAGATTGCACTTCACGGCGGGCGCGACGAAGAGCTGGATCATGACCACCCACCGTCGCGTTGCGAATCTGCATCACGCCTATCGGGACGATATCGGCGAGCTGATAACCCGGCGACCGCTGCCGAGCGGGAAGCTGGACCAGATCGATCCGTTCCTGTTCCTCAACCATCATGGACCGCAGGTCTATACGCCCGGCAACCGCGGCCTT
>Ga0153915_10004622_pt1 | contig 12707 bp, 8 predicted proteins | sample Opewatmetagenome_2_FD_107003 | JGI IMG/M metagenome (GOLD analysis project Ga0153915, IMG submission 107003) | Freshwater wetland microbial communities from Ohio, USA - Open water 3 Core 3 Depth 3 metaG | ecosystem: Environmental > Aquatic > Freshwater > Wetlands | place: USA: Ohio, Lake Erie... | reverse complement strand
TGGGTGAGTAGCGCATCGGCCAGGGGTCCCTGCCGAACGTACTGCCCCGATTCGCCCGCACGACGCGCCTCATCGAGATCGATCGCCGCAAGCCGCCGCTCCAGATCGCGATATCCCGCTTCCCCATGCGCGGCAGCCATCATCATCGCAGACTGCTGATCACCCCGGAGCTGCAGTGCCAAGTGCCATTCGCGGAGCGCTTCGTCGTACCGACCCAGTCGCGCCAGCGCCCATGCAAGCCGCTCCCGGCCCTGGATGAACGCCGAGTCGAGCTCCACCGCCCGTCTGAACTCCAGCACCGCCTCCTCGTCCCGCCCGGCGAGGGTCAGAATGAGTCCGGCCGCCTGGAAGTAATGGCGGAACAGCGGGTCCAGGGCCTGGGCCCGTCGCATCTCCGCCAGCGCCTCCGGAAAGCGCCCCAGCGACCGAAAATGGAGCGAATACAAGTTGCGGATCTCGGCGTTGTCAGGATCCAGGGCCACGCCTCGACGAAGCTCGGCTTCACCCTCGGCCCACCGATACCGGAAGAACGAGAGTGTGGCGCCGAGCGTGGCATGAGCAAGCCCGGAGGTTGAGTCCAGCGCCACCGCTCGACGCGCAGCCGCCTCGGACTTGAGGAATGCCTCGTCCGCTGGCAGCAGGCCGTACCAGGCAAATCCTTCGTAACTCTGGCTGAGTACCGCCCAGGCATCGGCATAGAGCGGATCCCGGTCGATCGCTCGCTGCACCAGATCTCTGGCCTGGCGGATGCCCGTCGCGGTGCGCTTGCCGAGGTAGTACTCGGCCTTGAGCAGAAGGAGATAAGCGTCGGGATCGGATGTGGGGTGACGGGCGAGGTTGCCGGGCGGGCGAGTCCCCGGCCACGGTGTCAGCACCGTGAGCAGGCTTTCCACGATCTCACGCTCGAGCGACTGGAGTTGTTCGGGCAGGAAACGGTACCGGACGGCCCGGCTTCGCGTCTCATCCCCTGCCCGCTCGATCTCGGCCTCGACCGTCAGTGAGTCGCCTGGCCGGCTGAGCCGCCAGGCGAGGGCGAGTGCAGTCCCGGCTGCTTCCGCCGCGCGGACGGGATCAGAGTCCGGACCCAGCGAGCGTGCGACCGCCCGAGGCCCCACCACGCGCAGGCTGGGCACACGCGACAGAGCCGCTGTCACCGCGCCGGTCACGCCCTGAGCGAGGTAGTCCAGGGTGGTGTCCCCGGTGGCATTGACCAGGGGTAGGACGATCAGGGAAGGGATGTGACCGGCAGCAGTGGTATGGTCGGGGCGGCCCATCACACGCCAGGCCAGGCCGCCGGTCGCCACCACGGCAAGGAATACCACCGCTATCGCCAGCACCCCAGAGACCGGGCGCGGCCGGAGCGCCCGAAATCTCGGCGCCGGGCGGGGAGCGGCCGGATGCATCGGACCCGGTGCGGCCGGCTCGTCGGCGCTGCCTTCCGCAGACGGGGGCGGTGGTGAGCCCGGTGCCAGTAGGGTCGTCTCCGCACGCAGCCGTGCAACCAGCCGCTGGGTTTCGGCCGACGGCTCGGCATCGAGATCGGCGCGCAGCTGCTCGCGGAACCGGGTGTACTCCTCGAGTGCTCCCGCCCGGTTGCCCCCAGCGGCGAGCAGCTCGATCAAGCGGCGGATGCCCTCCTCGTCGTGGGGGGCGAGCCCGGTCGCTCGCCGAGCCCAGTCGGCGGCTCGCTCCGGGCGCCCCGCCGCAGATTCGTGTTGAGCAAGCGCCCAGGCAGCGTGAGTGGCACGCTCCCGAAGACGAATCCGTTCCACCTCTAACCACTGCTCCAGTTCGGGCCCCGCTCCGGCTACGAACACACCCTCCAGCAGCTCCCCGCGGTAAAGCGAGAGCGCCCGTTCCGGCCGACCGGCGTCGCAGGCCTCGTCGAACCCGACGGCATCGCACCGGAGGGCCTCCGTCGCCACCCCGATCTCCTCGTCACCCCGGCTGGCGAGGATGTCATCGCCCAGCTCGCGACGCAACCAGCTCAGTGCCTGACGCAACGCCGCCCGGGCCCGCACCTGGTCGAGGTCGGGCCAGAACAGGGCGATCACAGTGTCGCGGCGGCGGAATCGGCCGGAACCGGCCAGGGCGAGGAAGGCCAACAGGGTCAGACGCTTGGGCTGGGTCAGAACCGGCCGAAGCTCCTGCCCCTGGGCCGAGCGGAGATCGAGCGGCCCGAGAATCTGCAGTGTGACCTGGCCGTTGGAATCAGCCAATCGACCCGCCAAGGCTGCCAGGTTGCGGTCGCGTCACTCCGGGGTGACGGCCATCGGATAACAAGGTGCTCCCCTACAGTATCGCCGGCGCGAGTGCCGGGCTAGGGACGCGCAACCTCTGCGACCGGCGGAGGCAAAGCGGAGCGTGTGCCCCACCGGTCCCAACTCTGGGAGCCCCTATGCCCCGAACCCAATTCCCCTTGGTGGCCCTGACGATAGCGCTCCTCGGCGCGTGCCGGGAGCCAATCGCGGTTCCCGCAACGCCAGCCGGATCACAGGCGAACGTGGTCAAGTTCTGGGAGGCTGGCGCGACGGTGGCCTGGAACCGGACCGCACGTGACCTGATCGCGAAGAACCGCACCGTACCTCAGGCGGCTATTCGGGTCCTCGCCCTGCTTACCGTGGCGCAGTACAACGCGATCATCGCGGCGGAAGACGCCGCTGTCGACCCGTTGCACCCCTCGGACGCCGCCGCGGTTGCCGGCGCCTCGGCCGCTGTCCTCACCTACCTCTATCCTGGAGAAGCGGCCTTCCTCGAAACCAAGGTGGACGAGCAGCAGGCGGAACCGGGGTGGCCAGGCAACCAGAATGAGGACTTCGCCGCGGGGGAGGCGATCGGGCGTGATGAGGCCGCCGATGTCGTTGCCCGGGCTCAACAGGACCGGTTCTTCGCGCCATTCACCGGTACCGTGCCGATCTGCCCTGGATGCTGGCTCGCCGTCCCGACGCCGCCTGTCTTTGCGACCCTCGGCCAGGCAGAGACGTTCTTCCTCACCTCCGGCGACCAGTTCCGGCCGCCACCGCCTCCGGCCTTCGGCTCGCCGGAGTTCCTCGCGGATCTGACCGAGGTCCGCCAGATCTCCGACACCCGCACCTTCGTGCAGGACAGCATAGCCAAGTTCTGGGCCATGCCGACCGGCACCATCACCCCACAAGGTTACTGGAACCAGGTCGGGTCGGAGCTCGCCGTGCGGTACCGCCTGACCGAACGCGAGACCGCGCATATCCTGGCGCTCACGAACATGGCGGCCTTCGACGCGATCATCGCGAGCCACGAGGCGAAGTTCTACTACTGGCTGATCCGGCCGAGCCAGGCCGATCCGCTGATCCACCTGGCAATCGGGCTGCCGAGCTTCCCGTCGTACCCGTCCAATCATGCCGCGGTTTCGGCCGCCTCCACCACGGTGCTGGGAGCGCGGTTCCCAAGCGAGCGGGTCGGGCTGGACGCCCAGGCCGACGAAGCCGCCATCTCCAGAATCTTCGGGGGCATTCACTACCGGTTCGACTGTGATGCCGGGCTGGTACTGGGACGCACGATCGGGCGGTATGTCCTGGATCATGACGTCGTCGGACACGAGCCGCTGGTGCTGCGGTAGACGGCAGCCAGAGGCAAGCACGCGAAAGGGCCGTGCATCCGCACGGCCCTTTGTCACCCACTGTCGCGGTTCGCCGCGTCAGCGCCCTATCCCGTGGCACTTCTTGTATTTCTTGCCGCTGCCGCAGGGACAGGGATCGTTGCGGCCCACCTCGGGCACGGTTGCGGTTGAACTGCGCACCGGACCAAGGTTGGTGGTGACCGGCGGCGCCACCCTGGGTCCGGCTGCCGCGGCCGGTGCCATTCTGGCGTCGGGCGCAAACAGGTCATCGGCGCCGCTGGAGGACTCCTCCGGACGGGGGGCGGGCTTCTCCGCCCGGCCCCGGGGCGGACCGGCCGGCGGGCGGGGCGGTTCGGCGCTGACCTGGATCTTGAGGAACCGCTCGGTAAAGGTGGCGTGCATGTCACGCATGAGGTCTTCGAACATCTCGAAGGCCTCCTGCTTGTACTCCACCAGCGGGTCCCGCTGACCGTAGGCGCGGTACTGGATGGCGTTGCGCAGCTGGTCCAGGTCGTACAGATGATCTTTCCACTTCTCGTCGAGCACGGTCAGCATGACCGTCGACAGGACCTGCGAGTCCACGTCGCTGGCCCCGACCTGGCCGCCGAACTCCTGCAGATACTCCACCTTGCGGCGGACCGCGACGTGGGCCACTTCCTTGGCCACCGCCACCATGCGCTCGAGCGACGGGGCCTTCGCCTTGTCGGTGAGCTCGTCCGCCGGGATCAGGAACTGCTGCAGCAGGATTGTGGCGAGACCTTCGCGGTCGAAGTCCTCCGGTCGCTCGGCCTCGGCCAGGGTCATGCGCACGGTGCGCTCCACGGCTCCGTCCACCATCCGGATGGCCTCGGCCTTGAGCTGTTCGCCCCGCTCCAGGGCGAAGAGCCGCAGGGAGTACACGACCTCCCGCTGCTGGTTCATCACGTCATCGTATTCCAGCAGCCGCTTGCGGGACTGGAAGTTCTGCAACTCCACCCGCTTCTGCGCCTGGCTGATGGCGCCGGTCACCCAGGGATGGGAGATCACCTCACCTTCCTCGGCCCCGCCCTTGTCCATCCAGCGGGCGATCCGGTCGGAACCGAACAGCCGCATCAGGTCGTCTTCCAGCGACAGGAAGAAGAGCGAGCGTCCGGGGTCTCCCTGGCGACCGGAGCGGCCCCGAAGCTGCCGGTCGATGCGGCGGGACTCGTGACGCTCGGTTCCGATGATTTGCAGCCCGTCAGTGTCGACAGCCTTGGGCACGTCGGGACCGAGCTTGATGTCGGTACCGCGGCCGGCCATGTTGGTGGCGATCGTGATCGAGCCCCGCTGCCCCGCCCCGGCCACGATCTCCGCCTCCCGCTGGTGGTACTTCGCGTTCAGCACCTCGTGCTTGAGCCCGCGGCGCTTGAGCTGGCGGGAAAGCGTCTCCGAGGTCTCCACCGTGACCGTTCCGATGAGCACCGGCAGGCCGAGGTTGTGCAGCCGCTCCACCTCGTCCATGATGGCGTTGTTCTTCTCCCGGCGGGTCTTGTAGATCTGGTCTTCCTCGTCCACCCGGCGGATGGGCCGGTTGGTGGGGATCACCGAAACCTCGAGCCCGTAGATGGTGAAGAACTCCTGCTCCTCGGTCTCGGCGGTGCCCGTCATCCCAGCCAGCTTGTCATACATCCGGAAGTAGTTCTGAATGGTGATCGTGGCGAGAGTCTGGGTCTCGCCCTTCACCTGGACGGCTTCCTTGGCCTCCACCGCCTGGTGCAGACCGTCGGCCCAGCGGCGGCCGGCCATCACCCGGCCGGTGAACTCGTCGACGATCACTACCTGACCTTCCTGGACCAGGTAGTCCACCTCCTTCTCATACAGGACGTGGGCCTGCAGTAGCTTGTGGATGATGTGGAGCTTCTCGCTCTTGATGGCGTACTCGGCCTCCACCTCACGCCGCTTCGTCACCCGCTCCGGTGGCGTCAGAGAGGGATCCCGGTCGATCCGGTGCACTTCTTCGGAGATGTCCGGCACCAGGAAGAGGTGCGGATCGTCGGGGGACATCGCCGCCGCACCCCGATCGGTCAGGTGCACCGAGTGGCCCTTCTCGTCCAGCACGAAATACAGCGCTTCTTCCACCTCCCGCATGGACTGCTGCCGCATGGGGAGCTTCCGGTCAGCGATGTGGTCCAGCTCCACCCGCTGTACCGCGCTTTTGACACCCTGCTCGTTGAGCAGTTTGAGCAGCTTCTTGTTCTTGGGCATGCCCAGCCGGGCGATGTACAGCTTGATCGCCGCGTCGGACACGGTCTTGGGATCGGCCAGCAGCGGCTCCGCCTCGGCCAGCAGGCCGCTCACCACGGCGGATTGGCGGCGGACCAGGTCCACCACCTGGCGGTTGAACTGGGCGTACTTCTCGTCGGTCTCGTTCCCCACCGGACCGGAAATGATCAGCGGCGTCCGGGCCTCATCGATGAGGATCGAGTCCACCTCGTCGATGATCGCGAAGGCGTGTTCCCGCTGGACTCGCTGCTCCAGGCTGAACACCATGTTGTCGCGGAGGTAGTCGAACCCGAACTCGTTGTTGGTGCCGTAGGTGATGTCCGCCTGGTAGGCGGCCCGCCGCTCCGGGGAGGAGGGTTCGGTGTCGTCCAGCACCGCGACCGTGAGGCCCAGCCAGCTGTAGACGTGGCCCATCCACTGGGCGTCGCGGCGGGCCAGGTAGTTGTTGACGGTGACGAGATGCGCCCCGCGGCCGGTGAGGGCGTTCAGGTAGAGCGGAAGGGTGGCGACGAGGGTCTTACCTTCGCCGGTGGCCATCTCCGCGATGCGACCCTGATGCAACACGATGCCGCCGATCAGCTGCACATCGTACGGCACCATGTCCCATCCCAGCTCGCGGCCGGTGACCATCACCGTGGTCCCGACCAGGCGCCGGCAGGCCTCGCGCACGGTGGCAAAGGCCTCCGGCAGGAGGTCGTTCAGCGACGCTGCGAGCTCCTTTTTGTAACTCGCCTCCAGCTCGTGCACCTTCTCGTCCAGCCGGTCCCGCTCCACCGGATCGGCGCAATCGTGCCGCGCCTGCCGGTTCTGCGCCAGTTCCGTCCGCACCTTCTCGGTCCGCTCGGCGATCCGCGAGCGGAACCTGGCGGTCTGGGCCTTCAGCTCCTCATCGGTCCAGCTCTTCAGCAGTTCCTCGTGGCGCTTGATGGCGTCCACGATCGGCTGGATCTTCTTGACCTCGCGATCGAAGCGAGTCCCGAAGACCTTGGTCAGCAGCGTCTTAAGCATCCGACAAATATAACCCGGCGGCCCTGATCGCCTCGGCCACCGGGTCCGGGACCCAGTAGCGGATTGGGCGCCCCTGGGCCACCCGTCGCCGCACCTCGGTGGCCGAGATGCCCACCGCGGGCACCGCCACGACGCGGACCGGCCAGGGCAGCGGGGGAACGTCGCTTCCGGCCCGGGCGAACACCACCAGGTCGGCGAGCGACGGCAGCGCAGAGGCCTCCCGCCACTCCGGGAGCTCCCGGGCGGCGTCGGCTCCCACAAGGAGGGCGAAACGGGAGCCGGGCTCGCGCTCGCGCAGCTCTCGCAGCGTATCCACTGTGTAGGAGGGTCCCGGCCGGTCGAGCTCGGCCCGCTCCAGCGCGAAGCGCGGCTCCCCTGCAATGGCGAGCGCGACCATGCGGGCGCGCAACTCGGGCGGCGCCAGGTGTTGGCCGGCCTTGAACGGCTGTTCCCGGGCGGGGACGAATCGCAGTTGGTCGAGACCCAGGGCTTCGACCACCGCCTGGGCGACGATGAGATGACCGTGGTGAATGGGGTCGAACGACCCGCCGAAGAGCCCGATGGTCATCGGGAGGAGGCCGCGGCCCCGCCGGACGCCGCTATTGGGTGCCTGCAGGCACCGAGGCGGAGTCCCGGGTCACGGGACAGACCGCGTCGACGCCGGGGGTCGTCGGGTGGTACCGGCGGATATAGCTGCAGGTTTCGACCACATCCTCGGGGTAGTTCACTGCACGGTAGGCCCGCACCAGCGACATCAGGACCTCCGGCGTCACCGAAGCCCTCGGATAGGTCGCCGCAATGTCCTTGAGGTACAGGATCGCGGAGTCGTAAGCCTTGAGCCGGTAGTAGTAAATGGCCGTCTTGTAGTCCTTCCGGGCGAACATCTCCTCCAGCTCGCTGATCCGAATGCGGGCCCGCGCCGCGGCGGCGGCGTCCGGGTAACGGCTGAGGAGCTCCTGATAGGTACCGAGCGCGGTCTTGCCGTAGGTCGGGTCGAGCTCCGGCCGGCGCCAGAGATCCGCGTAGGCGTCTCCCGCCCGCAACAGCGCCTCGGGTGCGAGCCCGGAGGTGGGGTAATCGTCGGAGACCTTGCGGAATTCGCGGGCCGCCTGCAGCTGCGACCGCTGACCGAAATAGCATTCGGCCAGCCGGAAGTGGGCGGCGATGGCGAGGGTGTCACCCGCAGGGACCTCGAGGGTGACCCGCTCGTACAGGGGGGCAGCCTTTCCCCAGCGCCCCCGGCTGTACTCGGCACTGGCCCGCCGCCAGAGGGCGCGCAGTTCCTCCTGGCTCGCGGAGGCGGCCAGGGGAGTCACGCCTGTCTTGGGAGACGCCCCCTTGCCGCAGGCCGCCATCCCCAGCAGGGCGGCCAAGGCAACGACCCGTACTTTCCGTGACGCCGTCATCGATCCTCGCTCACTGTGAATCAGCGGTTCCTGCCGTAGCTCCGAGCTTGGCCAGCCGCTGGCTGGCCAGTGCGGACACGGAATCTTTGGGATCCGCCTTCATGGCATCCTGATAGACGATCGTGGCGCCGAGCAGATCTCCCTGCGCCATCCGCGCGTCGCCGAGGCCCACGAGGGCCCGGCGCCCGCGGTCGCTGGTAGAGTCGACGGACAGCACCCGGCCAAACCATTGGGCGGCGATCTCCGGGCGGTCCACCAGCAGGGCTTCCTGCCCCAGCTGCAGAGCGCATTCGCCAAGGCCGGCGGCGGCGCGGGTCCGGACCGCGGCATCTCGGCTGCGCCGCAGCGCGACCTGGAAGATCTCGGTGGCATCGCTGCATGCCGTCGTGGCCTGCAGGGCCGCGCCATACTGAACCAGCATCTGGTCTGTCGCCGCGGCGTCGCTGGCTGCGGCCAGCGCCAGGGGTCCCATGGCCGCGGCCTCAGCCGGTTGCAGGCGCCCGCTTCGGACAAGGGCGATGGTGTGCCTGGGGCTCACCCGTGCGGGCGCCAGCCGCCGGAGCGCCTCCACCGCCTCCTGAAGCGCCACATCCTCGCCGGCGCCGGCAGCCGCCCGGGCGACCTGCTCCAGGCCCCGGGCGGCCTCGGAGGTCCGGGTGTGGTCGGCCGCGGCCAGCTTCTGGTAGGCGTCCGCCGATTCCCGCAGGTCGCCCGCCTTGAGTGCGGCGGCGCCCACTTTGGCCCAGACTCGCCCCTCATTCCGGTTCCGGGCGGCGGCCCGGTACTCACCAAGCGCGGTGGAATAGTCCAGCGCCGCGTAGGCGGCGTCACCCAGCCGCTCGTGATCGGAGGCCGAACCACCGCATGCCGCGAGCAGGAGGAGAATGGCGGCCGGGCGTCTCACTCCGCGGCCCGTTCCAGCATGGCGAGGTAGGCCTCGACCCTGGCGTTCTTCGGCCGCGCCAGCAGGCAGTCGTGCCAGACCTGCTGCGCGCCGGTGGCGTCGCCCGAGAGGTATCGCGCGAGCCCGAGCGAGGCGAGGGCGTCGACGAAGTTGGGCCGGTCGGCGACCACCCGTTCCAGCTCCTCGCGGGCGGAGAGCACGTCGCCGGCCTCGAGCAGAGCCCGGGCCAGCTTGTAGCGCAGATCCGCGAAATTGGGGCCCAGCTCTACTGCCCGGCGGTACTGCTCGATCGCCAGGGCGGTCGCGCCCGATTCCGCGTAGGCCGCCGCCAGCTGCGCGTGCTGGTTCGCCAGATTGGCGGCGACGTGAGTGGGGAATCCGGAAGGCTGCGGCTCATTGTGGGCCGCCGCGTCGCGGAAGGCCTCCGCCGCCTCCTCGAGCCGGCCCAGGTCGTTGAGCAGGATGCCCCGGTGGATGTGCGCCTCGATGTACCGGGGATTCAGCTTCAGCGCCTGGCCGAAGTGTTCCAGGGCGCGGTGCGACTGGCCCAGCATCGCATAGCACAGCCCCAGGAGATGGTGGCAATCGGCGAAACTCCGCCCCGCCTCGATGATCTCCTCCAGCAGGTGGATCGCGCCGTAGTAGTCCTGCAGTGCGAAGCGCTCCCGCGCCTGATTGATCAACGGCTCGTCACTGATGCGCATGGGTCTCCCGGTACCAGTCGACGAAACGGCGGATCCCCTCGGGGAACGGCGTCTGCGGCCGGTACCCGAGCACCCGCGAGGACTTGCTGAGGTCTGCCGACGTGAGCCGGACGTCACCCGGCTGCCGCGGCGCCCGCTCGATCAACGGCGCTACTCCGAGCGCGCCAGCGAGGGTATCGATCATCCGACGGAGCGGAATGGTCTCGTTGCCGCCCAGGTTGAAGGTCTCGACTCCCGCCGGCGCCGAGGCGGTCCAGTCGAGGGCGGCGATGACCCCGGCGACGATGTCATCAATATACGTATAGTCGCGCGCGTCGCTCCCGTCCCCGAACATCGTGATCGCCTGGCCGCCAGTCATGCGTCTGCAGAAGGCATGAATGGCCAGGTCGGGCCGCTGACGGGGGCCGTAGACGGTGAAGAAGCGAAGGGATGCGGCCCGGAAGCCCCGATGGGTCGCCTGCGACGCAAGCAGCAGCTCGCCGGCCCGCTTGGTGGCGGCGTAGGGCGAGATGGGCCTCCCCGCCGGCGCGTCCTCCCGGAAGGGAGGCTCGGTGTCGTCCCCGTAGACCGAGGAAGAAGATCCGAAGACAATGCGCGAGGCCCCCGCGGCGAAGGCCGCATCCAGCACCGCCTGGGTGCCCGCGACGTTGGTGCGGGTGTAAGCGGCCGGATCGGCCAGGGAGGGCCGGACGCCGGCCTTCGCCGCGAGGTGCACGACCACGGTGTCGGGCGTCATGAGCGTGGCCAGCGCGCCCGTGACGACATCCATCTCGTGAAACGTGAACCGAGGCGCACGCCGGGCGACAGCGAGATTGCCATGCTTGACGGCTCGATCGTAGAACGGATCGAAATTGTCGACGCCGATCACCTCGTCTCCCCGGTCCAGGAGACGTTCGGCCAGGTGTGAACCGATGAAGCCGGCGGCCCCGGTGAGCAGGATGCGGGTCACCCGGCGAGCAGGTGGCGGAAGTAGTCGATGGTACGGCCCAGGCCTTCCGCCAGCGGCACCTTCGGTTCCCACCCGAGTAGAGCTCGCGCCCTGCTGATGTCCGGCTGGCGGACCCTGGGGTCATCGATCGGCAGGGGCCGGTATTCGATCATCGAGTTCGAGCCGGTCAACCGCAGGACCTCCTCGGCCAGTTGTCGCACGGTGAACTCATGGGGGTTCCCGATGTTGGTCGGATCGACGAGATCACTCATGAAGAGCCGGTAGATCCCCTCGATCAGGTCGGAGATATAACAGAACGACCGGGTCTGCTGCCCCTCGCCATAGACGGTGAGCGGCTCGCCCCTGATCGCCTGGACCACGAAGTTCGAGACCACCCGCCCGTCCCGCGCCCGCATCCGAGGTCCGTAGGTATTGAAGATCCGGACGATGCGGGTATCGACGCCATGGTGGCGGTGGTAGGCCATGGTCATCGCCTCGGCGAACCGCTTGGCCTCATCGTAGACGCCCCGCGGGCCTACTGGATTCACATGCCCCCAGTAGCTCTCCGGCTGGGGATGCACCTGCGGGTCGCCGTAGACCTCGGAGGTGGAGGCCAGGAAGAAGCGGGCGTCCTTGGCCTTGGCCAGGCCCAGGGCATTGTGGGTGCCGAGGGAGCCGACCTTGAGGGTCTGAATCGGCAACTCGAGATAGTCGATGGGACTGGCGGGGGAGGCGAAGTGCAGCACGCCGTCCAACGGACCCTCTACCTGGATGAACCGGCTCACGTCGTGAAGCGCGAACATGAACCGCCGGTTGCCCGCCAGGTGGGCGATATTGTCGCGGCTGCCGGTGATCAGATTGTCCATCCCCACGACGTCGTGTCCCTCTGCGAGGAACCGGTCGGCGAGGTGTGAGCCGAGAAAGCCGGCGACACCGGTAATGAGGACCCTCATGCCGGCGGTCGGCCGATTCCGGCATGGGTGAAGCCCAGCTTTCTGAGGCGCACCGGGTCATACAGGTTGCGGCCATCCACGATCAGCGGCTGGCGCAGCAGTGTCTTGAGGCGTTCGAAGTTCGGATTCCGGTAGACCAGCCACTCGGTGACGACGGCAAGCGCGTCGGCGCCGGTGGCCGCGCCATAGGGATCGGTCGCATAGCGGATCCGGTCGCCGAACACCTCGCGCGCCGTCGCTATCGCCTTCGGATCGTGCGCCTGCACTTTCGCGCCCGCGGCCAGTAGTCCCTCGATGAGCGGAATCGCCGGGCTCTCGCGCATGTCGTCGGTCTCGGCCTTGAACGCGAGCCCCCAGACCGCCACGGTCCGGCCCTCGAGCCGGCCGTCAAAGGCGGAACGCAGCTTGTCCAGCATGACCAGCTTCTGACGGTCGTTCACTCGCTCCACCGCCTCCAGCAGGTCCAGCGGCATGCCGACTTCCGCGCCGGTGCGAATGACCGCCTTGACGTCCTTGGGGAAGCAGGAGCCGCCATAGCCCGGTCCGGGGAAGAGGAACGTCGGCCCGATCCGCCGGTCGCTCCCGATCCCCTTGCGGACCTGGGTCACGTCGGCCCCGACCCGCTCGCAGAACATCGCCATCTGGTTCATGAACGAGATCCGGGTCGCCAGCATGGCATTGGCGGCGTACTTGGTCACCTCGGCCGACGCGATGTCCATGACGAGCACCGGATTGCCGGTGCGGATGAACGGAGCGTACAGCTCCGTCATGATCTCTTTCGCTCGATCGGAGTCCACTCCGATGATGATGCGGTCCGGCTTCATGAAATCATCGACCGCCGAGCCCTCCTTCAGGAACTCCGGGTTGGAGCAGACGCTGAAGTCCCCGTCCGTCTCCGCCCGGATGGCCGCCCGGACCTTGGCGGCGGTCCCGACCGGCACGGTCGACTTGGTGGCGATGACCTT
>Ga0153915_10004621_pt1 | contig 12707 bp, 12 predicted proteins | sample Opewatmetagenome_2_FD_107003 | JGI IMG/M metagenome (GOLD analysis project Ga0153915, IMG submission 107003) | Freshwater wetland microbial communities from Ohio, USA - Open water 3 Core 3 Depth 3 metaG | ecosystem: Environmental > Aquatic > Freshwater > Wetlands | place: USA: Ohio, Lake Erie... | reverse complement strand
GCCATCCTCGTAGTAAGTGTCGTTGCTGTCCGCCCGGATCCAGGGCCGCACCAGGCCGTCGATCGTGATCGCACCGTTGGAGAGCTGCTCGTAGAACGTCTTGACGCTGTAGGGCTTCGTGAGCGGCGCGGGGTCGAACAGGACGCTCTGGTAGTCGGTGCTGGGAAAGGGCGGGGGGACGTTCTTGAACGCGATCGGCAGCACCGGGACCTCGTAAGTGCCCGTGAGCCGGCTCTGCATCAGCGGCACGGCGGCGTTGAGGGCCGAGAACTGCCGGGCGCCGACCAGCGCCTGCCGGGTCTGGCGCACCAGGGCGGCGCGCTTGCGCCATGCGCCATCGGGCCGGAAGTCGAGGCCCTGCACCTCGAACTGGCCCCGCCTGGCGCGCGGGTACTGCGCCCGCGCTGCCGACGGAAGCGCGACCGCGACGCTGAGGAGAGCAAATGCGACCATCCCGCCGAATTTCACCGGAATTTCCCCCCGGGTGTTGCTGCTCGGTTTTCGGGAGTTGTGCAAGCTGCCTGGTGCCGAACGATCTGACTGTAATCCGGCGCACATCGGATGCCACTGTCGGCCGGGTCGCGGAGCGGCCGCCGCGCGGCGCCGGCTGCATGGCAAGCTAACGAATTGCCATCGCGCACGGTATCGAAGCCGCCGGAATCCGCCCTCGAGCCCGGGCGGGCGCGTTCGTCCCGGCTCGGCGATGCTTGTGCGACCCGACACAAACCACTATTCTTGAACAGCTTAGTGCCGCTCTCCGGCCACCACTTGCTGCCCCAGGGCCGAGGTCACGTGGATACCCAGATTCTCCAGCAGATCGCACTGTTCGACAAGTGCCGGCAGTTCACCAAGGCACGCGAAATCCAGGCAGCGGGGCTCTACCCCTACTTCAAGCCGATCTCCGAGTCCGAGGACACGGTCGTCGTCATTGAAGGCCAGAAGCGCATCATGCTCGGGTCGAACAATTACCTGGGCCTCACCCATCATCCCAAGGTGCTGGAGGCCGCCTCCCGCGCCCTGCACCGTTATGGCTCGGGCTGTACCGGCAGCCGGTTCCTCAACGGCACCCTCGACCTGCACGGTCAGCTGGAACGGGCCCTGGCCGAGTTTCTCGGCAAGGAAGACTGCCTCGTCTTCTCGACCGGGTATTCCGCCAATCTCGGCCTCATTTCCGGACTGGTGGGCCGCGGCGACCTGGTCTATCTCGACAAGCTCGACCACGCCTCGATCGTCGACGGCGCCAAGATGTCCTTCGGCGAGACCATCCGGTTCAATCACGGCGACCTCGCCGGGCTCGAGCGGCTGATCGAGAAGAACCGCGGCTCCCGCGGCGCCATGATCGTGGTCGATGGCGTCTACTCGATGGAAGGCGATATCGCCGACGTCCCCGAACTGTCCCGGATCTCCAGGAAGTACGGCGTGGCGCTCGCGCTGGATGACGCGCACGCGCTCGGCGTCCTGGGCCCCAACGGCGACGGCACCGCCGCCCATTTCGGGATGACCGACGACGTCGACATCATCGCCGGCACCTTCTCCAAGTCGCTCGCCTCGATCGGCGGCTTCGTGACCGCCAGCGAGAACGTCATTCATTATCTGCGGCACCACAGCCGGCCGCTCATCTTCACCGCCTCGCTGCCGCCGGCCAACACGGCGGGCGTCCTCGCGGCGCTCGAAGTTCTCCGGACCGAACCCGACCGCCGGGAGCGGCTCTGGGCCAACACCAAGCGGCTGCACGAGGGTTTCCGCAGCCTCGGCTTCGAGATCGGCGAGACCCAGACGCCGATCGTCCCCGTCCTCATCGGGCCGCTCGAGACGACCTTCGTCATGTGGCGGAAGCTGTTCGACGCCGGCGTGTTCACCAATCCCGTGGCGCCCCCGGCAGTGCCGCCTTCGCAGTGCCGTCTGCGCACCAGCCTCATGGCGACGCACTCCTTTGACCAGATCGACTTCTGCCTCGAGGCCTTCGGCCGGATCGGACACGAGCTGGGGGTCATCTGAGCCGAGACATTCGGATCCGGCTCGTCGAGAGCCGGCGCGATCTCGCCGCATTCATCGATCTGCCCTACCGACTCCACGCGCGGGACCCGCATTGGGTCCCGCCGTTGCGTATGGACATGGGGACCCTGCTCGCCAGGACGAAGAACCCCTTCTTCGAGCACGCCGAGGCCGACTACTTCCTCGCCGAACGGGACGGCCGGGCAGTGGGCCGCATCGCGGCAATCGAGAACCGGCTCCACAACGAGACCCACCAGGACCGGATTGGCTTCTTCGGCTTCTTCGAGATCGAGCAGGACCAGGCCGTCGCGGACGCTCTCCTGGCCCGGGCCGCCGAATGGGTCCGCGCCCGCGGCCTCTCCACGCTGCGCGGCCCCGCATCGTTCTCGACCAACGACGAGTGCGGGGTGCTGGTCGACGGGTTCGACACCCCCAACACCTTGATGATGCCGCACAATCCGCCGTTCTACCCGATGTTCCTGGAGGCGGCCGGGTTCGGGAAGGCGAAGGACCTGCTGGTGTACCGCGGGGGCTACGAATCCTGCTACATCCCGGTGCCCGCGCGGCTCGCGCGGGGCACCGAGCTGATCCGGCAGCGCCTGGGCATCACGCTTCGCCCGCTCAACATGGCCGACTTCGACGGCGAGGTCGAGCGGATCAAGGCGATCTACAACCAGGCGTGGGAGAAGAACTGGGGCTTCGTCCCCATGACCGATCACGAGATCGACCACCTGGCCGAGCAGTTCAAGCCGGTCGTGAACCCCGATCTCGTGCCGTTCGCCGAAAAGGACGGCAAGGTCATCGGCTTCGGGCTGGTGCTGCCGGACTTCAACCAGGTGCTGAAGCACAACCGGAACGGCCGGATCTTTCCGGCCGCACTCGAGCTGCTCTGGGCCATCAAGCGCCGGAAGATCCGGCGCTGCCGCATCCTGCTGCTCGGCATCCTGCCCGAATACCGCGGCAAGGGCATCGACGCGATGCTCTACCACTACATCTGGACCACTGCGCCCCGGTACGGCATCACCTGGGGCGAGGCCGGGTGGATCCTCGAAGACAACCCCGCCATGAACGCCGGCCTCGAGAAGATGGGTTTCACCGTCTACAAGACCTACCGGCTGTACGACAAGGCAGTATGAAGGCGCTGGTCACCGGCGCGACAGGCTTCGTCGGCAGCCACCTCGCGGAGCTGCTCCACCGCCGGGGCGACGAGGTGACGGCGCTGATCCGGAATCCCGCGAAGGCCGCCCATCTCGCGTCCCTCGGCACCCGCCTCATCGAGGGCGATCTCTCCAGCCGTGACGCCCTGGCGGCCGCGGTGACCGGACAGGACATCATCTATCATGTCGCCGGAACCGTCGCTGCCCGGAACGAGGCGGCCTTTCTCCTTGCCAATCGCGACGGCGTCATGCGCCTGGTGGAGGCCGCCGAGCAGACGGGCCGCCATCCCAGGTTCGTCCTGGTGTCATCGATGGCCGCCGGCGGACCCGCTCCCCGAGGGCGTCCCCTGTCCGGCGAGGAGCCGCCCCGGCCCGTGACGCAATACGGGCGGAGCAAGCTGGCGGGCGAGGCAGCACTCCGCTCGAGCCGGCTTCGCTGGACGATCGTACGGCCGCCCATGGTCTATGGCCCGCGCGACCGCGAGGTGCTCAAGGTCTTCCAGATCGCGCGCTATGGGGTGGCGCCGATCTTCGGAACCGGCGCCCAGGAGCTCTCCGCGGTCTACGGCCCCGACCTCGCCGCCGCGCTCGTCGCCGCGGGATCCTCCGAAACCGCCGTCGGACGGACCTACTACGCCTGCCATCCGGAAATCGTCCAGAGCGCGGAATTCGTCCGCAAGGTGAGGGCGGCCGTGGCGGCGTCGGGCGGGAAGGACCCCGACCTCGTGCTGCTCCGCGTCCCCTCCTGGCTGGGACGCGGGATTCTGACCGTCACCGGCGGGCTGGCCTCGCTGGCCGGGCAGGCCACCGTCCTCACGGCGGACAAGGCCAACGAATTCTTCCAGCCGGCCTGGACCGGCGACCCGAGCCCGCTCACCCGGGACACCGGGTGGCAGGCCAGGCATGACCTGACGGCGGGCCTCGCCGAAACGACCGCGTGGTACCGGAACGCGGGCTGGCTCTGACCCCGCTTCGACCGGTCGAGCGGGTGCTCGCCGCGTACCTCGCGTTCACCAGCGCGGTGGCGGCGGTGCGACTGCCCCAGCGGCCCGGGGCGGTCTGGGTGCTCGCGAGCAACGCGCTGATCGCGGTGCTCCTCGTCCTCCTGCCCCGGGCCGGCGCCTCCACCCGCGCCGGGAATCTCCGCCGGATGACGCCGCTCCTCATCCTCGCCGGTCTCTACAGCCAGGTCGACCTGCTGAACGGCAGCGGCGCCGCGTCGACCCACGACGCCCTGATCCAGCACTGGGAGCAGCTCCTCTTCGGGATGCAACCCAGCCGTGACTGGTGGCGGGCGGCCCCCGCGGCGTTCTGGTCCACCCTGTTCCACGGCGCGTACCTGTCGTTCTATCCCCTCGTGGCGATTTCGCCCCTGGCCTTCATGCTGCGCCACGACGAGCGCTCGCTCGAGCGCTCTGTGCTCTGGGGCATCACGACGTTTCTGGCCTGCTACGTCGTGTTCATCCTGTTCCCCGTGGCCGGCCCGTACTACGAGTTTCCGCGGCCGACCGGTCCGTTCGTGCAGAATCCGATGGCCCGGCTGGTCTACGCCGCGCTCAGTCGGGGCAGCGCGTATGGCGCAGCGTTCCCGTCCTCGCACGTGGCGGCGGCGGTAGTGCTTACGGGGTCGGCCTACGCGGGCTCCCGGCGGCTCGGCTGGGCGCTGGTGCTCCCCACCCTGCTGCTGACCGTCGGCGTGGTCTACTGCCAGATGCACTACGCGATCGATGCGATCGCGGGGCTGGCGGTTGGTATCGGAATCGTGGCGCTGGGGCGGGAGCTGGAACGGGGGAGCGGGCCCGGTGTTCCGGGTTCCGGGTAGCCAGGGCCACTCGGAACCCGGAAGCCGGAAACCGTGCTACTGGACCTTGATGATCGCGTGCATCTTGAACGCGAGGTGCGGCAGGCAGTAGTACTTGTAGGTGCCGGCCGGGACGCCCGCGAAGGTGACCTGGTACACCGCATTCGGCTCCACCAGCATGGGGCCCATCAGCGAACCGGTGCGGTCGGGCATGCCGGCATCGAGCGCCGAGGCGGCGCCGGCCGGAATGCTGTCTGGCCAGAAGGAGACGTTGTGCGGGCCACCGGTGCGGTTGATGAACTTCACGACGTCGCCCGCCTTGATGGTCAGGTCAGCCGGGGTGAAGGTGCCCACCTTGCCGTCGAAGTCCATGTAGACTTCGTGGGTCGCGCCGGTAGCAGCCGGAGCAGCGGCGGGTGCTGCCGCCGGGGCCGCCTCCGGAGCCTTCTGCTCTTCCGCCTTCTTCTCGCCGCCGCCGCAGGCGGCCGCAAGAAGGGTCATCCCCGCCAAGAGGTAAAGCTTCCGCATGGTGATCCTTCCTCCACGAAACGTTGGACCCGCGAATCCGTGCCGCTGCAGCCGCGGCGGCCGGTAGGAAACATTCTTGTGAAACAGTTCACAAGTATACACGGCGGTGCCGGAAAGGCAAACCCGGATCGGGGGGTTGTTGCTCCCCCGGCCGCGGCTAGTTTGCTGCGATGAGGTCCCCTCCCCAGTGCCGCAGTCTCGGCCGCCAGTGCGCCGCCCTCGACGTGACCCTTCGGGTCGCGCATCTCAACGACGGCCCCCAGTCAGGCGACCATGAGGCCACCTGGCTGCTGGGCCACACCCAGCGACTCGCCTTCGATCGGCTGCGCCGGGACGGAGAGCACCTCTACGTGGATGCCGTGCTGGCGGTGCCCTGCCGGTTCTTCAGGAACAGCGAAGATCGATCACGCTGTACCGCGCACGGGTTCGAGGGTCCACTGCTCCCGGCGGTCATTCTCGAGGACCAGCCCCGGCGGCTGGGTGGGGACCGGTTCAGGCTCGTCGAGCATGGCAGCAACGTGGTACGGGACATCGCTCCGCCGCCGAGGCAGCTCCCCGTCATGGATGGCGAGAACCCCTGTCACGGGGCACCGTGCCGGACCGCGGACAACACCCGCGGATCGGCCTGCTGCCGTGATCTCCAGATCGAGATCCTCTGCCAGAGAGCGGACACCCGCCTGGAGGGGCTGGTGCGCTCCAGGAAGTCGCCCTACCTGTGCAAGGTCGACCGGGAGACCGATGATTCCCTCGAGGCCGAGCTGATCTCGGCCTGCGGCTATCTTGATGACGAGGGCGCTGACTGCACGCTGCACGGCCGGGTGCGACCCGACGGGCGGCCGGCCAAGCCGGACCTGTGCAGCGATTGGCCGCCGAAGGGAAAGGGGATCCACCCGGGCTGCGTATTCAAGGGCTCCGTGGAGCCGCAGAATCGGGCCTCCGGCCAGCCGGCCCGGTGACGGATGTGCAAGCAGGACGGGTCGTTGCGTCCAACAGGTGCTGGGCCCGACCCCTGAACGGGAGATCCGCGTGACAGACGATCTCGAGCAGCTCTATCGCACCACCTACGCCTCTGTCGTCCGGTTCCTGTTCCGGAAGGTATGGGACGCGGACCGGGCCCAGGACCTCGCCCAGGAGGTGTTCATTCGCGCGATGGCCCACCGGCCCGAGAAACCGCGGGCCTGGATCTTCGCGGTGGCGGCGAACCTGGCGCGCGACGAGGCCCGCGCGGCGGTGCGGCGGAAGCGGCACCTGACGCTGCTCAAGGACGATCCGGTGGGGTCTCCCACCCGGATGGCCTCCGCACACGAAACGGTCGAGCACGACGAGCGGATGGCCCAGGTGCAGCTGGCTCTCAACACCCTCACTCCGCGGGACCGGGAGGTGCTGCTTCTGTGGGACGCGGGGCTCAGCTATCCCGAGATCGCGGAGCAGACCGGACTCGCGGTCGGGGCGGTGGGCACCACGCTGGCCCGCGCCCGGAAGCGGCTGGTGGACGCCTATGACCAACAGCACAAGCAGGATCATGCGGCACATTCCTGAAGAGGAACTCCACGCCTGTCTCGACCAGGCGCTGAGCCGCAGCCAGTGCGTCGAGATCGAACGGCACCTTGCGGGGTGTCTCCGCTGTAGCATGCAGCGGGACGACATCGCCGCGCTGCGTGACCGCACCACCGCCTTCCTCTCCGAACTCGCGCCTCCCCCCATCGTCCCGCCGGCCTACCTCTCGATCGTCGCGCGCTACGATGAGGCGCGGCGGCTCCGGAGGCGGTGGCTGGCCGGCGCAGGATGGGCGGCGAGCCTTCTCCTCTCGGCCACGGTGGGCTGGCAGGCGAGCCGGTGGACCTGGGACCACACGCTGGAAGGGGCCCCGCCGGGGGCCCAACTCTCCGAGGTCGCCGCGATGGTGCCCGCCCCGACGACCCTCTCCAGCCTGGCGGACGGGAGTCTCGGGACCGACCAGCCGGCCGTCCAGAACGCCGTGGCCGGCGACGACATGGTCACCGTCCGGACCGCGGAATTCGTCCAGCCTTCCTGGCTCCCCGCGGACAGTTACGATCCATCGCCGGCAAGCCCGGAGGTCGTGGTGTCGGCGCTGGGCCCCACGCTCTCGACCAGCGAAGCCGAAGCGACGGGCCTGTGGCGCACCGTCCCGCTCCGGGCGCTGGAGGCCGAGGCGGACCGGGAGCCGCCGCGCGTCGGGGGGCTTCCCGTGGTGCAGGTCCAGGTCCAGCATCTCGGCCCCGACGCGGACATCACCGCCGTGGACCAGCAGCTCGCGAGCGGCGAGATCATCCGGACCATGGAGGGGCCGGTCGCGGAGCTCGCGGGCATCATTTCCCGCCAGTCGTTCCCGTCCCCCGATTCCGTCCCGGTGGCCTTCGCGCACCCGCACACCGACGCGACCCTGACCGTGCGGCAGGGCGGCCGGATGCTCGCGGTCACGGGTCCGGCGGAGATGCTCAGCTCGCTCATGACACGGGTCAGGGGCCGCTCCGCGCCGGGACGGTAGCGCCCGCGGGCGACCGAAGCGAAAAGCCCTTCCGGATCCCGGGATCCGGAAGGGCTTTCGAATTTCGGGGCGGGAGGGGCGCCTCAGCGGGCTCCGTGCCGACGCTCGGCGGCAGCCGGCGAGACGAAGTTTTCGGCCGCCTCGTCGTGGAAGAACTCCTCGTCGCGACCGTGATGGCGTTCCTTGTCGATGGTGAATTCGGCCAGCCTGGGCGACACCATCGGAAAGGTCCTGGCGAAGAGTCCGTAGGCGAGGAGGAACAGGCCGAGGAAGAGGAGCGTCGGACCCAGCTCGGGTACCCCGTAGACCGGCCCGCTTTCCCGGGTCACCGAGGGCAGCACCAGCAGGTAGCGCTCCAGCCAGAGGGCAACGAGGCTGATCGTGCAGAAGAGGCCGAGGGTGAACGGGTTCTTCTTGGGCGCCACCCCGAGGAGGCCGAAGAACGGAATGATGAACATGCCGAGGAACACCGCCCGCCCGATCGGCATCCAGGGGCCCCAGAGCCGGGAGAAGACGAAGCCCGTCTCCTCGGGGAGGTTGCCGTACCAGATGACCAGGAACTGGGCCCACATGAGATAGGCCCAGAACACCGTGAACCCGAAGGTGAGCTTGCCGAGGTCGTGGCGCTGCTTGGGTGAGATCAGGTCCGCGATGCCCACTTCCCTGCCGCCGAAGATCATCGTCAGCGCGAGCAGGGCGTGCGCGCCGAGGAAGGAGGCCATGAAGTAGAAACCGCCCAGCAGGTTCGAGTACCAGTGCGGCTGGAGCGCCATGATGCCGTCGAAGGCCACCGCCGTGGCCACGAATGCGTAGGTGACGATGTAGATCGGCGCGAGGGTGTAGATGATCTGATTCTGGCGCTCGAGGCCGGCGGCGGAGCCGTCGAACCCGGAGGTCCACGAGTCGTACAGCCGGCGGCGGAACCCGGTGACGTTGCCCTTGACCTCGTGGAGATCGGGGACGAGGTCGGCGCGGACCAGGGCGAAGCCGATCGTGTAGAGCGCGCCGAGCCCGATGAACAGCCGCCAGAACATCCAGTTGTGGGAGAGCCAGAGCTGCTTGCCGGGGGACAGGCCGAGCCCGGTCATTTCCGGATAGATGTGGTCGTATCCGACGAGGAAGATCACGAGGAAGCCGAGGAACGCGATCGGCAGGAACGCCGAGGCGGCCTCCGCGAACCGGATGACGAGGCCCGACCAGTTCGCCTTGGTGATCTTCTGGACCGCGGTGAACGCGATGGAGCCGACGGCGAGTCCGTTGAAGAACAGCCAGTTGGCGTGAAACAGGTGCCAGGCGCGGTCCGCGCTGTCACCGCGCAGCGTCACCAGGAACATCGCCAGGCCGGCGACCGCGAGCGCACCCCCGAGGCCGACGAACAGGCTGTAGCGGGCCGCGGTCGAGCGAGCGACGAGGCGCTCGCGCACGACGGTCTTGGCCATCAGTTCTTCCCTCCGGGAATCGCGGCGGGGGCGGGTGCCGGGGTCGGGGCGGGCGCCGGGGTCGGGGCCGGCGCCGCACCGGGCAGCGGCGCGACCGGGGACCGGGCCTGCAGGTCACGCACGTAGTTCACGACCTCCCAGCGCACGTGGGCCGGCACCTTGTCGCCGTAGCGGGGCATGACGCCGCGGCCGTACCGGATGATGCTGTAGAGGTAGCCGTCGGTATAGCCACGGGCCCGCTCGGTGAGCAGCGACGGTGCCGCGAGCCGCTTGCCGACCAGGCCGTCGCCGGCGCCGGCGTCGCCGTGGCAGGTCGCGCAGAAGGTGTGAAAGAGCGTGTCACCGGTCGCGGAGGGCCCGCGGCCGGCGAGCGGGTTGACCAGCCGGTCGGCCGTGGCGGTGTTGGCGACGTTCCACTCCGCGCTCCAGTCGCCCTCGCTTCCGGTGATGGGCACCGTGCCATCCACCGTATTGCGGGGGATATCGGCCCGGGCATAGGGATGCACGCTCCGCTGCTGGATCATGGAATCGAACCAGGGGATGGCGTGCATCAGGTCGTCGGGCGACGGGATGTCGTTGTACCAGGTCTGGCAGCCGGTGAGCACGAGGGCGAGCCCGAGGGTGCCGAGGCGGAGCAGACTACGCCGCATACCGGACCTCCTCGGCGCCCGCGGCGCGGAACATCTGCTCCAGCGCGGCCGCCTGGTCGGCCGCCGCCGGGACGAAGATGCCGATCCGGTCGTCGGTGAACGCCGGGTCGTAGGCGAGGCCGCGGGTGGACTTCATCAGCGAGAGCAGGAGGAGGCCCGCCACCGTACTCAGCGCGCCGATCAGGATGGTGAGCTCGAAAGCGAGCACGACGTACGGCGGGATGGCCCCGATCGGCTTGCCGCCCACGAGGAGCGGCCAGTCGCGCGACATCCAGATGGTCATCGCGAAGCCCGCCGTGCAGCCGGTGAGGCCGCCGACGAGGGTGAAGAGGCGAACCGGGCTGTTGGTGAAGCCCAGCGCCTCCTCGATCTCGTGATTGGGCGCCGCGGAGTACACGGTCATGTCGGTGCGTCCCTGCGCGCGCAGCGCGGCGATCGCCTCGGTGGCCGAGTCGACGTGGACGAACGAGGCGAGAACGCCGGGAACGGTCCTGGCCATCAGTGGGCCCCCTTCCGCCGGCGGGGCATCGGGATCGTTTCCTTGATCTCCTGGATCGCGACGACCGGGAAGGTGCGCGCGAACAGCAGGAAGTACATGCTGAACCAGCCGAACGACCCGAGCAGGATGCCCCAGTCGGCCCAGGTCGGCGTCATGACGCCCCAAGCCCACGGCTCGAAGTCGTTGGAGAGGCTGGACACGATGATCACGTAGCGCTCGAACCACATCCCGATGTTGACGAAGATCGAGATGATGAAGAGCGCCGTGAGGTTGGTGCGGATCTTCCGGAACCACAGCAACTGGGACACGAACGCGTTGCAGATGATCATCGTCCAGCCGGCCCACCACTGGGGGCCGAAGGCCCGCCGCCAGAAGGTGGTCTGCTCGAAGGCGTTGCCGCTGTACCAGGCGACGAAGTATTCCATCGCGTAGGCGTAGAACAGGATCGAGCCGGTGAGCAGGAGCAGCTTGGCCAGGTTGTCGAAGTGGTACTCGCCGATCATGTGCTCCAGCTTGAGCGCCTTGCGGAGCGGAATGAGCAGCGTGAGGACCATCCCGACGCCGGAGTAGATGGCGCCGGCCACGAAATAGGGGGCGAAGATCGTCCCGTGCCAGCCGGGTACGATGGACACCGCGAAGTCCCAGGACACGACCGAGTGCACCGAGAGCACCAGCGGCGTGGCGAGCGCCGCCAGATACAGATAGGCGCGGGTGTAGTGCCGCCACTGGTTGTCGGTGCCCTTCCAGCCGATCGAGCAGATCTCGTACAGCTTCTTCCGCCAGCCCTGCATCTGGTCGCGGGCGGCGGCGACGTCCGGCACCAGGCCCACGACCAGGAAGGTGGTGGACACCGTGAGGTAGGTGCCGATCGCGAACACATCCCACATCAGCGGGGACTTGAAGTTGGGCCAGAGGTACCGCTGGTTCGGGTAGGGCAGCAGCCAGTAGAAGAACCACTGGCGGCCGATGTGGATGATCGGGAACAGGCCCGCCGTCATGACCGCGAAGACCGTCATCGCCTCGGTGGCCCGGTACACCGCGGTCCGCCACGGCGAGCGGAACAGGAAGAGGATGGCGGAGATCAGGGTCCCGGCGTGGCCGATGCCGACCCAGAAGACGAAGGTCGTGATGTACACCGACCACATGACCGGCGGGGTATAGCCGGCGAGGCCCAGGCCCTCCTTCAGCAGCGCGACGAACGTCGCGGCGCCGACCAGGAAGCAGAACACCGCGAAACCGAGGAGCAGCATGTAGCCGCGTCCGGCGGTTCCGAGGGTGTTCACGACGTCACGGGTGACCTCGTGATGGGTCTGGGTGGGATGGTACTCGTGCACCGTGGTGGCCATGGGCTCAGGCCTCCGTCCGGTGGAGCACTTTGGCGAGGTAGGTCACCGACGGGCGCACGTTCAGATCCTCGAAGACATGGTAGCCGCGGGTGTCGGTTGCCGCCTTCACGATGCGGCTGGCGGGGTCCTTCACGTTGCCGAAGACGATGGCGCCCGACGGACAGGCCTGCTGGCAGGCGGTGACCACGTCGCCGTCGGCGAGCGGCCGGTCCTCCAGCCGCGCCCTGGCCTGCGCACCCCGGATCCGGTGGACGCAGAAGGTGCACTTCTCCATGACGCCCCGGCCGCGGACCGTCACGTCGGGGTTCAGCTGGAGGTTGAGCGGGTCCGGGAAGGCCTTGGTGCTGTACTGGTACCAGTTGAAGTAGCGGACCTTGTAGGGGCAGTTGTTCGAGCAGTACCGGGTGCCCACGCAGCGGTTGTAGACCTGCCCGTTGAGCCCGTCCGCCGTGTGGTAGGCCGCGTACACCGGGCAGACCGGCTCGCAGGGCGCGTTGTCGCAGTGCTGGCAGAGCATCGGGACGAAGCGGGTCTCGAGCGGCTCGCCGTCATCCCCGCCCTCGTAGTACCGCTCGATGCGCATCCAGGTCATCTCGCGGCCGCGGAAGATCTCCTCCTCGCCGACCACCGAGATGTTGTTCTCGGCATAGCACGCCACGACGCACGACTGGCAGCCGTTGCAGCGGTCCAGGTCGATCGCCATGGCCCACCGGTGCTCCGGGTGCTCGGGGCGCGGGTACATGTCCTCGTGCGGAGGCGGCGCGGGCACCGCGGGCGCCGATT
>Ga0153915_10004620_pt1 | contig 12708 bp, 12 predicted proteins | sample Opewatmetagenome_2_FD_107003 | JGI IMG/M metagenome (GOLD analysis project Ga0153915, IMG submission 107003) | Freshwater wetland microbial communities from Ohio, USA - Open water 3 Core 3 Depth 3 metaG | ecosystem: Environmental > Aquatic > Freshwater > Wetlands | place: USA: Ohio, Lake Erie... | reverse complement strand
CTTGTGTGACGGACAACTCCTGAACTCCGTCGTGACTTTTTTCCGTCGTAAACCGATTCAACAGAAACAAGAGTCTCTCCACGATGTTCAAGATAATTTAAAAATGCGTAAGAGGAATTTGCTTTTTAGCTCCAGCAATCGTGCACGCCAAAATCACGACAAGCAGCGGCAGCCGACCTCTGGCAACCCAAAGAACTTCCCGGGAGAGTACGGATCGCCGCCGGCTCGCCATTTTGGAGAGAAGTATCAGACGCGGCGCTGTTACGTCAATCTGGGGATGGAAATGGGGATAAGGGGAGATTAAAGGGAACAGTGTGTCGCCGGGGGCAGACTTCTACGACTGAATTTTCTTGGCCGAGAATATTTTTTTCGTGTCTAGTTGCTTGAGTCGTGGTAGAAAAGGGGAAGGGGTAAGGAGGGAAAGTATGCTCGCCCGATCGATCTATGCGATTATCGTCGCCACGCTTGCGACAAAGCCAGCCTGTCCCCATTTCTTCCCCAACAAAGAGCGAAGTTCATGAATTCAATCTTAAGGAGAAACCATGAAAGCAAAAGCCTTATTACGTTGCGTGACTAGTTTGGCGCTTCTATGTCCGATGTTCAGCGGATATCTCTCCGCTGCCCAAATGAATGTCCTGTGGACCAGTGAAAGCGGAGTTTATGCCCCCGTATGGGTAACCAGGGAAGCCGATCTCTTTGAGAAACATGGGAACCGGGTGCAGCTTATATTTATCCAAGGCGCGACTTCGGCGGCGGCCGCGTTGATCACCGGCGACGCTCAAGTCGGTTTTTTATCGCCGCAGGTGGTGCTCACGACCGGCATGAAAGGCCTTGACCTCGTCATGGTGGCACGTTTAGGCAACACAATCGATAATCAAATCTTCGGAAGAAAGGGCATATCCAGTCTCAAGCAAATCAAGAGTCTCGCCGTGAGCCGGTTCGGCAGCAGCGCTGACTTTGTGGGACGGTTGTTGGTCGAGCGCGCGGGACTGAAACCGGATAGCGAAGTGGCGTTCTTGCAGTTTGGAAATCAGTCCAGTCGGCTGGCAGCTCTGGAAACCAATAGGGCCGATGCGGCGATCGTGACTCCGCCCATGACCTTGCGGGCAAGAAAACTAGGTTTTCTACTACTGGCGGATGGGATGAAATCACAGATACCGTACTCAAGCGTTATGATGGTAATGAGGCGAGCCTATATCGAAAAGAATCGCGAAGCCGCGCGCAACGCCGTGAAAGCCATAATCGAAGGAATTCACTCATACAAGGCCAACAAGGAGCAAACGCTCAAAGCGATAGCCAAGTATATGAAGATCCAAGACCGCGAGGTTCTAGAGGAGGCCTTTCGCTCCTACGACTTTCCTTTAAAGCCTTATCCGTCGAAAGAATACTTTGAGCTTCCAACTCAGGAAGTGGCCAGACAGGACCCTCGAGTATTGAAAGAAAACCCGGAACGCTTCATCGATTCCTCTCTGATCAAGGAGTTGGATGAGAGCGGGTTTATTGACAAGTTGACGCGCGAATACGGTCTCAAAAAATAAACTGTATGCGAGCGCCTCATTTCCCGACGCCTACGGAAAACCAAGCCTTCGGGGTCGCGCAAAACTGACTGCGCGGGTTACGTAGTGGAAGCATCGTTTCCCATGTAGCGCCGATGGGTATGACACGCCCGTTCGCGCTCGCCGCGGTTCTGTCCATTCCGCCAGCTTCGTCGATGCATCACTGCTGCTAGAACTCGCTAAACTTCCCCACCCCATCGGCGAAAATCTCGCGGGATCGTTCAAGGGCGACTTCGAGATCGTCGACGATGTCCTGCGCGAGCACGTCAGGCTCGGCAAGGTTATCGGATTCTCCGAGGCGCTCCTCGCAAGCCGATTGCTCAGTAGCCGATTGAGAGCCAGCGAACTCAATCTTATGTCCCTGGAATCCCCCCGCGCTGGGGTGAAGCATACTTTTTCTCTACGGCTCCCACTTCGTCTTCTTTAATTCTGCTTCCGCCTCTTTAGCGAGACTGAGATCAAAAACATCGCCCAGCAGGACGTTCTTCTACGCGCTCGGGCGTTGGCTTTTCGCATCCTCAATCGACTTCAACAACACCTCCGGACTCACTGTAACCGGTTCACCTTCACATTCAAATCAGACAGCGCATCTTCAATCGCCAAAGCCACGGCCGTCGGCGCGGGGATCGTCCCGCCTTCGCCGGTGCCCTTGCAGCCGAGCGGAATGAGCGGCGTAGGCGTCTCGATATGGGCCACCTCCATGCGTGGCACCTCCATCGCGCCGGGCAAGTAGTAGTCCATGTAACTGCCGTTGAGAATCTGCCCGCTTTCGTCGTAAATCACTTCTTCGTAGAGCGCATTGCCGATGCCGTGCGCCACCCCGCCGTGGATCTGACCATCGACGAGCATCGGATTGATGATCGTGCCGCAATCATGCGCGACCGCATAACGTGCGCCCGTGGGGCGGAATCCTGTGCGAGCGCCCCTCGGCCCAGGCCGGGGATCGAGTCGAAGGGTCGATTTCTATGGGTCAATGGAAGGGTTGCGGACAGGTTTGCCGACTTAATTTGATATTGGCTTGGGCCTGACGGCAGTGGCGTAGCTATCAAAGTTCATTGTGTCGAAGCTAACAAATATCGTTCCGTGTTATTGGCAATGGGGGAAACCCATATGAAAGGGACAATCGCTAGTCGTCCTCCTCGTCTTCAGCACCGGGGTCCAATGCCTTGAGCTGGAGTTTGCCTTCCTTGTCCTTGAGCAGAAGCTCGACCTTTTTTTCCACTTCGGTCAATTTCTCATTGCAGAGCTTGACCAGGCCGACGCCTTTTTCGAAGGCGGCCAGCGAATCTTCCAGCGACAGGTCGCCCGATTCCAGTTGCTCCACCGCTTGCTCCAACTCTTCGAGCGCGGCCTCGAATTTCTTGATCTGTTGATCTTTCTTCGGCATCTTACTTCTCCGCTTTCTCGTTTTTGCTCACCGAGCTTGCCGTGCCGTCCGCGCGGCCACCGAGTTTTTCGATGAGTTGAAACGGATCGATGCGCGCGCCGTTCACGCGTGCGCCCCAGTGGAGGTGCGGGCCGGTGACCCGGCCGGTCATGCCCGACAAGGCGATCACGTCGCCTTTTTTGACTTCCGACCCCTCGTCGGCCTTGAACTCCGAGAGGTGGAAATAAACGGTAAACAGACCGCCGCCGTGATCGACCACCAGGCTCTTGCCGCTGTAGAAGAAATCTCCGAGTAAAACCACCCGGCCGTGATTCGCCGCCAGCACCGGCGTTTCCATCGCAGCCTTGAGATCGACGCCGGTGTGCGGGGCGCGGGGCGTGCCGTTGATCACCCGGCGGTAACCGAAGGGCGAGGTGATTTCCTTCGGCAAGGGACCCACAAACGGCCGCACCCACATCCGTTGCGCGGCGGAAACCGCGAAGACGCGGCCGAACTGCTCCTGCTCGCGGCGAATTCTTTCGAGGACCTCCGGGCTGAGTTGGTCGAACTCCTGCGCCACCGAAAACGACTCGCTCTTGAACGCCTTGGACTTAATCTTGAGCGGAATTTGCGTCGCCCATGAAGCGCCGGATTGCGTCGTGCCGCTGACGAGGATCTTGGCCGTGCCCGGTTTGGCTTCGAGGTCGGCGCCGAGGAGCGCAGCAAAAACTCCGTTGTCACCCGGATAGAAGTTAACCTTCTCGTTCTCCAATCGTCCTTCGGCGGCAATGATCCCCGGAGCGGACAAATTGATTTCGGTAACCTCTCCTTGAAAGATTTCAACGGTTTTCAGCGCACCCGTCTTGGACGAAGGCTGCGCCCCGAAGGCGATGCTCGCGCTCAGCCAGAGAATAATCGCGGCGAACTCGACAGCGCGTCTCACTCTTTTCCCTCCACGCGGCAAAGCGCCTTCCCCTTGGCAAAGGTGACGCGCAAGCGGTCGCCGAGACTGAGCGCACCGGCGTCCTTGACGATTCTTTCCTCCGGCAACTTGTGGGTGATGCTGTAGCCGCGATCGAGTACCGCCAAGGGGCTAAGAGCATCCAGGCGTCCCATCCCCTGAGCCAGCCGGTCGCGCAGCCGGCGTAGCTGCTCTTGGAAGCGGCGCGCCAAATCCATCGATAGATCGTCCAGCCGTTGTTGATTTTCGCGCAACTTTTTCCCTGGATCGCTGAGCCGCTTCACCAGGCCGCGGAGCGTTTCCTTGGCCATCTCCAATTTAATTTGGGTCCCGCGCAGCAGCGCTTCCTGGAGGCTTAGGATCTGCCTTTCCAGATCGGTCTTGCGTGGCACGACCATTTCGGCCGCCGCCGTCGGTGTCGGCGCGCGCTGATCGGCGACGAAATCGGCGATGGTAAAATCGACTTCGTGGCCGACGGCGGATATTACGGGAACCGTCGATGCAAAAATCGCCCGCGCCACGATCTCTTCATTGAAGGCCCAGAGGTCTTCCAGCGACCCTCCGCCCCGCCCAACGATTATGACTTCCACGTCGCCGGAGCGATCCAATTCCGCGATGGCCGCGGCGATCTCCTGGGCCGCCCCTTCGCCCTGAACCTTGACCGGCCGAATGACGATGCGCCGGTCGGGAAAGCGGTCGCCGATAATGCGCAGCATGTCGTAAAGCGCCGCGCCCTTGTCTGATGTCACGATGCCGATGGCAGCCGGCAAAAATGGCACCGGCCGTTTTCTTTCCGGCGCGAACAGTCCTTCGAGAGCGAGTTTTTGTTTGAGCTGTTCGAAGGCGAGATAGAGCGCGCCCTGGCCGCGCGGCTCCATGCTTTCGACATAAAGCTGGAGATCGCCGCGCACCGAGTAGAGGCTCACGCGCCCGAAGCAGAGCACTTCCATGCCGTTGTCGGGCGCAAAGCGCAGCGTCGCGCCCTGGCGCCGGAACATCACTGCGGCGATCTGGCTCTTCTCATCCTTGAGCGTGAAGTAGCAATGACCCGAGGGAGGCACGCGCAGATTGGAAATTTCGCCGACGACCCAGACCGCGTCCAACTGGGATTCGAGCGTCCCCTTGATAATCTCGTTGAGCTCGCTGATCGTCAGGAACGTCTTGGTCTCCCCGGTGAAGAGCGGCAGATCGCTTTTCCGAGTCGGGGTTCGCGCCATGGTTTTGGCCAATCGTTGCGCACAAACAAATTAGCCCTCCGGGGGGAGGGCTAATTTTCAATCATCGCCGCACACTTGAAACGAGGAATAGCTGAGTTTACGCCGCCTTCTTTTGCACCAACTGTTTGAACACGTCCCAGCTCTTGAGCAGATCCAGGGCGCGCTTTAACTGGGCGTCGTTGTCGATGGTTTCGTCGCCGGTCGGCGCCGACCGCGGCACGAGTTTTTCTTTGTCCTTTTCGCTCGGATCTTGCGGCTGGCTCGGCGCTTGTTGCGGATTGGGCAGATGGCCCGGCAGATTTTCTTCGCGCAGTCCCAGGCGTTTCTTCTCTTCGGCTTTGCCTTCCGCCGGCGGCGTCGTCGGCGGTTCGACAATGATGTCAGGGACGATCCCCAAAGCCTGGATGGAGCGCCCCTTGGGCGTGAAGTAGCGCGCCGTGGTCAGGCGCAGCGCGGAGTTATCATCCAGCGGCAAGATCGTTTGCACGGAGCCCTTGCCGAAGGTTTTCGTGCCGAGAACGACGGCGCGCTTGTGGTCCTGCAAAGCCCCGGCGACGATCTCCGAGGCGCTGGCGCTGCCGCCATTCACCAGGACCACCATCGGGAAGTCCATCCACGATCCTTCCTTTTGCGCGCTATACTTTTGCTTTTGCGATTCGATGCGGCCCTCGGTGTAGACGATCAAACCCGAGTCGAGAAACAGATCGGCGATCCGCACCGCCTGGGTCAACAGGCCGCCGGGATTATTGCGCAGGTCGAGGACCAGCCCTTTGATGCCGCCTTTTTCGGCGGCCATCTTTTCCAGCGCCCGCTGGACGTCGCGATCGCTGCGCTCTTGAAACTGCGCGAGGCGAACGTAACCGTAGCCTTCCTCGAGCGTGCGGCTGCGCACGGCCTGGACGCGGATGGTGTCGCGCATCAGCGTGAAATCCATCAGTTCGGCGACGCCTTCCCGTTTGATTGAGATCGTGATCTTCGTGCCCTTGGGGCCGCGCATTTTCTTGACCGCATCCACCAGCGTCATGTCTTTGGTAAACTCTTCTTCGATCTTGAAAATCTGGTCGCCGGGCTTGATGCCGGCTTTGGCCGCCGGTGTATCTTCGATCGGGGAAACCACCGTCAAGATCCCCCCCTTGACCGTGATTTCAATTCCCAATCCGCCAAAGCGTCCCTGCGTATCCATTTGCAGTTCTTTGTAGAGATCGGGTGTGAGATAGGCGCTGTGGGGGTCGAGGCCGCTAAGCATGCCGTTGATCGCGCCGGACACCAGGTTTTTGGTATCCACCTCTTCCACGTAGTTTTTCTTGACTATGGAGAGAATGTTGGTGAAGGCCTCGAGGCTCTCGTAGTCTTGCCTAGACACCGCCGATACGTTCGGTACCCAGTGACCCGCGAGAAATATGCCGACGGCGATGCCCACGAGCAGAAGAACCAAAGGCATTCCATGTTTTTCCATGATTCGTACGAGTCGCATTAAGATCTCCTCGATGAATTTTCTGATATCGTCGAATGATATTAACTCAAGAGTGCGCAAATTGCTATCACTTCCGGAACCAGGGCACCGGATCGATCGAATGCCCGTCTTTGCGCATTTCGAAGTATAGCTTCGCTCCCGCCAGGGAATCACTGTCTCCAGCCAAACCCAGAACCTCACCCCGGCGAATTTCATCTCCTTTTTTCTTAAGAATATCAGATAGATGAGCATAAATTGTAAAGAATCTCTCGCCATGATCGACGATCACCATCTTACCGTAACCGGAGAATCGGTCGGCGAATGCTACCCGGCCCTTCTCCACGGCTCTGATCTCCTGGCCGAGGGGCGCCTCAATTTCGATGCCTTTACGAAACACTTCGACGGCAAACTCCGGATGTTTGGACTTGCCAAATGCGCTGGTCACCTCACCCTTGACCGGCCACTCCAATTTTCCCCGCACGCCGTCCAATCCGGCGCCCGTCGGCGCGTCCTGAGGCTTGCCGACGGTTCGTTGCGACATTTCGTCCATCATTTTTTGCAGCCGCAGCGCCGCCTGCTCCAATTCCTTCAAGGCGCGCATTCGGGTTTCTTTTTCTCGTCTCAAGCTGGCAAGAATCTGCCGCCTTTTGCCCACGTCCTGACGCACCGATTCCTGGGCCTCACGGAGGGTCTGTCTTTGACCCGCCAGCTCTTCCTTCTGCTGCGTCAACTCTTTTTGCAATATCTCTTGCCGCCGGACCTCTTCGCTGAGCTTCTCAATCAGATCACGATCGAAAGCGACGGTGGCTTCCAGATATCGTGTGCGTTGCAGGAACGCGCCCAGGGTCACGTCGCCACCGAGAATGACGAAGGGGCTCGCCCCTTTGTGCCAACGGTACAGAGCGACCGCGCGCTGCTGGATGAGTTCCCGTTTTTGACCGATGGAGGCGATGATCTTCTCGACTTCGGTTTCCTTTCGCGCCATTTCCCGCGCGATAGAATTCAATTTGCCATTCGCGGAATCTAGCTCCTTGTTCTTTTTTTCTAGATCGTTTTCGATCTGACCCAAGGATTGCAGAACCGATCCTTCCCGTTTTTTTACCTGCGAGATGCTCTGTTTCTCGGATTCAATCTTCTGCCTGATCCCCTCAAGATCCTTTCCGGCGCTGGCCGCATTAACCCCTTGCGGCATTAGGATAAAGCATAGCCCCAGGCCGATCGCCTGCCGCGCTAAACTTTCCACGTCCTGACAAACCTCCGCAGGGCAAACAAACTGCCCGCCGCTCCCAGCAACCAGCCGATAACCAAGAGCAGGGCAATATTTTTGAGGTCGAGAAACTGCAACTGCGCCGGCGCGCCGAATAAACCGATCGATGAGGCGACTTGGCGCTGCAGAAACCGAAACAGGGACCAGAGGCATGCGACGGAAACCGCACCCGCCGCGATGCCCTGAATCATCCCTTCAAGCACGAACGGCGCTTGAATAAGTTCTTCGGAAGCGCCCACCAGTTGCATGATTTCGATCTCGTCCTTGCGCGCCAGGATGGCGAGTTTTACCATACTGCCGGCAATGAAGAAGGTCGCCATGAACAACACGCCGCCGAGGAGCCACTGCGTCCACTGCACCGCAAGCACTACGAGACTCAATCGATCGACCCATTCCTGAGGGTATTCGACCGCCGTGATTCCTTTTTCCTTCTTAAGCCGGTTCGCCAAATCTTCTACCACCGGACCGTCGCGATAGGCGGGTTTGAGCCAAATCTCGAACGACGGCGGCAGGACATCCCGCGGCAGTCCATCGAGCAAGCTCGACTGGGCGCCCAGGGCCGCTCTAAAGTCCAGCCACGCCTGCTCCTGGGAAATATGGCGCGCCCGCGCGACTTCGGGAAAGGTCTTGATTCGTCCCTGCAGGCTTTGCACGTCGCTCGCGCCCAGCCCCTTCTCCAGGTAGGCGTTGATTTGAATCTGGTCACCCAGGCCGGTGAGAAAATGTTGCAGGTTTTCCTGCAGCATCATAAAGGCACCGAAGACAAAGAGGCTCATGGCCATGGTTCCCGCAGTAAGAACATGGCTCCATAACAATTCCCGCAGGCTGCTGCGGACGCGGCGCGTGACAAAGCCGATCTGAGATCCCCTCAACGCGCGTTCCCCTCTTGCTTCACCCGGTGAAGATCATCCGCCACCCGCCCCTGGCGCAGCGCGATCACCCTGCTGCCGTATCGCTTGATCAACTCGAGGTCGTGACTGGCAATCAGGATCGTCGTCCCCTTTTCCCGGATCTTGAAAAACAGCTTCATGGTTTCATCGGCCGCATCCGCGTCCAGGTTTCCCGTCGGCTCATCAGCAAGGACGATCAGCGGATCATTGACCAGTGCCCGGGCGATCGCCACGCGCTGTTGTTCGCCGCCGGAAAGCGCCAGCGGTTTTGCGTCATATCGGTCCCTAAGCCCGAGCTCGCGAAGCAGCTGGTAGGCCTTGGTGTGACTTTCCCGCCTTGGTATGCCGACGACCTCAGCCGCCAACGCGACATTTTCCAGGGCTGACAAGCGCGGCAGGAGCTTAAATTCCTGGAACACCAAGCCGAGTTCCCGCCGCAACCGCGCGACGCCCCGGCCGTTCAGGCGCGTGATATTCTTCCCGTCAAGGAGGATTCGCCCTTCCGTCAGCTCTTCTTCGCGGAAGAGCAATTTGAGCAACGTGGTTTTCCCAGCGCCGCTGGGACCCGCGAGAAAGACAAATTCTCCCTTGCCTATTTCCAGATTGACGTCGGTTAGGGCTTGCGATTTCGGCGGGTAGGTCTTGGTAACGTGATACAGTTGGATCATGAAAACTGCCGTGAGCAAGCAGTCGCAGGCGGGGCCGCCTCGGCCCGCAGCCAATGGTGAATTGAAATGTCTATCGGAGTGTTCAAGACTTTGAACTTATCCACTCTATTTATAGAGCAAGTTGCACGAACTCACAAGCACGGAGGTGACAGCACGGGGGAGACATCGCTGGCGCGTTCGAAGCCGGGGCGCGACGGTCGCCGATGGATTAACGAAAGCCAAGTATGGGTGGGGTCTCGTGGGATATTTCACGGCTGGGCCTGGGGAAACCTTCTCGTTCCTGTGCCCACGGGCTCCAGTCCCACCCCCGGTGGAGCCTGAAAGTAGACCGCCTCGATGGTCAAGAGATTTCTGGGACACTACACTAGCGACTCCCGAACGATCGTAGGAGTTAATCCGTGGTGGGAAATTTTAACCGTGATCCCGACGAAAGTTCTTCGATCTGCGACTCCACCGACCGTTTGAATGAGTCCAGCGCGTCCGCGAGGCAATATCTGAAATCCTCGTGGATCTGGTCGTACTTCAAGTGAACGCGGTAGAGCAGCGCGCGCACCGAGTTTTGAATTTCCGCGATGCGCTGCATCTCGGACGTGGCGATCCTGGACACCGCTTGTTTGAAGAATTCGAACTCGGCTTCCAAATACCGCTTGAATTCGTCCACCGCGATCTGTTGGCTCGTGGTCTTTTCAAAATGGTAACCCAGAATCGCCAGGCGCACCGCGTTGCTGAACTCCCGGGGTTTTTCCTTAAGAACCGTCAACAAGAATTTGAGGTAGGCCGGACCCTGGCGCGAAAGCAGTTGCCGTTTGAGCGATTTCGCCAGCGCCATCCATTCCGCCTTGCCAATTTTGGGGGTGACGAGGGAACGCGACTTCACCCGCCGCAGCATCGTCAGGCAGCGGTCGAAATAATTTTTCAGGCCGGGATCATAGAGCGTCGACAGTACCCGCTTGTATCCTTGAATCAGCACCTCGCGGTCCATTTCAGTGCGGAAATTTAGGGACACGCTGACGTTGTTACCGCTCGATTCTTCCAGCAAACGTCCTTCTTTTTGCAATCGCAGGTAGAGATCGGTGCCCTTCAACGCCGACAGGAGTCCCACCATCGCCGTGGGGATGCCGGCCTGCTGAATAAATTCGATCTGGGCGTCGAAGGCATCTTCGCCGTCGTTGTCGAGCCCGAGAATAAATCCCGCGGTGACTTCCATGCCCTTTTCCTGAATCTTGCGCACCGCGTTCAGAAGAAAGTTGTCCTCATGGCGATGGGTGTTCTGAGCCTTTTTGGTTTTGAGCAGAGCCTCGCGGTTCGGAGTTTCGATGCCCAAAAAGGCCATGGTGAAACCGGCGTCGACCATGGCGTCCAGGAGATCGTCGAGCCCGGAAAGGTTGACACTGGCCTCGGTGTAGAGGGAAAGAGGGTAATTTCGCGCTTTTTGCCACTTGGCGATCTCCGGCAGGACGCGCATCGCGTCCCGTTTGTTGCCGATGAAATTGTCATCGACCAAAAACATCCTGCCGCGCCATCCCAGGTTATAAAGGACGTCGAACTCGGCCAAAATCTGCTCGGCGGATTTGGTGCGCGGCACGCGACCAAAGAGCTTGGTAATATCGCAGAATTCGCAATCGAAGGGACAGCCGCGCGAGAACTGCAATGCCATCGAGCCGTAAGCATGGATGTCGATCAGATCGTAACGCGGCAGCGGCGCGTCCTTGATGCTCGGTTTTGCGGCAGAACGGTAAATTCTTTGCGCCCGCCCATTCTCAAAATCTCGCAGAAATTCCCCGAAAGTGTTTTCCACTTCATCCAAGACGAAATGATCGACACCTTCAATTTCTTCGTAGAAAGTCGTCGGGTGCGGCCCGCCGGCAACCACCGGCACCTGTGCGCGCTTCGCCCGCTCGATCACTTCGCGCAACGAATCTTTCTGCACGATCATGGTAGAAGTAAAAACCATATCGGCCCACTCCAAGTGCTTCTCCGTGAGCGGGTCGACGTTCATATCGACGACTTTGAGTTGGTAGTTCTCCGGAAACATGCCGGCTACGGTGAGTAACCCGAGCGGCGGCATCGCCGACTTCTTACCGATGAACTCCAGCGCGTATTGCGCGCCCCAATAGGAAGGGGGGAACTTCGGATAAACTAAAAGTGCATTCGGCATGGTTGGCGCTCCAATCTATTGGCGTGTTGTAACGAGCGGTAGTGACCGTATTATAACCATGACTCGCCGTAACTCAACAGATGAGTCAGCAATTGCCGTATTTAAGCCGGGGCTCGCGTACCGGCGCCCCCAAGAACATCCCTGGCGAATTCAAACCTGGCCCGATCGGCGAAACCCGTCAATGAATCTGCGCTACCTGCTTCACCAGATCGCCGATTTGCTCTCGGATCTCCTGCGCGTCGCGGGCTCCGGGCGCCAACCGCAGATAGCTCTGAAGATCCTCCAGGGCCTGTCTGAAGCACTCCATTTGCGCATACATCATACCACGATCGCGGAGGTCCTCCGCCGATCCGGGGTCCAAGATCACCAGGCGATCCACGACCTCCAGCCCTTTCGCCCAATTATTTTGCTTTAAGTAAATGACTTTAAGGTTGTTCAGCATCCGCTTGAGAATCTGCGTCTTCGTCGCTGGCGCGAGAAGATCGGGATGAAACGGAATCTTACCGTCGTAGAGCGCGTAAAGCATTTTTGCGAGCTGTTCCATGCCGACGATCTCACCGCCGCTGTACGGATCGATAACGATATTGTCACCTTCCCCGGCGACCTTGACCAGGAAATGGCCGGGAAAGCTCACGCCCTCGAGCCGCAATCCGGTCCGCTGGGCTATTTCCATATAGAGAACCGAGAGCGTGATGGGAATTCCCGTCTTCCTTTCGATGACTTCGTTTAGGAAACTGTTCTTGGGATCAAAATAGTCATCGCGGTTGCCGCGGAACCCCCGACTCTGGAACAGCACCCAGTTGAGCGCGGCGATCGAGCGAAAGATGTCCGACTTGGTGATAAGCCGGTCCGTTACATTTGCCGCCAATTCATCAATCCGCGCGAGATAGGCGGCAATGTCCAGATCCGGATAATCGACCTGGGCAATCGTCAAAGCGGCCCGGGCGAGATCGATCTTTTCTTCCGGACACTCAACAACCCGGCGAAAGTCCTGGTACGAGTCCTGAGACAAATGCCACCCTAAAGCTCATCGCGGCTCGGCGATGGCATCCACCAGATACGGCAGTTGTTTTTCCTTGACGTACTTGAGACCGCGTTCGACGGCCGGACGCAAGTCGGCCGGATTGCGCACCGGTCCTTCGCCGCTGACGCCGAAGGAGCGCGCCATGGTG
>Ga0153915_10004619_pt1 | contig 12709 bp, 13 predicted proteins | sample Opewatmetagenome_2_FD_107003 | JGI IMG/M metagenome (GOLD analysis project Ga0153915, IMG submission 107003) | Freshwater wetland microbial communities from Ohio, USA - Open water 3 Core 3 Depth 3 metaG | ecosystem: Environmental > Aquatic > Freshwater > Wetlands | place: USA: Ohio, Lake Erie... | reverse complement strand
GTGTCGAGGTCCGGCGCGAGAAGCATGTCCGATTCCTCGATCCGCACGAAGCCTTCGATCGACGAGCCATCGAACATGATGTCGCCGGCGAGGGCTTTCTCGAACTGCGACGACGGAATCTCGACGTTCTTGTTGACGCCGAGGATGTCCGTGAACTGGAGGCGCATGAAGCGGACGTTGAGCTTCTCGGTAAGCTCGAGAACGTCCTTCTTGGATGCCCCGGTGGTGTCGGGGGTCAGCGAACGGGAGCGCGACGACAGATGAGCCTCGATGCGTAGGTCCTGTAAAGGCTAAGGTGAATCGGCGCCCGGTGCAAAGCATCCCTCACTCGTCGGATCGTATCGCAGGCCGACGTGCTCAGAAAGACGCGCGACATGAATCGCGCCAGCTCGACGCTCGAGGAAATCTCCGAGCCCGGTCGACGACATACACGATGACGTGAAGGCAGAGGCCGTGTAGCTTTCGCTCCATGGCCTCTCCTGTCTCACCCTCACCGGCGGGCGCCGCGGCAATCTGCGCCTCGTGCGGCAAGCCGGCGAGCGGAAAATTCTGCTCGAACTGCGGGGCGACGCTCGCCGCCGCGACGTGCGGCGCGTGTGGCGCGTCTCTTACACCGGGCGCAAAGTTTTGCCACCGCTGCGGCACACCGGCCAGCGCGCAATCCAGCACGCCGGGCGGCAATCCACGCAGCTTCTCGACGGCGCTCCCGTGGGGACTCGCGGCGATCGCGCTCGTCGCGCTCGTCGCGTTGCTCGCCGGGCAGCGTTTCGGTCGCTCACCCGACGATGCGTCAACGGCGGGACCCGCTGGCGCAGCCGGCAGCGCTCCGTTCGCCGGTGCTACCGGGAATTCGCAAGCTCCAGATATCAGCAACCTGTCTCCGGCCGAGGCAGCCATCCGTCTCTACAATCGCGTGATGGGTGCCCACGAGCGTGGTCGCGCGGACAGCGTGCAAATCTTCGCGCCGATGGCCATCACCGCCTATCAGATGCTGGGCAACCTCGATCTCGATCAACGGTACGACCTCGGTCGGATTGCGGCGGTCTCCGGCGACGAGACCCTTGCCCGCGCCGAGGCCGACACGATCCTCGCGAAGAATCCAACCCACCTGTTGGGTCTGATCCTCGCCGGGAACGCGGCGCACATGCGAAAGGACGTCGCCGCGGAACGCACCTATCGAGACAAGCTGGCGGCGAATGCGCCCGCGGAGCGCGCAAAGCAGCTCCCCGAATACGTCACTCACGAGAACGACATAGCCATTGCGCTCGACGCCAAGCGTCCATGAAGACTATTCACGTCGCACATAGTCCCGACTCGGATGACGCGTTCATGTTCTACGCGCTCGCGTCGGGAAAGATCGATACCGAAGGACTGACCTACGTCCACGAGCTCCAGGACATCGAAACATTGAACCAGCGCGCCATGCGCGGCGAGCTCGAGGTAACGGCTGTTTCGATTCACGCGTATGCCTATCTCTCCGATCTTTACGCCCTCCTTCCACACGGCGCATCGATGGGAGACAGGTACGGTCCGCGACTGGTTGGACGCCAGCCGTTCGCACGAGCCGATATTCGCGGCAAGCGGATCGCCATACCAGGAATGCTCACCAGCGCCTATCTCGCCCTTCGGCTGTTTGAGCCCAACTTCGAGCCGGTCGTCACACCATTCGATCAGATCGAGGATGCCGTCGTTGACGGCCAGGTGGACCTCGGCCTGTTGATCCACGAGGGCCAGCTCACCTTTGGCGAGCGTAACCTTCACCTCGTCCAAGACATGGGCGAATGGTGGTTCGGGGAGACAGGCCTTCCCCTCCCGCTGGGCGGAAACGTGGTCAGGAAGGATCTCGGAGGCGACCTAACGCGAAAGATATCGCGCCACTTGCGCGACAGCATCGCATACGGATTGCAGCACCGAACCGGCGCGCTTGACCACGCGATGCAGTACGCGCGCGGCCTCGACCGATCCAAGGCTGATGCCTTCGTGGGGATGTACGTGAACGACTGGACCCTCGACTACGGCGACCCCGGGCGGCGGGCGGTCAAGCAGTTCCTGGAGCGAGGCGTCACCGAAGGGATCATCAGTAAGCCAGTCACCGTGGAGTTCGTGGACTAGCGCCCAACAATCGATCGCGACGACACCCGGCCCTCAGGGGCGGCCCTAGCCCCGCTCGTGACGATGCTCGTGGTGCTCGTGATCCTTCTCATGTTCGTCGCGTCGATGCCGGTGCTCGTGACTGAGCGCATGCGTTATCCAACCCGCCACGGTCGCCACTCGGGCACCTAGTCGCAGTCCCCGCACCTCGGGACCGACAGCCCCGGGTGGCTCGGCGACCAAGATGCCCCCGAGCCGCATGACACGCGTCGCCAGCGGGGTGTCTTCTCCGCACACGATTCCAAACACCGTGTTCGTGAGTGTCCCCGGCGACGAGCGCTCCAGCTCATCGAGCAGCGCGCTCAGATCGGCGGGAAGATCCCCCGCCGGACAAGCGAGAATGGCACCGTCGTACTCTTGAATCTGAGCTGGCGATTCCAGTCGTTTGTGCCGGCGCTCCGTGGTCGCCTGATACGGCGCCCCGCTCCGCAGATCGACCTCGGTGAACCGAATCCCCTTTGCGCCTTCGGCCGCCGCTTCCGCCAATGTCACCGCCGGACTCTCGGCGCCAAAAAACAGTACGATTACTTTCGGCATGATGTCATTTTCACTCGTTCGCGCGACGCACGCTCGTGCTCATCTTGACGAAGCACGTGACCCAGTATACTAAGGCGTTGATAAGAAGCGACGCATGATGTGTATTGCGTGACGCAGTGACCGGCATGTGAAGTGCAGCCGTCTCACTGATCCTGCTTCGACCATTGATTTGCTGATTACATAACCCTCTGGAGGCGGGCATGCCGCGAGGTGACGAGTTTCGCGAGGAGTACCAACTCTCCGATCGAGATGACGACGTCGACGATCTGGGATACGGTGGCGGTGGCGGGGGCGGCGCATCCTACGACGACGATGACGAAGAAGACGGCGGATGGATGACCCACAAGGACGACAGCGACGACTTGTGGGACAGCACCGACGACGTCGACGACGAGGACGAGGAGGTTGTGACGGTCGAGGCGACGGACGAAGAGGAAGAAGAGGGCGATGTCTTTGGCGGTCCGCGTCGGCCTGGTCGCCCCGGTCGCCCGCCGCGCGCGAAGGCTGCACCGACCACCGGCGGTGCCGGCGGCGGCGCCTCAGTCGCTGGAACCGGGGCTGGACCGACAGCAGCATCGCCAGCCAAGACGGCGTTGGCTCCTTCGGGCGCCGCTGCGGCCAAGACACCAACGGCCAAACACCCTGCCGGCGAACCGACCGCCGCAAAAAAGGCGGCGAAGAGCGATGGCGCCAAAGCGCCCGCGGGCGTCGCGAAAAAGGCTGCGGCAAAGGGCGGTGCAAAAAAGGCGGCCGCGAAACGAGGCGGCGCCAAGAAGGCTGGAGCCAAGAAGGCTGCCACGAAGAAGGCGGCCAAGAAGGGAGGCGCGAAGCGAGGCAGCGCCAAGAAGAGCGCAGGGAAGAAGAAGAGTGCTTCCAGGTCTGGAGCGAAGAAGGGCGCCAAGAAAGGCGCCAAAAAGAGCAGCGCGCGCTCGCGGCGTCGCTAGGAATTCGACAGACCGCCAACGACAGCGGACCGTGCCCGTCGACGCTCCGCTGTCGTTGATTTGTTAATATCCAGCATGACCGCCGCAGAACCCGAGCTTCGTCGCGAGACGCCGATCACCACACGCACGCTCCATCGCGAGCGCGTGAAGGTCTCGCAGAATGTTGCGGCCGCGATCGCGCAGGAGCTGCGAAACCCGGTTTTCGCCATCGCATCCGCCGCGCAGCTCCTTCGCTATCGCGTCACCGACGATCCCCTCGTCGACAAGAATATCGGTCGCATTCTGCGCGAAGCCGACCGGTTGAATGGACTCGTCAGTTCGTTGATCGACTATGGCCGCCCAGCACCCGTGCGTCTCGCGCCGGCCGATCCTGACGACGTGTGGAACGGCGTCATCGAGGATCACCGCGGGGCGCTCGAGAGCAGGGCATTGCTCGTGCACTACGCCGCCGCGCAGCCACGTGCCTTGTGCGCCCTCGACGCCGAGCAGTTCGCCCAAGCGTGCTCGCAGGCGCTGGACAACGCGATCGAGGCGGCACCCGAAGGCAGCGACCTGACGATCACCTCGACGACGGCCGCCGACGGTACGTGGCGGTCGCGGTTGCACAATGATGGCGCGCCGGTGTCAGCGGATTCTCTTCCGCATGTGTTCGAGCTGCTCTTCACCACCAAGCCCGGCCACGCCGGGATCGGCCTCGCCGTGGCCCATCGCATCGTGAGCGAGCACGGAGGGACGATCGCCCTCGACAGCGCCGATGGCGTTGGCACGACTCTGACGCTGACACTTCCCGCGGCGCATCCGATCTGATGGCCGACTCACCTATCACCCTGCTCCGGTCGTACGCGCGCCAGGCACCGTGGAACGCGCGCGGACTCGCCGCGCAGGTCACTGGCCTCGTCGACGCCGCCGGCGTTCGACCCACCAATGCGTCGGCGCGCGCGGCACCGAGTGCGCGATCGATCCGCTTCTATGTCGCCAATCGACTGCTCGAGCGGCCGGAAGGAACGGGCACCTCGGCGACGTACATCTATCGCCACTTCCTGCAACTCTTGGCCATCAAGATTCGCCAGCGCGAGGGCGCCAGCCTGGAAGCGATCAAGCAGGAAATGAAGGAATTCACCGGCGACGCCCTCGAGCGGCGCGTTGCCACGTCGCTCGCCGCAGCCCTCGGCGCAACGATTGAAACCCGGCGACAAGCGGCCGATGCCGACGAACCGGCGAGCTGGCGCCGCGTTGCCGTCGCCGACGGAGTCGAGTTGCACGTTCGCGACGATTCACCTTCGTCGCGCGACGAAGCGCTGGTCGCCATGCGCGAGGCCGTGCGCGCCGCGTTGGGCCGCGAGGATATTCGCTAGGCCGATCCGCTCGTTCCGAAACAGGCGCTACAACAATCGCGACAGCAGCGTCGCCCCCGCCTCGAGCATCTTCGACCACACCGAACGACGGCGGAATTCGTCGAGTTTGATTTCCTTCGAGTAGCGAAGGTCGTCGAGAAAGGTCGAATCCATCTGGGCTCCGAACGCCGAGTCGAGCACCACGAGAATCGACTCGTCGTTGAACGCCATGGAGCGGTTGTCGAAGTTCATCGAGCCGATCGAGCCCCACAGGCCGTCGACGACGATCGTCTTCGAATGCAGCATGGTCGGTTGGTATTCGAAGATCCGCACGCCACGCCCAAGCAGCTCCTCGTACCGAGAGCGTCCGGCGTACCAGGTTGTCTTGACGTCGGTATTCGCGCTCGTCGTCAGCACTCGCACGTCGACACCGCGCCGCGCCGCGCGCTCCAGTAATCGACGGAAGTCGTCGTCGGGCACGAAGTACGAGTTGGTGATGTACAGTCGTTTCCGCGCCCCGCTCAGGGTCAGCGCGAGAAATCGCTCGGCTGGTGTGCTCCCGGTAGTTGGTGCCGTGTACAGTAGTCCCGCATGAGTCGGCCCCACTTGTTGGAAACCGCTATTGGGAAAGAAGAGCGAGCCTGTGAGAAGTTCTCCCGTCGCCTCTGCCCAAGCGGCCGCGAAAGCGGCTTGCAGCTCCATCACCGAGGGCCCGGCGAACCGCACGTTTGATTCTCGCCACTGGTCGGCATGGCGGCCATCGCCCAGCCAGTAGTCGGCCAAACCAAACCCACCTGTCCACCCGATCCTGCCGTCGACGACGACCACCCGCACGTGCGAGCGATCACCGGCATCGTGGATGGTGAACCAGCGAAGCCGGCGAAGCTTGGTGACTTCGACGCCGGCGTCGCGCAACGATCGAATCCAGTCGTTCGAGAGATGCTGCGAGCCGAATGCGTCGATCAGCAGTAGGACTCGGACGCGCGCGCGTGCGCGCTCCTTGAGAATGGAGGCGAGCGTGTCAGCCACCTTTCCCGGCAACGAGTAATACATCTGCACGGTGATCGTGCGCTGCGCGGAGCGGAGATCGGCCCAGAGCTGAGGGTATGTGCCGTCGCCATTGAGGGCCTGCGTCACGACGTTCCCGGGATAGACGTGGGTTCCCGTGAACAGCTCGAATGTCCGCTCGAACAGAGAGTCGGTCACCGCCGGTGGACCGGCCTCGGATAGCGTGACGACGCTGCCGACGGGAGTGCCGCGAGTGATGCTCAGCAGTCCGATCAGCGCCAAGGCGGCGACTGTGACAACCAGCAGAATGAGTCCGACGCGTTTTAGCCGAGCCATGTATCTATCGTCCAACAACACGGTTCGTGCCAAAGTCCGGCTCGGTTCTGGTCCCGGCGCGCGGTATGCGCCATCGTTAACCTCGAAAACAACAAATCAACTTCGGCCACACTCACCCCCACCCCCACCCCAACCCACACGCTGGTGTTCTCTGGGTCAAGCGTTCTTCTAACAGGCGTCGGCCGCGACGGGCAGGTAGGCGAAGTGGTGGCACGGGCGTTCGCCGATCTTGGCGCATCGCTCATCCTCGTGGATCGTACCCTCGAGAAGGCGCGAGCGCGAGCAGCGGCGATCTCGGCGACCGGACACGCCGCCCGCGGATACGGTTGCGATCTGACGAATCCCGATGAAGTTGCCGGCCTGGCCAATCTCGTCCGCCAGAACCATGGCGACCGGATTCGCGCGCTGGTGCATATGGTCGGCGGCTTCGCCATGAGCGGCCCGATCGCGGAGAGCTCGCTCGATACCTGGAATCGCCAGCTCGCGCTTCACCTTGGCAGTGCCTTTCTCACAACGCGCGCGTTCCTTCCGCTCCTGCGCGCTGACCACGGGTCGATCGTCCTGTTCTCCTCACAGGCAGCATTGCCAGGCGCGTCCATCGGAGAGATGTCCGCGTACGCCGTCGCAAAGACTGGAGTCGCGACCCTCATGCGCGCGATCGCCGCCGAGGAGCGCAAGAATGGAGTGCGCGCAAACGCCTTGGCGCCCGCCGCTATTCGTACCGCCGCCAACCTTGGGATCATGGGGGATAAGGTGCGTTACGTTGAACGCGAGGAGGTTGCCGCCGCCGTGACGTTCCTTTGTTCGGAACAGGCGAGCGCCATCTCCGGCATCCTCCTCCCGCTCGCATGATTCGTCTCGTCGTATGACCTTCGCATGACCTTCGCATGACCTTCGCATGACCTTCGCATGACCCTCGCCGCGAAACGCCGTTCTCACGCGCGAGCTATCCTCCTCGATCGCTCTCTGGAGGAGTTTCCGCTGTTTCGTCTCAGCGATACGCCCGATGAAGCCGCAATCTCGTACGTCACGGACGACGGAGGTCGGTGGCGAGTCCTCGCGAGTCCCGGCGATCGTTTGCCAGGGACCTTCGATCAAGACGTCTACATCGAGTTGATGCGCCGTTATCAGGAGGCCGGCGAGCCGGCCGACGGTATTCTCTCGTTCACCCTTCACGCGTTTCTTCGCTCGATGGGACGCCACGTTGACGGGCGCACGTATGAGCAGCTCCGAGGTGCCCTGACGCGCCTCGAGCGTACGACGCTCCAATCCGAGCACAGCTATTTTGACGCGGCCGTCTCGGCAACGGCCGACGTCAGCTTCACCATCCTCAGCTCGGTCATGGTGGAGCGGCGGCGTTCGCTGGAGCGCGATCAGCTCGCTCTATTCCCCTCGATCGTTACGGCCGAGCCGGGCGAAGCCCGCGTCATCATTTCGCCGATCCTGAGACAGAACGTCGCCGCGCGCCACGTCGTCTCGCTCAGCGTTTCCCGCTACTTCTCGTTGCCGTCGCCCGTCGCCCGGCGTCTCTATCGGCTCATTGAGGTCGCCCGAGCCGAAGGCGCCCTCGCGTGGCGGGTTGCGCTCGACCGTCTTCGCGAGCAACTCCCTCTGGCACAACGATATCCGTCACACTTGCAGCGCGTCCTGCAACCGGCTCACGATATGCTTAAGGAGAGCGGAGTGATCCGGGAGGCCGTGGTTCGTCAACAACAACGAGAGTGGTTCGTCGATTATGTGCTTGCCGGCAGACAGTAGCCGTCAGTTGGCGCAATTGCGATTCGTGACGAACCGGGCGCTCCGACCCGTGTATTACACCGTATCCCATGGCCACCAAGCTCGACAAAACTATCAGACGCGAAATCGAGATCGACGGCGAGGCGTTCACCATTGCCATCTCACCTGACGGATTTCGGCTGACGAAAAAGCGATTTCGATCCGGCGTGGCATTATCCTGGAAGTCTCTGTGGGCGCGCCGCGGCAACGACGCGTCGAGCTCACCCGATTCGCCTGAATAGCGATAGGACCCGTCGAACACCGCTGTTCCCAACGCAGTTATCGTTCAAGTACAACACACGCTGGACATTCGCATGCCTCGCATTCGCAAAACCGCGCTGATCGGCGCACTTCTGATCCCGGTGGTCGCCGGCGGCTTCCTGCTGCAGTCCCATGGCCAACGCGAGGGCACCGCGCTGTTGGAGCAGGTGATGTCTCTCGTCAGCGATCGGTACGTCGATACGCTGCCACTCTCCGCCGTCTACGAAAAGGCCGCCCGCGGACTGGTTCGGGAGCTCAACGATCCCTACAGCGAACTCCTGACCCCGAAGGACCTCAAGCAGTTCAATAGCCGCACGGGCGGACGTTACGGCGGACTCGGAATGGCGATCGAGGAAGATCCGCAAACGCATATCATTCGCGTCGCCACGGTGTATCCGAACACGCCCGCCGAAATGGGCGGCATTCGTGAGGGCGATCTCATCGTCAAAGTCGATACGCTGTCGACTCGCGGATGGTCGCTCAGCCAAGTCTCGGATTCGCTGACCGGAACGCCCGGCACGAGGGTTCGTGCGACATTCGCTCGCCCCGGCATCTCGACGCCGATCCAGGCGACCTTCACACGCGCCGAGATCCACATCCCGGCGGTGCCGTACACCCTCTCGTTCGGCAACAAGATCGGCTACATCCCGCTGCAGCAGTTCAATGAGAACGCGGCCGAGAACATCGCGGCATCGCTCAAACAGTTTCAGGCACAGGGAGCGCGTGGTCTGATCATCGACCTTCGTGGTGATCCGGGCGGAATCCTGACCGAGAGCCTCGACATCGCCAACATGTTCCTCCAGGCGGGCCAACAGATCGCCAGCGTGAAGGGACGCGAGGGACCCACGGAGAACTACACGGCGAAGGCGGCTCCGATTGCTCCGTCAATCCCGCTCGTCATTCTCACGGACGAGCGTAGCGCATCCGCCTCGGAGATCGTCACCGGCGCGCTGCAGGACCACGACCGCGCGCTCGTCGTCGGTCAAACGAGTTTCGGCAAGGGGCTCGTCCAGGGCGTGTACAACTTGGATGGCGGTTACGCGCTCAAGCTCACGACCGGCAAATGGTTCACGCCGAGCGGACGTTCGATCCAACGTCCACGCAAGTTCGTGAACGGGCAGTTCGTCGAAGAAGCACCGGACTCAAACGAGACGAATGCCAGCAAACGAAATCGTCCGACCTTCCGGTCCGACGCGGGCCGTACCGTCTATGGCGGCGGCGGCATCACGCCCGACCTCATCGTGAGCGACGATACGCTCACCGCGGCCGAGCAGCAGTTCGCCAAGGCCGTGGCGCCGAAGGGGCAGGATTTCTTCACGGCGCTCAACGACTACAGTGCGGAGCTCGCGAAGTCCGCGAAGTCGACGTTCACCGTCGAGCCGGCGTGGACGAACGAGTTCTACACTCGTCTTCAGGCGAGGGGCGTCACCGTCGACCGCAAGTCGTACGATGCGGCGAGCCGATACGTGAATCGTCTGCTCGATCAGCGCGTAGCGCACTACGCGTTCGGCGACTCGACCGCGAAGCGTCGCGATCTGGCCTACGATGCGCCGCTTCGCAAGGCGATCGACCTGCTCGACAAGGGCGCATCGCAACGCGAACTGTTCGCGATGGTCGGCGAAACGCTGCCGACGCCGAGCCGCGCTGCCGGTCCGCCGAAAAAGCCCTAGATTCTCGGGATGCGACTACTCGTCATCGCCGCCGTCGCGATTCCCGTCGCGACGGCGGTTCTCGCTTGCAGCCCACATCCGTCCTCGCGCGGTCCCCGACCCGAAGCGGGCGAGCGTCATTTCGGAGCGATTCGACAGCTGACCTTCGGCGGCGAAAATGCCGAAGCGTATTTCAGCCAGGACGGCAAGCGTCTCATTTTTCAATCCACGCGCGGCGGTCGGTCGTGCGATCAGCAATTTGTGATGAACGTCGACGGCAGCGGGGTGCGACGCGTCTCGACCGGATTTGGCAAGCCGACCTGCGGCTACTTCTTCGACGCCGATCGTCGAATTTTCTTTGCGTCGACGCACGCCGCCGATAGCGCGTGTCCGCCCAAGCCCGATCCGTCCAAGGGCTATGTCTGGGGCCTCGATCCGTACGACATCTACACGGCGAACGACGATGGATCGAAACTCAAGCGCCTCACGAACTACGGCGTGTACACCGCCGAAGGCACGCTGTCGCCCGACGGCCAGACGATCGTCTTCACGTCGCTCAAGGACGGAGATCTCGACATTTACACAATGAAGATCGACGGCACCAATATCAAACGTCTCACGACCCAGCCCGGCTATGACGGCGGCCCGTTTTTCTCACCCGACGGCAAGAAGATCGTCTACCGCGCGTGGCATCCCACCGACACGGCGCTGACCAACTATCAGGATTTGCTCAAGCAGCGGCTCGTGCGGCCCAACCGCATGGAGATCTGGATCATGAATGCCGACGGATCGGATCAGCACCAGATCACCAACCTGGGCGGGGCGAACTTTGCGCCGTTTTTCACCCCGGATGGCTCGCGAATCATCTTCTCGTCGAACTACAAGAATCCGCGCAGCCGAAATTTCGAGCTCTATCTGGTGAACCCCGACGGATCGGGCCTCGAACAGGTGACGGCGCATCCCGAGTTCGACGGCTTCCCCATGTTCAGCCCCGACGGGACGAAGCTCGTGTGGGCCTCGGGTCGATCATCGGGAGAAGGGGAGCTCAACCTCTTCATCGCCGACTGGAAGCCCTGATCGTCGCGATTTTCGGCGAACGATCAATTGGACGCCTGCACGCCGCCCACGTTTTCCTCCACGTGCTCCAACCGCTTCATGCCGACGAGCGCGGTCGTCACGCCTGGCATCGAGCGAACGAACTCGATCGCCCGTTGTGCGTCGGATGTGCAGCGTGGAAACGGGGCATGCAACGCCGCGGGCAAACCGCCTGCCAGCTTGGCCTGCATCAGCGTGGCGCTCGCGACGACGGTCAAACCCAGCGCCGTCGCGGCCTCGAGAACGGTAACGAGCCGTCCATCGAGCGGTTGCGTGGCATCTCGCGCTGCTTCGGGCATGGCGAGATTGATCGGAAGCTGAACCACCTTGCAGTGGTGCGTTTCGCCCGCCAGCTCGCGCGCGACGCTGACGATGTCCTGCAGCGAGAGATGCGCTTTGCTTTCGGGAGGAACGCGCAGCGAGTCCCACGTCGCGCACCCGTAGACTCCAATCTCCCCGCGCTCGGCAGCTTCCTCGAGCATGGTGAACGCCGCGCGAAGCCGTTGCCGAAGCTCGTTGTGAGAAACGATTCCCAGCTGTTGGCCGGGATTGTGGACGTAGTACACGTCGATCGTCCGTAGCCCCAGGTTTTGGCGACTTTTCGCTAGACAGTAGCGGAGAAACCGCGGCGCGAGACTGTGCCCTCCAGCCACCACTTCCTCAGGTCGAACCACTTCTTGGTCGATGAACTCGCGCTTGACGTACGCTTGATACTCCTCGCGCGTCGCTGGCGCCTCGCGGTCGAGGGGGATATATCCGCCCTTGGAGCAGACGATCAGCTCGTCGCGCGTCGCTTCGCCCGAGCTGATTACCGCTTGAATCGCCGAGCCAATCGCCCGCTCCGACCGTTGGCCCCGGTAATTGATTGCCGTATCGATCAAGTTGATGCCTCGACCGATCGCCGCGCGAACCGCCGTTTGATATGCTACGTCATCTCGATTGCTGGTTTCGCCGAGGTAAGTTCCGATCCCGATCGACGATGCGCTCAGCCCGAACGTCGTCGAGCGGAAATAGTCATCGACGACGTGTCCCTCGAATCGACGACGAAATCCCGCGGTGCCCGTATCGCTCGCCCGAGGCAGCGTCTGGTCGACGGCCGGCGGGACCGGCCTGGAGGAACGGGATCGATTGTCCATTGGTAGGGTCAGACTTACCGGAGCGTGTCCAGTGATGCAAGGCGGCCTTGGGCATTGCCATTGCGAGGTCGGTCGGCGGTCTGCTCAACCTTTGGTCTCGAGGAATCGTCGCGTGCAACGCTTTCGCGCCATCGCCATGCTCGCCTGCGTCACCGGATGCGTCGGCCGTGGCCCCCAGATACTGACTCCGGTTCGGGTGGACACGGTCCATGTGGTGACCCCGCCCCCAGCCATCACGGTCACGCGTCCGATCTTTACCACGACCGACGATCCGTTTCATCGCATCGATCGAATGGAATGGCCCGGGCCAAACAGCTATCGCTCGGCGACCGGCGCGCCAGGACCCGACTATTGGCAACAGCGTGCGGACTATACGATCGCCGCCACGCTGGACACCGCCGCGAAACGGATCCGCGGCACGGTCAGCATTCGGTACACGAATAATTCATCGGACACGCTGCGATTCTTCTGGCTGCAGTTGG
>Ga0153915_10004618_pt1 | contig 12709 bp, 5 predicted proteins | sample Opewatmetagenome_2_FD_107003 | JGI IMG/M metagenome (GOLD analysis project Ga0153915, IMG submission 107003) | Freshwater wetland microbial communities from Ohio, USA - Open water 3 Core 3 Depth 3 metaG | ecosystem: Environmental > Aquatic > Freshwater > Wetlands | place: USA: Ohio, Lake Erie... | reverse complement strand
GGCGGGAGTCTAAGGATGACGCCCAGGATGGCGGCCATGGCTCTGTGGCTTGTCAAGACTTGGTTGTCAAAGATGAGGTTCTGGAGTTTTCCTCGTTCAATAGCCATCAGGACGGCTTTGTGCGTCGAGTTGAGCGGCGTGATCACCCGCTCCGGCCTCGATCGCAGCCTGAGGCTTTTCGGCTTGCAGACGCGAACACAGACGCCGCAGCCCAGGCAGACGGATTCGTTGAGTTTGGCCTTTTTCTTTTTCGGATACCGGGGATCGTTGGCGGACACCAGGGTCATCGCTTCGACCGGGCAGACCGCAGCGCAGTCGCCGCAGCCGTTGCATATCAGGATATCGAGTTCCGGGATAAAATTGGTCGTGTGAACGGGACGAAGGATGCCGAACTTGCGCGCGGCAATCATGGCTTCACAGCAGCAGCCGCAACAGTTACAGATAAAGCTGACCCGTTTTCGGATATTCTCGCCGAACTGGACGAGATTATGAGAATGGGCCTGCTCCAGAAAACCCAATCCTTCTGCGACGTCGACCGAACGGGCAAAGCCGTGTTTGATGAGCGATGCGGCCGTGGTGTTAAAAGTCATGCAGATATCAAGGGGGGCCTGGCAGGCCCGGCCGACATGCTGCATTTTGTGCCGGCAATAGCAGATGCCTATTCCCCGATGAGAAGCGGTCTTAATGACTTCGCTGGCCCGCTCATAATCCAGAACATGGAGGGCGTCTTCATTGGAAAGGACGGGCTCGTGGACAAAAACCCGGCCCAGCTGGGTTTCCCCCTGGACAAACAGGGCTTTGATGAAATCTTCCTCGACGGTGATGTATTGATAATAGAGTTCAGCCAAGAGTTTTTGATCGACGTCTCCCCTCAGCCGCATCATGGAAAATTCGAAGAACCCGGCCATCGGCGGCGGAAGCACATAATACTGGCGTTTGCGGCCCGCGATATCGATCAGGACGGCGCGTCCGGCCAGCGTATCCAGGATCTTTTGGGCCTCGGCCTCCTTCATTTTCCAAGCACGGGCGGCCGTTTGGATGCTGAACGGCTTAATCGGCAGAAGCGCGACGAGCGAAGCTTCCTTCTCACTGAAGAGCAGGCCAAGGATCTTATACAGGACTTCGGAGGGCGGCGCCCCTTGCGGGTATTTATTAAGCCTTTTGATCAACCGATCGTAGCCCGATCTCGCCGTTGCGTGTGCCATGGGGACTTCATTCTAGAAAACAAAGATTGATTTGTCCAATAATAATTTCTATAATCGGGCCTTCTGCGAAGAGCGATTGATGGCCGATCAGAACGGAAAAAAACCGCTGGAGCTGAGCCGGGAGCTCGGGCTCATAGCCGCCATCGCCGCCGGCGTCGGCTCGATCATCGGCTCCGGAATCTTCAAGAAACCCGCCTTCATGGCGTCCCAGCTTGGATCACCGCAACTCCTGATTCTGGTCTGGGTCGTGGCCGGAATCATGACCCTCTTCGGCGCCCTGAGCATCGCCGAAATTTCCGGTATGTTCCAGGATCCCGGCGGCCAGTATATCTATTTTAACAAAGGTTTCAACAATTTCGTCGGCTATCTCTACGGCTGGGCCGTCTTTATCGTTATCCAAACCGGTTCCATCGCCGCCATCGCCTACGTCTTCTCGGATTCGATGGGGTATTTCGTCAAATTTCCCAGGTTTCCCGCGGCTTGGGAAAATGTCTCCATCCCCATCCCTTTTATCGGAAATATGACTCCTTTCAGGTATATCGGCCTCAAGCTTTGCACAATCGCCCTGATCGTTTTTCTGACATCGATCAATTATCTCGGCGTCAGGTTTGGAAGCGCCGTCCAGGTTATATTCGCAACCCTCAAGGTGCTGGTTATCGCGGCCATCGTCGTCCTGGCCTTTACTCTGGGCCATGGCAGCTTCGGTAACTTTGTCCAATCCGCCGCCGTCGCCGGTCCGGGCTCCGGCTCGGTCTTTCTCATGTTCATCATGGCCATGGCGGGCGCTTTCTGGGCTTACGATGCCTGGATCAATGTCACCTATATGTCCGGTGAAATCAAGAACGTCCAGAAAAACCTGCCCCGGGCCATTGCGATCGCCGTTCTGATCGTCATCGTCGTCTATGTCCTGGCGAACCTGGCTTACATCTATATCATTCCCGTCGGAGATATGGCCCAAAAATACAAACAAGCGGAAGCCAGCGGAGGGAACTACCTTGTGGCCATCGACGTGGCCAATAATTTTTTGGGGAATTGGGGCGGCGCCCTCATCGCCGTGGCCATCATGATATCAACCTTTGGGGCGGTGAACGGGACGACCATGATGTCGGCCAGGGTTTACTTTGCCATGGCCCGGGAAAAACTCTTTTTTAGAGGGCTCGGCCATGTCCATCCGCGGTTCAGGACGCCCGGCAATTCACTCATCGTCCAGGGAATATGGGCTTCCGTGCTCGTACTCAGCGGAACGTTCGACCAGCTCACGGACATGTTGATCTTTGTCAGTTGGATCTTTTACGCCCTGGGAGCTCTGAGCGTCTTTACGTTGCGAAGAAGGATGCCGGACTTTCCCCGGCCTTACAAAGTCTGGGGCTATCCGTACACGCCCATCATTTTTATATTTTTTGCCTCGGTCTATATCGTCTTCACTCTGTACACGGACGTCCTCAACTACACGACCCACAAAGTGCCGTTGATCAACTCGCTGATGGGGCTGCTCTGGGTGGCCATCGGAATCCCCGGCTATGTTTATTGGAGCTTGAAAAAGAGGAAGACGGCTCGTTAAAATATTTTTTCGACCGTAACGCCCTGATAGTACTTTTTCAAGATATCTTCGTAGGTCGCGCCCTTCTGGGCCATGCGGTAGGCGCCGACCTGGCAGAGGCCTACGCCGTGCCCCCAGCCTTTCCCCGTGAAGATAAAATGGGTGGTCCTCTCCTCTTCGTTTTGCTGCCGGTCGATGACAAACAGGTTGTCTCGGAGATTCAGGGCTTGACGGATCTTCAAGCCGGTCAAGCGCACCTGGCCCTCCTGCCCGATGATCGATAGCTCGATCACTCGCCGCGAGACGCCTCTTTTCTGCGGAACAAGGTCGATCAGCTTTCCGATGGGATAGAACTGGTTGAGCCTGGCCTCCAAATCCTCCCGGGAAACCCTGACCTGCCACCGGTGAAATTGGGAGGGCTGGTCCAGGATGTTGGTGATCGGCGAAGGGAAGAGCTCAATCAGCTGGACCTTGCCGTCCCTCTCCACCCATCTCATGGACTCTCCGCCCGAAAAATCAACCGCTGAGGCGAAAATCGTCGTCTCATCGAAATCTTCAAGCAGGAGGAGGTTCGAAGAAAGCTCCGCCTGTCTTTTCTCGCCGTCTTCCATGACCTCGATGACATTCTTATCCGATGACTTGAAATTCCCTAGGTGATAGAAATCCTTGTAGGTGGCGATGATTCTGTAGAGATAATAGGCCGCCTCGGCATGGCTGAGCACGCGCTCCCAGCTCCCGAAAACCGGGGTTGACGGAAAAATTCCTGATTTAACGAAGTAAGCCAGGTCGTTTTTTTCTTCGGCGTTCAAGTCGGAGGAATCCTTCACGATGAAATCAGCTTCGCTTTTCAGGAGCAGATTCTGGACCCTGTCCTGCCATTGAAAAGCATCGGTCAAGAGATGCGCATAGTTGACGAAATTGAGCGGAGCGCTCTCCGGCAAGGATTTCTCGTTTTTCTTGCCGACCAACTCGAGGGCGCTTCGGACCCAGCCCACAACGCCGTCAACCTCGGCGGGCGCCTTCAAGAATGCCGGATCCGACTGGAGAGGCAGGATATTGAGGGCCATGAGGTAGGCCAGCTTCGGGCTGATATCGATTCCGCCCAGATGAATAGACGGCAGGACGGCCGAGCTCTGGAGCGGCCAAGTCCGTTCCTGCTCCATGGCGCATTTCGTGCCCTTTAAATACGGCACTGAGCTACCTTCAAACATATTTTCAATATTCTCCGTGGAGCCTCCGCAGGTGCTTGTATAAAGGGCATTGATCAGCTTCCCATCATAGACGGCAACCTGGCCGTTTGTCTCCTCGACCGCGCGGGTGCTCAATGGGTGTTCGATGCTGATCCCGTCATACACCTGGGAAACGGGCGTCGCAAAAAGGTCGAACCCCAGGTCTTCAAATTGACCGATATTTTTTAAGGCGTAGGTCCTGGCGGCAACGGCCTGGGCTTTGAGGGCCTCGAGCTCTCCGAAATGGTAAGGGGAAAGCTCTCCCGGGACGACGCCTTTCAGATATTCTTCTAGGTTCAAGATATTGATCAGAAGAATCCCTTTTCGGCTCCCTTTCAAGATCATAATCCCGCGATAGCTATGGCCGCTATACGTGAGAAAACTCTCCGGGCTCACGGGGATAAAATAGAGGGCCGTCTCTTCATTTAAGTTGATGAGCTCGTCATTGACCATGACCCATTGCGGTTTGGATTCCGCCGCGGTCACTTCTTCCCTGAAGATCCAGGCATCCTTGACGCCGATCTGGCTAAGCTTTTTGATAAAATCCAGGGCGTCGTTGCGGATCAGAAAATCGCCGACGCGGACCTGAAAGATGCCATCGATCGGATTTTCTTTATCTTCAACAACATAAATCCTGTTTTCGACTTTTGTCCTGAATTCCTTGGCTGCATCCTCGGCTTTATCCCTCCCCTTGACCTGGCCTACCTGGACGATGAACTTCTCGGCAAGCTTCTCCTTATGCCCCTTAACCCGGACCTCGGAGGCATTCTCAGCCAAAAGCTTGTAGCTCCCATTCACCTGATAGATCTTCATCCCTGCAGAGGACCGGATAAGGACATTGTCCAGGTTGACGCCTAGAGCGATCCGGATTACCGGCTTCTGGATCAAATAACCCTGGAAAAAGACATTTTCCTGGCCGAATTCAGAGGGTTGGCCGCCGATAAAAAAGAGGGCCAGAAAGCTGAGCATAAAATATTTGCGGTGTCTGTATATGATCTTTGGCATGATTGCTGAAATGTCGTCCCGTTTTAATGGCTAGATTATAAGCGTGAAATTTTTCCCTTGTCAAGCAAAAATTCTATAGGTGCTACCTTTCTTTGAAATTCCTACTATATATTGTATTTACCTTGGCGTTAGGTGTCCCTAAGATAGCCAACCCGAGGCGGCATGTCAAGCAAAATTTTCTAATTGTCTAATTGAGGACCCACTTCCCGGCTTCTTTTCTCAGGGTAAAAATCGGCCGCTCGCCTGCTTTAAGAGTCACTTTCATCTCCAGAGGCTGGGGCGCCAGCATGATCCGGAGCGTGTAGGAGCCTTCGGGGATTTTTACCGCCTCCCCACCCGCAAAACCTCTGGCCTTGACCTCGCCTTTCTCGTCAAGGACCATATACTCGATTTTTAACGCTTGCTCGAGGGCCGATAGCAGTCCCTTGGCATCCTTGGCATCCAAGTACATCCCTTCCGTGGATTTGGCGATAGCTTCCAGCTGTTCCCGCGATTCCTTCTCTTTGATGTCGAATCCTACGATGTGGACCTTCATCTCCAGGCCCGACTTCTTGATAGCCGGACCGATCGACTTGATATCGCCGTTGCAGCTCTCGATCCCGTCCGTCACCAAGACAATGCTCCCGTTCGCAAGCTTCTCAAAGTCCTTGATTGCCTGAAGAACTGAGAGAACGAGCGGCGTCCTCCCTTTCGTCTGGATCTTATTGACCATCTCCACAAGCTTGGCTTTCTGGACCGGCCCGATGGGAAGCAGAAGCTCCGTGTCCTGGCAGGCCTGTTGGTAGGCATCCGTCGGATATCGATGGCCGTAGACCCGGAAGCCCACGTTCATCGTATCCGGCAGCCCATTGATGATTTGTGTCAGGACTCGCCGGGCCACGGTCATCTTAGTCTCCTTTCCGATCAGCCCGGTCATCGAGTTCGAGGCATCCATGATGATCTCGACGTTTTTGGCGATCTCTTTCTCGGCACCTTTCTCGAAATTCACCCTTAGGGATGCCGGTCCCAGCCGCTTCACCGGTGACATATAGATGGGCACGTGCCCGCAGCAGAATTCGAGCATCAAAGCACCGAGAGCAACTCTATAGGGGTCCAGTCCATCTTCGCTTCTCGTGCCGTCCCAGCTTCCGTCCGTGTTCTGATGGTCAACGAGGAAACGGCACATCCAGTCTTTCCAGATGCGCCAGTCGTCTCCGCCCGCAAGATACATCGCCCGGGTTCCATAATACCAATAGTAAAATGCATAGCCGTCGCCCCGTGGTTCAACATTCCAGCGCGGCGCAAAATCCTGCATAAATCGAAGAGCCGGTGGAACCGCAGGATCTTGGGGAAATCCGCTGAGTTGCAAGGAGAGGGCTCCCATTCCGGCCCGGGCGCAGGAATCGCCTGTGTCTCCGGGAGAGTCGTATCTGAATGAGCCGTCGTTTTTGCCTTGAAGAGACCGGACGAATGCGGCCGCGGACGGGAAAACATAGTCAGGAACGGAAAATCCGGCGTTCACCGCCGCTTTGAGCGCCAAAATCTGCCATCCGCTGACCGAGATGTCGCTGTCAATGCTCCACGGATAGTATCGCCAGCCTCCATGGTGTCGGTTATCGGACTTGATAGGCCCTCGGAGCGTCTCGGGTTTGTGTTCCGTGTTCTGAGAGCGGATAATCAAGTTGAGCGCGTCTTGAGCGATGGGCTCGAGGCTCGGATCATCTAAATCGACAAGGGCTTCGATCACAGCTAGGGTGGCGATCGCATGTTGGTACATATTTTCTGTCCCGAGTGTTCCTCCATAATACGCCGCATTTTCAGAGCCTTCGGGATACTTTGAGCTGGGCTTATACTGGGATTTTAAGTAGTTGATCGCTCCCTTGATATTGGCTGAATAATCCTTTTGGGCACATTTGCCGCCTATAAAAGCCATGAGGGAAAGACCTGAGTAGGCTTGCGCATAAGAATTTGGAAGCCATGAGCCGTCTTTTTGTTGTTTTGAAGCTAGGAAATCAAGAGCCTTGACCAGCGCTTGCCGGACTTCCTCCGGAGTCGCCGGCGGTTTTTGGGGTTTCCCTGCATAGAGGGTGTATTCGGCGCCCGTATTTTTTCCGCCCCGGATTCCGACCCACAAATAATAGGTCCCCGGTTTGAATTTCATCTTGACGATCTCCTCGCCATGTCCGGCTTCATTCCGCCTCGATTCATCCAAACGGTTTTCTTTTAGGTCGAGGAGCTCAAAATTCCATCTCACCTCAGGAACGCCGGACAGCTGCATGACAATAATATCCATCCCAGGTTCAGGAACGTTCAGCATAAAATAATCCCTGTCGCTATTTTCATTGATCCGGCCGGTCAGCGGCGTGCTCAGCTTGATTTCATTCGCTCGCTTAACATCACCGTTGGGTTCGGCCTCGGTGTTTTCCTGCCAGGGTCCAAGTAAGCGCGTGCTCAAGGTGTACTTGTCAGTGATATTCTTCTGATAGCCTTCCACCCAGATATAATAGGTGCCTTCCCCGAGGGTTAAATGCGAGACGGATTCCGGCTCGCCCTTTGAGCCGTCGCTAGCGCGCCAAAGTTCTTTGCTGTCTTTATCATTAATTCCAAACCTCATATCCACTCCCGGAACCGCGCTGAGGTCAACCTGGATATCGTTTTTGCCGGGTTTATCGATAATCAGCTTGTAATAATCGTCATCGCCATTATATTGAACGTAGCCTTCCACTCTCTGGCCGAGCTTGAGCTCAGTCGCATAGTCCGCTCGATCATTCGGCTCAGCCTCCATGCCTTCCTGCCAAGGGCCGAGGATATGCGCATGAAGCACATAATGGTTATTGTAGTTGAATTCCCGCGCAGAGAGCTGGATGTAATACGTGCCTTGAGCCAAGGCAAGATTGAAGATGGATTCCGGACCGCCCGCTCCTGCCTCATTAACATCCCAAATGCTTCGACCGTTTGCGTCACGCAGGGTGATCGAACTGTTTACTCCCGGAACAGCCGTCACATCGATCTGGACGAGGTTTTTGCCCGGCCTGTCAACGATCAGCTTAAACCAGTCATCATCGGACCGGTTCGCAAAAAACCCCCCGACAGCCTGTCCCAGCTTAAGCTCATTGGCCGATTCTTGACGGTCGTTCGGCTCTGATTCCTGGCCTTCCTGCCAGGGATCGGCGATTTGCGCGCTCAAGACATATTTATCTTTGGAAGCTTTCCCGCTCATGGTGATCCGGACGAAATAGGTGCCAGGATTGACCGGGAAATGGACAATTTGTTCGGCGCCGCCGGCCTCAGTATCATTCACGTCCCAGATCGAATTCCCTTTTTCATCGCACAGCCTGAGGTAGGAATTGATGCCGGGAACCCCCGAAAGCTCGATCCGGATATAGTTTTTGCCCGGTTTATCGACGATGAGCTTGTACCAGTCATAGTCATTGTCTTTCTGGAAATAGCCTTCGATGCTCTGGCCGATCCGGAATTCAGTGGCCTGCTCCAGGGCGTCATTCGGCTCGGTTTCGGATTTGACCTGCGATAAGGCTGGGATCAATAGAAGTATGGATAAGAAAACCGGCAATAGCCCTGGAATAGAGAGTCTGGTGGATAGGTGTTCTTTCATTTCCGCCTCCTTCTCTTTTCCGTTTGTTTATATTAACTTTTTGCCCGGTACCCTCTTAATCAAATAAAAAATAAGAAAACAGATATTTTCAAAGATTACAGCCAGTTCTTGCGTCGGTGGTCCTCCGCGCTGCCGTTCTTTCTTGCCTTCTCTTCATCTCAGCCTTCACCAACAAAATAAGTGATGACGCTGTAACCGGATAAAGAATAGCTGATAATATCTCCGATAAGCTGCAGGACTTGGCCGACGGCAAGATTCGGAAGGACCATTCCGACCATAGACAAGCCGCCTCCTGCGATGCAGGATATTATAATGACAACGGCCTCTACCTGTTGGCCGGTCGTGGCTCCTGGTTTTCCCGCTTGATGTCCTTTGATGATCCCGCACACTAACGCGGGCATTATAAACTTAAGGACAGCTCTGATAATTTTGACATACTCAGTAGTTCCTTGACCCCACCCGCGCTCTCCTATGCCCAAAATGTTGCCCGTTAAAGGGTTCATTCTCCACCAGCCGACTTGAGGATAGCCACCAGCTGCCCTGCTTATCTTAGGAGCAAAAACAATATAGCCTTCAGACAATTCTTGTCCTATTCGCGCAAGCGCGTCGGGCGATAATCCCAAGTTTTTCAGTCCAGGGTCATTTATGTCTCTGAGCAGGCGCCATTCAACCTTCCTGGAATCCAGTTCGGCAAAAATCTGCGCCGTGTTTTCAGCTTTTCCGCAGGGATCCAATAAAAATGCCTCCCAATTTGTATCCAAGACTCCCTGTTCCAGAGCGACTAAGAGAGGATTCTTTGTTTCCGGAACAAGGGAAATTTCATTGTTGACTATATCAAGCGCCTGACAAAAACTGACTTCGCCGTTGGGATCGAGCCGTGGATATTTATGAAACGCCAATATATTTGGCTGGCTGAGGAAAATAGCGGCTCGATGACGACTCCCCATATCCCTGACCATGGCGAGGCTGTACTCTAATCCGGGGAAAGGGACAATTTTTTCAATCGCTTCGTTGATTTGAGACGGGGAATAGAGATTTTTAGAACAAAGTAAACTAATCAGTATCTCTTTATTGACAATGAGTTTGTCGGCTAACATCCGAGCCAGAAAATCAGACGACAAACGACCGACAATAGCGGCGATTTCGGTCTCTCCGAGCAAAGCCAAGGCTCTCTCTAACCTCCTTGATTCAATAGCTTCTGGATCAGCCTTTCGATGCCCCAAGCGCGCGCTCGGGCCAATAAGATCGAATACCTGACGGCGAATTCTGTTGGCCGGAAAGCCAGGGGATAGTATATCGTACTCAATCCATTCTGCCGTAAGGCACGATAACTTCTCAGGCTTCTTTTCGCCCGCCCCTCCTGCAAGGGCATTAAACATGCCGCCGACCAATCCACCCGGTCCGGCGGCTCGTCTCTTTCTTCCTGGATTTTTATTGATCTCTCCCGAATCCAGAAAGCTACTTTGGGCGATCTCTTCAGAACCAATAACAAGGACCGGAAGCCATTCTTTTTCGTTGGAAGCAAGATTCTTGATCTTGCCAATCGGGTCATCTTCATTAAGAAGGCTGCCTTCCTGAGGCCAATTCATCGGAATGTGTCGGAGGATTAGCTGTTTGCCGATTAAATCTACGGCTTTCAGCGGGATTTCTAAAACAACGCTTTCTTGGAGTCCGCTCTCTGTCGACTGCTCAACCATAAGCCGGATTATTATGCGATGATAAAGATCCTCCGGCAGGTCCTGGAGAGCGACCGTTTCATCAGCGGCGACTAGCTTTTTCCCTGGAGTTGGTTGATCGACGCTGACGTCTAGGTCAAGCCAACCTTCATCCTGTTTCATCTGAACCCACCAATGATCTTGAAATAGGGAATATCGGTCACGGCCCCCCTTGCCCATCCCGGATTTAATGTTAGAATCTTCGAGAGATTGAGTTATTCGCCGAGTTTGGTCAGAAACGCGAGTTCTGACTTTTTCGAAGAGATCGTCCTTGCCAGCCCGGTTCTTATTAACGGCCTGGAGAATCCTATTTTTATCAAGCTGATATTTATCTACATAGGGCTGAATTATCTCGCCCATTTCATTCGCGCTCATTTTGGCTTGGGGAAGATTTTCTTCCTCATTCAACTCGCGTTGTTTGGCAAGGATATTTTTCGCTTGCTCTTCAGATAATTTTCCGCGCGCTAACTTGACCTCGTAGCCGGCAAGTCGCAGCATCTCGTATAGCAATAAAGCGCGATCTAGACTATTTCCTCGCCTCTCCATCAGGACTCCCACTGGACCCCGGAGCACTCCTTGATAGGGAATAAAAGACGTGTTTTTCTGGACCCAAAGAAAAAGAGCCGCATAATCTTTGCCGATTTTTTCTAAAACAGCTTGGGGATCGAACGTATCTCTGGGCATTGCTTTCGCAGCATCCTCAAGCGCTTGAAAATAAGCTTCCAGTTTTTCAGTCGCTTTTTTTAAATCCTCTTGGGAGGCGGGCCTGTCTTTTCCAGATTCTTCAGCTGTTTGCAGCGCCGCTATCGCTTGTCCTTTTCCCGCTGTCGCTGCGGCTTTTGCGGCATTATCGGCTCCCCTCGCCACCTCTGTCCTTTCCTTTTCGCCGGATTTGGAACAGGAGGTGAAACACGATATATAGAGAAATGCAAAAATGGTGAAAAAGACAAGGATTTTGTTTTTCCTTAAATGCCGGTTAAAGTCAGCCATCCGACCCTCCTTTTAAATAGCATATTGAGTCATGAATGAATCTCTATGATTATCTGATCTTGCTAAGCTCAAACGTCTTTTCGCTTTCATAACCGCGGTAGTAGAGTGCGGTTGGCACCTTGCCGCTTTTATAAGCCAGCTCAAACCGGACGAATGTCTGCGGCGGGATCGTGAACGGATCGGGTGGACGATGAAAGAGCGCCCCTGTGGATTCCACATCAAAATTAACGCTTTCCTCGCCGGTCTTGAGGATGAATTGCTGGCTGGTCTGGATCTCGATCCCGCTGTTCACGAACGACTGGATGCCCAGGTCAAGAATGGTCTTTTCGCTTTCCTTGCGCATGCCATAAATAGAAATCTCCATCGTCTTCCCATCGCGATGCGAGGCCAGTGCCTTGGGGATTTCCGGCTGAAATCTTGGATTCAGCTTGAGATTATAGACCTTGTTCTTAATCCGCACTCCGAGGGTAAAGTCCTTCGCGGCGGCCGGCACGAGAAAGGCGACTTCTTGATTCTGGTAGACCTCAGGGGTAAAACGGATAAGCCCTCCCTCTGTTGTCGTCGCGCCCCCGCAATAGTAGAGATAACCATCGTTCGTGTTCAGCCAGAGATAATCTTTTGGCCTAATCTGAATGATATTTCCCTCAGAAAGGCTCTTCCCACCGAGCTCGACGACGGCATATTGCCAACCTACGGACGCTTTTTCGCCTTTAAACTCGGCTTGGAAATCCATTTTGTTAGCCGAAATATCGATAAAATCATCCTTAAACTGATCCAGGACCTTTCCGGCGCCTCCCCCTGCCCCCCGAGCCAGTGCTAGGTCGCCTTTGATCGGGACCAGGAGATGGCCGTTGGAATAATCGAAGAATTGAAATGCCAGATTTTTAGCGTCCTTGGGAACAACGTAGACAAAAGTGACCTGTTTCTTTTCTCCGAATTTTGTTACGGAGAATGCTTTTTTTAATCCTATGCCGCCCGGAGTTTGCTCAGTCAGCCTGTCCAATGGGTAGCTTTTTCCGTCGGCCAAGCAGTAAGCATGGTCAAAAAAATTCGGGACTTGATAGGCGACATCCGCATCCACATACTCCTCTTTCCCTTTTTGCCCTCCTCCCGTCAGCCCTCCTACTCCCATCGTCCGGTCCTGCTTGCCCTCCAGCTTGCTCTTCTCGATTTTCTGCTTGGGATGGATATTTTCCCACTCCGTCCCAAGCACCAAAAATAATTTTCCTGGAGGAGCTTTCTGGCCGGCAAGCTCTGTCTCAAATCTCGTCTCGCCGATCTTGAGCTTGGCCGCCTTGTTGGCCGGCATCTCCTGAGAGATCAAGCCTGAGCTCTCGAAACAAAAGATGCCAAAAAAAATGGATAGTAAGAGACATACAAATAGTCTTTTGAACATATCCCCTCCCTTTCCGTTCATGATACCTTTTATTTAT
>Ga0153915_10004617_pt1 | contig 12711 bp, 12 predicted proteins | sample Opewatmetagenome_2_FD_107003 | JGI IMG/M metagenome (GOLD analysis project Ga0153915, IMG submission 107003) | Freshwater wetland microbial communities from Ohio, USA - Open water 3 Core 3 Depth 3 metaG | ecosystem: Environmental > Aquatic > Freshwater > Wetlands | place: USA: Ohio, Lake Erie... | reverse complement strand
TTTTCAGATGGTATATCGACCTTGAGGAAATTAAGGGAAGACAGATCTTTGACATGTGCATGGACTTCTTCAGAGATAAAGATCTGATCGCTTCCCGCAAAGGGAAGGAATTTCGCGGCAATGTTGACGACATCGCCGAATATATCCTTGTCCTCGACTATGCCTTCACCATAGTGGATGCATAGCCTTATGTGAATCTGATCTTTTTCTTCCTTCTCTTTATTATACCTTTTGAATCTCTGCTGTATCTTGACTGCGGATTTTATGGCGTCTCCGGGATTCAGAAAATAGGCCATGACGGAATCGCCCAGCAGTTTTACAACGGCGCCGCCGAACTCTGCAATAAGCGGGGAGACCATGTCCTGATGCAGCCTTAGCATGGTCCTCCCGGAGATATTGCCGTGTTTCTTAAAGAAATCTGATGAACCGACTATATCCGTAAATAGTACGGCCATATTTTTAATTGAATCTTTATGGCGATTCTTCATAGTCATTTATAATAACAGCCTGATAATATTTGATGTCCCTATCCGGGATGGTTGAAATCCTTATGCTTTTATGTAGCGGCGCGATTCATCGCGCACGTACCGGCTTTTCCTCTGGCCCGAACATTGCTTCCCATTGTAATATCGACAGGAGTCGCATAAAACTTAAGAGGTAAAAAACCAGGCCCTGGAAAGAAAAAAGGCCGGTCATGATTGACCGGCCTTAGAATATCCAATGGTGGAGCTGATCGGGATCGAACCGACGGCCTCTTGACTGCCAGTCAAGCGCTCTCCCAGCTGAGCTACAGCCCCGTAAGATTTTGAGGAATATAACAACATGACAATCTGATGTCAATAAGATATTGACAAGGTTATTATATAAAAACTATAATCGCCCCAATTAAAAAGATGTGCCGGAGTGGTGAAATTGGTAGACGCACTGGACTCAAAATCCAGCGGGCCTTGCGCCCATGTCGGTTCGATTCCGACCTTCGGCACCATAAATATTCAAATCAATAAGTTAATAAAAGTTATTAAACGAGTGTTTTACAGAAGATCATTAACAATCTTCTCATGAAATATTATTCATCTGTTTTAATGCTGAATCCTGATGTTAAGGAGCGGGGGAACCATTTTTTTGGGGCGTATCGCAATGCTGCGTAAGGCACTCTTCGGCCTGAGCCCGTCAGCTAACCTCGCAGGCGTCGATGAGGAGAACCATACGGAGTGATCCGGGAGTTTATCCTCAAATTACCGGGCTTCGGAGGTTTCTTTGGTGTCATCTTCATCCGTCAATAATAATCCTGACAACTCAATACACAAAAATGGATCCGATTCGAGGCGCATGCCGGATAAAAAGATATTGCTCCTGGCTATCAGCGCCCTTGGCATTGTCTTTGGCGATATCGGAACAAGCCCTCTCTATACCATCAAGGTATGTTTCTTCGGAACACATGCAATAACCCCCAACGGCGATAATATACTTGGCGTCCTCTCTCTCATTTTCTGGTCGTTGACCATTGTCGTCAGTATCAAATATGTCATGTTCATCCTCCTGGCTGATAATCGCGGCGAGGGGGGGATCTTTGCCCTGCTTGGTCTAATCACAACATCCCATGATAAGATCTCTCCCCATATGCGCAATGCAGTGATAATCGCCGGGGTAGTCGGGGCCGGACTCCTTTATGGAGACGGTGTCATCACTCCTGCTATTACGGTCCTTTCTGCGATTGAAGGGCTTGAGGTTGCAACCAGTGCAGCGACACCCACTATAGTGCCCATTACCTGCGTGATACTCTTTTTACTTTTTTTTGTACAACATCGCGGGACCGCTGAAATAGGGCGGATATTCGGGCCGGTCATGCTGGTCTGGTTTGCAACAATCGGCATCATTGGACTCGGTCAGATCCTGAGAGAACCAAAGATCCTCTTAGCCGTAAATCCGATGTATGCCTTTGACTTCTTCGTGCAAAACCGGTCACATGGTATCGTAGTGCTCGGATCGGTTGTTCTGTGTATTACCGGTTGTGAGGCACTCTATGCGGATCTCGGACATTTCGGGAGACATGCTGTCCGTTTCTCCTGGTTTTGGATCGCATATCCCGCATTGCTTATGAACTACTTCGGTCAGGGGGCGCTTCTGCTGGGTCATCCCGAGATGAGCGTCAATCCTTTTTATAGCGCCGTACCAAGGGTCCTCCTTTATCCCATGGTCGGCCTCGCTACGGTTGCCTCAATAATTGCCTCTCAGGCATTAATATCGGGAGTCTTTTCTCTTACGCAGCAGGCTGTTCAGCTTGGCTTCTGTCCGCGTTTACGGATCATTCACACCTCATCCGAGATGATGGGCCAGATTTATATTCCATTCGTCAATTATTCCCTGATGCTTGCCTGTCTGGGCGTTGTAATCGGATTTAAGGGGTCAAACGGATTGGCAGGGGCCTATGGAATCGCAGTCACCGGCACTATGGCCATCACTTCCTTTCTCTATTTTCTCGTGCTCAGGCAAAGGTGGAATTGGTCTCTCTGGAAGGCAGGACCCCTTGTGGGAATCTTTCTGATTTTCGATATTGCCTACTTAGGGGGAAACCTTTTCAAGGTTGCCAGCGGCGGCTGGTTTGCGCTTCTTATTGCAGCGCTTATTACGATTGCCCTGACCACATGGAGAAGAGGACGTGAAGAGATAAGCAGGATGCTTGCTGAAATCAAACTTCCGCTGCAGATATTCATTGCCGACGTGGCAAGGCAAAAACTGCCGAGGGTTACCGGGACAGCAGTATTCATGTCCGTATCCCCTGAGGGTGTCCCGGTTACATTGCTTCACCATGTGAAACATAATCATGTGCTGCATGAATATGTAGTGCTGCTTTCAATCATCCTCACAGACTCTCCGACAATACCTGCCAAAGAGAGGATAAAGGTGGAGAACCTTGGCGAAAGCTTCTATCGAGTCACGGCATTCTATGGATTCATGCAATCTCCGAATGTGCCTGAGATCATGGAGATGGCCGCCGGTCATGGAATTGAGGCGCAACCTTTAAAAACAACATATTATCTCGGCAGAGAGACGCTTCTCACCAATGGTCGCACCAGGATGATGCAATGGAGAAAGACCCTCTTCGCCTTTATGGCGAAAAATGCCGGAAATTCTACGACCTATTTCAATCTTCCTCCTAACCGTGTGATTGAACTGGGAGCACAGATAGCGCTTTAGAAACAGGTTAACCGACCCTGACGGATTTATTTTGCCGGAAATATCCCACGGCACGCAATTAGGCAGTTTATCATGCCCGTATTTTCAGGCATACAAAACATAACCCTCTTTCTTTCTGAAAATTCTCAGGTAAACACCTTGGCAAGGTAGTCTTTAGTCGATAGCAGAAACCATCCCCCGAAGCCCAGGAGAAATACCCCGCACACACGTATCATCATTTGATAACTATTGTCTTTTAAAAATCTTTTTCCACGGCTGATTCCATAGGAGACCATGCTGTACCAGGCAAAATCAGCGCTGATGTGCCCCAGGAAAAAGACCATTACGCCTGCGTAACCGAATCTTATTGCAGCCATCAGGTAAGCCATCCCTATCGTAACCCACCAGATGGTCCAGTAGGGGTTTGAGATACTGGCAAGGATTCCCATGAGGAAGGGATGAGGCATATTATCCGGTGACGCCTCCGGGGCGGTCTCTTTCAGGGAGAGGTTGCCGGCTGTGCGTACCATATCGACTCCCATCCATACAAGCACGGCCCCTCCAATAAATGCGATAATCCCGATGGAAAGCGGAGCCCTCAGGTAAGGACCAAGTCCCTTGATAACGGCCAGCACCAGAAGAAGCTCCAGTACGGCATGGCCGGTCATGAGGAGCGGCCCGGCACGGAATCCGCGGCGGGCCGATTCTGCAATAGTCACGGTCAAAAGGGGACCAGGCATCAGTGCCCCTGAAAGGGCCAGGGTGAAAGATCCCGCGAATATCAAAGCTATTGCTATCATGTTTTACCTTTTTGAAAAAAATTGAAGGACAACCGCCAGTTGACTATTATGATAGATTATATCAAGTCAAGCCTGTCAACAATCCCGCAACTGCACGAGTACAGCTTGCAGAGGCAACCCATATGAATCGTGACTTTGATTTGCCGCCCTTGTGTCTGGAGACAGGGAAACGGCTCATATGGAAGCTGCAACTCAACAGGAGCCTCTAGAATATCTCACTCGGTCCGGCCGACCAGACAGCAAGACGTCCCTGTTCACGCAGCGCGCGCCGACAGGCCATGATTCCTTCACGAGCGTAGAGGCCCATCATACTACTATTCAGCCAGGGCTAGGAGCATGGCGCTGACCGCCTCTTTATGATTCAGAAGCAACAGCAGGACGCGGTGACCGGGTTCAAAAAGCGATTGACCCAGGATCTCGGCCTTCACATCAAGGCGCAGGGCCAGGACCCTCGGGCCGTTCTGCCGCAGCAATTTTTCCACCTGCCGGTAAAATCTTTCGGCGCCGTCATCCGCCAGCACCAGCAAACGTGAAATACGCCCTCCGCGCGAGGCACTGCTCTTTTGATCAGCAAGGCCGAGCCCCCTGCCTTCAGTCGCCAGTTTGCTCTCCGCCTCCTCCAGGCTGCGCACCAGTTGACCTGCGTTGTCAGCAATACGCAAGACCTCTGCCAGTGCCGGTTTGAAAGCTATCGTCGGCGCCATAATCTTGCCTCCGGACCACAAAGGCCGGGCGTTTTCAGCAAGGCTGTTGAGAAGCTCCCGTCCCCGTGGATCTGCCTCGACCAGCCGGGGCAGCCGCAAGGCCCGCAGGTCCCATTGAAAAACCTGACTGTTTGTTTCATTTTTTAATTTATCATTCATAAATTTCAGCCCGCGCAGTAAGGATGATTAAGATCAGACGCCGGCGTCTTCATCGGGTTGTTCGCATCTTATGCTGACGTCTCTTTAGCGCCCTGATCCTGTGTCCCTTCTCCTTGTGGGGCGGCAATCTCCACCCTGCAAGCTCACCTTCTCTTCCGAATATGGCGCGGGGATGAAGCCTCTTGCCGCATTTCGAGCAGCGATAAATTCGATCTCCATCAGGGACCATCTCCTGTTGATCACACCAGTCGTCCATGTCTTTCCCTGTGCCTATCTGAAAATAAGCATTTTAAAGTTTATATCCTTTAAGAAAATGCCCGGCGTAGCAGTACGACGGGCATTATATTAATTATGTCATGTTATTCAATCAGCCTGCTGGCATTTTATCCCTCCGTCTGACTTAAACATTAATGACATCCTGTAAATTATTTAGTGTTTGTCACGGGCGTTGTAGTAGTACCTGTCCATCTGTCCTCTTTGGTATAGGGGTCATAACCATAGGGGCGGCCGTATCCTACCATAAACCTGGGACGTTTGGGATAAGCCTGATAGACCTGTTTTATGTTTTCCCCGTATTTTTCAACCTTTCTCTGCCATTTCATATGTTCCTCATCAACAGAAATAGCGCCGGTCGGGCAGATCTGATCGCACATGGCGCACATCATGCAGGGGTCGCCGTAAACGCGGGGTTCCACTGTAAAATCGATGCCCCAGACCGGACAGAATTCCATGCATCTCTTGCATGTGGGATACAGGCATATCTCCTGCTTGTAAATCAGGTTAAAGTGTATACGTTTCTTTTAAGCCGGCCCGCCATCATTTACTTATCGGGAATGTCTCAATAGTGGACTTGTTTTTTAATTTAACGATGTATTTACTGACATTGCTGTTCACCTTGCTGCTCTTCAGGCTGCTAATAATATCGTTTTTTGCCTCTTCATAACTGATTTTTTTCGCGTCCATTTTATCGGTGAGTTTGATAATGTGGTATCCGGAGGTTGTCTCAACGATATTGCTTGTTTCACCTTTTTTTAATGCAAAGGCTGCGTCCTCAAATGACTGTGAACCAATCTGGCCTTTGGAGAAATAATTAAGATCGCCTCCGTTCGCTTTGCTGTTGGTATCCTCAGAAACTTCCTTGGCAACGGCTGCAAAATCCTCCCCGGCCTTTAATCTCTGCATAACCTGTTCTATCTTTTTCTTTGCCTCATCTTTTTTGGATTGCTCGGCATTTGAAGCAAACCTGATCATAATATGGCTTACCCTTACCTGGGCAGCCTGCTGGAAGGAAGCCGGGTTGTCATCATAATATTTTTTTGCTTCCGTATCTGAGATGACCGTACTATCGGTAAATTTGCTTTTAATATAATGATTAATCGCCAATGTCTGTTTGATCTGGGCCCTGTAGGAGGCCATAGTATGTTTTGATTGTTTCAATGCCTCCAGGAATTCGGCATCGGTTTTATACTGGCCTTTTTGTTTTTGTTCATCATAGGACTCATTAATTTCCTTTTCCTCGACCTTTATTCCGTTTTTTTGACTGTCCTGATAAAGCAATTCATTGCCGATCAAACCTTCGAGCAACTCATATTTTAACTCGGGCATCTGGTCATCAGCTATGGTCACTCCTTGCATTGCGGCAAGTTGTTGCTGATAAGTAAGGGTCCTGTTAAATTCATCCTGGCTGATAGCTGTTCCATTTACTGAAGCAACTTTGCCTGGATTTATTGTCGCACTTGCCGGTGTTGTCGCACCTTTAGTTGTCGCAGCACTTGCAGGCGTAGTCGCGCTTTTAGGCGTCGCAGTGCTTGCAGGCGTCGTAGTGCTTTTAGTTGTAGGCATACTTTCTGCTGCCTGAATCAGTGAACCACGGCATATAACAAGGAAAGAGATTAATACCAAAAGATAATTCATTAATTTGTGTTGCATGTTATTTTCTCCTTTAAGATGATTTTTAAACTAATCAGGCGGATAGACTGAAGGTAGAAGGCTTGCAGGAAACTTTAATCTTCGATCTAACGGACTGTTTTTTTCTGAATAAATACTATTAATATGAAATGGTTTATTCCAATCTGACCCTTTATTATATATCTAATCCAAGGTCAATCTATTTTCTTTTTACTATTGCCTGTTATTTTTTTGTGCAGAAACTATTAGGCATAGCGCAAGTCACAAACTGTAATAGAACACCGGATACAATTCTCGGAGCTGCAGGGCTCTGCATGAATTATCACATTGGCATTTGTTATTTCATCTGTGATATCCTGCTCCAGATGATCGCACATCGCATGTACCTTTTCAAAGCTGATATTTCGCGGCATTACGATATGAAGGTCAATGAAGCGCACGTTCCCTGCGCGCCTGCTGCGTACCGAATGAGATTCAACTATTTGAGTATTATGTGCCTTAAGACAATTATTCAAAATTTCCTGTTCTTCTTTCGGCAATGCGTGGTCTATAAGTTCATCGATAGCTCGGATAGTGACTTCACGCCCTGCCTTTAAAACAAAACCTGCCATTATCAAGGCGATAATCGGGTCTAGAATAACTAATTTAGTAAGACGCACCATCAGAAGTCCCAGCAATACACCGGCAGCTGAGTAAACATCAGCGCTGATATTGCGGGCTGAAGCGTCAATTGCAGTGGAACCTGTAGCCTTTGCAACCCTGCGAAGATGGCGGGAAAGGAAAAGGCTGGTCAAGATTGAAATAACCATCACTGCAATCCCTTCATCAGGTTCTATCGCTGTAGTATGGATAATGCGATTTATCGCCGAATAAATAATATAACCGCCCGCTCCAAGTACCAGAATTGCTTGAACCATGGCAGCGAGTCCTTCCGCCTTACTGTGCCCGAAGGGATGTTCCTCATCCGCGGGGGTGACGGACATGTTCAACGCAATCAAAGTAATGCCGATTGAAAAAATGTCGAGTATGCTGTCCGCAGCCTGAGCGGAAATGCTGATACTGCGTGAAATAATGGAAACAACCACTTTGAGAATAATAAGACAAATGATGACAACCATGGAAAGCTTAACAGCCCCTGTTCTGGTTGATATGCTGTTCATCAGATTTCTCATAAATATCCACTCCCTATTCCACACTGTTCAGCTTCATTTTCTGCAAACCTGGATGTTTCAGGCGAAAAGGCTTTAGCCTCGCGGAATATCATAAAGAGATCTTTAACTGCTCTTCTGTATATGCGACTCATGAGAAAGATCCCTGATGTCCCCATCAAAACTAACACGAGAATTATAATAATTAAAGCTCTTATAGATTCACTCACCTAATTCACTCCATACAGGATGTTATATTTTTAAGGTAGCATCTTTCTATGCCTCTATGCAATCAGTTTTGCCTCTGCATCCACAAGCGCCCGTCTTGCCTCAATAAGATGCTTGTACTTTTTACGGATCTTATCCGGGTCGCCGTCAGTGATGGCCTTTAAAAGGTCTCCTTCAACCTCGGCAACCCCCAGTCGCTCATAGTATTCCATGGATTCCTTAAGATGGGCCAGGACTATCATACCGGTAAGTATAGGATGGTTGTTTGTTACATCGGCATCCTGAAACCTGGTGCCATGTTCAAGTTCCACCTCAAGCCCCTGACGGAATACCTCAGGGGAAACCGGCATGGCGTTTACATTGATCTGAGCAAGAATCTTTTCAGCATCTCCCAATGTCACTCGTGCCTCTGAAATAGAGGCCCAGTCACTGATGCCCAACTCCAAGCAGACCCTCTGAACCTCTTCGATAGTTATATATTGTGTAATCTTCATGAATCCTCCTTCCGTGTCTTTTATATTATTAACTGGTACGAAGATATTCCGCAGCGAATCCACCTAATTTATATAACAATCTAAGCGATGCACGGAAGATGACCTCATCCCGCGATCCCTCCTTTGTCTCAAAGCCATGTACCCTGTGATCATGAATTCTCTTGAAAAGAACTATTAAAATGGTTAAGGCTGCCCTTGGATCAATAGTGCGCAGCCCGATGAATTCTGTCAGTTCATGAGAAGAGTGATCGTCATCAATCATTTTATGTTGATTTGATAATAATGTCTCAAGTCGTGGTCGGATATTTAATATTTCATCAACTGCTGGATCAGATAATATATCCTTTACTTTTTCTTCGGGAATAATTTTCAAAAGTGTAACCATCCGGTCAAGATCTTTATTTTGTGGGACAAGGCCGGCCATTTTTATTACGGCATCCCATGCAACTTGGAAGCCATCATATGGAGACAGATAGAACGTATTATTCAAGTCCCTGATAACAGCATCAAGGCTTTCTTTACTGATATTAAGATTTGTCATTGAATATGCCTCCAAATTAGCGATGTTCCTGCATGCCAAACATACCATCTAAATTTGAATATTATTTTAATGAATCTCGCAATAAGGCTCAAATGGATATTATCCAGGTTTATTCTGTTTTTTTGATGTCTTAATACCGGCAGACCCGGCCTTCTCGGCTGCCGTCGCGACACCAGCTTCAAAACCCGCGGGTTTCTTGCACGTGAGCGCACACATTGTCCGGCCGCTTGCTGAAGCGATCCATACAAAACGTGACCGCGATTTGCTGCCCCTGTGGCTGGGAACAGGGAAGCGGCGCACATTAAAGTCGCAATGTATAAGGATCTCCTCGAATTTATTGCTCGGCCCGGCCGACCACACGGCAAGACACCCGTCTTCGCGCAAAGCGTTGCGACATGCCATTATTCCTTCACTACAGTAAAGGCGGCGGTTCCCTGAATCTGTCAGCGCCTCGGGACCATTATCGATATCCAGGAGGATTGCATCGAATCTGCCCCTGGAAGATGAGATAAGTTCAATAATATCGCCAGCAATAACCTCAACCCGTTCGTCCTTCAGCGGGTGGCCGTTGAGTTCCCCCAGAAACTCACGATTCCATTCGACTACAACATCCATCAGTTCACTTACAACCACCCTGGCTTTGGGGCCAAGCATATCAAGCGCCTGGCGCAGAGTATACCCCATACCCAGGCCGCCGACAAGTATGCCGGGCGCGTTTTGATCAATCAGGTGCGCACACCCCAGCCTTGCCAGATCCAGTTCCGATTCATGCTGGCGGCTGTGCATCAGATCCTGACCATTGATCTTGATCGAAAAATCAAGGCCATGCTGATAAAGAACCATCTCGCTTCCATCCGGTGTGAGTGCTGATGCTATTTTTACTGTCTGTTTCAAATGATACCTTTCAAAATTTATGACTGGAATTTTTTGGATTATTCCTGATATTTGAAAAACTGAAAAAGAATAATCTCTTTCTTGCGGATTGGTCAAGGATTATGCTGTTATTTTGCAGAGAAAGAATTTCAGAAAACGGAAGACTGAGGACAGAGCCCTTCGATTTCACTCAGGGTCCTGCGCATGTCGAACGAGACGGAGGACGGAATGTAAAAAGATGGAATGCGGAACTATTAGGCATTCATTTGTAATGCCTTTTCAGGTTCCTGTGGCAGATGGACAAGGACAAAATAGGACTCAGGATAAAGGTAACTTTCACCTGATTCATCGATGATCCTCAGGTATCCTTCTTCTTTTGCTGCTTCATCTGGAAGAACCCTAAATATAAATCTTCAATATAAAAAAACTAAAGGTGTTGGAGCAATAGGCAAAATAACAGGCGGACTGCTTCTGGCCCTGGCCCTGGCCGGATGCGTCCATTCAATATCAAAGAACACCTGAAAGAAGCAGATAAGGGGATCATGTTTGATGAATTAAGCAAGGACCCCGGGAAATACAAGGGTAGAACGGTCCTTTTAGGCGGGGTTATCATTAAGACAGAAAATAGAAAAGACGGCACCATCCTGGAGATATATCAGACAGAACTTGACTATTACGGACAACCCTTAAATACCGATGTTTCTCAGGGGCGTTTTTTAGCAATGGATGAGAAATTTTTGGACAGTGAGATCTATCGCAATGGGAGAAAGATTACGGTTGCCGGGGTTGTGGACGGAGTAGAGGTTCGAAAGCTGGGTAAGATTGACTATCAATATCCTTACCTGTTAATCAAAAAAATACACCTGTGGAAGGAAGAACTGCCCCATGAATATGATCGACACTATAGTTTTTATCGGGATCCATTGTGGTGGGATCCATGGTATCAATATTCATGGTACAACTCATACTTATACTATCAATGGTATCCGACAAGCGTGGTTAAAAAAAAGGACAACAGGAAAAAATAACAGGCTCAGCGCTGCACAATTGATAAAACGGACACAGGTGGATATTATTTTGTCATTTCGACCGAAGGGAGAAATCTAGATGTTTAATGTTATGAACGACTTGAGATTCCTCACCTGCGTTCGGAATGACAATTATTCCTATTATGACACAGTCTCATAGTTGCCGGACAGGAGATACACAGCATGAACAGACAATATGTCCAGACCGTAATGTTTTTTTGTATGGTCTTGATACTCACCGGTTGCGCCGCGGGCATTTCCCGGTAGGCCCGCTCTCAGGTTACATACACGGGCCTGTTCAATTCTGTGCAAGTCCAGCCTGAAACCTATACAGGCAAAATCGTGATGTGGGGCGGCAGGATCATAGAAACCCTGAACAGAGAAGGCTTCACGGAAATTGTGGTGCTGCAACTGGAACTGAGCAATCAAGGGTATCCCAGGGAAAGCGATCAGTCCCAGGGACGATTTCTGATTCGCTGCACTCAATTCACGGATCCTGCCATCTATCCCAAAGGGGCATTGATCACCGTGGTGGGCCGCCTGGAAGGATCGGAAATACGGCTCATCGGCGAGATGCCTTATCGCTACCCTGTTATTACTATGACGGAAATTAAGAAGTGGGCCCCGGGCGAGGACCCGTCGCCGCGGTTTCATTTCGGAATCGGGATAGGAACTCATTTCTAAATTGAACATCAAATGAAGTTTCAAAAGAGCAGGGCCGCTGGCTGGGAGAACAGCCAGTATGATCGAGGAAGAAACTGAAAAAATGAACGTCCAACATTCAACGTCCAACGTCGAACGTCGAATGATTTGGCCTTTATGTCTTTACCTTGCGCCTTAATATTTATAATTAATAGCCTATGAAAGGGTCCCCTTTTTTGATCGGAGAATCGATGTATTTTTCAGCCAGGAACTGGGCGCCTGCGCCGTTGGGCATAGCCGCGACCTGGTTGTAAAGGGCCAGGGCCTTTTTGCGATTATTTTCCAGGTCATAACTCATGCCTTTTTTGACAATAGGCCAGGCCAGCATGGCGGGATCATTTTCGGCATCCGGTTTTAACAGGATCTCATCCAGCTTCTCTCTGGCTGATTCATAATCGCCCCGGATCATCAACCGGCTTGCCTCCAGATATAATGCCTCGTGTTCCCAGGATACTCCCAGCGTGTCGCCCGGTGGATTCTCAGCATTCAATGCCAGTTCTTTTTGGATGGCAATATATTCTTCATCCATATTTAATCGGGCGTAGGACAATCCCTGAAAGTATCTATTGCGATGGTTCAAGGGATACTGGTTTGCCAGTTCTATGGCAAGGGGCAGGGCACTGGAAGGATCGTTTTCCATAAAAAGGTAGATATAGAGCAAAACGCTCTTTGCCTCGGTTTTTGAATAGGTCGCCTCATCAGCTGCCATATGGAGTTTCCGCAGGCCTTCCTCAGTATTGCCGCGGTGCAGAAAAAGATAGGTCAGGAATTTTAAAATACCTGAAAGTTTGGCTGTGTAATAGTCGAACATTCCCAGACCCATTAAAACATCCTTATTTTCAGGGTCCAGGCCCTGGGCGGTTTTCAAGGATTTAATGGCTTCAGAGGCCAGTTTAAAGGAGGCAAACCAGTTCTGTTCGGTAAGGCGGAGGCGTCCTTTGAATCCCAG
>Ga0153915_10004616_pt1 | contig 12717 bp, 13 predicted proteins | sample Opewatmetagenome_2_FD_107003 | JGI IMG/M metagenome (GOLD analysis project Ga0153915, IMG submission 107003) | Freshwater wetland microbial communities from Ohio, USA - Open water 3 Core 3 Depth 3 metaG | ecosystem: Environmental > Aquatic > Freshwater > Wetlands | place: USA: Ohio, Lake Erie... | reverse complement strand
ACGTGATGGAACATCCATCCGTACTTCTCGATCGCAAGCTTGGTGATCCCGTAGGGCGAAATCGGATTGGTCGGATGGTCTTCCCGGACCGGAAGCGCCTCGGCTACGCCGTACACCGTTCCGCCCGACGAACCCAGCACCACCCGTTCGACGCCGGCGGACACCGCTTCCTGCAGCATGCCTACGCTCGGGGGCAGGTTCGACACGATGTCGAACACGGGGTCGGCGAAGCTGGTCTGCGGCACGGTCGAGTAGGCGAGGTCTATGACTTCGGCCGTGCCTGCGAGGATCCCGCGCAGCCGCTCGCGGTCTCCGTAGTCGCAGGAAACATACCGAGCCCCGACCGGCGGCGGTCGATCAGGGCTGTCACGCCGGCCAACGACGACTACGTCCCTTCCCGACTCAACGAGAAGCGGCGTCAGGGAGGCGCCGATAAACCCCGCACCTCCAATGACACAGCATGTTCGTCGCACCCTAGGCATCGTCCGACTAGTCTCCGAGAGCGATCCGGCGAGCCTTGCGCAAAACCGTGGCAAGCACGCGCCGCCACGGAGCGCCGCCGCGCAGTTCGAACAGCCGATAGCGCAACGCGTCGACTTTGCCACGCGCCTCACCCTCGATACTGGCGTACAGCTGTCGAGGCATCACGTTGCGCGCCGCCGCGAGGAATATGTGTCGCATTTCGTCGAAGTCCGGCTCGCCCTGCAAGCGGTGCGCCGCAGCGTGCGTCAGCGCAGCGATATTCACGACTTGCGGATTCTCCGGACTTTCGCGCGCAGCGAGTGCGATGTTTTCGGCGCAGATCGTCACGAGGTGGTCCAAAAAGGGCGACGGCCCGACGCGAGACATGCTGGTGCCTACCTCCCTGTAGACATGCAGGATCTCGGGAATGTTGGCTACCTCGTACGAGCGCGCAATCCGCGACCACAGCTCATAGTCTTCTGGAGGCTGGCGACTCCGGTCGGTGCTGTAGCCACCGACTCGGTCCAGCGCCGCTTTACGAATCATGACTGAACTGTGCACGAAGGGGTTGTTCAGCAGGAGCTCGAACTTGAGACGCGCGCTATCACTCGGATGGGCGTGGACCCGGTGCGTCTTTTCGTCGTCGCGCCAGATCTCAGCCCAAGTGCCGACCAGTGCGCATCCCGGATGGGCGTCCAGGAACGCAACCTGTTTCGCAAGCCGCTCGGGAAACGAAACATCGTCCTGGTCCTGTCGGGCCACGTAACGCCCGCGGGACCGCTCGATGCCCCGGTTAAGCGTGCCGGCGAGCCCGCGGTTCGCCTGCGAAATGTGACGTATCCGCGGGTCGGTGTAGCGCTTGAGCACCGAGGGGGTCTCGTCCGTCGACCCGTCGTCGATCACAATGAGCTCAAAGTCCGCGAACGTCTGATTCAAGATGCACTCGATCGCCTGCCCGACGTAGCGCGGGCAGTTGTACACCGGGAGGACGACGCTCACTGCGGGTTCCATGCGGTCGGTCAGTTCAGAGCCGGATCCAGCTATCCGGGATAAGGTCTGCCGTGCTGTGATTCGCTTCTCTGAACCAGTTCTTCGGCGCAATCACGAGCTTCCCGGGGTTCTGGCACAACCAGGCGCCCCACCAGCTGAACGTGCTGTTGGCGATGATGTGGTGGCGGCACATTGTCATCAGCCGCAGGTCCTCGTAGTCTCGCTCGGGCCCGTTGTGGCGGAGAATCGTGGCCGGCGATCGAAATCGCAGATTTGCCTCTGCCCAATCAGGCTCGTCCGAGAAGACGAACAGCTGCATAGGACCGATTCGCTCTCGCAAGTGCTTCTCAGCGGCGTCGTAGTACTCGGGTCCGCAGGTTCCGTGGAACCTGTTGGTTTGCTCGCTATTCGCATAGTCACCACGACGAACATGTAGCGAGACTGCGACACAATCGGTGATGCGCCTCGATATCTCAAGGTTCTGCCCAACGAGTGGCTCCCGGACCATTAATTCCTTGCGGATCTGTGGCTCGATTCGCGAGAAGTATTTTGGACTCTGCCAGTAGCCCTCCATGTAGCATTCGGCGGGGGCATCTAGCACTGTCGGATCAAACAAAAAACTCGACTCGCGGACAATGGGAAGCGAGGTGCCGCGAACCAAGCGAGCAACGATCCAACCGGCACGCCACCGGCGACCCGTCGAGAGTTTCAGGCCGGCACGCTCGGACTCGGTAAGCTCGCTCGCGTCGATGCAAAAATGCTGTAGTGCGTACGACCGCAATCGATACTGCCCGAACGCTGCGGTATCCAGTTTGAGCATTGCATGACGTTTAACAGCCAGAGCACGGCCGACGGCGTACTGGAACATTTGATTTCCGAGTCCGCCGATTAATCTCGCAATTATCATTTAGCGGCGTGACTGTGGAAGGGCCCGCCCCGCGATTTCACAGCATTCACAATATCAATATTGCTTGCTCTAGTTGCTGTCATCCGTCTCAATATCGGATGTCCGATGCTGATCGTGTGCTCTTCGCTTGAGCAGCTCCGAAAGTCGGGCACGGTAGTACCGAAAATCCATGATGACCTTGGTCATCGTTTCGAATCCTGTCCCCTTTACCGCGCTCACCAGTCCAGCCCGATAGGCTGGATACGCATTCAATGGGAATATGCCGCTACCTGGTACTAGTGAATTGAGCTCGATCGATTCGGGATTCGCCATCGTGCCTTCCGGGATTCGCTTCCGAAAAAGCACTCGATGATCTATATGAATCCCCCCTTGCGCCAGGAATCCTAGTACCAGGGCCATGTCGGGCCCCCAACATTCCGGAAATCCAACCGCTTCTGACACCCTTCTACACAAATCCAAACGCAACACGCTGTGGATCAGATTCGCCTTCCCGAGGATTTCGGGCTGATAGAGATATCGGGCAACCGTGCGTCGTGTTGGGCGCCCGGCAAGTCCCGCAAGTCTCCGATACTGCCGAATGGGCTTACCACTTGAATCGATATTCTCCATCCCGGTAAATGCCATGCCGATATCGGGATGCGCGTCCAACGCCGATATGCAGGTCTTCAGATATGCAGGAGCCCAAAGATCATCGGCGGCGGCCCACGTGAAGAATTCTCCATGTGCCCGGCTTATAAGAAAGAGGAAATTTTCCGCTGCACCCAAGTCGTGCTCTTGCACAACGACTGAAATTCTTCCATCGTGGCGCACGAACTGCTGGCAAATATCAACGGTACCATCTGTCGACGCGTTGTCTGAAACAACCAGTTGCCAGTCGCCGTACGATTGCGCACATAGCGACGCCAGAGCCTCACGGATGAACCGCGCACCATTGCGGACAGGCATTCCAATGAATAGGCGCGTATTCACTGCCTTCGGCGATATCCATGCAGCAGGCTGAGAAAGTGCATCCACACCTTGCGCCTAGCGGCCGAATCCAGCTCTTTTGCATCGTCGGGGGGTAATGACAAGAGGGCGAGAGCCCGTCGTATCTCCGCAAGCGCCGCGGCATGATAGGAATACAGTGATCGGATCGCACTTATCGTGCGCGCTCCGCACACTTTTGGAAGCCGGCCACCTTGCTTTTCCCATCTCGCCTGAAGGTACGCAGAGAGCGGCGCCTCCTTTCGCATTCCAATTTCTGGCAGCACTATCCAGTCGCCCCGAGCGACTACGTGGAGAAGGAGTGGCGTTTCATTGAGACTACGAATCTTGAGCGCTGAGAAAAGCGGTGTGGAATCGATGAAAAGCGCATCGCGCCGATATACGCTGTAAAAGAGATTTCCATAGTTCTCTTCCAGCATTAAACGAAGACGCTCTCGCCGCTCGACGTGTCCATGGGCGCGGAATGCGGATCCCTCCGCGAAAAACGGGAACACAGTCTCGCCGCTAAAATACTGCGCTTCAGTAATCGCCGCTGTCGCGCTGCTCCCCCGTGACTCTAGCGCCGCAACGCACCTCTCGATAAACCAGGGCTCTCGCCGATCATCGTCGGCAGCGAGCGCGAAGTACTTTCCTCGCGCTTTGGAAAGTATGGATTCGAAGTTTTCGAATGGCCCGATATTGGTCGGATGCCGGTACATTGTGATTCGGGCATCGCGAGAAGCATACTCTTGCGCGACCCGAACACATTCGGTATTGGATGAACCATTGTCGGAAACGATAATTTCTAGATTGCCATAGGTCTGATTGGTGATATCAGTAAGAGTTTGATGTAGGCCACTAGGTCGGTTGTAGCTTGGTAAACCGACCGTCACGAGCGGCGACGAAGAATTGCTAAGTGTCTGCGCCATCGACGGCTATCCGTACTTTGCGATGATCATGCCGCTCGCAGTGCAAGCGGGGCTGGGGACAGAATAGGTCCGAACGCCGTCGCGTAGTGTCGATCAACTTTTGATTAAGCAACTCTTTTCAGCCAAGCGTTTGGCCAGTATGTCGGACCGTGGACCACGACACCTTCGTTGAAGGGAGGACGTGGTCGCTCGATGACAAAGCGCGCGTCTTCCCCTGCAAATTCCTCGGCGGCAGCCTTTGGATTATTCCAGCTCCAATCTGGCTGACTCCTGGGGGCGCCTACAAGAGAGGCCATAATTCCGTCTGTCGCGACAATGTACGACCCCATCGAGACGAGAGGTGCGTAGGCTCTTAGCTCTGCAAGGACGTGTTGTTTCGAATGATTCGAATCTAGCAAGATCAGGACGCGATCTGTGGGGGTAACATACGAGTGAACCCTTTTCACCGTCGCCGGATCGATGGAGCTTCCTTCGATCAGAGTTACATGCTCAAAAAGGAAGTGTCTTTCAATGGCGGCCCGATTATGGGGCCGAATTTCGATATCGACGCCAATGACACGTCCTTTGCCTAGCAGTCGACAGAGGCCGGCATAAAATACCAGCGAGCCGCCATGCGCGATTCCAGTCTCGATAATGACGTCGGGTCTGATCTCGTAGATAACCTCCTGAACGCGCATGAGATCATCTGGCAATTGAATGATTGGTCGCCCGAGCCACGAGAAGCTGTACACGTATTTCGTATCCCAGCCGCATCGAAGCCAAGCGTCAGACAGGATTGAGAACGCCTCTGGGCTCTCTAGCGCTAACGTAGTCTCACCACCAGGCCCATCGACGCTGACCGTTCCTTTTTCAGTATCAATTCGAATCATTGTGCGTCAGTCCCATCCTAAACTTCTGCACCAGATCGGGGAGGGCCGCCAAAACGTCTCTCGGGCGAAACCCGAATTCAGTCCTTACGGCGGCAATATCAATTTGAGGAAATCGTACGGTTGGCGCACCAGGCGGAACATTCACCTCACACCCGGTCTCGCGGCGCAGGACGTCAACTAGCTGCGCCGTCGTACGATTGCTTCCGAAGGCTAAATTGTAAATCCGTTGCCGACCTCTGGTGGCGATTTCCGCGAGAGCGCCTACAGCATCGTATACATCCAAATAATCCCGCTCTGAGTTGAGATCAGTACTCAAATCGACACGGCCAGCTTCCAAAGCCGCCCGCACAATGGAAGAAAGAAAATTGTCGGAGTGCAAGTCCGACCCGAATACGTTTGAGAGCCGAACGACTCTGCACGTTTCCGGGCGTGCACTTAGACAAATCGCTTCACCCATCATCTTCGAGACGTTGTACAGGTGGTCAGGATTAGCCGGATCAACAATCAGCTCGGCGTCAGGACGACCCGATGATGCGTAAATTCGAGTCGACGATAGATACAGGAGCGTTTCGAACCTTCCGCTCCTAAGCAGCGGGAGAAGGTGGCAAACGTGCGCCTCTACGGTGTCCATTGGTCGCCGACGAAAATCGGCGGTAACGCCGACGCAATAAACGACGTGGCCTAGCGCCTCGTCAATGACCTCTCGATAGTCGCGCGGCGGCGTAAGGCAATCGTGCCCAGCCGCGCGAAGATATTGCACTAGATGTGAGCCGATGAATCCCTGGCTTCCTATGACGGTATATCTCACTCGCGATACCCGATACGTCGAGTGGGTATTCCGACATTAATTGAGTACGATTCCAATTCTCGGTCGACGAGCGAATGCGCTCCTACGACGCAGCCGCGACGAAGGACAGAACCGTCAAGGATTACGGAGTTCGCTCCAACCCACACGTCATCTTCAATGATTATTCCGCCACGGCTCGCGCGAAACCGCTGGTCGACAATTTTTCTAGTGCGTGAACGGAATTCGTGATCGACCGGAGCGAGCGTGCAATTGGCGGCGATAAGGACGTCTTCCCCGATTACGACTCCATTCCCAGTATAGATAACCACACCCGCATTGATAAAGCTATTCCTGCCGATCCGTACATCTCCTACGCCGCCGGCAGGCTTTATCTTGACAAACGCATCGATCGTCACGCCATCCTCCACGACAATCTTGGACCCTCTAACGGAGTCCTCGATATCCGCGAACGGAGATATCTTTGCGGTTGGGGCGATTGAAAGCATGTTTAGGTGAAGCGTCGTCGATATGCTTTGTCCCGCTCGGACATTACCGGGTCGGGTATTGGCCAATTAATTCCGAGATCCGGTTCATTCCAGGGGATCCCATCGGCGCATTCCGGATGATAAAACTCCGACATTTGGTAGAAGACTTCCGAGTTGTCTACCAATGTTTGGAAGCCGTGCGCCACCCCTTCGGGGACGTAAACCATTCTGTGATTGTCTGCGTCGAGCTGGATCGCAAACCACCGCTTGTAGCCGGCCGATTGTGGCCTTAGATCGACGATGACATCGAAGATCGCGCCACGCGTACAACGAACAAGCTTTGCCTCCTCGTGTGGCTTCGTCTGCAAATGCAGCCCTCGCAGGGTTCCGCGATGCGCGTTGAATGAAACACTGCACTGGACCAATCGGGGATTAAGCCCATTCCGTGAGAACTCTTCGGCGCACCAACTGCGCGCAAAGAACCCGCGGTCATCCTCGACACGCTCAAGCTCGAGCACGGACGCTCCAGCGATCGGGGTTTCGATGAACTTCATGACAGAACTTGCGGCCGAGGGATCGGCACCACCAGCTTCCCGGCCCAAGAACGAACATACGATAGCTGCATCGCAATTTCATCGCGAAGATTCCAAGGCAAAATAAGTATGAAGTCGGGGCGAGTTTCTGCGATTCGTTCTGGCGGGAAGATTGGTATATGGGTGCCAGGCAGGTATCGATTCTGTTTATATGGATTGCGATCAACGGTGTAATCGATAAGATCGGTCCGCGCGCCGCAGTAGTTCAGGAGGGTGTTGCCTTTCGCCGGCGCACCGTACGCCACGAGGCTTTTGCCTTGTTCACGTACATCAATGAGAAATTTCAGGAGGGCCCGCTTGACAGACCTAGCTTGGTCATTGAAGCCCCGATACGTGGCAACATTGTCCAGGCCGGACCTCTTTTCACTTGCGGTGAGTTCGTCCGGGCGCGTTGTGCGGAGCGTGGATGCGGGGGCGCGTTGTGCAGCGTATACCCTTAGCGACCCACCGTGTGTGGGCAGTTCTTCTACATCGAAGACGTCGAGTCCATGCCGTCCGAGGGCGGCGGTTGCTGCCATAAGCGAGAAGTAGGAGAAGTGCTCATGGTAAATGGTGTCGAACTGGCTCTCATCCATTAGCCGCATCACGTGCGGAAATTCTAGCGTCAACACGCCGTCGGGCTTGAGAAGGGCTCCTAGTCCGGCAATGAAGTCGTTTAGGTTCGGGACATGAGCAAGGACGTTATTTGCGACGACCAGGTTCGCCTTGCCCCTTTGCGCTACCACCGTAGCGGCCGTCGCCCTACCCAGAAATTCCGTGACAGTAGGAATGCCGCGTTCTTCCGCGACCTTTGCCACGTTAGCGGCTGGCTCGATTCCTGTGACCGGGATCCCGGCGTCTTTAAAGTATTGAAGCAAGTAGCCATCGTTACTCGCCACTTCAATCACGTGCGATGCGGATGTGAGCCCAAAGCGGGCTATGGACATTGCCGCATATCTGCGCGCATGTTCCAGCCATGTATCGGAGTAGGACGAAAAGTATGCATATTCTTGAAATATGTTCTTTGGGGTTTCGAATTCCTCCAATTGAACAAGAAAGCACCTAGCGCAAACGAAGGCCCGGAGCGGATAAAACGGCTCCATTCTGTTGAGTTGCTCAAGCGTGAGGAAGCTGTTCGACAACGGTGTGCTGCCAAGATCAACAAACACGTCTGCGAGTTGAGCGCCGCACGCACGGCATACAGGAGTAGTCATTCCACGCTGCTCCCTGCGAGCAACTCGTATTGCCGGATCTGATCCAACGTAAAAGCCTGCATGTCAAGTCCGTCGCGGTAGGCGCGATACCAATCCAATGTCCAGTCAAGCGCCTCTGGAAGAGCGGCTCGCGGATGCCAACCCAGCACCTTGTGTGCTTTGCTGCTATCGAGACGCAAAACCGTCGCCTCATTAGGATGCGCCGTGACATCGTGCTCCCAGCGGGCGTTGTCTCCCCACGTGCGAAGGAGTCGCTCTACAACCCAGGAAACGGGTTTTGTTCCTGACGCTTCGGGCCCAAAGTTCCAGGCGTCACCCAGATCACGCTGCCCGCTTGCTAGGCGCTCGGCCAGAAGCAAGTACCCTGCTAGAGGGTCAAGCACATGCTGCCACGGGCGCACTGCGTCCGGGTTTCTTATGCTCACAGTACTATCAGAAAGGAGGGCTCGCATAACATCAGGGATTAGCCGGTCGTTAGCCCAGTCGCCGCCGCCTATCACGTTACCCGCGCGCGCCGTCGCTATAAGCGGCGCTGTCGATGCTTGAAAGAAGGATTCCCGGTAGGCACCCGCCACCAACTCCGCACACGCTTTGCTGCTCGAATAAGGATCTCGCCCTCCGAGCGGCTCGTTCTCGCGGTATCCCCATAGCCATTCACGATTCTCATAGCACTTGTCGCTCGTCACTATGACGACTGCACTCACGGTGTCGCAGGACCGAACCGCCTCCAGAAGTTGCGCGGTACCGAGCACATTCACCGAGTAGGTCTCGATCGGCAGTCGATACGACTCCCGTACCAAGGATTGCGCCGCAAAGTGCATGACAATTTCGGGGCCGCTATCCTGGAATACGCGACTCAGTCGCGCGCCATCGCGGATGTCCGCATTGACGGAGCGCATAACGCCCTCAACGCGCGCCAACGTGTAGAGGTTCGGATCGGTTGGCGGTGGAAGTGAGTATCCCGTTACGGAAGCTCCAAGATTACTCAGCCAAAGCGACGCCCAAGCGCCCTTGAACCCAGTGTGTCCGGTTAACAGGACGCGGCGCCCGCGCCAGAATCCCGGACTTATGCCCACACTTTCCAAGGTGGATTGCCTGAATTCCAGAGATCCTCCAAGTGAAGCCTATCTCGTAGAGTGTCCATTGGCTGCCAGAACCCTCTATGAAGAAAGGCCCCCAGTTCTCGTTCTCGAGCGAGCCGCTCCATTGGCTCGCGTTCCCACACCGTACTGTCGTCCTTAATGTAATCCATCACCTTTGGCGACAAGACGAAGAAGCCGCCATTTACCCACCCGCTGTCGCCCGGGGGCTTTTCCTCGAATCGCAATATTCGATTGTCGGATATGTTCAGCGCACCAAAACGCCCTGGGGGCTGAACTGCGGTAAGAGTCGCCAGCCGCGCTTGCGATCGATGGAAGCTGATCAGCTCACGTACGTTCACGCTGCTAACGCCATCCCCGTAGGTGAAGCAAAATTCCTCTTCCCCGACAAGATGGCGCACCCGACGCAATCGCCCGCCGGTCATCGTGTGCTCACCAGTATCTACTAGGGTAACTCGCCACGGCTCCGCACTATTTTGCAGTATTTCGGTTCGATTGTTCACCATGTCAATGGTGACGTCTGACATGTGGAGAAAATAGTTGGCGAAGTACTCCTTTATTAGATAACCCTTGTAGCCACAGCAAACAATAAAGTCGTTTATACCGTTGCCAGAATAGATCTTCATGATGTGCCAGAGAATTGGCTTGCCGCCGATCTCGATCATTGGTTTTGGCCGCAAATGAGACTCCTCGCTAATGCGGCTGCCAATTCCCCCAGCAAGAATTACCGCCTTCATTGCACGCCCTTTTGCCCTGATGCGCCCTCCGTACTCCACTCAAGCGACGGTCGCACGAGCCCTGGTACTGGTTGCGTATATTCGTTCCGGGATGGATCGTTCAAATCGTCGATCACGTTGAACATTATTCCTTCCTGCACATAGAAGAACGCCCTGACCGGGCTCATTGACGACAGCGCGAGCCCGGCGATATAGATGCCCTCGTTCAGAAAATTCTCTGGTATCCATACAAGGGAAACGTAAGACCCTGGCGATAGCTCTGAGCCATGCGAAGCAGTGCTAACAAACGCACACTGTCCCTGGCTAAACACATGTACGTTGGGCACAAACGAATATCCACCCTCGAGTATTTCGTAGTGCATTTCTATCCCGACTTTCTGATTGCGCCGTACGTAATCAACGGGCTTCCGCTCCCGATCTACGAGACGAGCCCGTCGGAGAATGGCGACCTCGCTGGACGCCCCAGCCGTTTCAGGACCGGGAATCAATTCGGCGCCTCGCCCCGAATAGCCCCGCTGATAGTACTCGGCCGTAACCTTCGATGGGTCGCCGGTCGACAAGATGCGCCCCCCATCAAGCAGGATGCATCTCGTGCAAAGGCTCGTGATCGTTGTCATGCTGTGACTAACGAACACTACGGTTCTTCCCGCTCCGGTAACCTCCTCCATTTTGCCGATGCATTTCTTTTGAAACTGCGCATCCCCGACGGCAAGTACCTCGTCGATAATGAGGATGTCCGGCTCGAGGTGCGCCGCGACGGCGAACGCCAGTCTCACGTACATGCCGGATGAGTAGCGCTTGACGGGTGTATCAAGAAACCGCTCCGTCTCCGCAAAAGCGACGATCTCGTCGAATTTCTGTCGAATGGCGCGCGCACTCATCCCGAGTATTGCGCCGTTGAGAAAAATATTCTCCCGGCCCGTTAGCTCCGGATGAAATCCTGTTCCGACCTCAAGCAAGCTAGATATGCGGCCCCGAATCTCGATACGCCCTTCGGTCGGTTCGGTGATGCGACTGAGTATCTTCAGAAGTGTCGACTTCCCGGCTCCATTCCGGCCGATAATGCCAAGTCGCTCGCCTTGCGCGACGGAAAAACCCACATGCCTAAGTGCCCAGAATTCTTCATTGACTCTCTTGTCGGCCTGGGGGCGGCCGGCCAGGGCGCGCCTGAAAAACGCCCGTGCCTCGTCTGAAATAGACTCCCGCAAGGACGTGTAGCGTGGCCGGGCCAGATGCTGAATCGTATAGCGCTTGGCCAGATTGGTGGCCGTTATTACGTTCGCCATAGCTGCTCAGATGACGTCGGCGAACGAGCGCTCGGTCCGGCGAAAATACCAAACGCCGGAGGCGAGAAGAATGGCCACGGTCATAGCCGAAAGAAGCAACGCCTCAAATCGAGGAGGAAAAGAGTCTCCAAGTACCGTCCATCGGAATCCTTCAATGACCCCGACCATCGGGTTCAGTGAATAGAGCAGCCGCCAGCGCTCCGGGATTACGTTCGTGCTGAATCCAATGGGCGATACATAGAGGCCGATCATCAGAATGAAGGGGATGACGAATTGGAAGTCTCTGTATTTCACGTTCATCGCCGCAAACCATAGCCCTAGCCCCAATGCGGCGCCAAAGGCCAACAAGATGAATGCCGGCACCAACAAGAGACGAACGGTTGGCGGATAGCCCATAGCTGCCATCATCGCGATGAGTAAGGCCAATCCGATGGCCAAGTCGATTAGCGGCACCATGACGGTGCTAACAGGAATAATTAGTCTGGGAAAGTAAACCTTTGAGAGGAGATTCCCATTGGCAAGAAGACTATTGCTCGTATCGCCAAGCGCGGATGCAAAGAAAAACCAGGGCAGCATCCCGCTGAAGACGAGCAGGCTATATGGCGCCCCATGTGACGGAAGCTTTGCAATGCGGCCGAAGACAAGGGTGAAAATGAGCATCGTCGCGAGCGGCCGCACAACCGCCCACGCGATCCCAAACACTGTCTGCTTGTAGCGCACCGAGATGTCGCGTCGCGCGAGAAAATAAAGCAGCTCCCGGTAACGCCAAAGATCGCGCCAATAGTGGCGCTCTGTTCGCCCGGCTTCCAGAACCAGCAGTTCCTGGTGGTCGATATTGCTCATGGAATCGCGCTCAGGAGCCTCTTTGCTGGGGCGCTTTTACGTCTGCAGGCGCAGCGCGATCGACGTACCAGCGGTAGGCCTTCGCAAACCCCTCCTCCAGGGTCGTCCGGGCGGCCCATCCCAGGGCCTCGAGTTTTCCGACATTCATGACCTTCCTCGGCATGCCGTCCGGTTTGGCCGTGTCGTGGACGAAGCCGCCCTTCCATCCGGCAACCTTCGCGACCAGCTCGGCAAGCTCACGGATGCTGATGTCCTTTCCCGACCCGACGTTGAGAAAGCCTTCGTCTGAGTAGCGCCTCATCATGAACACCAGTGCGTCCGCGAGATCGTCCACGTAAAGGAATTCCCTGCGCGGCGTGCCCGTACCCCAGATTTCGATGGTCGGCAGGTTCTGCGTCTTCGCGCGGTGGACCTTCGCGATCATCGCGGCCGCGACGTGCCCTTGCTGCAGGTCGAAGTTGTCCCCGGGGCCGAACAGGTTCGTCGGCATGGCCGAGATGAAATCGCATCCGTATTGCCGCCGATACGCCTGGCAGAGCTTGATTCCGGCGATCTTGGCGACCGCGTACCATT
>Ga0153915_10004615_pt1 | contig 12717 bp, 13 predicted proteins | sample Opewatmetagenome_2_FD_107003 | JGI IMG/M metagenome (GOLD analysis project Ga0153915, IMG submission 107003) | Freshwater wetland microbial communities from Ohio, USA - Open water 3 Core 3 Depth 3 metaG | ecosystem: Environmental > Aquatic > Freshwater > Wetlands | place: USA: Ohio, Lake Erie... | reverse complement strand
TTCTCAGATCTTCTCGTCCGATATCCTGGCAAACGTCATGGAGAAGATGCCCGGGAGGCCGCGGATCTCATCGATCACCGCTGCCTGCACATCGCTGTCCACGTTCAGGACCATCAGCGCCGGTTCCTTGGGGTTGAACCGGCCCACCTGCATGCCGGCGATATTGATATTGTTCTTGCCAAGGATGGTGGCAGCCCTCCCGATAACCCCGGGCTGGTCGAGATGCTTGGAGACGAGCACGTGGCCCTCGGGGATCATGTCCATCGTGTAGCCACCGACTGCAACGATCCGGCTCCGGCCCTTGAAGAAGACCGTGCCGCTGACCGACTCCTCTCCCTTGTCGGTTTTTATTTTGAGGGTGATCAGGTTCTTGAACCCCTGCGCTTCCTGGGTCACGGTCTCGCTGACCGTGATACCGCGCTCCTTTGCAATGAACTCCGCGTTGACGATGTTTACGGGCTGCTGGAGAATCGGGTCAAGGAGCCCTTTGAGGGCAAGGCGGGTGACAAACTTCATGCTGCCGGCATAGGCCGAGAGCTCGCCGCCATAGATGCACTCAACGGACGCAAGCCTTCCTCCGGCGATCTGGATCGCGAACCGTCCCATCTTCTCTGCAAGCTGGGTATAGGGTTCGAGGACTTCCGCGTGCTCGGGCGGGACCATCGGTGCGTTCACGACATATTTTGCAGAGCCGCCGTTTAAGACTTCAACGCACTGCTTGGCAACCGAGACTGCGACGTTCAGCTGTGCCTCGACCGTGCTTGCCCCGAGATGCGGGGTGACGATGACCTGGTCGAGAGTCAGGAGAGGGGACTCGGTCGGGGGCTCCTCTTCAAAGACATCGAGGGCAGCTCCCGCCACTTTGCCGGACTTTATCGCATCGTAGAGCGCCTTCTCGTCAATGATACCGCCGCGGGCACAGTTGATGATCCGGACGCCGTCTTTCATCGTCGCGATACTCTTTGCATTGATGACGTGCCTGGTCTCGGGGATCAGCGGGGTGTGGACTGTGATGACATCGGCGACCTTGAAGAGATCCGCCATCGTCATCATCTCTACGCCGAGCTGGGCCGCCCGTTCCTTGGTGATGAACGGGTCGTAGGCCACGCATTTCATGTCCATGGCCTTTGCCCGCTTTGCCACCTCGCGGCCGATCCGGCCGAAACCGACAATGCCAAGCGTCTTCTCGTTCAGCTCGACGCCCATGAACTTGGAGCGCTTCCACTCCTTCTTCTTCAGGCTCGCGTTTGCCTGCGGGATGTTCCGGGCAAGCGACTGCATCATCGCCATCGTGTGCTCGGTTGCCGCCAGGGTGTTGCCCTCGGGGGCATTGGCGACGATGATACCCTTCCGGGTCGCCGCTTCCACATCGATATTGTCGACTCCGACACCGGCTCGCCCGATGAACTTCATCTTCGTTGCAGCGCCGATAACCCGTGCGTTGACATCGGTGCCGCTCCGCACCAGCAGGGCATCGTAGTCCCCGATAATTTTACAGAGCTCGTCCTCTTTTAAGTCTGTTTTGACGTCTACGTCAACGGCCGCTTTGAGGATCGCAAGCCCTTCTTCCGCCAGCGGATCGCTGACGAGCACTCTTGCGTTTGCCATAAAAACCCATACAATATCTGCACCGTACTTAAAGAGGGTTATTCTTTATGTGGCAGTCGTTCTCCGGATCATCCCTGCAAGGCAGAGAAAAACTCCCGTGAATTCGCGTGCACCAAAGAGACCGGACATCATAACCCTTAAACAGGGCGCCGGCAAGATCATAAGTGGTGCGAGCAATGAAAGATGTGCCCAATATTCTCTGGCTCGAAGAGATCAGGAAGGAGGATATCATATCCACAGGAGGCAAGGGAGCTTCCCTTGGGGAGATGGCCTCCATCGGCCTCCCTGTCCCGAAGGCCTTCGTGGTCACTGCCCAGGCATTCCGCAGGTTTTTAGTCGAGACCGGTCTTGAGAAGAAGATTTTTTCAACATTCGAGAAGCTCGATGTGGAAGACAACGAGGCACTGGAGAAGGCAGCCGAGAACGCCAAGGCACTCGTGATGAAAGCGAAGATGCCGGCGGCGATCCGCGACGATATCCGGAAGTCCTATAAGAAAATGTCCGACAGCGAACTGATCGTTGCCGTCCGATCGAGCGCAACGGCCGAGGACCTGCCGGATGCCAGTTTTGCCGGTCAGCAGGAGACTTTCCTCAATATCAAAGGTGAAGCGGCACTCATATCGTCGGTCCAGAAGTGCTGGGCTTCGCTCTATGGCGCCCGGGCAATCTATTACCGGGCAAAGCAGGGATTCGACGACAACACGGTGAATATCGCAGTTGTTGTCCAGCAGCTGGTCCACTCTGAGAAGGCCGGCGTCATGTTCACGTCCCACCCGATCACGGGTGAGCCCCAGACTATCATCGAGGGCTCGTGGGGCCTGGGAGAAGCAGTTGTCTCCGGCTCGGTCTCACCGGACAAGTACGTCTTCGACCAGCGCACGGAGAAGGTCGTGGACACCTATATCGCCAACAAGAAAGTCGAGATCATCGCGGACGGGGACCACGGCACGAAACTCGCGGACGTGCCGAAGGACCGGCAGGACTCCCAGGTCCTCGCAGACGCAGAGACAGCCAAGCTCGCAATGTACGGCAAGATCGCGGAGAACCACTACGGTGTGCCGCAGGATGTTGAGTGGGGTATTGTCGGTGGGACGATCTATATTCTCCAGTCCCGTCCGATCACAACCATCGGGAAGAAGGAAGGAAAGGGCATGTCAGGACAGAAATCAGATGCAAAGATCATCCTGAAAGGACAGGGGGCGGCTCCGGGGATTGCCTCCGGCAGAGTCATCATCGTCAGGGACGTCAAGGACACCAGCGCAGTGAAGGAGGGCGACATTCTCGTCACGAAGATGACGAACCCCGACATGGTGCCCGCCATGCGCAAGGTGGCCGCGATCATCACCGACGAGGGCGGCATGACCTGCCACGCTGCCATCGTCAGCCGCGAACTGGGCACCCCGGCAATTGTCGGGACCAAAACGGCAACAAACCAGCTGAAGAACGGGCAGATCATCACCGTTGACGGCGAAATGGGCCTTGTCTATGAGGGTGAGATTGCCAAGAAGGCACCGGCACAGGCTGCTGTATCGGGACAGGCAGTCACCGTGAATGCACCGATCATCACCGCCACGAGTGTGAAGGTCAATGTCTCCATCCCCGAGGCAGCTGCCCGTGCAGCAGCAACCGGTGCAGACGGCGTCGGTCTCCTCCGTATCGAGCACCTGATCCTCGGCCTCAACAAGACCCCCGGCTGGTACATCACCAACAACCGCGAGGAGGAGTTCGTCAAGGAGCTCCATGACGGGATCAAGATCGTGCTCGACGCCTTCCCGGGTAAGCCCGTCTGGGTCCGGACCCTCGATGCCCCGACAGACGAGTTCCGGAACATGGCAGGCGGCGAGAACGAGCCGCACGAGCATAACCCGATGCTCGGCTGGAGAGGCATCCGCCGCGACCTCCAGAGCCCGGACCAGTTCCGGCTCCAGATCGAGGCATTCAAACGCCTCTGGAAGGAAGGCTATGACAACCTCGGCATCATGTTCCCGATGGTCTCCCACCCCGACCAGTTCATTGTCGGCAAAGAGATGATGCGGGCCTGCGGTGTCGACGTGGAGAACGTAACACTCGGCATCATGATCGAGATCCCGTCGAGCGCCATCATGATCGAGGACTTTATCCGGGCCGGCATCAAGTTTGCCTCGTTCGGCACGAACGACCTCATCCAGTACACGCTCGCCATTGACCGGAACAATGAGAACGTGGCTGACATGTACAACCCGCAGCACCCGGCCGTCCTCTCCCTCATCCACAATGCGATCCAGATGTGCCGGGCCTACAACGTGGAGTGCTCAATCTGCGGGCAGGCCGGCTCCGACCCGAAGATGGCAGTCTGGCTTGTTGAGCACGGCATCTCCAGTATCTCGGCAAACATTGACGCCATCGCAAAGATCCGCGAAGCAGTGGCAAAGACGGAAAAGCGCATCATCCTCGAAGCCGCGAGAACAAAAGATGCTGAATAAGGGTCAGTCCGAAGAAGAACTCTTCAGGTTCCTCGCCGAAAAGAAGAGCGGGGACATTGACCACGATTTTATTTTGAGCTCCATGTGCACCATTCCGCATTCCGTTGCGGTGCGGGCACACTGCCTCTTCATGGAGACGAACCTCGGCGACCCGGGGCTCTTCCCCGGCACCTCCTCGCTCGAGCATCTCTTAATCCAGCGGTTCGCCACGCTCTTCCATTGCGAGACTGCGGGGGGTTATGCCACAAGCGGGGGGACCGAGTCCAACATCCAGGCGCTCCGGCTGGCAAAGGCAGAGAAGAACGGTGTCGCATCCCCCAACGTAATCGTGCCGGACTCCGCCCACTTCTCGTTCAAGAAGGCCTGCGACTTCCTCGGCATCCGGATGTGCCGGGTGCCCCTTTCGAAGGACTACCGGATGGACGCGGACGCGGCAGCAGGATTTATTGATAAAAACACGATCGCCATAATCGGGGTTGCCGGGACTACCGAGTACGGCATGGTAGACCCCATCACCAGACTCGGGAAGATTGCAGAACAGAATGATCTCTTCTTCCACGTGGACGCGGCATTCGGAGGCATGGTGATCCCGTTCCTCGACCGCCCCGTTCCCTTCGATTTCTCTGTCCCGGGGGTCACCACCATCGCGGTAGACCCGCACAAGATGGGGATGAGCACCATCCCCTGCGGATGCCTCCTCACCCGGGAACCGAACCTGCTGGACCGGCTCAACATCGATACCCCCTATCTCACGGTGAAGCAGCAGCACACCCTGGGAGGAACGCGCCCCGGGGCCCCGGTTGCCGGGGCGCTGGCCGTGCTCGATTACCTCGGATTCGAGGGCATGAAAGCCGTTGTTGCCGGGTGCATGAAAAATACCGGGCGGCTGATCGCGGGGATGGAAACGCTGGGCCACACCCGGGCTGCAACGCCAGACGTCAACGTCGCGACCTTTGTCTGCGAAAAGGACGCCGTCCCCGGACCCTGGAAGGTCTCATGGACCTGCCGGAAGCACCTCCGGATCGTCTGCATGCCGCACGTGCACGCGGACCGGGTCGAGGTATTCTTAAACGATGTGCAGAAACACAGGAACAAGTGAACACTATGCTTGACAGACTCGTTGAATCACTGGAAACCTGCCCCATGGTAAAACGCGGGGAGTACAATTACTTCATCCACCCCATCACCGATGGCGTACCGATCGTTGATCCCGCACTCCTCCGCGACGTGGCTGCTGCCATGATCAAGGTGATGGACTTAAATAATGTGGACAAGATTGTTGTTGTCGAGGCCATGGGGATCCACATCGGGGCCATCCTCTCCACGATGACCGATATCCCCATGACGGTGATGCGGAAGCGGGTATACAACCTCCCGCACGAGGTCCCGGTCCACCAGACTACCGGCTACTCGAAAGGCGAACTCTACCTCAACGGGGTGTACAAAGGCGACCGCGTGGTTATCATCGACGATGTCGTGAGCACAGGCGGGACGATGAAGGCGCTCTTAAAAGCTCTTGAAGTCGCCGGCGCAGAGGTCGTGGATGTCTGTATCGCGATCCAGCGGGGCGACCCCGATATCGGCCGGCCCTACAAGCCCCTGGTGAAGATCGAAGTGGACGACCGTGTGCATGTTGTCAAGCGATACATCTGACCTTATCGGCAAACTGAAGGAGAGGGGGGCCCGCCGGGTCGCTCTCCAGTTCCCGGAAGGACTGAAGCGGAAGACCGCAGAATATACAGCAGAACTCATGGCCGCAGGGTTCGACGTCATTGTCAGCGGTGACCCCTGCTATGGTGCCTGCGACCTTGCGCTCGATACCCTGAAAGAAGCTGATGTGCTCGTCCATGTCGGGCATGCCCCGGTCGATGAACAGGACCGGGTCATCTTCCTTCCCTACTCCGTGGACTTCGATGTCACGATCCTGGGAAAGGCCATTCCCCTGCTGAAGGAGAAGACCATCGGGCTTGTCACGACCGTCCAGCATGTCCACCTTGTGCCGGCAATGGAGGAATACCTCCGATCAAACGGCATTGATGTGAGAGTGGCGGACGGGAGGGGGCGCACGCCCCTCAGGGGGCAGGTGCTCGGTTGCTCATTCTCCGCTGCAAAGGACACGGGGATGGACGAGATCCTCTACGTGGGCACAGGGCTCTTCCATCCCATCGGCATCGCCCTCTCCACGGGAAAACGGGTCGTGGCGCTCGACCCCCTCTCCAGCATCGCCTCCGACGTGAGCGGAGAGACCCTGCTCCGCAGAAGGTTCGCCGTGATCGAGAAGGCGAGGGAAGCTAAAAGCGTGGGGATCCTCCTCAGCACCAAGAGCGGACAGGCGAGGGCGGACCTTGCTCACCGGCTTGCCGCCCTCTCGCCGCACGCAGTCATCGTGACTCTGAAAGAAATCAGCCCGGACGAACTCCTCAACCTCGGCTTTGCGTGCTACGTGAACACGGCCTGCCCCCGGCTCGCGTATGACGACCAGGTGCGGTTTTCAGTACCCGTCCTCTCCCCGCAGGAGTTTGAGATCGTATGCGGGAAGCGGAGCTGGGATGAGTACGCCATTGACGAGATCCCATGAAGCTGAAGCAGCTTGAGATGGCCCTCCAGCGCCTTTCGGGCTTTCCCCGCCCGAAGGCAGCGCTCGAGCAGTACCAGACCCCGTCACCCCTTTCAGCCCGGCTCCTCTACCATGCCCTGATGAAAGGGGATATTGAGGGGAAGAGGGTCGTGGATCTCGGCTGTGGAGCAGGCACGCTTGCTATCGGTGCCTCGCTCCTCGGCGCTGAGTCCGTGGCTGGAGTGGACATCGATGAGGGAGCGCTTGCCGTTGCAGAGAAGAATGCAGCACTCCTCGACGCAGAGGTGACGTTTCTTGCGGCAGACCTGCGGGAAGGGGGGTGCCGGGAACGAACCGGCACCTGCGACACAGTGATCATGAACCCGCCGTTCGGGGCGCAGAAGGCCCATGCAGACCGGCCATTCATCGACTGTGCTCTTGAGGTGGCGGAGGTCACCTACAGCATCTTTAATGCGGGATCCATCCCATTTGTAGAAACCTATACTGCACAGAGGGCGGAGATCACCGAGAAGGTCGGCGGGTCGTTCCCGATAAAACGCACCTTTGCCTTCCACACAAAAGACGTGCAGGAGATCGAGGTCGAGATCCTACGGCTGAAACGGATACGGTAACCAGACCAAAGAGCGTCAAGAACACCATAACGGGCCTTGCCGCAGCCCACATGATCACCGACATCTATATGCCGGTGCTGCCAGCCATCCTGCCGCTCCTGATTGCCCAGAACGGCTATTCCTATCTTGCAGCAGGGCTGCTTGTGACGGCCTACAACATCACATCATCCTTTACCCAGCCGGTAATCGGCTGGCTCTCGGACAAGCGGGGGCTGACGATCAGCCTGAGTGTCAGCCTCTTCATCAGTGCAGTCTTCGTTGCACTCATGGGAGTGGCGCATGACTATTACCTGGTAATGGCCTTTGCCGTTCTCGCAGCCCTTGGCCATGCCTGCTTCCACCCATCGGCATTAAGCCTCGTGAGCCGGCTCTGCTCCGCGGAGAACCGGGGCACCATCACCTCGTACTTCGTTGTCGGGGGCAACCTCGGCTATGCCATCGGCCCGGTGCTGGCCGGTGTGCTTGTCTGGTGGCTGGGGCTGCCCGGGCTGCTGCTGCTTGTCATCCCCGCCATCGTTATGGTCTGGGTCCTGCGGCACCTCCTCCCGGGGGGGATTGCTGCAGCCTGCGAGGAGCACGCAAAGCCGGAGGTGCATGCGGGAAAGACACAATCCTTCAGGCCTTTTGCTATCCTGATGGTCGCATCCATCCTCCGGGCATGGGCGGTCTTTGCGGCCATCACCTACCTGCCGATGTACCTTGTTTCGCAGGGCTACAGCCTGGTGATGGCAAGCGCCGTCATGACCCTGATGCTCCTTACTGGTGTAGCCGGCCAGGTTGCCGGGGGCCGCATCTCGGACAGGATCGGCAGGAAAGAGTTCATGGTCTTCGGGCTGGTTGGCGCAATCCCGTTTTTTTACCTGTTCTTTACCACAACGGGACTGATCTCCATAATCGCGCTCCTCGCCTTCGGGTTCTTCCTCTGGTCAACCTTTGCCGTAGCAGTTGCCATGTCCCATGAACTCCTGCCGGGAAATGTCGGGCTTGCCTCCGGCATGATGCTCGGGCTTGCGATCGGGTTTGGCGGGCTCGGGGTCGCGGTCAACGGTTTGATCGCTGACCACTATTCGCTTGGCGCAGCGCTGGGAACGATCCCCATCCCCATTGCGGCTGCCGTTGTGCTGATGGCACTACTGCCCTACCCGTGGAAGACGCTCTTTTCCCGCAGGAAAGGCAGTGCTCCGCCGGCTTAATGCAACAGGCTTATATTATTCAACTCAAAACCTGATGTGAGGAAATGATATGGACAAAGTCGGAGTCATCGCACTGATTGTAGGGATCATCCTGTTTGCCCTTGGGGGATATGCTATCTGGACATTTTTACCCGAAGTCATCTTCGTGGTCAAAGGACTGATCGGCATCGTTGTCCTGCTTGTCGGGCTGATGGCGATTATCTTCGGTGTCCTGATCATCAAGGACTGATATTCCCGATAATCAAAAATTTTTAAAAAAAGGATTTTATTTTCAGACCTTGACAACAAGGCACTGGGAGCCGGCAGTCTCCAGCACCGGCTCTTCCTTTCCTGCAAAGAAATCGTCAAAGGCTTTTTTCACACCGGGTGCGGTGATGTAATCATGGGAGATGATGACCCCGCCTCTGCTCATGCGGGGGTAAAAGAACTCGAGGCTCTGCTTCGTGCTCTCGTAACAGTCCACGTCAAGGTTCACGAGCGAGAAGACCTTGTCCTTCACGGGGCCTGCGGTTTCAGGGAAGATGCCCTTGTAGAAGTGGACGTTCTTGTTCTCCTTGAGATAGTCCCGGACACTTTCGAAAGACGCCGCAAATTTCCCCTCATAGAACGGCCAGACCATGTCGATATCATCGACCTTTGGCAGACCTTCAAAGGTATCGAAGAGATGAAGGGCTTTCTCCCCCTTGGCCGAACAGATGATCTTTGCGGAGCCGCCCCGGTACACGCCAACCTCGGCGATGTCTCCCGGTATTTTCTGGGTCGTCTTGACGGCCATATAGATGTGGTAGGCCTCGATGTCCTCGAGGAGGAGCTCGGTCTCCTTCCTTATTTTCCGGAGGTTCCTGGCAAACTCCTTTCTACGGTCGCAGCCATAGTGGGAGAGGCGCCCCCTGTTGGCGATGTCGTTTCCCATGAAGGGTTCGAAGAAGACGGCTTTGCGGAACTTCAGAAGATACCTGCTGGGAATGACAGAATCAAAAACCGAGTAGATCTGTTTCTTCTGGGGGAGGCGCATGTCTTAATAAATATGTGTTCCTGCGATTTATAAATCGCGGATCACCAAAATGGCAGGGAAACGGGGAAGAAACGGGCGGATCAGGCTTTGCGGGGCAATTCCTGCATGCCGGGCTCCGGGAGTTCGGCACTGAGGTCCAGCTCGTCGAGGAACGGCATCAGGCAGGTGACATAGGGTTCAGGCTTGCTGCCCGGTTCCCCGGCCGTCTCTCCGGTTGCCGCTATTTCCACCATAAGCGGGAACTCCTCCATTGTCTGCCCGAACGAGGGATCGTTCTCCTGCGTGAACCGGAGGAAACTCTCCACCAGGATCACCGGACGCTCGTACTCGGGGACGGAAGCAAACTCGGCAAGGACAACCTCCAGGGACCGTGTCCGGGCAAGGTCCTCCTCAAAGAAGAGCCAGATCGCAACACCATAGTTGTCCGCGATCGTTGCACACTTGCGGATATCAACAGTTTTTCCCGGGATGAGACCGAGGTTCCTGAGCTTTTCAACAGAGGTTGTGCCAGGGACAGCGGCCCATGCGGCTGGTTTCAGCATTCCGGTACATAGGGCGGCAGAACGGGTAAAGATAACTATAGGAACAGGAGAGAAAACTGCGCTGAAAAAGGTGAACGGGACAATTTCCCGCCCACTCTCTTCCGAACTTATTCAGGAGAGTAAAACCGACTCGAAGAACTCTGATGAGTTCTTCTCATCATCGCGGCCTGATAATCGCTCGAACCCCAAAGAATGCTGGCGCACCCTTTTCATAGACCGGGTTTATTTCCCGCTCACTCTCTTCCGAACTTATTCAGGAGAGTAAAACCTACTCCAAAGAAGAGTACGGCTGCAACCGGCCAGACCGACCAGGTGATCCTGCCATTTATCATGAAATCCATGCCCAGGAAAAAGATGCAGATCATCAGCATCACGGCGATGCCATACCACCACTTTTTCGGGCCTTTCCCGCAACACCCGTCCATCATCATGCTCATGGTACCAGTGGACTATTGTTCCCGGTATCTGAAAAAAGCAGCGAACGGGATCGTTCCCGTCCGTCAGATATTTCCCTGAAGGTTACCCTTCGGTAAAAACGCATTCTTGATCAGATCAGGATTGAATGCCGACGGGACCGTCCCGGTCTTTGCATACGTGTAGAGCGCTGTCACGAAGATTCCCTGCATGGCCGAGTACACGACCGCGAGGACGACCACGAGGAGCAGGAAGAGCGCCAGTGCAACAAAAAACACCGTAGTGTTCCCGAGCATCATGGATGCAAACACGCCGATGGCCGCGACGATGCCGATAACCACGAAGATGAGCGCAATCGAAGCCGACCCGACGATGCTCTCGCCCCAGGTCTTTTTGATCAGGCTTACGGACTCCTTCAGGGAGTCGAAGACACCTTTGTCCTCAAGGATGAGGACCGGCACGACGAAGTAGGTCACGAGGCTCCAGACACCCCCGATGATTGCGAGCACGATGTCGCCAATAAAGCCCGCCCGCTCTTCAAGGAGATGCAGGACCAGTCCGACCGTTGCGGAGATGATTGCCCAGCCGATGATCGCGGGAAGGTGCTTCATTGCGGTGGAGAGTCCTTCTCCAACCGACATCTCCTTCCCGTTCAGCCTTGCGTTCACACACGCGATCAGGGCCGTGTTGAAGAAGATGACAACGAAGTAACTCGCCACGTAGAAGAGGAACAGGAGGGCCAGGGTGCCGATATTGCCTGTTGACCCGAATCCTCCGGTAACGAGGATAGGGAGGATGAACGTGAGGACCACAAGGAGGGTGACGATCCCGGACAGGACCGGGAACGCGAGCAGCTTCTTATCCGCCATGAGAATGTCCCAGCTCGTCTTCACGAGCGTAAGACTCCTGCCGATACTTTCAAACATGGATCAGCGTGGTTGCGGGATCGAGATGAAGATTACGGGATTTCCGGGAAAAATAGGGGGATTCCTGCGTTATTTCAGGCAATTACTGCCTGCGGCGCATCCAGAAAAGACCCGCCACGCAGCAGCCGATGATGCCGATCCCGACAGGGAACCCGGTGGATTTGGTCACGGCGGGGGTAGTTGAGACCAGCTGGGGCGTCATTGTGGGAATGGTTGTGACAGCCGCGGCTGCTGACGATCCCGTTACGGGCTGGCTGATGATGATCTCGCTTCCCGGCACCACATTGTTGGAGTTATCGATCTCGACCATGTCCAGGACCGTGACGGTGCCGGTCGCGGATGCCGGGACGGTGCCGCTGATAGTGACGGTGAACTGGACGTCGTGGTTTGCCGAATAGTAGAGAACCATGCCGCTGATGAACGCTGCGGAACCCGACGCGGTCTGCTGGGCGGAATTGTGGCCGTCGACATTGACCTGGATATTCCACCTCGCGTTCTCGAGCTGGGTCTGCAGCTGGAGTTCGTGGTCCTTGGGAAACGTTGTCCCGCTCGGGATCGCGAACGTGGCAACGACCTGTTGCTGCCCCCCGGGCACAAGGGGTGGATTCGGAATGAAGGAGTCGCTGGCAAGGATGGGGCTTGCGGCAGCCGGCAGCGCGGTGAGCAGGAGCAGCACGCACCCGCAGAGCAGGAAACGGATCAGGAGTTTCATGGAGTATCAAAAGAGGGTTTGCGTGACGGCTGATAGGCGTGTCGGTTTGCAGTTCTGCCCGTCGGATTGCCGGGCCGGCTAGCGGCCCTGGACGCTTCTTATGAACGATCCGGCATGGTCGACTGCTTCCTGCCCTTCGGGTAGCTGGCCGGCGAATACCTGCCAGCCGTGATACATTCCTTCCCAGACCTCGACATGGACCGGGACACCGGCCCACCGGGCTTTCTCGACAAACGTGCCGATATCGGACAGGAGGAGTTCGCAGGTGCCGACCTGGATATAGATGCGGGGGAGATTCTTAAGCGTGCCACGGACCGGGGAGGCGAGCGGTTCTGCCGGGTCATGGCCGGCCAGGTACGTTGTCCGGATGGCATTGAGGCCCGCCGGGGTGAGCCAGTCACGGTGCTCGTTCTTGGTCACCGATTCTCCGGGAAACTGCAGGTCAGTCACCGGCGACATACAGACCGCTGCCGGGGGAAGGGTATATCCCTGTTCCTTTAACGAGAGAAGGGAAGAGAGGACAAGGTTCCCCCCCGCAGAAATACCGAGCGGGATGATGCGATGGGGCAGGTACCCCTTTGACTGGAGAAAACGGAAGCCGGCGATTGCATCCTCGACGGCCGCAGGAAAGACATGTTCGGGTGCGAGCCGGTAAT
>Ga0153915_10004614_pt1 | contig 12718 bp, 8 predicted proteins | sample Opewatmetagenome_2_FD_107003 | JGI IMG/M metagenome (GOLD analysis project Ga0153915, IMG submission 107003) | Freshwater wetland microbial communities from Ohio, USA - Open water 3 Core 3 Depth 3 metaG | ecosystem: Environmental > Aquatic > Freshwater > Wetlands | place: USA: Ohio, Lake Erie... | reverse complement strand
GTGGCTGCGGGAAACAGCAGCTTCGATCTGATCGATGCGGAAAAGGCCCTTAGCCTGATCGCCGTGAAGCCCGGTTCGCGCTTCCTCGATCTGGCGTGCGGCTTCGGTCACTACAGCCTCGCCATTGCGGATCGCATCGGCGAAAATGGCCTCGTGTATGCGGTCGATCTGTGGCCAGAAGGCATCGCTTCCCTGAACCGGGAGATCGCCAAACAGGGCATCAGGAATATCCAGCCGCTCGTGGCCGATATGCGGAACAGGCTGCCCATCGAAGGGGGCTCCATCGACGCCTGCCTGCTGGCCACCATCCTCCACGATCTGTCGAAAGAGGATCGAAAATCGACCCTTCAGGAGATCGTCCGCCTCCTCAAACCGGGCGGCATGCTCACGATCATCGAATTCAAAAAGATCGCTGAAGGCCCGGGGCCGCCGTTGAAGATCAGAATGGGGGAGGAAGAAATAGAGGCCCTGGTCGCGCCATACGGTTTTGCCAAGGTGGCCGGAGGCGAGGTGGGGGCATTCAACTACCTGCTGAAATATGAGCGGGCCCGCGTTCGGTGATTTGATCCTGCGCGAAGCGAGCGCTGGCGCTTCCCCCCGGCATTGCGGTCAAAGAAGCTCGTCAAAAACCTGGCCGACGACGTCGATGTAATTGTCCCGGTGATGCAGCTTCCTGATTCTCTTTTGGATCTTCGCCCGGTTTTCAAAAAAGCCGCCCAGATACGTCCAGATTTCCTTCATTTTGTTCGTAATATGCGAGGGGCCATACAAGACTTTCGAATATTCCGTGAACAGATGATCATGGAAGGCCCGGATGATTTTCACTTTCTCAGGATAAGGCTTTTCCGTACCGAATTTGATCTCTTCGGCAAGGAACGGGTTAGCAAGGAGGCCCCGGCCGATCATCCACCTTTCGACCGATCCGAACCGTTTCGAAAGCATCGCCAGCCTCTCTCGAGAGTCGATGTCCCCGTTATAGACAACCCGGTGTTTCGAGAGAGGAAGACACGCCTCGAAGATATCGAGGTCAACTTCGCCTTCATACATCTGCGCGCCTGTCCGCGGATGGATGATCAGCTCCTCGATCGGGAACCGGTTGAAAATGGGCAGGAGCTCCAACACCTCGTCGGAATAGGCCAACCCCACCCGGAGCTTGATCGACAGGGCCGGCTTCAGGGCGGGAATCGCTTTCTCGAGAAAAGACGCGACCCTCTCCGGATGACAGAGCATCCCCGCCCCTCTGCCCTTCTTCACAACCATGGGGAACGGACAGCCGATATTCCAGTTCACCGTGCCGCATCCCAGGTCGTACAGCAGATTGGCGAGCCTTGTGAAATCATCCGGGTCGGAAGTCATGATCTGCGGTATCGTGGGGATCCCCCTGTTTTCCTCGGGGTAAACTTCGCACAGAAGGTGATTGTCCGCCTTCATCTTTTTCGCCGGGGAGATGAAAGGCGCGATCGCCAGGTCAACGCCTTTAAAATAGACAGGGAACACGTTGCGGTAAATCCTGTCGGTTGTTCCCTGGACGGGTGCAAGATAGATCAGCATGGGCAATCTCTCAATCTTTTGGCCGTCGGCGGCCCGGGTTCACGGCTTGCACCTTACACCAATTTTCGGGACACTCAAGGCCTATTCAGCCTATGGTGTCGATCGCCACCCCCTGCCCGTTCGATCGGCATTCGGGCCTCGAGCTTCCCTTGCCCTCCCAAATCGTTTTTTTGGACTTATAATGGCCAGAAATGGGCCTAAAAGGGCCAATAGCGGAGCAAAAAAAATTTCCGTCACTGGAAACTGAATCGTGCCGTATGGTTAACCTACTTCGGCGCGCCGAAGTCGTAGACGAAAGCAGCAGCTCTTCGGGAAGCGGTCAGCGCTCAGGGCCCCGTGCATCCTGGCCTTCCGGCGATCTCCTTCTCCATGCGGTCGATCCGGAAATGCAGCAGGAGGTCCAGGAAGGGCTGCCGCTCCAGGGGGTTTTCCGCAAAGAAGAAGAGGTGGCCCGGGCAGTCGCAGTCCGAGGAGCCGAAGGCGGCCACGCACCCGTCGGCGATCCGCCCCACCGCCTCGGCCAGCTCGTGCTCCAGGTGCGCGCTCGTGCGGATGGGGATGGCCGTGCACTTGTCGGCATGCGCCTTCAGGTAGTCGATGTGCCAGTGCAGGGCCGTTCCCTTCCGGAGGTGCCGCTCCACCCTTTTGGTCAGGCCGCGCCGGGCCGTGCCCGCGTAGAGGTAATACCCGGCCCGAAAGGGGATCTCCCCCAGGCTCCCCACCTGCACCCGCACCGCCCGGGGGAGGTGGAGCAGTATCAGGTAGCTCCCCGAGTCCCGGGCCTCCCGCTCGATCGTCTCCCAGGGGATGGCGACCTCCCGGATCTCCGAGCCGAGGCTGAGGTCCGGCCGCCAGGAGAGGGCTACCGCCTTGATCAGCAGGTCCTCCCGCACCGCCGCGAAGGTCCGGGCGAAGGCCAGGTCGGTGTGGTAGTCGGGCAGGAAGAAGCGGGCGTGGGGCCAGTGGACCAGGAAGAGGACGCCGCAGGGGGTGCCCCCGCGGCCGAGGGCGGCCAGCTCCTCCAGGTGCCGCCTCCCCCGCGCGGTGACGGCGTCGGGGAACATGGCGATCCGGTTCCCGACAAGGGTGCAGGACTTGATTTCCAGGTAGAAGGGCCGGCCGCCCCGCTCGAGGAGAAAGTCGAAGCGGCTGTGCCCCACGGTGGCCTCCGCCCGGGTGACCGTCGCATCCTCCAGGCCGGGGATCCGCCTCTGCCCGATCAACGCGGCGGCGACGACGTTGTTCAGGTGGGTGTGCAGGAGGAGCGGAATTCCCTCCCGCTCGACGGCCACCGCCGTGTGGGTCAGTCTGCCCGCACTCCCCGGCGCCCTCGGGACCAGGTAGACGGTGCGCCCGGGTAGGAGCAGCTCCCACAGCCGCCCCGGGTTCGGCAGGTAGACGTCGAGGACAGCCCCCTCCACGGCGCATTGGATCACGAACCGGTTCGGCCGGCGGATAAAAGTCCCCTTAAGGAGGGCGGGAAAGAGGGGGCCTTCGAGAAGGTCGGGCGGGGAAGGAGGTGATTTCGGCATGGCGTTCATTATGCCCGGTAGCATAGCCGAGCTGAGATAGAAATCAACGATTATTCGGAACGCCGACGGTTAGCGACTAATCTGCAAGAGGCATTTTAGTATTTCCATTGTTCATGATGTACGGGCAGGCGATTTAGTATTTCCCGGTAAAACTTCCACTTTGGCATAAATTGATCCATCAATGCCGTGAAATGGCTATTGTGAGTGGGTTCGAGGAGGTGGACCATCTCATGAACCATAAGATATTCGAGGCATTCGCGCGGTTTCTTCGCCAGTTCGCTGTTGAGCCGGATATTGCGGCGGGCGGAACTGCAACTGCCCCATTTGGTCTTCATCCGTTGCACAAAAATCCGCTCCACCTTCACACCCAGGGTCGTTTCCCATTTAGCGATTAGTGGTGGAATCGCTTGCCGGAGCTGATCCCGATACCAAGCTGCAACAATCGCCTGCTTCTTCTCTTCATCCGATCCGAGACGCACCTGGAGTTGCAGTTTGCTGTGCTTGAGCTGCACCCGCGGCGGTTGGTCGCTTTCGACCACCTCCAGCAGGTAGCGTTTTCCCCAGACGTAATGACTTTCACGATCGAGGTATTCGCGCGGTGATTCGCGTTCCTGCTCGCGCAGCTTTTGCTGCTGGCTCTTGATCCAGCCGAGCTTGGTGATGGCAAAGACGCGGATGGTGTCCAGATCCATCCGGAGCGGCGCGGAGATGCGCACCCTGCCGGCCGGCGGATAGACGCTCAGGTGGATGTTTTTGATGTCCTTTAACACTACATCAACGGCAATCGGACCAAGCTTGATCTGCGCGACCATCAGTATTCCTTCTGCTTCACGATGATGGGAAAGATGCGCTCCACCTCGGCCACGTCTTGTAAAATTTTGTACAAGGCGGCCTTGATGAGATTCTCCTTGGGCTTGACGCCTCGCCATCCATCTTGCCGGGTCCGCTTGACGGTTTCGTCGAGCCGGATCGCGAGGGCAAGCACCTCCTCATGCTTTGTCCCTTGCCCATAAGGCGCGGCAGGCTCCGCCACACCGCGCGCGCCGCCGGAAGCGCCTCGCTGCATGAGGTTGTTGTAGAGGGCGCGGCGTCCCGGCGTGTTGAGCGACTCCGGCGTGTCCGCCGCCTGGCCGGCCGCGACCTGCTTTGCCAGCGCGGCAATTCGGTTCAGATATTCCTCGTATTCGATGGCCTTCGCTTTCCGAGCGGCGATGAGCTCGTCGAGCAGCGCCGACATCTTTTCGTAATAGGCCGGGTCGTTCAGGTGTTCTTTGATAATTTTGCTGCGGACGTTGTTCTCGATGGTTTCGGCAACGGCATCCCTGTTCGTCTTGAGACCCTTCGGCAGGCTGTTGATGGCCGCCGCGATGCCGGTTTTCACGATCAGCTCCAGCAACGTCAGATTGTCAAAGGGTGAAATCTTTCGAGGCTCATCGGCCTCGATGTAGGTGTCCAGGAGGTGCCGCATGTCCGCCTCGTAGGCCTTCAGATCGATGTTTTCGCCGCTGGCATTGCGGATGATCTCGCGCAGCTTAAGGGTGCGGTCGAGCGACTGATCGATGCGTTCAATGTCGGCATCGCTGTAACCGGCTCTACCCAGTTCGTCCGAGATGTTGGCGTAGGAGCGCACCAGCGCGACCGTGGCCTTGTAGAGGGCGGCACGCTGCGTTTCGTGCGCCTTCAGGTCCTCCGGGATTTCGGTGTTACCGCAGAAATAATGGATGTACTCCAGTTCCCCCCGGGGAGGTTCCACGGGTTCGCAGAGAAGCGCGATGGCTTCCAGAGCATTGTCAAGCCGTTCCCGGCCCTTGGTCAGCCGGTCTTGCAGAAGGATTTCGGGATCGGCGCCGCCGGCGCTATGATCCAGCTCGGAGGTGTAAACGGCGATGGCGTTTTCCACCTTTTTGAAGAGGTCCTTGTAGTCCACGATATAGCCGAAGTCCTTGTCCTCGCCGTCGAGCCGGTTGGTGCGGCAGATGGCCTGGAAGAGCCCGTGGTCCTGCATGGACTTGTCGATATAGAGGTAGGTGCAGGTCGGCGCATCGAAGCCGGTCAGGAGCTTATCGACCACGACCAGGAGCTTCATGTTCGCCGGCTGCTCCTTGAACAATTTTTTGGCCTGATCTTCATAGGTCTCGGTTTTGGACTTGCCGGGCAGGGTTTCCACCTTTTCCAGTAAAGTCGTGTAGATATTGTAGATGAACTCCTTGGCCGTCTCGGTGTTCGCGCCTGTCTCCTCCAGGGTGATGTCTTTGGCCTGCGGGTTGTAGGAGGTGACGACGGCGCATTTCCCCTTAAAGGGCGTCTTCTGGAAGAGCTCGAAATACTTGCAGGCCTCGTAGATGGAGGAAGCAATCAGGATGGCGGTGCCGCGCTGGTTGGAGAGGCGCGGCTTCACGCTAAAGTCGAAGAGGATATCGGCCACTACCCGATCCATGCGCGCTTTCGAGCTGAGCACATGCTGCATGGTCCCCCACTGCTCGCGCAGGGCGGCCTTCTGCCAGTCGTTTAGCCCCTTGGTTTTGGCGTCAAACCAGCCGTCGATCTTCTCTTCCGAGCCCAGGTGCTGGTCAATGTCGCGGGCCTCGTAAACGAGGTCGAGAATCACCCCGTCCTCCACACCTTCGCTGAACTTGTAGGTATGGATGTAGTTTCCAAAGACTTCCAGGCTGGTCTTTTTATCGTTCTTCAGCAACGGCGTCCCTGTAAAGCCGATGAAAACGGCATTTTTCAGGATGGCCTTCATGGTTTGGTGGAGTTTCCCGCTTTCGGTGCGGTGGCATTCATCGACGAACACGAAAAGCTCGCCCACCGTCTGGCAGGGTTGCGCCTCCAGTTCCTTGATGAACTGCTCGAAATCATCCACGCCCTTCCTGCCGAACTTGTGGACCAGTGAGCAGAGCAGGCGCGGCGTGGCCTGGCTAAGCTTGGCCATCAAGTCGCGGCCACTGCCGGCCCGGGCCATGGGATGACCGGCAGCCGTAAAGACGCTTTCGATCTGCTTGTCCAGTTCGTCCCGGTCGGTGACGATCGTCACGCGGGCATGGGGTTTGTTCTCCAGAATCCACTTGGCCAAAAGCACCATGACGATGCTCTTACCGCTCCCCTGGGTATGCCAGATGATGCCGCCCTCGCGCCGGTGGACGTGCGCCTGCGCCGCCTTGATGCCGAAATACTGGTGCACCCGGGGCAGCTTCTTTATCCCGCCATCGAACAAGACGAAATCGTGCATCAGCTCGATCAACCGCTCTTTTCCGCACATCTTGAGCAGGTATTTATCCAGTTTGAAGCGGCTGTCGTCGGCCTCGTCTTCCTTCCATTTCAGAAAATACTTCTCCGGCGTGCCGATGGTGCCGTATTGCAGCCCTTCAGAATCGTTGCCGGCGAAGACAAACTGCACAGTGCTGAAAAACCACTCATTGAACTCCGGCTGCTGGTTGGAGAGGTTTTGCCGGATGCCGTCGCCGAGGGAAACCCGGCTGTTCTTCAGCTCGATGACGGCTACGGCAATACCGTTGACGTAAAGCACCAGATCGGGCCGCCGCTCATGGTTGCCCCGGAGGGTGACTTCCTCGGCAATGGCGAAATCGTTTTGCGTCGGCGTCTCCCAATTGATCAGCCAAACCGTCTCGGTGTTTTCGCCCGCCGCCGCCTGCACCTGCACGCCATAGCGCAGCAGGCTGTAGACCGCCTTGTTGTTGTCGTAGAGGCTGCGGTTGGGATTTCCCGCCTCGGTACGCAGCCGGTCGAGCGCCCGGCCGATCTGTACCGCGCTGTAGCCGCACTTCTTCAGGCAGGCCGCAAGCAGCCCTTCCTCGATATTGCTGTTGTCCGGACGGTCGGTCCAATCACCAAGGCAGCGATAGCCCAATTCATCCCGAAAGAGGGAGATGACGCGGTTCTGCGTGGCACGTTCCGGTTGGCCGATAGCGCTCATATTATGCCTTCAAGAGTTTGAAGCTGATTTGGTAGCGGTAAAAGTCGATATTCGGCACTATTGCCAGCGCCCTTCTGATCCGCTGGTCGTCTTCCAGTGCGATAATCACCCCTTTGACGGTTTGCCCCTCCTCGGCCAGCTCCTCTTGCGCATATCCCATGTAACGCAGGATCTGACCGACAACGGCATCACTTGCCCGGCCCTTCTTTAGCTCTACCACCAGGAGCTTCTTCTTGTCCTTGCTTATCGCCAAGACATCCATCGGCCCTGTATCCGTCGGATACTGCTGCCCGACTTTTTCTCCTTCTTCCTCGAATATGTCGTATTCCTTCCCCAGATCGGTCTGTGCCCAGTTTTGCACCAGAAAATCCTCAAGGTGTTTTTCCATTGCAAAGGCCGAGGCATCCTCAACTTCGGGATCGGTCGAGATGATCGTTGGCAGAGCGCCGCCGCTGATCAATTTTTCAATTTCTTCGTGGTACCCTGTGATGTTGCTGATCGTGCCAATCGATCCGGTGGAGTTCTTGAGCGAGTCGCTCATATCGGCGCGGTCGATCGTCTGCTTAAGCCACTGGACAGGCCGCCGGTGCGGAAGCATAGTATCAGGCTGATAAAGGTATTCTCCGATAACTTCTCCAACGTGATAGTATCCGTTCCCATCGGGGCAAAGAACAATGTCGCCCTTCATGATGCCTTTGGACACTGTCCACAGGAACCCGCATCTCAGTCCGGCCCCGATCTTTGTCATACCAGCGTTTCCTTCAAGAAGAACGGGGATGAATTCCTTGTTGAAGGCTCGCCAATCCTCGGGCAGCTTTCCCGATAGATCCTGGTGGATGCCAAAATCAGCGCCGATAAAGTTGCCGGCAAAGCACTCCGCCGCGTATTTACTTCCTTTGCCCAACATCACCCGGTAGTAGTTCTTCATTTTATCCTCACATTAAGCGGGTTTTCCCAGTCAGAAGCTCCTGCATCATGCCTTGCTTGATCTGGCGGGTTTTGGCCAGCTTCGTTTCGAGGGTGGCAATCTCGGCATCCATGTCGGAAAGGATGGTGGCGATGGCGGTTTGCTCGGGAAGTTCCGGGCACAAGAGCTCCAAGTTACGCAGTTCCGTCAAGCCGATTCGTTTTCTTGTGGAACCCGTACCCGCATTTTCGGCTCGAGTCCTAAAGTCAGGGGCATTAATCGAAACATAAACGAAGTAGGTGTTAAATCTCTTTTGATTAACTGCCAATCGTATACCGTCTGAACACATCAAATATCGTTCATGATGTGGAGGAATAAGACAAGCCCTTGCGACCGGGTCCCCCATCTTTGAAAGAATTATTTCTCCGGGGTAAATATTACAACTCAATAGTTCGTCAGCCTTTTCCGGCGATGTGAACACTGCATAGTTGTTGTGAAATAGGCCATCTCCGATGTTTTGAAGCTGTATTATTCTTACACCATCATCCGTATAATCAGAGGATTTCAAATTTGAGCCAAAAGGACCTCCTGTGAAACTCCACTTCTGATTGGGATCCGCCACGTCCCCCAACCGCAGTACTTCCCACCTCCCACTTAACCCCGGCAGGCGCTTTTTGCCGGTGAGCAATTCCTGCATGGCGGCTTGTTTGAGGTGGCGCTTTTTGGCGATGAGTTGTTCCAGAGACTCAATGAGGGCATCCGCATCGCTCAAAGCCTCGGCAATGGCTTCTTGCTCGGCTTTGGTGGGGGGATGAGCAATGAGACTGCTGTAAATGCTTCCGTTCGATGTATGACGAACTGTTGAGCCAGTAGCTGTCTCCTTCATCCTTATTGTATAAGAGTCCGAAAGGAAAAACCAATACAGGAACTCAAGTGCGAACCGCTTATTTCTCGTAATAATCTTCCCAATCCGCTGGTTATGGAGAATCGGTTCGTGAAGTTTTATAAAAGCAGGCTTACCCAGAAGGTTGCAATCTGGTGTCAAGTCAGTCATTACAATCAATAGATCGTTGTAATCAAAGATCATTGATGTCGAGTAAGGACCCGAATAGTGTTTGGTGTTACGTTCGTTGAAGTAAAGCCCTCCCTCCAATTTAAAATTACCAGGTGTAAGCAAAATCGGTCCATTGTCCGAAAAGTGCTTGCTGCTGAATGCAAAACCACTCTTGATGGTGATAAAGTCTTTGAGCTGACGAACCTCCCAATCCTCCGGAATCACCCCCACCTCGGTCTGTTTGTAGCCGTTCGGAATGTCAATCATCCGAACCTCCTGCCAATTCCGCTTCAATTCCCTCAATGGTGGGGAGGCATGTGTCCAGTGGTTCGGGGAGGGCGCGGAAGAGCTGGTATTCGGCCGCCCCCATGGGCTTTTCGATGCCGGAAAGGGCGTATTCAGCGACCAGATGATTCTTCGTCTTTTGCAGCAGCACGCCGATGGTGGGCGTGTCGTCCGGGGCTTTGCTCTCGGCGTCCACGGCGGCAAGGTAGAAATTAAGCTGCCCGGCGTGGTACTGCTTGAAGGCGGTGGCCTTGATGGGATCGGAGGGATTCGCTGGGAGGGTCACAAGCTGGCACCAGTGCAATTGGTCAGCAGGCTGCTGACCAATTTGTGCAGCGATCCGCTGCACAACCATCCGGCCGCTTGCCTTAATCTCCTGACCGCGGTTCATAGTTGAAACCCCATCTTTGCCAGGTGACGGTTCACCTTTGCCTCCAGCTCGGCAACCTTCAGGACTGCCTGTGGGAGCGGTGTTTCGTAACGCTCGGCCAACTCCTTCACACGCTGCGTAAGGGCCTGGCTGATACGGTCCATCTCGCCATGGATGGCGGCGGCGATGGCGGTCATCCATTTGTCATCGACCACCAGGGTCTTGATCTCCGCTTTGGTCAGCTTGGGGTACTTGGCATAGGCCAGCGCATCCAACTTGGCCTCGGCTTCCTTCAGGGATTTTTTGAGGTCTGCCTCCTGAGCGCTCAGCTTCAGCCAGGCGTTGAGGACGGCCGCCTCTTCCCTGGCCTCCTTGTCGCCTTTGATTTCTTTGAGCCGGGCGGCCACATTGGCCTTGCTGATCTTCTCCAGTTCCGAAAAGGCACCCTCCTCGCCACCCTGTTCCTCTTCCAACTCGGTCATTTGGGCGGTTACGGTTTCCAGCGCCGCTTCCTGCTCACGTATGGCCGCCTGCTCGCGGGCGAAGTAGCGATCCACAATAAGCTGCTTGGGCACCAAGTCGCAGCCCCAGCCCCTGTCCTTCTCCTTGCCCTTCTTGTCCTTTTCGATGATCCGGTAGGTTTCGGCCTTCCAGCCATCGGCGGCGATCAGGTAGCAATCGTCCTGCATGGTCGCGGCCCAGTAGTCCAGTAGGTGCTGATAGACGTCGTACCTGGCGATGAGCGGCTTTTTCGCGTAGTGGGAAAGCAGGTCTTCCGCAAGCTCCACAATGACGCTTTTGGGGTGACAGTTCGCTTGCAGACCCTTGAGTGTGGCGGTGCTGCGCTCCTGCCAGTCGGCAAAGAGTGCATTCATGCAGTCGATAAAGGCGACGAACTCCCGATGGCCATAGATGGTGGGTTTGATGGCCTGCTTTTCCACCGCCAGATTCAGGTAGCCTGGGCGATTGGGTGCAAACAGGGTCTGCCGCAGTTGCGGGCAGACATTCCAATAGGGCTGCAAGGCATCCACGTCGGCGCTAGGAATGCCTCCCTTCAGGTGCCCTTCGATGTCCTGAATGTCTTCGGCCTGCTGGCTGTCGATGTAGCGCGGGATGTTGAGGTTGAAGTCGTTCTTTTCGATCTCCTCGACGCCGACGAGACGCGAGTATTTGGGTATCTCCAGCCGTTTGTTGAAGCAATCGACGATCCGGTGGAGGTCGCAGTCGCGCAGGCGGTTCTTGTTGCCGTCCTTGAGGAAGCCACGGCTGGCGTCGATCATGAAGATGCCCTTGCGGTTATGGGCGTTTTCCTTGTCGATGACGACGATGCAGGCGGGGATGCCGGTGCCGTAGAAGAGGTTGGCAGGCAGGCCGATGATCCCTTTGATGTACCCCTTGCGAATGAGATTCCTGCGGATGTCGGCCTCGGCGTTGCCGCGAAAGAGGACGCCGTGCGGCAGGATGCAGGCGCCCTTGCCGGTGCTCTTGAGCGAACGCACGATGTGCAGCAGGTAGGCGTAATCGCCCTGCTTAGCCGGCGGCGTGCCGAAATGGCGGAAGCGTTCATGCGGGTCGTTCTGCGGGTCGATGCCGGTGCTCCAGCGCTTGTCGCTGAAGGGGGGATTGGCGACCACGTAATCGAAAGTCTTGAGCCGGCCGTCATCGCCCGTAAAAAGCGGATTGGCCAGCGTGTTGCCCTGCTTGATCAGGGCCGTGGGGTTGTCGTGGAGGATCATATTCATGCGGGCCAGGCCGGAGGTGGCGGCGTCCTTCTCCTGCCCGTAGAGCGTGACCTTGGCACGGGCTTCGTCGCCCACTTTCAGCAGCAAAGAGCCCGACCCGCAGGTCGGGTCATAAACGGTGGTGTCGTTCGTCGTGTGCGCATCGTGGATGCCGACGATCTTCGCCATGATGCGGCTGACCTCGGCGGGTGTGTAGAACTGACCTTTGCTCTTGCCGCTTTCGGTGGCAAAATGGCGCATGAGGTATTCATAGGCATCGCCCAGGATGTCGTCGCCCTCGGCGCGGTTCCTGCTGAAGTCGAGGGCCTTGTTTTCAAAGATGGCGATCAGGTTGGTGAGGCGATCCACGATCTCCTGGCCGCTGCCCAGCTTGTTCGGATCGTTGAAATCTGGCATGTCCGACAGCTTGTTGGCATTGGCCAGCGGCCCGATAATCTTCTTGTTGATCTGGTCTCCTATGTCGGACTTGCCCTTGAGGGCGACCATGTCCTGGAAGCTTGCGCCTGCGGGAATCGTGATCGGCGCGTAAGGCACGCCGGCGTATTTATCGCTCACGTATTTGACGAAGAGCAGCACCAGCACGTAGTCTTTGTACTGAGAGGCATCCATGCCGCCGCGCAACTCGTCGCAGGATTGCCAAAGGGAGGAGTAGAGTTCGGATTTTTTAATAGCCATGGAGCCCCTTTGCCGTGATGACCGAATATCGTGGAAGGTTCTTAAAATCGTTACCGCTTTGACGTGTCGTGATGTGAGTTCTATAACTTTCTTTGAGGTGTGTCAAATCCTGACATTGCCCATGGAAGAAGCCAAGCGATTCTTGGCCCCAGTGATTCAATAGCTTGCAATCCCCAGGGAAAGACCCTATTCTGACACCGCGGTTGACATCGTGAGCCGTTCACACCATGATCAGACCGCGTTGTCCGGCCGTAATCGTCGGGCCGCAATGCCTGATCGTAACTGCAATCTCGCATCACCACACCATTCAAGGAGGAAACAATGTCCAAAAAGATTCTGGTCCTCTTGGGAAGCCCGCGGAAGAAAGGCAACAGCGCCGTCCTGGCGGGGGAGATCGCCAGGGGGGCCAAGGCGGGAAAGGCGAAGGTCGAAACGATCTTCCTGCAGGAAAAGAGCATCGCCCCGTGCAAGGGGTGCATGGCCTGCCAGAAGAAGGGCGCCAAGCGCTGCGCCGTCAAGGACGACATGCAGGAGATCTACCCGAAGCTCCTCGAAGCGGACGGCTGGGTGATCGCGAGCCCCGTCTACTGGTTCACCATGTCCGCCCAGACCAAGCTCTTCATGGATAGGTGCTTCGGCCTGCCCGCCTACCAGAAGGACCCCTT
>Ga0153915_10004613_pt1 | contig 12719 bp, 11 predicted proteins | sample Opewatmetagenome_2_FD_107003 | JGI IMG/M metagenome (GOLD analysis project Ga0153915, IMG submission 107003) | Freshwater wetland microbial communities from Ohio, USA - Open water 3 Core 3 Depth 3 metaG | ecosystem: Environmental > Aquatic > Freshwater > Wetlands | place: USA: Ohio, Lake Erie... | reverse complement strand
TTTCCAGTGCGGGCAGCGCCTTGCCTGATTTCCAGTCACCATACATCGAGACAGCTTGTAAGCAAAAAGCCGTGGATACGGGGTTCGCGAAGGGCATAGGGGCACCATCGCGGCGGCCGAAGTAGAAGCCGCCCTCGGCGCGGGGGTCCGAGCGGAAATCGCGGAAGCTCATCAACATGTTAAATTCCGCTTCGGCGAGCGAGCCATCCACAGCAAGGCCAGCGTGCGTTTCGGCCCAGACGCGGACGCGCAGCAGTTGGGCGTAGACGTCGGAGCGGGCAAAGCGAGGGGAGAGTGATTCGCGGATGGCGGTGGCGCGGGCCAGGCCCTGGCGGATGACATCAGCTACGCCAGGACGCGAGGCGACAAAGAGCAGCGCTTCCAGGAAATAGGAAAAAGCATGAAGCCGGTTCATGTTTTCGATATCGACTGCCACTCCGCCAGGCAGAAAGTGCGGCCAGGAAGCGGTGGCTTGGGCCAAGGCGGTTTCAAAGTACGGTTCGAATTCGCCGCCGAGTTGGTGCCAGGCGAGGGCGGCCTTCAGCAAGAAGCAGCCGGGTTCGCGCGACCAGCGGGGTTCGTACGGTACGGCGCGACCGGAGGGAAGCTCAACGATGGGGTGGATAGCCGTGGGCGTGAGGAAGTCGCGCGCCATGCCACGGGCGGCTTGTTGGGCCACAGCAAGAAACTCATCGTCACCGGACAGGCGATGAACCGCAAGCAAGCCGCGGACGATGATGCCGCAATCGAAGAAGTAGGCCGGCGCGACGGGGCTCGAGTTTTCAAAAGGGAAGGTTCCGAGGTCAGGGCGCCAAGCCTGGCGCGTCAAGAAACGCGCGGTGCGCAGCGCCGCGTCGCGGTACTGGGACTCACCGGTGGCTTGAAACAAAAACGCATAGGCGCTGGCGGTGTAGCCGGTGATCTCGTTTGAAACGGCACGGTTACCGCCGGCGTCTAGCTGACAGAAGCGCGCTACGCCTCCGCCGGGTGATTGAATACCGGAGTGGAGCAACCAGCGGCCGGCGGCGTCGATAGCGTTGCGGATGGGCGCGTTTGAGATGGAAATGTCGCTTTGCACAAAAAGACACCGCATTGTAGCATCGCTAGTGGGTTGTGCCTCTTGAAAACTTGTATTCTCGCTCTCGCGATCGGGTTGACGCTGCAAGGACAGAGTTTGCGTCTGTTGCGCGGCGAAGTGATGCAGGTGGGTGCCGACACCCTGACGATTCGCGACACGCTAATGAGGTCGAACGAATGCGAACTGCCGGCCGCCGCTGAACGGTTGGCGACCAACGGGTCTCCTCAGGTGCCGGCATTGACGCGCGGCGCATACGTGGAGGCGATCGTTGAGCAGATCGACATTGCCGGGCAAAGCAATGCCCGGTGCGTGATTCGCACCTTATATGTACGCGCACCACGGGCGCCGGTGGCGGCTACGTCCAACCGGAGTACATCGTTCCTCGACAATCTTTTCCCGCGCGGCAATCTTGTCTATACGGGGACGGTGCAAGGCATTTCGGATGGCCGGCTGGAACTGCGCTCGCGGCGAGGTGTGACCACCGAATTCGCGGTTCGGGAGGACACGACGTTTTCGACGGGCGGCAAGGTTGTGACGCGCGATGAACTGGCACCCCAAACGGTGGTGCAAGTCCGGGCCGGGCGAACCTTTCGGGGCGATTTAGAGGTGTATCAGATCACCTGGGGCGGAATTCTTCCGGGCCAGTAAGACGGAGAAACCAGACTCGGAGCTGCGACGTCGCAAAGGGCTGGTATACTGATATCTTTCTTCGCGTCCCCTAACGAGTATCGATGCGGTCTATTCTGCTTTTCTTCACCCTCGCTTTGGCGGTAGCTTCCGCCGTTGAACCTGCGTTTACAACGGGCCAAGCGGCCCGGCTGATAATCGGGCAACCGACATTCACGGCGCAAGTGGAAGGAGCCTCGGAAAACATTTTAGGAGGAGTGAGTGGCCTCGCTTGGGCCAACGATCAGCTCTTCGTCGTGGATTCCAACCGCATTGGCGCCTCGCCACTCCATGAGCGCGTTCTGATCTACAGCCATACGCCGTCGGGCCTGCCGAAGCTAACGGACGAATTTCCCGTCAACGACATGCGCTGCCAGATCTGCGTGGGCGCAGCCGGCGTTGTATTGGGCCAGCCGGACTTGACAACGGTGACGGATTTTACGGTTGCGCGGCCCGCGACCTCACAGAACAACCTCCGGGTGCCTACGGCAGTGGCGACCGACGGCAGGACCCTGGCCGTGGCCGATACGGACAACAATCGCGTATTGATTTGGCGGACGATTCCGAAGACGAATGCGACGCCGCCCGATCTCGTGTTAGGCCAACCGGATTTCACGCGCACCGCGCCGAACGACGGAGCAGGTGCCACGCCGAACAACCGTTCGTTCCGCGGACCGCAGGGTCTGTGGATCCAGGACGGGCGGCTGTTCGTGGCCGATTCGGGTAACAACCGGATCCTGATCTGGAATACGATTCCGACAACCAGCTACGCTCAGGCGAGCGTTGTAGTGGGCGCACCGGATTTCAACACAGCCGTGCAGCCCGACCTCACCAAGTCTACGCTGGAACCGAAGGCGAACACGATGCTGACGCCGGTGAGCGTCACCAGCGACGGACAACGGATGTTTGTCGCCGACCTGGGGCACAACCGGGTGCTGATCTGGAACTCGATTCCGACGCAGAACAACCAATCGGCCGACATTGTGATCGGGCAGCCGGACATGACGACGGCGCTTTCCAATGTTTCGACGACCACTGACGCAACTACGGGCGTCACGACTTTTGACCAGGCCTACTCCAAGAAGATGTGCGCTTCGACTGGTAACGATGCCGATGGCAATCCGACCTACCCGAAGATTTGCGCATCAACGTTAGACTTTCCCCGGTTTGTGCTCTGGGGCGGGAAGAATCTATTCATCGCCGATGGCGGCAACGATCGGATTCTGGTCTACAACGGCCTGCCGACACGGAATGGCGCCGCAGCCGACGCTGTGATTGGCCAAGTCAACTTTGAGGTCGACCTTGTCTCGGACAGCGCGAACCCGAACGGTGTAGCCAGCTCGGGGGCCATTCGAAGCCCGCTTTCGCTCGCCTGGGATGGACTGAACCTCTACGCTTCGGACCCGTTCAACCGGCGCGTGCTGATGTACACGCTTTCAGAGCGGCGCGTGCCCAACACCGGCGTGCGCAACGCGGCGAGCCGCGACGTTTTCGCGTCGAATACGATCAGCTTTAGCGGCACGGTGAAGGTGGGCGATGCGATCAGCTTCAAAGTGAAGGACCGCGAATATAAGTACACCGTGGTCACCAACGATACGATCCCGGTTATCGCGCAGAATTTCGCCAACCTGATCAATGCCGGCACGGGCGATGCGGATGTGATTGCCCTCGTGAACGTTTCGTTCGCGTCGATTACGCTAACGGCTCGGAAGGGCGGCGTTGAAGGCAATGACATTACTTTCACAATCACATTCCCAACGGGTAGCACGATGTCGGCGAGCCCACTTTCCGGAAACCTGACCGGCGGTAACGACGCGGCGCAGATTGCACCGGGCACAGTGGTGGCCATCCTGGGAGAGGCGCTAGCCGATAGCACCGTAAGCGCCCCGGCGAATTCGCAACTACTGCCGCGCGAGTTGGGTGGAGTACAAGTCTATTTCGACGGCATCCGGGCACCGCTCTTTATGGTGAGCCCCACCGAAGTCCGCGCGCAGCTGCCGATTGAAGTGAACGATGCACAGAGCGCGAACGCTGTGGTGCGAACCAAGCATGCCGATGGCAGCGTGAGCGTGACGACGGCGATTTCGGTTCCTGTGGTGGGATTCAACCCGGGTATTTTCGCGGTGGAAGGGGTAACCGACCCACGGCCTGCCATCGTGACGCATTCGAGTTCGCGGGCAACGGCATTGCTGAACATTGACGGCGTAGCGAACGGCGGGGACCGTGCAACAGTCACCATCGACGGGCGACCTTACACATACATCGTCCAGGAAGGCGACACGCTGTCAACGGTCCGCGACGCGCTCATCCTGTTGATCAACCAGGACCCGGTGGTGGAAGCATCGATTGCCGGGGCGTTCAGCCGCATCCGTGTGCGCGCGCGCATTGAGGGTCCGGCGGGCAACGGGATACCGGTATCGACGACCGTGTCAGATTCCGCCTCACTCGTGCTGGGTTTTACGAATACACAGCTCTGCTGCGCCAATGTGGAAGGGGCGCTCGTGACGGCAAAAAATCCAGCGCTACCAGGCGAACAGATTTCGCTGACGGCCACCGGACTGGGGTTGGTGTATGGCGACTTGGCGCGTGCGGCGCAAAAGACGGGTGTGGCCTATAACGGCCCTGCGGGCAGCGACCCGGCGGAGTTTGTCTCTTCGTTGGTGGGCGGCAAAACCGCGAACGTGGTCTCGGCTGGCCTGAAGGCAGGCACGGTGGGCCTCAACGAGGTGATTCTGGAACTGAACTCCGATCAACCAACCAATCCGAACACGCAGGCTACGATTGCGCAGGGCGTCTATGTGAGCAACGTGGTGACCTTCCCGGTATTCAATCCAACACCCACGACCACGACACCGGGACAGATAGCGGGGACGCTGACCGGGGCGCTAACCACGCCGTCGGGCATACAGAACTTGACCACGCTCGGAACAGCGGACTGGGTTCATTGGGGATTGACCGACGCGGCCTCGGTGAACCGCAAGAGTGGCGTCACGCCGCAAATCAGCAACTTTAGCGCCGTGGGCAGTGCTAACACGATACGCTACACGGACAACCCAGTTGGATTCAGCTGGAGTGACGGAACCCCCACGGCGAGCGCAACCAGCACCACCACAGGCGTCTACCGCGCGGGCGTGAATAACGGCTTCAGCTTCACAGTGCCCGCCGATACTACGGCGCGCACCTTGGTTGTGTATGTCGGCCTGTTCGGGACGCAAGCCAAGCTCAAGGCGCATTTGAGCGACTCTTCGGCCCTCGATTACGTCGATACCAGCATGACGAGCAGCGGGGCCTTGGCGGGCATGTACACACTGCAGTACCAGGCAGGAAGTGCCGGCCAAACTCTGACGATCACGGTTACGCAAGCCACCGCCACATCCGGAAACGTCACCCTTCAAGGGGCGGCGCTCCAGTAGAGGCGAACGAATCGCACACAACGGAGCTGACCTGCGGAATTTCCCCAGGCCGGTTCGTGAGCCCTTCCCTTCCTAACGGTTGTCGGGTGTGGACGCGACTGCGTTGCGGGCGACGGCTTATTCTTCCTTCCCGGTGAAGGGTTCCTGCGGGTCAAGGCCTTGCTTGCGGAGCAGCTCAGCGGCTCGGGAGAAATCCTCGGGAAGCACATAGAAAAAGGCGCCGGCGCGGGTGGTTCGGAAGATGGTACCGCCGACGTAGTTGTCTACTTCGATGGCATAGTCGATGCCCGCCGCGTCGAGCGCGGCCTCGACTTGCTGGGAGCGGCTGAGCTTTTTCCCGATATAAAGCAGGTCGAGATCCTGGTCCTCAAAGTACTCCGCGTCGCGCCGCATGAGCCACTAGTGTAAACGGGTTCGGCGTGGCCGCGCTTTACTTCGCCGTGGCGAACTATCGGATGGGGACCGCGGCGGGTAGTACCGGCAGGTAGAAGCCGAACTTGAAGATTCCACCGAGGCTACCGGCATCCTGTTGGTCCACAGCCACCCAACGAACGGCGGCGCGCTCGCCCGCTTCGGCGAAGAAGCCGATGCCGCCTTTGCGGAGCTTGGAGTCGGTCCAAGTATCGATCAGCTGATTGTCGACGAAGGTCGTGAACCGGTTGCCGAGAACGCGAACCTGCACCTGATAGTCCTTGCCCGGAATGATCGAGATGGGCAGGGGCAGTTGCACGCGGGTAAGTGACTGGCCACCGATCACGGCCCAGCGCGAGATCTCGGTGCGGTTACCTTCCGAGACGATGAGCTTAGTGGCGTAATAGTTCTGCGGGTTGGATGCGCGGTAGGCCCAGCCCATCGCCTTGGACTCGATGGCGGCGCCAAAGTTGAGCTGATAGTCAGAGAGCAGCGTAGTGGGCTGCCACAGGCGAAGGCGGCCGGGGTAGATGGAGCCGGCTTTGGTGGCCCATCCTTCGGCGTCCGCGCTCAACGACGTGCTCATCCAGTCCGTCAAATCCGGGGTTTTGAATTCCTGCCGCAACGCAAACGTACCCTTCGAGATGCTGCCCATCACCTTGGCACTGAGGCTGCCCACCGAGGGGGCATAGCTTACTGGCTGGACGGGAGGGCCGCCGCCGTCTTTGGGGGCGAGCACAAGAAGGACAACGACGACGCCGGCAATCAGGATCATCGGGGTGATGCTAGTGGTACTCTTCGCCGGCCGCCGCGACAGATCTCCGGAGGTGACAAGCCAGCTTTCTTCCATTTCGCCGAGCGCCGCCGATTCGCGCACCAGTTGGGCCGATTCACGGCGATAGTTCTTCTGATGCTCGTCGGAGCAGAATCGTCTATCTTTGACGCGACGAAGCAACCCGATCGATTTTCCACATTGTATACAGCCCATTTTAGTTTTGGCCTCTGCCAACCTCCTTTCCAGCTGGTGTCCGGCTTCCCCTAGGGTTTAGCGAGGACATCGTGCTACGTTTCCGAGACGATATTACCAGCGATGACGACGAATAGGACCTCTCTAGGGGATTTTCCCTCTCTCCTTGGGTAGTTGCCCTAAGGGAAAGTGGCGGTAAACAGGAGCATCTGAGTGAGGCTTCTCTGTCTGTTCTCGGGCGGTTACCGGATCGGGAACTAAGGTGCGAACCCGAGCATGCTGACAGCGGCCTCGCTGTCTGGAACATTCGGCGACGGCACCGGCGGGCTCGGGCTTGCTACAATCTTCGATTCACCCCGGAAAGATTGGAAGCAAGACGAAGATTATGCCGCTACCGCCACGTACCAACGACAAAGTGCTGAATCCGGAGATTGAGCGCCTGCTCTACCAGGTGAAGGTCATTGAAGAAGAAGCCACCGGTTTGTTCGACGGGCTTTCGCAGAGCCAATTTAACTGGCATCCGACGCCGGGCTCCTGGTCGCTCGGGCAATGCTTCGATCATTTGAATATCACGGCGAAGAAGTATCTGGACAACCTCGAGGCCGCCATTGCCGCTGCGCGCTCGGGTGGGCAGCTCGGCGAGGGACCGTACGTCTATGGTTTCCTGGGCCGGATGTTTCAACGGATGACGCTGCCGCCGGTGAAGAGGCGCTTCTCCGCCCCGGCCGTATTCCGGCCAGCCGCGGACAAGAAGATGGATGCCGTCGTGAACGAATGGAGCCAGGTGCACGATCGGATGAAGAAGGTGATTGAGAGCGCCAATGGCATCGATCTGCAGCGGGTGAAGGTGGCCTCGCCTGCGAGCAACCTGCTGAAGATCAGCCTCGGGATGGGGTTCTGGATCTTGACCGCGCACGAGAAGCGGCATCTTTGGCAGGCCAGAAATGTCCGCAACGCCAAAGGGTTTCCTAGCGCTTAGCGGCAACGGAAGCGGCGGAGTAACATTGAATCGAGCATGGCAGACTCACCGAGCACCGCAGAGTTCGAAGAACTGGGCGAACGCCTGTTTTCCTTCTACCCGCCGATCCTGAACATAGAACACAACGAGTGGCTCCTCAAGAAAGCCGAATGGAGCGAGGTGCTCGTCGAAAACACCAAAATGGGCATCGAGCTGTGGGTGCCCAGGACCTGGTTGGGCGAGATTTCCAAGATCGACGAGCCGCACGTGATTGTCGGGCTGAAGCGCGAGGTGGAATATAAGGGCGGTTCACTGGTGCCCTATCACCGAAAGGTTGTCGGCCTGCCGCAGCCGCACGCTGCTGTTCCCTTGCCCATAACGGAGATCCCACGCAAGCCGACCATGGCCGATGAAATTCGATCGGCCGCGGGACCGGAGACGAACCTGGCCAAGGGGCTGCTGCTGGTGCTGGGGCTGGCCGTGGCGTTTCTGATTGCCGCGGTTGGGCTATCGCGGTGGCGCAGTGCCGGTGGGCGCGTCACGTATCAGGCGACTGAACAGCGGAACCTGACATTTACGGCTGATTCCACGTACTTCGACGTTGTGCAGAAGCTAGGCTCGCCGGAGGAGGACCGTTGGCGGCCGGGCGCAGGCGAACGGCAAGTGCGGGCGATGACCTATAAGAAGGAAGGGCTCATCGTGCTGTTGATGGGGCCGGAGCAGAATAACGGGGCGCGCTACATCGGGGCCAAGGATCTGGACTGGAACACGGTACACACGGTGGAGTTGCCAGGTGGCCGCACAACAGAGGCCACCCTGGCAAGTTTACAGAGGTTTTAAGACTACTTCTGGCTGGACGGCGGAACGAGGCCCTTCAGGCGCAAGTAGACGACCATCGTGCCATACGTTTCGTTGGAGTGGCCGTTGTTGAACTCCAGGATGCCGAGCTTAGTGCGGGACATCCAGGGAAGCTTCACGATCTCGGTGGAGTTGGCGTCAGTGATCATGCTGACGGCCTTGTCGCATTCCGCGTTGGAAGCGTTCAGATAGGCGATCAGTTCGGCCTTGGTCTTTTTACCCTGCTGCGGCTTGGCGCCCGAGCCGGTGATGGTGGAGCAAAGCATGGTTTGGATGTCGGCGGCATGGGCGACTTCTTCGCCGTAGCTGCGCACGGTGGCCACGGGCTTGAAGGAATAATCCGCCTCTGGCATCCTGTCAGCGGCCTTAGCAAGCGTGGTCTTGATCATCTCCCAATCAGCCTTGGCATCGGCGGCAACTTTCGAGACGGCCGACTGAGCGAAGGCAGAGGCCGACACGACGGCCAGCAAAGTAATCAAACGTTTCATGGTTTCTCCTGAGAATGGACTTGCCCTTAAGGTTATCATTTCGAAGACTCCAGACGCTGAATCTGAACCGACGAGAACAGATTCAGGGCGCTATAATTCCGTTTCAGGTAGTTCCGCTCAAAGGGAGAAAAAACATGCGTTGGATCGCCTTGTTCTTGTCAGCAGCGTTGTTGAGCGCCCAGACGGCGCCGAAGGCGGCAACACCCGCGGCAGCCCCGAAAGCAGGTGCGGCAGCGGCGGCGCCCAAGCCCGTGGCTACGTCAAAGCAGCTGATGGAAATCATGCTGATCCCTGCTTCCGAAGCTTTGTTTGATGTTGGTTCCAAGGAACCCAAGACCGATGCCGACTGGGCGGCCGTGAAGAAGCAGGCCATTATTCTGGCCGAAGGCGGGCAGTTGCTGCTGGTTCCCGGGCGCGCCAAGCCGGGCGTTTGGAACAACACGGCGCGCCAGTTGATGGTAGCCGGAGCCGCATCGGTGAAGGCCGCCGATGAGAAGAACGTAGACAAGATCATTGAGATTGGCGACCAGATTCTGATGGCCTGCGAAGGCTGCCACAAGCAATATCTGCCTAAAAAGTAGGATCGCGGTAGCACCGGACCAGGCTGCTACACTGGCTCGGATGACGACCCGACAACTCGGCAATAGCGATCTAAAAATTACCCCCCTAGGCGTGGGCGCCTGGGCCATCGGAGGCGGCGGCTGGACCTTTGGCTGGGGGCCGCAGGATGACGCCGAATCGATTGCAGCCATTCGTGCGGCGATCGATGCCGGATGGAATTGGATCGATACGGCTGCGGTCTATGGCCTCGGCCATTCCGAAACCGTCGTCGCCAAGGCGCTCGAAGGCATAGCGAACCGTCCCTATGTCTTCACCAAATGCGGCCTCGTTTGGGATGACAAGGGCGAAGTTTCCCGCGTTCTGAAGCGCGACAGCATCCGCAAGGAATGTGAGGCCAGCCTGCGCCGCCTCAAGGTGGATTGCATCGATCTCTACCAGATCCACTGGCCCGATCCCGACGCCGACGTGGAAGAGGCTTGGGAGACATTGGCGCGTCTGAAGGAAGAGGGCAAGGCGCGCTGGATCGGCGTTTCGAACTTTTCCGCGGCACAAATGAAACGCGCGCAGCCGATTGCCCCCATCACCTCGCTACAGCCGCCGTACAATGTGGTCACACCGGCGATTGAAGAGGAGGCCCTGCCGTACTGCGAGGCGCACCAAATCGGCGTGATCGCCTATTCACCGATGAAATCCGGCATGCTGACGGGCAAGATGACGAGGGAGCGCATTGCGCAGATGCCACCGGACGACTACCGGCAGCGGACGCCAAACTTCAAGGAGCCATTGCTGAGCCGGAATCTGGACCTCGTGGAGCTGCTGCGCGCGATTGGCGCGCGACACGGGCGAACGCCGGGCGAAGTCGCCATCGCCTGGACGCTCCGTACGCCCGTGGTGACTGGAGCCATTGTCGGCCTACGCAGCGCGGCGCAGCTCGAAGGCGTGAAGGGCGCGGCTGAATTCCGGCTCTCGGCCGCCGAACTAGCCGAGATCAACGCCTTCCTAGCCGCCCATCCGGCCTAAGCGCACAGGGCAGCTTGAGGCGAACGCCGAAAGCCAGCTCCGTGGTGCGCGACAAAAAAGATGATACGCTTACGGCCATGCGTAGTCTCTTACTTTTTGCGGTTTCGGCCGCTACCATCTTTGCCCAGATTCCCGCCCAGAACGCGGAAGGCATCGGCATTGGCCATGTTCACTTGATGACCTCCGATCCGGACGCGATGACCAAGGTGTTCGTCGACGCCCTGGGCGCCGTCCCGGGCTCCAGCGGTTCCCTCAAGACGCTGAAGCTCCCCGGCCTGTTCATCATGATGTTCAAGGGCACGCCCAGTGGCGGCTCCAACGGCTCGTCGGCCAACCATATTGGCTTTGTGGTGCAAGATTACGCCGACATCAAGGCGAAGCTCGCCGCTGCCGGCGCCAAACAGGTCTTTGACTTGGTGCCGAACAAGCAGCTGATGGTGGAAGTGCTCGATGGCGTCCGCATTGAGGTATTCGAGGACAAGGCGCTCGCCAAGTCCCCCGTGCAGCACCACCATATCCATCTTTCGGTGCCCGATCCGGAAGCCACGCGCGCTTGGTATGTGAAGATGTTTGGCGCCGAAGCCGGTTCGCGGCGCAACCTGCCGGCAGCCATGTTCCCCGGTGGCGAAGTGGACTTCATCAAGGCCACCGCCGCCAAGGACGCCCCGGCCGACGCGCCCATCGTAGCCCCCACCAAGGGCCGCTCCATTGACCACATCGGTTTCGATGTGAAGGACCTGAAGGCCACGATGGAACGGCTCAAGGCCGCCGGCGTGACCGTCGATTCCGACTACCGCGACATGACGCAGCAGATCAAGCTCAAAATCGCCTTCGTCGTCGATCCGGTCGGCACGCGCATCGAACTCACCGAAGGTCTGGCGGGCCAGTAAGCGCCTCCCGCCAGCAAGCTTGAATTCGCAACCGGGCTCCCCGCAAGGGGAGCCCACTTTATTGGTGTAGCGTTTGATAACGTGGTGGGTTGTTCCGATGAATGGGGAGGTAAAGGCAATGGCGGATTCTGAGGACAATAGCGGCGTTTCCCGGCGCGGTGTGGTCGCGGCAGTAGCGGGCGCCGGATTTGTGCCGCTGGCCTCGCTCACGGCCCAGGAAAAGCAAGCGGAGGCACATAAGATGCCATCGCCCCCGGTGGCCGCCGCGACGCCCAAATACGCGCTGAACGCCGCGCAACTCGCCACGCTCGATGCCTTCCTCGCGCGCCTCTGCCCCAAGGACGAGCAAGGCCCCGGCGCCGTCGAGATGGGCGCCTCCGAATTCATCAACCGCGCCATGGGAGATTGGATGTCCGCCGAAGCGCCGGCCTTCATCGAAGGCCTCACTGCGATTGAAGCCTACGCCCAGCGCGCCAAGGGCGGTGCGTTCACGTCGCTCGCCATCGAAACGCAAGACACCGTGATTGGTGAAATGGAAGCCGGCATGGCCGCTGGCTTCGCCAATTCCCGCAACGTCTTCGCCCGCATCCGGCAGTTGATGTTGCAAGGCATGTTCTCCGACCCCGTCTATGGCGGCAACCGCGAATTCGCTGGCTGGGATTTGATCGGCTATCCCGGCGCGGTGCTAGGCACAGCCCCGCAAATGCAGATCATGGGCGAACGGCTAAAGCCACTGCACACGTCTGCCTATCCGGCGAACGGAAAAGCAGGCGAGCACCCAGAAACAGATGGCCATGCCCATTAGGCTCAAGCCCGTTGACGTAGCCGTGATCGGCTTGGGCGCAGCCGGCGGAGTCGCCGTGTTGCCACTCGCGCGCGCTGGCCTTACCGTCGCCGGCATTGAAGCTGGTGGCTGGATGGTGCCGTCCCGCGACTATCACGCCGACGAGGTTTACAACAACGTTCGCCGCGCCGTGACCACAGGCGATAAGATCCGCCGCGAAGCCCCCACCGTGCGCGCCAACGCGGGCGAACGCGCCGTGCGCATCACCCCAGCCGGTACGCCGCCAGGAACACCCATGATGAACGCCGTCGGCGGTACGTCCATTCACTACTGGGCCCAAAGCTGGCGCCTGCATCCTTGGGATTTTCAAGCGCGCTCGGAAATCATCAAGCGCTACGGCGCTACCGCTCTACCGAACGGTTCCACCGTCGAAGACTGGCCGCTCACCTACGACGACCTTGAGCCCTTCTACGACCGCATCGAACACGAGGTAGGCGTCTCTGGCAAGGCGGGCAACATTCAAGGCCGCATCGATCCTGCCGGCAACGTCTTCGAAGGGCCTCGCCAGCGCGAATACCCCATGCCGCCGTTGCGTGGTGCAGGCTTCACGGACATGATGGAAGGC
>Ga0153915_10004612_pt1 | contig 12721 bp, 14 predicted proteins | sample Opewatmetagenome_2_FD_107003 | JGI IMG/M metagenome (GOLD analysis project Ga0153915, IMG submission 107003) | Freshwater wetland microbial communities from Ohio, USA - Open water 3 Core 3 Depth 3 metaG | ecosystem: Environmental > Aquatic > Freshwater > Wetlands | place: USA: Ohio, Lake Erie... | reverse complement strand
TCCTGGTTTCAGGAGAATGACTCGTCTGGCCATGGGTGGCGGGAGGGGGAGACCCCCTCCCGGCCCCTCCCCCATGAGGATAGTCAGTAGTTCGGTGGATACCTGGAAAGATTCAGCTGAGGGGAAAACACCGGCGGGGGATGCCCACGCGGCGGGGGCGGGGAGCCCCCGAGAGCGTCTCAATAGACGTACGCTGAAGGATAATACCGACGTGAATTGATCCATGAAAACCGCGAGCGTCGCAGACACTTTTTCTCTATCATCAGTCCCGGAACGGGATCTCCCGCATCGTGAGATCGGCAGGGGCGATGATCTCACCGGAGAAGTACTTCTTCGCATCCTGCAGGTGCGCAGCGGGGGATGTGTAGCGGGGGGAGAGGTGTACGAGGGCCAGGCACCGGGCCGAGAGCGCCTGGGCCACCTGGCCGGCTTCCCCGGCCGTGGAGTGGAAGACCTCGCGGGCGCGCCCCGTCTCCTGGTCATCGAAGGTGGCATCGTGGATCAGCAGGTCCGCGTCCCGGCAGAGGTCCCCCATCACGTCCGGTATCGGGCGGGTGTCGCCCGTGTACACCACCTTCCTCCCGGGCCGTGGTTCCCCCATCACCTCAGCGGGCCTGACCTCCACCGGTGACCCGTTTCTCATCACACGCACCGGCTCCCCCCGCTGGAGCTTGCCGAAGAGAGGGCCGGCAGGCACCCCCAGCTCGAGAGCCCGGTCCCGGTTGAACCGGCCGGGCCTCGGGTCCTCCACCAGCACGTAGCCCAGGCCGGGCAGGCCGTGTGACGCGGGGAACGTGTGGACGGCGTAGCCGCTGAAGGGCACCACCGCGCCGGGCCGGAGCTCCCGGGGCTCGATGGCAAACCCCGGGTCATTGCCGGCGATCTGATCCACCATGGCCACCAGCTCCCGGACCCAGGGCGGGCCGTACACGGCGAGGGGCCCCGTTCTCCCCATGAACGAGAGGGTCTGGACAAGGCCAAAAATCCCCAGGAAATGGTCGGCGTGCCAGTGGGTGACGAAGATGGCGTCCACGGTGAATCCGGTCCGCGCCCGCATCATCTGCTGCTGGGCACCCTCCCCGCAGTCGAAGAGGAGCGTGTCGGAGCCCCGCCGGACCATGATGCAGGACAGGTTCCGCTGGGGCGTGGGGAGCGCCCCTGCGGTGCCCAGGAAGTACACCTGCAGCGTCTCGCCGGTCACGGGAACCACCCCGCAATCACCGCAAGGCTCCGCTTCGCTTCTGCAAGGTTCCTCCCCTCGACGACGGCGATCCCCGAATACCCCCGGGCCACGGCAGGCCCCGCCTCCGCCCAGTCGATGGTGCCATCCCCCAGGGCCAGGTGCTCGTCCAGGCCGCCGTGGTTATCGTGGAGGTGCAGGTGGTGGGCGCGGGAGATGTGGGAGAGGAACTCCGGCACCTTCCCCACCGTGTGGGCATGCCCCAGGTCGCAGGTGAACCCGATCCCCTCGATCCCGTCGATCATCCCCAGGATCTCCTCCGGGTCCCGGCAGAGAAACTCCCGGATCCCCCCCATGTTCTCCAGGCAGGCGGTGACGCCCCGGTCCCGGGCAAAGGACCCGATCTCCCGCAGGGCATCCTTCTGCTGCTGCCAGACCTGCTCGGGGACCAGCTTCCCCACCGGGGAGACGTAGCCCGGGTGGATGGTGACCCGGTCGGTGAACCCGGCTGCCCCCTCGATGCACACACAGACCTGCCGGATGGACTCCCTCCAGATGGGGTGGTTCATGGAGGCCAGGTTCAGGTCACTGTAGGGCGCGTGCACGGTGGCGGAGAGCCCGGTTCCCGCCAGGAGCTCCTTCACCTTCGCGAGGCTGCCGGGCTGGTCAAAGGAGTACCGGCCGTCGGCCACCACCTCCCAGCCCCGGTAGCCGGCCTCCTCGATCCCGTATACCCACTCCCCCGGTTCCCAGACCTTGGAGGATGCGGAGAAGTAGGGGACGAGCGTCACGGGCATGCCCCCAGTCTCGAGAGGAGCGCCCGGACCTTCTCCTCGAATTCCGCCATGGTCCCCCCGTTCTTGATCACATGCTCCGCCTGCTGCAGCGCCCGTGAGAGGCCCCAGCCCCGTTCCCGGGCGTCGCGGAGCGTGAGAGCGGCCCGCTGCCCGGTATCATCGGCCCTTCCCCGGGCTGCCAGGCGGGCGAGCCGTGCCTCAAAGGAGGCCACGATGCCGACCAGCACGAACTCAGGGAACCGCTGGCGGAACGCCTGCACCTCGGCATCCCCCCGGATGCCGTCGATGACGACCAGCGGGGCACCGGTCGCCTCCACCGCGGGGATCGTGAAGCGGGCGATGGCATCCATCCCGTGCTCTTCCCGGAGCCGGTTTCCGATCCCGCCCAGGCGGGTATCGTCCTCCGGGATTCCCTCCTCCGCGGCCTTCCTGCGGATCACGTCTCCCATCACGACCACCGGAATCCCCATCTCCCGGGCGACGCGGGAGAACTCCCCCTTGCCGCTGGCCGGGAGGCCCACGATACCGATCACCCGCAATGGAGCACCTCCCCCTCCTCGCGGGTCCGGATCTTCACGGGGCGCCGGAGGCGTGCCCCCACCTTCCGGAGCTCGGCAGCGGAGAGCGGCGGCACCGTCCCCTCCACACCCTGCTGCAGCACCAGATCCAGCGTGCCCGCGGCCCGTGCGATATAGGGTACCTCATCCTCGTACCCCCGGAAGAGGGTCACCACCACCTCGCACTCGGGAAGTGCGCCGGACTTCACCGCCTCCTGGCAGAACGAAAGGGACTCCTGCACCGCGTGGGTGTACTTCTCCTTCAGCAGGCTGTCGTACCGCTCCCAGCGGGCCTTCACGTCCAGGGCGATCCGGTCCACAAGACGTCCCTCCACCAGCCGGCGAAGTACCTTCGGGAATATCCCGTTCGTCTGCAGGCCCACGGCGAACCCCATCTCCCGGCTCGCCGCCGCGAGGGCCGCGAGGGGTTCCGGCTGCATCGTCGGCTCCCCGCCCGAGAAGACCACGCCGGAGACCAGCAGCTTCGATGACCGTATCAGCTCCTGCACCTCCTCAATGTCCCGGTAGTCCTCCCCCTCCTGGATCGACCGGTTGTGGCAGTAGCTGCAACGGACCGGGCACCCCCGGAAGAAGACGGTGCAGACCGCCCGGCCCCTCCAGTCCACCGTGGAGATGGGGACAAACCCCCCGAAGTTCACCTTCAGACGATCACCGTTTGGAACATAATGGGGAGGCCGTTTTCATGAAGCTATTGGCCTGCGCGAGTGAAACCGGGCTTGTCCTAACGAAAACAAATTTACTTGCGGAGAAAACAAGCAAATTTTCGTCCTTTTTTGAAAAACAAGGCTTTATCAGGTTTTTCGTCCCACGGGATCTCCATGACGCTGCTGGAAGATGCCAAGAAAGGGAGGATCACGGACGAGATGCGGAAGGTGGCCCGGGAGGAGGGGGTCACCGACGAGTTTGTCCGCCGGGGAATGGCGGCAGGGCACATCGTCATCCCCATCTCGCCCTACCGGACGGTGAAGGTCTGCGGGATCGGGGAAGGGCTGCGGACGAAGGTGAACGCCTCCGTGGGCACCTCATCGGATATCATCGACATCGATATGGAGGTGGAGAAGGTCCGCCAGGCCGAGCGGGCGGGAGCCGACACGATCATGGAGCTCTCCACCGGCGGGGACTTTGCCGAGATCCGGAGGCGGGTCGTGGCCGCCACTTCCCTCTCGGTGGGCTCGGTGCCCCTCTACCAGGCCTTCATCGAGGCGGCCCGGAAGGACGGGGCCGTCGTCCACATGAAGGAGGACGACCTCTTCCGGATCACGGCGGAGCAGGCGAAACTGGGCACGAACTTCATGGCGATCCACACGGGGATCAACCGGGAGACCATGAAGCGGCTGAAGAACCAGGGGCGGCACGGGGGGCTCGTCTCCCGTGGCGGCGCCTTCATGACCGCATGGATGCTCCACAACGAGAAGGAGAATCCGCTCTACTCCGAGTTCGACTACCTGGTGGAGATCCTGAAGGAGCACGAGGTGACCCTCTCCATGGGGAACGGGATGAGGGCGGGCGCCGTCCACGATGCCACGGACCGGGCCGCCATCCAGGAGCTCTTGATCAACGCAGAGCTCGCTGACCAGGCCCATGCGGCAGGCGTGCAGGTGATCGTGGAGGGACCGGGTCACATCCCCATCGACGAGATCGAAACGAACGTGGTCCTGCAGAAGAGGGTCTCCAACCGGAAACCGTTCTACATGCTGGGCCCGATTGTCACCGACATCGCGCCGGGCTACGATGACCGTGTGGCTGCCATCGGTGCCGCCATCGCGTCCTCCCATGGCGCCGACTTCATCTGCTACGTGACCCCTGCCGAGCACCTGGCCCTGCCCACGCCCGAGGAGGTATACGAGGGGGTCATCTCCACCCGGATCGCAGCCCACGTAGGGGACATGGTGAAACTGAAGAAACGGGATGCGGACCTGGAGATGGGGCATGCCCGACGGGCACTGGACTGGGAACGGCAGTTCCAGGTGGCCATCAACCCCGAGCGGGCGAAGGCGATCCGGGCCGAACGGATGCCGGCCGACTCGGACGCCTGCACCATGTGCGGGGACTACTGCGCCCTCAAGATTGTGAACCGCTACTTCGCCTTCTAGAGGATGCGGACGAACCCTTCTTTTTTCATTCGTTCTTCGTGAACTGGTTTTGGGTAAACCGTTTCATACCGGTGGGACGCTCCAGCGGGGGACTGCGGTCCCCCCGCCGCGAGGGCGCCCCCCCCGGTGGGGAGGGGTTGATCTGTCGGTTTTTTCGCAATCCGTGTACGTGTCGGAGGTATCGACATGGTGCGGGAGGGGGCCTGCCCCCTCCCGGCCCCTCCCCCGCGAGGATTGACAGTTCGTCGGTATCCTTACCGGAGATGAATTTCCCCGGACCGGAAACCGGCGGGGGGTGCCCACGCGGCGGGGGCGGTGAGCCCCCGGGAGCGTCTCACCAGTTCTCCTGGGATGCTTGATACCGTCAGTTTCCACTCGGTGAAAACCTCAGCAGCCGCGGGGGTCAGAGCGCCCGCATCCGTCCCCGGACATCCGAGCGCACGGGATACCCCTCCAGGGTGGCGGGGATGCGGCGGGAGGTCCGGGGGCGCGGGCGGTCCAGCCCCACCACGATCTCCTCCCTCCCGTCGTTGCCGCGGCCGATCCCCACCGACACAACGCCGGGGAGTGAGAGCAGGTACTGCTCGTGCCGTGCCTTCACGTCGCGGATTGTCCCGTCCATCCTTCTCCTCCCATGGCCTGCATCCTCTCAGAGCCCGATCCCCAGCGCGTCCACGACGTGGCTGATGGGGTTGATCACCGTGGTCGTGTCGCTCCCGGCAAAGAGGAGGCCCACCAGGTTGTTCTCCAGGTCCAGGACTGCGGATCCGCTGTCCCCGCCGCTCGACATGGCGCCCGCCATGATCTGGTCCGTGAACCGGGCGGTGAGCCCTGCGCCGTAGGAGATGTCGGCCGTCACGTCCACCTGCAGGATCTCGCCGGAGGTGAGCCCGGTGGTCCGCCCGCTCTTCCTCACCGCGGTGCCGAGGCCGGCAGAGCCGATGGCCCGGATTGTGCCCAGCTCCAGGATCTCCGCCGAGAGGTCCGCGGGGTTCACCGGCATGGCCAGGGCTGCATCCACCCGGTTCTCCTCCTCCTGGAACCTCACAGCGAGCAAGCGTGTCCGGCTCCCCACGAGGTTCGCGAGGACATTTGCGAGAACCGCCACCGAGCGGGCCACGGTGCAGTCACTGGGTTCCGTGGAGAGGAACCGGATGGGTACAAACTCCTGCAGCACTGCGATCCGGTCCGCGGGATCGCTCCTGCCGTCATACGTGCCCGGCTGGAGGATGGGATCGCCGATGGCTGCCGCGTTCTCGGCCGCCAGGACATGGTTATTGGAGAGGATCAGGGTCTCCCCCCCCTTCTTTACCAGGCACCCAAGGGTGCCGGCGGTGATGGACGGGTGGCCGATGGAGACCCCGCCCGGAGCTGGGCGCCACCGGTCCGTTCTCGCCTGCAGCGCCCGGAGGTGACCTGTCTCCACCACGTCAGTGGGAATTCCCTGGATCTCTTTCGGGACCAGGTCGTCTGCCGCAAGGAGGGCCTCCGGCACTTTCTTCGCCACCGAGCAGATGATGGAGAGGGCATCCGTCCGCTTCCCGCCCACCGTTTTGTAGCCAATCCCCGCTGCCACCACGTGCTCCCGGGCCAGGAGATCCCGCCGAACACCGGCGAGGGTGGCCCGGAGTTCATCCAGTCCCCGGTTCATCCCGTTTCACTCCCCTGCAGATTGTCTCTTGTGGATGAGAGCACCTGCAAGGTGTTAAACATGACGCGGGTGGGGGGAGCCTGAAGGGAGGGTGACAGCCTTGGATGCGGATGGGGTGGAGATCGGCTGTCGTCGAAGCCTCTCCCACATGCCACGGGATACGCACCTGAAAAAACCCGAGGAAGGGACTATCCTCCTCGGGGGTGGGACGGGGAGGCGGGCAGGACCCCCTCCCGTCACTCTCCCGACGAGAGTGATCTCCGTGTCCCCTCTCTCCTCCCTCACTCCCGTTCCACCGCCGCCAGGATCACCCGCCAGCGGTCCAGGAGATCCGGGAGACGGTACCGGGCATTCGCCGGGCTGGTGGATGGCAGCACCGCGTACCGCACGCCGGCAGGGAGTGCATCAGGCCACGCAGAGCGGAAAAGCCTGCCAGCCGTACTGCCGTTCAGCACCACCAGCCGCAGGGTGCGATGGGCATGGACAAACCCGGGGATGTCATTGGGCACCGGGTCCCGGATCGCCCCGTCCCCGCTGCCCTCCCGCTGGCAGGTGGCAATCACATCCCAGAGGACCACGCCGCGGTGTTCCAGGCACGAGAGCCGTTCCCGGTAAGGGAGGGTGCGGTCAATCCCCAGCAGCTCCTCCATCACTGCCCAGAACCGGTTCCTTGGGTTCGCGTAGTACTCCCCGGCGGCCAGGGACTGCACAGAGGGGAATGAGCCCAGGATCAGGACGGCCGGATGGTTTCCCGCCGCTGGGGGAATCCCCCTGCAGGCTTTGGCCCTGCGGATCATCAGGATCATGTCGCCCGGCAAGGTATTTATCAGGGGCGGGAGAGGATGATGCAGGAGAAGGGAATGAAGATCTGTCCGGGCATGGCAAACCTCACCCCTGCTCAGCTCCGGAAGGTGATGGGCCTGGAATCGGAGCTGGGGGGCATCCTGGTGGCACATGACAGGATGCCGACGGTGGCAACCCTTTCAAAGGAGGAACTGGCGGCAATCCAGGCGCTGGAAAAGAAGACGGGCACCGTGCTGGTTGCCTACCGTGACGAAGGGGCGAATCGTGGACGGTGAAGCGGGAAACGTGGGGAAAACACCCCAGTGGAAGGTTGAGATCCGGATCCGGGCCCCTCTCGACAGGGTCTGGGATGCGGTTGAGGACATCTCTCTCATCCCGCGGTATCACCCCGAGGTGAGGCATGTGGAGCCCCTCTCCAGTTCCACACGGAGGGCACAGGGTGTCTCCTACCGGTGCGTGGTCCCCGACGGCCGGGCCGGGTGGTGTGTCGAGCGCGTGGTGGAGCATATCCCTCTCCGGAAGACAACCGTCGCAGTCCCGGAGGATTCCTGGGGTCTCACCCGGCTCATCGACCAGTTCCTGACCGAGATCACCGTGGAGGACGTGGACGGCGGTACCACCCTTGTCCGGATCCAGGCCTTCTATGTGCCGAAGACCTGGAAGGCCCAGGTATTGAACATCCTGCGGCTGCGGCCCAGGATGCGGCGGAGGGCCCGGCAGACCCTTGAGGGGCTCAGACGACTGCTGGAAAAACCCGAGGAGTAGACGTGCGGTGTCCCTCACCCGCCCGGCTCCCGAAGGTGATGGGCCTGAAGGCGAAGCGAAGAATTCGGTTGAGATGCGAGAGTGTGGGAGAGGTTACCCCCTTTCACCCGGCAGTGACCTTCCTCCCCCACGCAATCCCGCTCCAGACCCTCTCGTGGAAGTAGTAAGCGATGCTCGTGTACACGTTGCTCACAATCATGAATCCCAATGCCACCTCGTACCTGCCGGTCAGGAAGAAGACCGCCGCGAAATCCAGGACCAGGATGATGATACGGTAGGTGATGGCTTTTGTCAAAGACCGGATCCGGTATTCCAGGGGTTCGTGCCTGTCCATCGTGGATTCCTCTCACCCAGTCCTCTGCCCGGGTCCTGATAAAGGAGTGAGCCCCACCCGGGTGAAGCCACTGTCTCATGCCGGGACCCCGAGGTGCGGTGCAAGAAACATTTATATATTACAGCACCCTAACTTTAGGTAAACTCTAGGGAGTTACACGATGGCACCGCAGGATTCCTACGAAGTGACGGTAAAGGAGGCATTCCATGGCGATGCCGGCCGGGGCATGGCCCGCCTCTCCATGGACGTGATGAAGGCCCTGGGCCTCGTCTCGGGGGACATCATCGAGATCGAGGGGAAGAAGAAGGCCACTGCCGTGGTCTGGCCCGGCTACCCCGAGGACACCCGGAATTCCATCCTCCGGGTCGACGGCAACATCCGGTCCACGGCCGGAACCGGCATCGATGAGAAGGTGAGGATCCGGAAGATTGAGGTGGTATATGCAAGGAAGGTGGTGATCCAGCCCACCCAGCCCATCCGTCTGGTCGGCGGGGAGCAGTACCTGCTCCGGCTGCTCAGGGGCCGATCGGTCCAGGAGGGGCAGGCGATCCGGGTGGACGTGCTGGGCAACCCCCTCACGTTCGTCATCGCCAAGGTGGTGCCCAAAGGAGTGGGTGTCGTCTCCGACGACACCGAGATCGAGCTCCGGGAAGAGGCATACGAGCCCTCCAAAGAGAAAAAGGGAAAAGATATCCCTGACGTCCACTACGAGGACATCGGCGGCCTGGGCAAGGAGCTGCAGCTGGTACGGGAGATGATTGAGCTCCCGCTCCGGCACCCGGAGATCTTCGAGCGGCTGGGGATCGAGCCCCCGAAGGGGGTGCTCCTCCACGGCCCGCCGGGGACGGGGAAGACCCTGATCGCAAAAGCGGTGGCGAACGAGGTGGACGCATACTTCGTCACCCTCTCGGGGCCGGAGATCATGTCCAAGTACTACGGCGAATCGGAGAAGCAGCTCCGGGAGAAGTTCGAGGAGGCCCAGGAGAACGCCCCAGCCATCATCTTCATCGACGAGCTGGACTCGATCGCGCCGAAGCGGGCCGAGGTGACGGGCGAGGTGGAGCGGCGGGTGGTGGCCCAGCTCCTGGCCCTCATGGACGGCCTGAAGTCGCGGGGGCAGGTGGTCGTGATCGCGGCAACGAACCTCCCGGACCAGATCGACCCGGCGCTCCGGCGGGGTGGCCGCTTCGACCGGGAGATCGAGATCGGTATCCCGGACAAGAAGGGCCGCCTGGAGATCTTCCAGGTCCACTCCCGCGGGGTACCCCTCTCTGACGAGGTGAACCTGCAGGACTACGCCAACATCACCCACGGGTTCGTGGGCGCGGACATCGCGCTCCTCGTGAAGGAGGCGGCCATGCATGCCCTCCGGGACGAGCTCCCGAAGATCAAGATGGAGGAGACGATCCCGGCCGAGATCCTGGACGAGCTGAAGGTGACGAAGGGCGACTTTGACGAGGCGCTGAAGCACGTGGAGCCCAGCGCCATGCGGGAGGTGCTCGTCGAGGTCCCGGACGTGAAGTGGACCGATGTTGGCGGCCTGGAGGAAGTGAAGGCCGAGCTCTCCGAGGCGGTGGAGTGGCCGCTGCGGTACCCCGAGGTCTTCGCCGCCCTGCAGACGAAGCCCCCGAAGGGGATCCTGCTTTTCGGCGCACCGGGCACGGGGAAGACGCTCCTCGCAAAAGCCGTGGCCAACGAGAGCGAGTGCAACTTCATCTCGGTGAAGGGCCCCGAGCTCCTCTCCAAGTGGGTGGGGGAGTCGGAGAAGGGGGTGCGGGAGATCTTCCGCAAGGCCCGGCAGGCGGCCCCGTCCATCATCTTCTTTGACGAGGTGGATGCCCTCGTGCCAAGGCGGGGGATGTACATGGGGTCCTCCCATGTCACCGAGTCGGTGGTCTCCCAGGTCCTCACCGAACTGGACGGTCTCGAGGAGCTGAAGAACGTGGTGGTGCTGGCGGCAACGAACCGGCCGGACATGATCGACCCGGCGCTGATGCGCCCCGGGCGGCTGGACCGTGTCATCTACGTGCCGCCTCCCGACGCCGAGAGCCGGAGGAAGATCTTCGACGTGTACCTGAGGAACGCGGATGCGATCCTCGCAGGTGACCTGAAGATCAATGATCTCGTCGCAAAGACCGATGGCTACGTGGGCGCCGATATCGAGGCGCTGGTGCGGGAGGCCAAGCTGGGTGCCATGCGGGAATTCATCACTGCCATGGCAGGGAAATCCGAGCAGGAGCGGAAGGACGCGGCGGTGAACATCCGGATCACGAAGCAGCACTTCGAGGAAGCCCTGGGACGGGTGAAGGGTTCACTGGATGCGGATACCCTGGAGGAGCACGAGCGGCGTTCCTGGGAGATGATCTACAACGCGGAGCAGCGGAAACTCCTGGAGGCGGCGGCCGCCGCGGTCAAGCGGGCCGATCTCGCGGCCCCGGGTGCGGAGGGCGACGATGACCTGGCGAAGGCCATGGAGGACCTCCGGAAGAAGACCTTCGCCCGGAAGAAGGACTTCGTGGCCGTGAAAAAGGGTACTGCGGCCCTGGAGAAGATACTCGGGAAGAAGGAGAAGAAGTTCGAGATGACGCAGATGCTGACGGCGAGGTAACCTCGAATGGGTGACGACGACCGCGAAGACTACGAGAAGATCATGGAGATGGTGAAGCAGATGGTCCGCCAGGCCCTGGAGAAGGGTCAGTTCCAGCCCGGCATGCACGGGATCTTCATCATGATCCAGGGTGCTCCTGCAGAGGGGTGCGGGGGAACGTGCGGGCCGGGTTCGCCGGCTCCTGTCCTCGATACACCCGCGGAAGTCCATGAAACGGAAGACGACGTCCGGGTGCTCACCGAGATGCCCGGTGTCCCGGAGGACCAGCTGCACCTCCGGATCCGGGACGGGATCCTCTGGATCGTGGGGATCTCGGGAAAGCAGGGATTCCGTGCACGGGTGCCGATCCAGGGAGTGGAGCCGGAGCCGGTCCGGTGCACCTGCCGCCACGGAGTGGTGGAGGCGGTCTTCCGGAAGATACCGGCCCCGGAACCCTCCTGATCCCCTTTTCTCCGACGAACTCCCATATCAACATGTACATATAGAGAGACTCTCACCTACTATGTGGTGACCGTATGGTGAAGACCACCATCTCTCTGATCAAGGCTGACATCGGTTCCTACCCGGGACATTCCCGAATCCACCCGGAGCTGCTGGAGAAAGCGGCGAAGATGCTGAAGGCAGCGGAAGGCAAGACCATCATCGACTCCTTTGTCACCCACTGCGGGGATGACCTGGAGCTGATCATGACCCACACGAAGGGCGAGGACAACCCCGAGATCCACAAGCTCGCCTTCGATGTCTTCACGGCCTGTGCTGCCCGTGCGAAGGAGATGAAGCTCTACGGGGCCGGCCAGGACATCCTCTCCACGGCCTTCTCCGGAAACGTGAAGGGGATGGGGCCGGGGGTCGCGGAGATGGAGTTCGAGGAGCGGGGGAGCGACCCGGTCCTCTGCTTCATGGCCGACAAGACCGAGCCCGGCGCATGGAACTTCTTCCTGTACAAGATGTTTGCCGACCCGTTCAACACGGCCGGCCTCGTGATCGACCCGGGGATGCATGACGGGTTCATCTTCGAGGTCCATGACGTGATGGAGAAGCGGAAGATCCAGTTCCGGACCCCCGAGGAGTCCTACAGCCTGCTCGCCTACATCGGGGCCCCGTCCCGCTACGTGATCAAGTACGTCTTCCGCAAGGACGGCCTCATTGCCGCCTCCACGTCAACCCAGCGGCTTGCCCTGATCGCCGGCAAGTACGTGGGCAAAGACGACCCGGTCATGATCGTCCGGTCCCAGAGCGGCCTTCCCGCCGTCGGCGAGGTGATCGAGCCCTTCACGATCCCGGTGATAGTGGCCGGCTGGATGCGCGGGTCCCACCATGGCCCCTTCATGCCGGTGGGTCTCCCGGATGCCAACTGCACACGGTTCGACGGTCCCCCCCGGGTGATCTGCATGGGGTTCCAGGTGAGTAACGGGAAGCTGATCGGCCCCGTGGACATGTTCGATGATCCCGGCTTTGACCGGGTCCGGTCCCGGTGCAACGAGCTGGCCGACACGCTGCGGGCCCAGGGTCCCTTCGAGCCCCACCGTCTCTCCATGGACGAGATGGAGTACACCACCCTCCCGCAGGTGGAAAAGACCCTGAAGGGCCGCTGGGAACCCATCAAGGAATAATCTTTTTTTCCGGTCTCGTATTCCAGTAGTATCCCCAAGTGGATACCCATCCTGAGGGTAGATGCCGTTCAGGAACGCTCAGAAAGGTCTGGTACGACGCTCCCGGGGGGGACTCTACGGCCTCCTGCCACGGGGAACCCTGCCGTGGGATGGGGTGGATCTTCGGTGTCTTCTGGTTCTTAACCCCAGAAGGCTTCCGAGATATGGTGCGGGAGGGGGCTCGCCCCCTCCCGGCCCCTCCCCCATGAGGATGTCCCACCACGTCGGTGTTCAACCGAAAATCGCCATATCCTCCCCG
>Ga0153915_10004611_pt1 | contig 12721 bp, 11 predicted proteins | sample Opewatmetagenome_2_FD_107003 | JGI IMG/M metagenome (GOLD analysis project Ga0153915, IMG submission 107003) | Freshwater wetland microbial communities from Ohio, USA - Open water 3 Core 3 Depth 3 metaG | ecosystem: Environmental > Aquatic > Freshwater > Wetlands | place: USA: Ohio, Lake Erie... | reverse complement strand
TAGGGGATGCCCATGCAGCCGTTCCCGTTCCAGCCCCGACCCACACCGCTGATCTTCGAGCGCTCGAAACCGGGGCGCGGCGGCACCAGGGTGCCCAAGCCCATCACCGGCAAGCGGCTGGCGGACTGCGTCCACGGCGCCGCGCTGCGGAAGAGCCCGCCGCGCCTGCCGGAGGTGCCTGAGTTCGAGGTGATGCGGCACTACGTCGAGCTCTCGCTCAAGAACCACCACGTGGACCGCGCGCTCTATCCGCTCGGGTCGTGCACGATGAAGTACAACCCGAAGGTGAACGAGGACATGGCGCGGTTGGCGGGCTTCGGTGGCCTGCATCCGTTCGCGCCGGACGCCGCGTGCCAGGGCGCGCTGAAGCTGATGCACACGCTGGGCGAGTGGCTGAAGGACATCAGCGGGATGGACGCGATCACGCTCCAGCCGGCCGCCGGGGCGCAGGGCGAGATGACGGGCATCTTCCTCATCGCCGCCTACCACGGCGCGCGTGGCGATACGGCCCGGAAGACAGTGATCATCCCCGACAGCGCCCACGGCACCAATCCCGCCACGGCGGCGCTGGCCGGCTTCGTCGTCAAGGCGATCAAGTCCGACGCGCGCGGCCAGATGGACCTGGCCACGCTCAAGGCAGCCCTGGGGCCCGACACGGCGGCGCTGATGCTCACCCTGCCCAACACGGTGGGCCGGTTCGAGACCGAGGTGACCGAGATCGCGAAGCTGGTGCACGGCGCCGGCGCGCTGCTGTACGTGGACGGAGCGAACCTCAACGCCCTGATGGGCGTGACCCGGCCGGGCGACTGCGGCGCCGACGCCATGCACTTCAACCTCCACAAGACCTTCTCCACGCCGCACGGCGGCGGCGGCCCGGGCTCCGGGCCCGTCGCGGTGAAGAAGCACCTCGAGCCGTTCCTGCCGGTGCCGCTGATCGTCCAGACCGCCGGCCGCTACTACCGCGAGTGGGACCAGCCGCAGTCGATCGGGAAGCTCCACGGCTACTTCGGCAACTTCGGGATGATGGTGCGCGCCTACACCTACATCGCGATGCTGGGGCACGAGGGGATCCGGCGGACCGCGGAAGCCGCCGTGCTGAACGCGAACTACCTGGCCGCCAGGATCGAGCCCAAGTACCCGATGCCGTACGGCCGCGGGATGCACGAGTGCGTGGCCACCGGGACGCCCTTCAAGGACAAGTACGGCGTCAAGACGCTCGACATCGCCAAGCGCCTCCTCGACTACGGCTTCCACGCGCCGACGGTCTACTTCCCCCTGATCGTCCACGAGGCACTGATGATCGAGCCGACCGAGACGGCCACCAAGGACGAGCTCGACCGGTTCGCCGACACCCTGCTCCAGATCGCGGAGGAGGCGGAGAAGACGCCGGAGCTGGTGACCGGCGCGCCGCACGTGACGCCGGTGAACCGGTTCGACGAGGCGGCGGCGGCGCGGAATCCCAACGTGAGGTATGCGTTCGAGAAGTGAGCGGGGTTGCAGCCCGGCGACACCGCGATGAGAGTCTCAACGCTCCTCTTCCTGGCCTCGGTCGCGATCTCGGCCGGCTTCGCCATCGTCGCGGCCGTGCGCAATGATGTGGCGGGCTATCGCCTCTTCAAGCCGCTCACCACCTTCATCATTCTCCTCGGCGCCGCGTGGCTCATCCAGCCAGCGCCGTCACTCTACCGGGGCGTCATCGTCCTCGGGCTCGCGCTCTCCCTCGCCGGCGACATCCTGCTGATGCTCCCGGCGGACCGCTTCCTCGCCGGTCTCGTCGCCTTTCTCCTCGCCCATCTGGCCTACGGCGCCGCCTTCTCCATTGGGAACCCGGTCGGGGCCGGTCAGATCGCCTGGCTGCTCCCCTTCGTCGCGCTCGGCACCGTCATCCTCGGAGCGCTGTGGCGTGGCCTCGGGCGCTACAGGCTGCCGCTCGCGCTCTACGTCGCCGTCATCGCCGCGATGGCGTGGCGCGCGGCGATGCGGGGCCAGGCCCCTGCCATACCGCGCGGCACCTTCCTCCTGGCCCTCGCCGGGGCGTGCCTGTTCATGCTATCAGACGGCGTCGTCGCCGTCCGCCGCTTCGGTCGGGCCTTTCCCGGAGCACAGCCCGTCGAGCTGGCGACGTACTGGGCGGCGCAATGCCTGATAGCGATGTCGATCCGGATCTAGGGTCACGCTTGTAGGGCTGGCCCGCCGTTTGCTACTGTTCTGGCGAGCCTGAGAGGTCCGACCACCACCTGACTGTCGGGGTTTTCCGTGCCTGCTAAGTCGAAGAAAGCCAATAAGGCAGCCCCCACGAAGCGAGCCGCCTTCCGTCTTACCTACGCCACCATGTTCGACCCGCCCGAGGAGTTGCACAGGAGCTACGACCGGGCACTGGCCAAGGTGAAGTCCGAACTCGGCCGCGAGTATCCGCTGTTCGTGGGAGGTGAGAAGCGGCTCGCGCCGGAGAAGTTCGACGACCGGAGCCCGATCAACACCGATTGGCTGCTCGCGCGCTTCCAGAAAGGCGGCGTCGCCGACGCCCAGGCGGCCATCGCGGCCGCGCGCGCCGCCTTCCCCGCCTGGAACGCCCTGCCATGGCAGAAGCGGGTGCAGCACCTGCGCCGGGTCTCGGAGCTGATCAACCGGCGGGTGTTCGAGTTCGCCGCGATCGACTCGCTCGAGGTCGGCAAGAACCGGATGGAGGCGCTGGCGGACGTGCAGGAAACGGCGGACCTCATCGCCTACTATTGCAATCAGGTGGAGCGGCACGACGGCTACGTGGTGCCGATGGGGCGCGACCCGCTGAAGGGGTTCCGGGCGACCAACACGAGCCTGCTGCGGCCGCACGGCGTCTGGGTCGTGATCTCGCCGTGGAACTTCCCCGTCGCGCTCGCGGGCGGCCCGTCGGGCGCGGCGCTCGTGGCGGGCAACACGCTCGTCTTCAAGCCGGCGACCGACACGCCCTGGGTGGGCTACTTCCTCGCGACCTGCTTCCTCGATGCGGGGCTCCCGAAGGGCGTGTACAACTTCGTCACCGGACCGGGGAGCACGCTGGGCGAGGAGCTGATCACCAACGCCGGTGTGGACGGCATCACGTTCACGGGCTCCTACGACGTCGGGATGCACATCTATCGCTCGTTCGCCCAGAGCAGGTTCCCGCGCCCGTGCATCGCGGAGATGGGCGGGAAGAACGCGGTGATCGTTTCGCGCCACGCGGATCTGGACATCGCGGCGTTGGGCTGCTACCGGTCCGCCTTCGGCCTCCAGGGCCAGAAGTGCTCGGCCGCCTCGCGCATCTTCGTCGAGCAGCCGGTCAAGGAGGCGCTCACGAAGAGGATGCTGGAGCATCTCGAGCGGACCAACATCGGCGATCCAACGCTGCGCCAGAACTGGCTCGGGCCGGTGGCCAACGCCGCCGGGGCCAAGAGCTACGAGAACTACTGCGCCGAGCTGCGCCAGGCCGGCACGATCCTGTTCGGCGGCCGCCGGCTCACCCAGGGCGACCTGGCGAAGGGCTACTTCTGCGCGCCGACGCTGGTGGACAACGTGCCCGAGAGCCACCGGCTGTGGCGAGAGGAGATGTTCCTGCCGATCACGATGATCGCCGCAGTGGACTCGCTCGAGGACGGGATGCGGCGGGCCAACGACGCCGACTACGGGCTCACGGCCGGCTTCTACGGCTCGAAGCGGGAGGCGCAGTGGTTCTTCGAGCACATCGAGGCCGGAACCGTGTACGCCAACCGGCCGCAGGGCGCCACCACCGGCGCCTGGCCGGGCCTCCAGCCGTTCGGCGGCTGGAAGGGGTCGGGGTCCACGGGCAAGTCGGCCGGGGGGCTGCACTACGTGCAGCAGTTCATGAAGGAGCAGAGCAGGACGCTGGTGGAGTGACGGACGTGATGGGTGACGCGTGAGAGATGAGGCGCGATGAGTACGCGTGACGAGTGATGGGTGAGTGGCTGGTTCTCAGGGACGGGCCGGCGTCGGGAGCCTGGAACATGGCGCTCGACGCCGCGCTGCTTCGCGCCGCGGAGCGGGACGCTCTCCGGGTGCTGCGGCTCTACGCGTGGGACCCCCCAACCCTGTCGTTCGGCCGGAACGAGCCCGCGCTCCGGCGCTACGACCGCGGAGCCATCTCGGCGCGCGGGCTGGCCGTGGTGCGCCGCCCCACCGGAGGACGGGCGGTCTGGCACGATCGCGAGCTGACGTACGCCGTGACCGGGCCGGAGGACGTGTTCGGCCCGCTCCGCGCCACCTACAGGGAAATCCACGCGATGCTGGCCGAGGCGCTCGCCTCGCTGGGCGCGGCGGTGCACCTCGCGGCGGACCGGCCGGCGGATGGCGTGGGTGCCGGAGCCTGTTTCGCCAGCGCTGCCGGCGGCGAGGTGCTGGCCGCGGGCGGCGGGAAGGTCGTGGGGAGCGCGCAGGTCAGGGGCAGCGGGGCGTTCCTCCAGCACGGATCGATCCTGCTCGCGGCCGAGCAGGACGTCGTCTCCGCCGTCACCCTTGGTGCGGCCAAGGCGCCCTCCGCCACCGGCCTTGCCGAGCTGGTTCCCTCGAAGTGCGCGACCTGGGAGGCCGTGGGTGCGGCGATACACCGCGCCGCCACGGCGCGCTGGGGCGCGCCGGCCGCGGCAGGAGTTCTGCCCGAAGCCGTGCGGCGGTGGGCCCAGGAGCTGGTGCCGGCGTACGCCGACGGCGCCTGGACCTGGCGCCGCTAGCCCCAATCGCGAGCTAGCTCTCTGCGACGGCTTCGAGGCGGCGCCAGTCGGTGACCCTGTAACGCCCGCGCCCTGCCGACGCGATCACGCCACGGCGGCGCAGCTCCCGCAGACTGCGCACCACCACTTCGCGTACGGTTCCCAGCTCTTCGGCCAGCTCCTGGTGCGTCTGCCCGAGCGCGAAGGCGGCGCCATGGCTGGCGCGGTGGCGCTCACGCACGAGGGCGGCCAGGCGGGCAGTGACGTCGCGCGCCGTGAGCCGATCGAGCCGCTCCAGCAGGCCCCGAACCCGGCCAGCGAGCGAGCGCGCGATCGCCCAGCCGACCTTCGGATCCACCGCCATCGCGGCGTCAATGGCCCGCGGAGTGTACACCACGCAGCGCGTCGCCTCGCGCGCGACCGCCGTCGCCGGATAGCCGCCGCCGTCGAACACCGGGATCTCGCCCAGGATTCCGCCCGGCCCCTCCTCGTGCACTACGTGCGGGCGCCCATGCCTCCCGCGGGTCACGCGCACGCGACCCTCGAGGATCACGAACAGGCCGCGCGCGGCTGAACCCACCGTGAACAGCACCTCGCCGGCCGCGTAGCGGCGCGTCACGGCGCGCGCCTCGAGCTCGCGACGACCCGCGGCGCTGATATCCGCAAAGAACGGCGCGCCGGACATGGAACTTTGGTCCCTTCGTATTCGTGGGCTCGCCTGTATCCTACGCCGATCCCGACACCGGAGGGTAGACATGAAGACGATGCTCATCGCCGCACTGTGCCTCGCCGCGGCACCTCGCCTCGCGGCGCAGCAGCACGGCCACGCCCATATGACCCCGGCGTCTTCGGACTCCGACACGGCGTTTGCGGCCATGCAGGCCCGTGGCAGGAGCGTCATGGACGTGGACCAGTACACGGCACGGCACGTGTTCGAGTCCCTGCCGGACGGAGGGCGGATCGAGCTCCAGGAGGCCGCGGACGACACCGCGGCCGTGACCCGCATCCGGCGTCACCTCGAGGAGATCGCCAAGGCCTTCTCGCGCGGGGACTTCACCGCGCCTGGCCTGGTGCACGAGCAGCGCGTGCCCGGGACCGGGGTCATGGCGGCGAAGCGCGAAGCGATCAGCTACCGGATGGCGCCGCTGCCGCGGGGAGGCGAGGTCCGGATCACATCGCGCGATCCCGACGCGATCGCTGCGGTGCACGAGTTCCTGGCATTCCAGCGGCGTGAGCATCGGGCGGGACAGCGCTGAACGCCGCTCCGCTCAAGGGCCGGGGCCCGGCATCCCCGGCAGCGGGCGCAGGAAGTGGACGCCGATGAGCTGCTGCTCCTCGGTGGAGCGCGCGACCTGCCGCCGGACGCCGGACTGAATCGCCGGCACCAGCGTGCCGCGGACGCGGCTGGGCAGGACGATGTTCGGCGCCAGCTCCGTGAACGTGAGGGCGTCGCTCGCGGACAGCAGCCCCGGCAGGGCGCGGCCCGCGCGCGTCAGCCGGATCGTGGCGTGCCGGATGCGATAGGTGCCCGCGTCCAGCTCCACCTCGCCCTCGATGTCGGGCGTGCGCACGGCCTCGGCAACGCGGAACTCGAATCGGACGAGTCGCTCGCCGTCCTGCTCCCTCGTGCCGCGATATGAGAAGCAGTGATTCTCCTGGAAAGCGCTGTCGGCGAGATCGGAGAGGCTCGGCAGCTTGAGCACGCGCGCGGCGCTGCGGGTGGGTCCGGGCCCCCATCCCACCACATCGCCCGGGCGGTACCGGGACCGTGCGTTGCTCTGGTACTCGACCGTGTCGCTGGCGGTCCAGACGACCCGGTCCGCCTGATCGTAGTCCGTGAACGTGCGCGCGAGCCGGTAGCGGAACGGGTACGAGTCGGCGAGCAGCGCGTAGCGCTCCGCGTTCTGGCGCAGCTGGTCGAAGACGGCGGCGAGGTCGCCGGACCCTGCGGTATCGGGCGGACCCGGCGCCGTGCACCGCGCCGGCGCCGTGACGGTGATCTCCGCGAGCTCGACCGCGAGCCGCTCCAGCGTCACCGCCACCGCCAACGGCGCGCTCGCAACCTTGGTCACCGTGGTATCGCGGGGCCCGAAGCCGATCTGACGCACCATGAGCCGGTACGTTCCGGGGGCCACCCCGGTGAAGACGAAGGCCCCGCTGTCGTCCGTGAAGCGCTGCGCGTGCCCCGGCACGAGCGACACGACGGCGTACGGCACCGGCTCCCCGCCGGAGCGCACGACGCCGCGCACGGAGGTGGCGCCCGTCTGCTGCGCCCGGGCGCCGCCCGCGCCACCACCGCCCGCCACCAGGGCGAGCGCCACCCACACTGCCGTTCGCGCCACCGGATGCAATCTCCCCACGGAGCGCTCCCGTGCCAAGAGCCCGCGACCCCGACCGCCCTCGGGGCCCGTGACGGATGGCTCGACTGACGCCCGACTGACGGCCGGACTTACATTGCCTCCGTGCCCCAGGGCTGATACGTTGCGCCGCTTCAACCGCCCCCAATCGCTTCCGGAGATCGCCATGCGCTCCCTGCCGATGTTCCTTCTCGCGTTCGCGCTGCCCCTGGCCGCCCAGCAGCCGACTACCCGGCCCGCGGCGCGGCCAGCCCGCCCGCCCGCCGTCACGGTGGCGCCAGGCCCGTCGGTGGAGGGGATCACGCAGTTCGCCTTGTCGAACGGGCTCATGGTGCTGCTGTTCCCCGACTCCTCCAAGCCGACGATCACGGTGAACATCACCTATCTGGTGGGGTCGCGGACCGAGGGGTACGGTGAGACCGGGATGGCGCACCTGCTCGAGCACATGGTCTTCAAGGGCACGCCGCGCCACCGGAACATCCCGCAGGAGCTCACGGAGCACGGCGCACAGCCGAACGGGAGCACCTGGTTCGACCGCACCAACTACTTCGAGACCTTCGCCGCCACGGACGCCAACCTCGACTGGGCGCTGGATCTCGAGGCGGACCGGATGGTGAACAGTTTCATCGCCAAGAGCGACCTGGAGTCGGAGTTCACCGTCGTCCGCAACGAGTTCGAGCTGGGGGAGAACGACCCCTTCGGCGTGCTGGAGGAGCGGGTGTTTTCGACCGCTTTCCTCTGGCACAACTACGGCAAGTCCACGATCGGCGCCCGGAGCGACATCGAGCGCGTCCCGATCGAGCGGCTCCAGCTCTTCTACCACCGCTACTACCAGCCCGACAACGCGGTGCTGCTGATCGCGGGGAAGTTCAGCCTTCCGCGCACGCTGCAACTCGTCACGCAGAAGTTCGGGCGGATCCCGCGGCCGGCGCGCACCGGGACAATGCAGGTCTGGCCCACCTACACGGTCGAGCCCACGCAGGACGGCGAGCGCACCGTGACTCTGCGGCGGGTGGGCGACGTGCAGGTCGTGATGGCGGCGTACCACGTGCCCGCCGGGTCGGACACGGACTTCGCCGCGGTGCAGGTGCTGGCGCAGGTGCTCGGCAGCGCGCCGTCGGGCCGCCTCTACCGGGCGCTCGTGGACACGAAGAAGGCGGCGAGCGTGGGCGCATCCGCGTTCCAGCTGAAGGAGCCGGGCATCCTGTACGCATACGCCCGGGTCCGCCAGGAAGACCCGCTGGACAGCGCCACCGTCGCGCTCCAGCGCACCATCGATTCCGTGAAGGTGACGCCGCCCACGGACGAGGAGGTGGAGCGCGGGAAGGCGACGCTGCTCCGCAACATCGAGCTCAACCTCAACAACTCCGAGCGCGTCGGCCTGTGGCTGTCGGAGTGGCTGGCGACGGGGGACTGGCGGTTGCTGTTCCTCTACCGGGACCGCCTCAAGCGCGTGACGCCCGCCGACGTGCAGCGAGCGGCCGCCCGCTACCTGCTGCAGTCGAACCGCACCCTCGGGGAGTTCATCCCGACGGCGGCGCCGGTGCGCGCCGAGATCCCCGCGACGCCGGATGTGGCCGCCCTGGTCCGCGACTACCACGGCGACACCGCCCGCGCGGCAGGTGAAGCGTTCGACCCGTCGCCGGCGAACATCGAGCGGCGGGTGATCCGCAGCGCACTGCCGAACGGTCTGGAGCTCGCGCTGCTTCCCAAGCGGACGCGAGGGCAGTCGGTGAACGCCTATCTCCGGCTCCGCTACGGCACCCTGGCGGCGGTGACCGGTAAGGCGGTCGTCGCCGACCTCGCGGCGGACATGCTGCTGCGCGGCTCGCGGCGCCACACCCGCCAGCAGATCCGGGACTCGCTCGACCATCTGCAGGCGCGCGTCAACGTGTTCGGCGGGGCGACGCAGACCACCGTGATGATCGAGACCACGCGCCCGCGCTTGCCGGCCGTGTTGAGCCTGGTCGCGGAGGTGCTGCGGGAGCCGGCGTTCGACACGACCGAATTCCGCACGCTGCGCCAGGAGAACCTGGCGCAGATCGAGGAGATGAAGAGCGAACCCATGATGCGGGCCCAGCTGGCGCTGAGCCGCCATCTGAGCCCGTACGCCAAGGGGGACCCGCGCTACACGGCGACGCTCGACGAGCAGGCGGCGGACTACGGCGCCGCCACGGTCGAGGACGCCCGCCGGTTCTACGCCGACTTCTATGGCGCGTCGACCGCGGAATTCGCGGCGGTCGGCGACTTCGATCCGCAGGCGATCGCGAGCCTGGTGGCCGACCGGTTCGGGGACTGGCGGAGCGCGCAGCCCTACCAGCGGGTGCCGCAGCTGTACCAGGATCGCCCGGAGACGACCATCGTGATCCAGACGCCCGACAAGCCCAACGCTGCGTTCTTCGCCGGGCTCAACCTCCGCCTGCGCGACGACGATCCCGACTACCCCGCGCTGGTCCTTGGCAACTACATGCTGGGAGGCGGCTTCCTCAACTCCCGGCTCGCCGCCCGCATCCGGCAGAAGGAGGGGCTGAGCTACGGAGTCGGGTCGTTCATGGGGGCGGGCGCGCTGGACTCGTCGGGGACCTTCATGACCTACGCGATCTACGCGCCGCAGAACGTCCGGCGGCTCGAAACGGCCTTCCGGGAGGAGATTGACCGCGCGCTGCGCGACGGCTTCACGGCGACCGAGGTGGAGCAAGCCAAGGCGGGGTGGCTGCAGGATCGCGCGGTGACGCGTTCGCGCGATCAGACGCTCGTCAGTATGCTCGGCAGCTACCTGCACCTGAACCGCACCCTGGCCTACGACGCCGACTTGGAGCGCATGGTGGCGGCGCTGACGCCGACCCAGATCAACGCCGCGCTGCGGCGGTATGTGGTTCCGGGCAAGATCTCGATCGTCGAAGCGGGGGACTTCGCGAAGAACCCTCCGCAATAGCGCCGGCGCCGAGTCCAGATGCGGATGGCCCAGGGGGTCGCCGCGCCGCCGCGTGCGCGGCTCCCTGAGCAGGGCACGAGGCTGGGGACGCGCGTCCGTGACGCGCCCACCTCACCCCGCAGGGAGGGAACCATGGCCAAGAAGAGGGTGCTCGTCCTTGGCGCCACAGGGGGAACCGGCCGGCAGGTTGTCGAGCAGGCGTTGCGACTCGGGCACGACCTCACGGCCCTCGTCCGAAGTCCACAGCGGTTGACCGTTGCCGCCGAGCGCCTGCGGGTGCTCACCGGGAGCGTCACGGACAACGACCAGGGACTCGCGGCAGCCGTTCGCGGCCAGGACGCGGTCATCAGCGCTCTCGGCGTCGGGAAGTCCCTGAAATCTTCCGGACTGATCGCCCGCAGCGTGCCGGGGATCGTGCGCGCCATGGAGAGCCAGGGAGTGCGCCGTCTGATCCTCACGTCGGCCTATGGGGTCGGGGCAACGTGGCAGGACGTGCCACTCCTGCCGCGGATTGTGATGCGCGTGCTGTTCCGGGACCTCTATGCCGACAAGGCGGCGGGAGAGGAGGTACTCCGCCGCAGCGGGCTCGACTGGACGGTCGTCTACCCGGTCACGCTCACCGACGGCCCCAGAACGGACCGGTACCGGGACGGCGAGCGCCTCGCGCTCCACGGCTTTCCGAGGGTGTCTCGCGCCGACGTTGCCGCATTCCTGCTCTCTCAGTTGGACGACAACACCTACCTCAGGAAAGGCGTGCTCATCAGCAGCTGACGCGGGCGACGCGGAGGTGCGATGAATCTGCCGTTCACGCACGACCAGTTCCTCGACGTGTTCGCCTCGTACAATTCGGCGCTGTGGCCGGGTGCCGCGGTGCTCTGGCTCCTCACCCTGGCCGCGCTGGTGCTGCTGGCCCGGGACCAGCTGGGCCCCAGGCTCGCGGGCGCCCTGCTCGCCGTGCACTGGGGTTGGGCCGCTCTCGCGTATCACTTCGCCTTCTTTGCGGCGATCAACCCTGCGGCGCGCCTGTTCGGCGCGCTCTTCGTGCTCCAGGCGCGCTGTTCGTCTGGTTCGGCGTGCGACGCCCAGGCCTCCAGGTCACGTGGGGGCCCCGCCCCCACCAGGTGCTCTCGCTCGTGTTCTGTGCATATGCGCTCGCCTATCCGCTGCTGGCGCTCGCCACGGGGCTCCACTGGCCCCGTCTGCCGTCCTTCGGCGTCCCGTGTCCAACCACGCTACTCACCGTCGGGCTGCTGCTCGGCCTCGCGCCACGACGGCTGCGCGGCCTGAGCGTCATCCCCTGGCTGTGGTGCCTGGTCGGAGGCTCGGCTGCCCTGGTGCTCGGTGTCCGGCCGGACCTGATGCTGTGGGTGGCAGCCGTGGTCCTGGGCTGGTATGTCGTGGCTCCCGGCCCGCTCGCCGGCTCCCGCACCGCCTGACCCTCCGGCGCGCAGTGGCGGCGGCGCTGCGGCGCCGCCGCCACCGTCGGGGTGCGTTGGCTAGCGGCGCGAGACCACGAAGTTCAACGGCACCAGGACGCGGACACGCACCGCGCGGCCGCCCAGCCGGCCGGGCCGGAACCGCGATGCCGCGACGGCCTCCAGTGCCGGCGCATCGAAGAACGGGTTGGTGCTCGATACGACCCGGACTGAACCCGGCTCGGCGCGCCCGGTCGTGTCGAGCACGCACTCGACGGTCACCTGCCCCTGGATCCCCGCCTGGCGCAGGATCTCCGGGTACCGCGGCGCGGGCCCCCCGATGCGCTCGGGCCGCTCCTCCACGACGTCGGTCGAGTACACCGATCCCGGAGCCACCACGGGCCCGGCCGCCGTGTCGCGCCCCCACGGCCGCGCGATCCCGATGCCCGTGCCGGTGAATTGCGCCGGATCGAACGGCAAGCTGGACGGCGGCGGGATCTCCGTGGGGACCGCCGTCGGGACGGGGAGCGTGAATGGCCCGATCGGTGCGGTGAGCGCCGGGGAGCGGGGCTCCGGCGGCCGCTCGGGCGGCTTGGGCTCCTGATACGCCACGGGAACGATGATACGCGCGACGCCCCGCGGCTCGGCGGCATGCAGGGTGGCGTACACGGCGCCGGTGATCAACGCCGAGTGGACCACCATCGAAACGGCTCCGCCGCCGAGCGCACCACGGCAGGTGCGCATGCGGCGCGACTCGATGAGGGACTCGAGCATGGCGGCCTCCTGGCAGGTGTCCACCACCACAGTACCTGCCCGCCATGGCGGCCCCGTGTGCCACAGATGACGGCTCGATGATATCCGGCTGACGATTGGTTGCGGCGTGGCGTCTGGCGCGCGGGCACAGCGACACCTAAGCTACTCCCCGTCCATGCAACCGCTCGCTCCTGAAACGCCATGACCACCTTCGTCGCACTCTTGCGCGGCATCAACGTCGGCGGCCGGAAGCAGGTTGCCATGGCCGACCTGCGCGACCTCCTCGCGCGGCTCGGTTTCGCCGACGGGCAATCGCTGCTGCAGAGTGGCAACCTCGTGTTCCGGAGCGCCGGCAAGACCGGCGCCCAGCTCGAACGCCTGCTGGAAGCGGAAGCCGCGAAGCGCATCGAACTCGAAACGGCTTTCCTCGTTCGCAGCGCCGAGGAATGGAAAGCCATCGTCGCGCGCAACCCGTTCCCCGCGGAGGCCAGGCGCGATCCGGCGCGCCTCGTGGCCCTGGTCCTGAAGCGTGCGCCGGACGCTGCGGCCGTGAAGGCGCTCCAGTCCGCAATTGTCGGC
>Ga0153915_10004610_pt1 | contig 12723 bp, 21 predicted proteins | sample Opewatmetagenome_2_FD_107003 | JGI IMG/M metagenome (GOLD analysis project Ga0153915, IMG submission 107003) | Freshwater wetland microbial communities from Ohio, USA - Open water 3 Core 3 Depth 3 metaG | ecosystem: Environmental > Aquatic > Freshwater > Wetlands | place: USA: Ohio, Lake Erie... | reverse complement strand
TCGTCATCTTAATCTGCGCAGCGGCCGCCCTCGTGCAGCGGTGGGCTGCCTAAGTATGAAACTCTCAAAGGAGTAGCAAATGAACATCAACGACCTAGACCTCGAGACCGGCCAGGTGCCGGGCACCACGTTTCTGTTCTCCGGCGCGAGGCCGGACGACATAATCGTCAGCGATCCCACCCTCGCCACCATCATGGTGGACGTCTCGGGCTCCGTCAGTGGATTCGCCGACGACCTCGTGACGATGCTCAACACCGCCGTCGACGCGCTCAAGAAGTCTCCTCGTGCCGAGAACATCCTCGTTCGCGTCGGGCGCTTCGCCGACGATGTCGTGGAGGTTCACGGATTCGCCCCGCTCTCCAGCATCGGCGCCTACACCCGCGCCGATCTTCCTTGCGGCGGCTCTACCGCGCTGATCGACGCGGCGCTCTCGGGCGTCGGCGCGATGAACGCCTATGGCAAGAAGCTCGTCGACCTCAAGTACTCGGTGAACGGCATCATGTTCGTCATCACCGACGGCGACGAAAACGCGTCGGTGGTCAAGGACCCGGCGCGAATCAAGGCCGAGATCGACCGCGCGGTTCGCGGTGAGACCGTCAAGGGCATCACGACCATCCTCGTCGGCATCAACGCCTCGCGGTACGAGCAGAGCCTCAAGGCGCTGCAGGCCGCGGCCGGTATCGGCAGCTACGTCGCCGTGACCGACGCCACGCCCCAGCGCCTCGCCAAGTTCGCCGGCCTCGTATCGAAGAGCGTCAGCTCGGCGAGCAAGAACCTCGCGCAGGGCCAGGCCGCGGTCGTCATCGATCCGGCCGACCTCACCATCTGAGCGACTGGCCGCGCCTAGCGCGGCCAACCTATAAGGAGGAACCATGGATCTCTTCATTTTCAAGACGCCGCTGTTCAAGCGGCTGATGATCGGCGCGGCGGTGCTGATCGCTTTGATGATATTTAGTCCGGTGGCCTGCGTCAGCTCCACCCAGCGCGGCGTCCGCGTGCGCTTCGGCGCGGTGCTCGACGGCGTCATCCGTCCCGGACTCGTCGTCAAGGTACCGATCATCGAGCGCATCGACACCTACTCCATCACCCCCGTCGCGGTGCCGATCAAGATCCCTGCCGCGGACAACGGCGCCATCACCGCGGATAACCAGACCATCGGTCTCGCGGGCATGATCTACTACAGGCTCGACGAGGCGCGCATGGACGAGGTCGCGCGCAACTACACCTCAGGTAGTCTGAGCCAGATCGCCGAGGCGAACGCCGAGTCGTCAGTAAAGTCCGTCATCGGCAACTACACGATCTTCGACCTCGCGGCCAACCAGGTGATCATCGCCGGCAAGGCCATGAACCTGCTCGCCTCCAACGTCAAGCAGTATCCCATCATCGTCGTTGATACCAAGATAACCAACTACACGTGGTCGGACGACTTCGATAAGCAGATCAAAGAGACGATGAAGCGGGCCCAGGAGGTCAAGCAGAAGGACCAGGAGCTGCTCGTCACCCAGGTCGAGTCGCAGAAGCAGGTAAAGCAGGCCGAGGCTGCCAAGCAGGCCACGGTGCTCGCCGCAGAGGCGCAACGCGACAAGGCCAAGCTCGACGCCGAGGCGAAGGTTCTCGAGGGCGAGGGCATCCGCAAGTACAACCAGGCCATCGCGGTGAACTGGGACATCGAGTTTAAGAAGACCCAGCTCGAGATCGAGCGCGCCCGTGTCGAAAAGTGGGACGGCCACTACGTGCCGAACAACCGGTACGGACCGATTCCCGTCGACACCAAGGGCGGCGTGCAGGGCGAGTAGCTTCGAGCGAACCAGGCCAAGAAAATAAGCCCTCTTTCGGGAGGGCTCTTTTATTTTAAGATGAGCTCATCTTTGGGAAATCTAAAAATGAAGGATGTACCATGCCCATCATGAAGAAGAAGTTAATCGGTATATTACGTTTTATCGTCATAACCTTTATTGCGTACAGCGTGTCTTCTTGCGCCGTCGGCGGTATCGTAGCCTTTGGCAGCTGGGACATAAGTCCACTCAGGGATATCCTGTTCTTTTGGAGAGGAACCGAAAGCATGAGAGACGCACGCGTAGCGACCTTGATCATCGCGCTGCTCTGCGCGGTGATGTGTAGTCTTCCTGAAGATCATTACAAAAATGAAAAAAATAACATTCACCGAGGATATCATAATGAAGACTGATAGCATATTCTTGAAAGGCGCCTCGCACCTCGTCTGCGAGGACTACGCGATAGCCAGGACCACGCCAGACGGCGACGCCTACGCGATTGTAGCCGACGGCTGCTCGTCGGGCTACCGTTCGGACGTCGCGGCGAGGATCATGGCGATGATGGCCGAGAAGCTCCTACAAGAAGACTTGAGGTTTTTCATGGAAGCCTCGCCGCTGACCGTAAACCATATATTCTTGGAGCACCTGAAGATCGTGTGGGAGCACGAGCTGCGGTCGATGTTCGACGATCCCATGACATTGCTGGCGACACTCGTGGTGCTCATGACCCGAAACGGCCAGGCCCGCGTCATGATGTTCGGCGACGGCGGCGTCTTCTTTCACGCCGCCTCGGGTTGGACCTCCCACGTGGTGTCGTTCAGCCAGTCGGCGCCGCGGTACCCCGCGTACTTCTTCGACGAGAAGCTGACGCGGCGATACGACGAGATGTTCAAGGACCAGCTCATGACATACGCGTTCGGTCCCTCGAAGATCGCGCAGCGTCAGAAGAACGTCACCGATCCCTCCGTAGCGTTCGGCTATGTCAGCGACCTTAGCCTCGAGGTGATCGACACCGTCATCGTCTCGAGCGACGGCATGGGCACCTTCAACGACTCGCCTAACGACGAGTCTCTACCGCAGGGAGCGATCGGCGAGCTGATCGACATCAAGACCTACACGGGGGACTTTCTCCGGCGCAGCGTCCTGTTCTCGACGGAAAAGCTGGCGAAACGCGGCATACTCCACGATGACGATATAGGTCTCGCCGGGATCCACGTGTAGGAGGATATCATGGACGGCTATAAGATCCGCAAGGTTAGCAACGGGTTCGTGGTAGAGTCAGGCATCTTAGAGAAGGTGTTCATCACCCTCGACGAGGTGCTCGCCGACATGCTGCTGCACTTCGAGGGCCGAAGCTCGACGTTTACCGGAAAGAGCTACGGCATCGTAACGATATCCCGGGAGCAATCGTGACCGTATACCTCGACAAGCAACCCGTCCGGCTGCTCGACTCGTCGCTGATAGCGTCGGGCGGCGAGGGCTCGGCGTACAAGGTCGGCAAAGACGTCTACAAGATCTACCACAAGCCTCTCGACCTGACGTTCCTCGATAAGATGAGGGAGCTCTCGGCGCTCGTCTCCCTGCCGAACGTGGCGGTACCCGAGCGACCGGTGTTCGACAAGGAAGGTCGGCTCGTCGGCTACGTCATGCGGCAGATAACCGATCCGCTGGCTCTGCCGCTGCTGTTCACCACGTCGTACCTAAAGAGAAACGGCATCACGATCGACAGCCTAACGCGGCTGTCATCTCGGATGGCCGACACCGTCGCGAAGATCCACGACGCTAAGATCCTCGTGGTCGATATGAACGAGTTCAACCTGCTCGTCAAGAACGTAGGAACGCTCGAGCCCTTCTTCATCGACGTAGACTCGTACCAGACGCCCAGCTTTCCCGCGACGGCGATAATGCCCTCCATCCAAGACTTCGCGACGAAGGACTTCAACGAGCTCACCGACTGGTACTCGTTCGGCGTGCTCGCCTTCCAGCTGTTCGTAGGCATACATCCCTACAAGGGCGGGGTCACGGGCTTCGCGGACGACGACATCGCCGCCCGCTGCAAGGCGCACGTCTCGGTGCTCAACCCGAAGACGACGTACCCTCGGGCCGCCGTTCGTCCGTTCGACAGCATACCTCGGGGCTACCTCGCGTGGTTCCAGGCGATGTTCGAGGGAGGAGAGCGGCTGCCTCCTCCGGCCGACCCAGGAGCTCTCTCGGTACGAGCGCCCGACGCTACCATCGTGTCGGCGCAGCTGAATATCCTTAAAGAGTGGGCCTCATCATCCGAGATACTCGACCTGAGACGGATCGCAGGTAGGACGATACTGTCGACTCGAGGAGGGGTGCAGATGGACGGCAGTACGATGGCGAAGGGCATCGAGGTAGGAACCGGTCACGTGTTTCCCCTGATGGGCGACCGAGGCATGATCGCCGTCTTCATCCGTGACGGCTACGTCTGGGCCAAGCTCGACACGAACGGCGGCGAGCTGCGCAGCGACGTGCCGGCCGAGAAGCTGTTCTTCGTCGATGATCGGCTGTACTCGATCTACCGTGGCGTCGTGCAGGAGGTAGGCGCGACGACGCTGGGAGGTAACACCCAGCTGATAACATACACGCCGATGAACGTGCTCAAGAATGCGTCGAAGGTGATGACCGGGGTCGTGTACATGGATATCTTCGGTCGACCTAACTTCTTGATCCCTTACGGCTTTAAGCTGTCGACGATATTCCACTCGGCCGACACCGACGGGTATAAGATCATCGACGCCTTCTACATGAACGGCACGCTGATCGTGGTGGGCTCGAATAACGGACGCTACGATAGGTTCACCTTCAAGTTCATCAACGGGTCGGGCCTGGCGCTGGTCGACCACGACGTCGAGCGCGACGTGCTGCTCGAGGAGGTAAACGCGACGGTGCTGTCCAACGGCATGCTCGTCGAGGTGGTCGCCGGGGACCTGCGCCTCTCGGCGCGCAGCAGCGTCCAGAAAAAGATCGTCAAGGACGTAGGCCTGCCCGCGGGCGCCTCGCTGCGAAACGACGGCGCCAAGGTATACTACATCCTAGGCCACGAGGCCTTCTCGATTACTCTCGCGAGTCATAGATGAATAATCGACCGTTAGACTAACTTTCATAGAGGAGCCTATCGTGTACTACATACCATCGTCCGAGGGAATAAACATCGAAGCGAATAAGACCCTACTTGATATCGTACACCAGGAGCTAAAGCAGAGGACGGATTGGATATGAGCGGCCCGACCAAAAAGCAGCTGCGCGCTCGCGCGGTCGAGATCCTCGAGAGGTTCAAGTATAAGCCCATGACGGTCGACGAGTTCGCGTCCGAGCTCGACGCCTGGCGCTGCAAGGAGCCCGGCACGACCTCCTACGCGTTCGACATCATGATTACGCGCTTCGGCATCTCGGTGATGGGAGACATCGGCAACCTCACGTTCCGCGTCGGCGTCTCCTACGGCATGGCCTTTCTCGCGGGAAACGATGTCGACTACTACATCCACTCGAAGCTCGATAGCGCTCTCTACGAGAAGGTGGATTTCGACGGGGATCGGTTTATGGAGGGCGTCGCTCATCGTCTAGCTGACGCGCTGTATGACGAGCTGGATGGCAACGTTCCACATTGGATGAGTCATAACGAGTACACGCCGGGTAAGCTGTACGGCTGGCTCGCCGAGCAGCCTAAGAAGCTGGCCACGACAAAGCACCATTTCGTAAAGATTTATGACCAGGCGGCACGCGTCGGCACCGTCGAGGACGCGGTCGGGTTCTTGCAGGGCTCAGACCTCTTCGATGATCCTGAGAGCTGGCCCTCATACACGATGCCCTCCGCCGCTATCAGACAGGAGCTGTACATCGTGAACGAGGCCGCGCGTCGGATCATGACGCAGGCTCCTGACCGCTACAAAGATTAAACATGAATATGTATTATGCCGGGATCGGCAGCCGTCGAACACCTGAAAACATATTACACCTGATGACCAAGATCGCAAAAAGACTCGAGTCCCGAGGATTTATCCTAAGATCGGGACACGCGAACGGCGCCGACCTAGCCTTCGAGCGGGGCGTATCGGACGACGCTCATAAAGACATATATCTACCGTGGGCCCTGTTCAACGACAGCGACAGCACCTTATATGAACTGGGCCCTGAGGCCATAAAATCGGTAAGACGATACCATCCCAGCCCCGACTCGTTAAGCAGCAACTCGTTTAAGCTCTTAGCGCGCGACTGGTACCAGGTAATGGGTAAAGAGTCAGAGCCTCGCAGCGCCTTCATCATCTGCTGGACGCCGGAAGGCAGGATCACGGGAGGCACCGGTCAAGCGTTGAGAATCGCTACCGATAAAAAGATCAAGATCTTTAACCTGGCCGTATCCAAGGAGGAGGCTATTTTTAGGTTCCTAGACGTAGAAGATTTGCTGTTATCGTAGGAGGATCGCTTGAAGACTCTCGACAACTTCATCGTGTTCGAAGGCATCGACGGCTCCGGGAAATCGCTACAGGCTAGGCTGCTCGCCGATCACCTCATAAGAGAGGGAAAGACGTGCAGCCTCGATGCTGAGCCTACCCACAGCGACATCGGTAAGCTGATACGCGCGACGCTGCAGAAAGAGTCTGATGTCATCCCCGACGCCCTCGCGGGGCTATTCGCGGCCGACAGGTACCAGCACGTCTACGCTCCCGCCACCGGCATCGAGGCGAGGATCGACCGAGGAGAGATCGTCATCTGCGACCGCTACGTCCTCTCGAGCCTCGCCTACCAGGGATCATATGTGTCCGACCCCGAGCTTACCAAGCTGCTCAACGCTAATTTTCCTCTGCCTAAGATGCTCGTGTACCTCGACGTTCCGGTCGATACCGCGATCGAGCGGATCGGTCATCGAGACGGCATCAAGGAGATATTTGACCGACGCGAGGTTCTGGAAAAAATCTACGACCGGTATGACCAGCAGCTCAAGGTATATGAAGGCGCGAAGCTTCTCATCGACGGCACGAGCAGCGTCGAGAGCATCGCTAAATTCATCTGGGACAGGATAAGCGACATCATCGGGTAGCCTCGGGAAATCTACGTAGCATGGGAGACATACCTCGGCTCGACCGTCACCAGATCGAGGCCATCCTGGTCCGGCTCGGCATCCCGTTCGTCGACAAGGGTGGACACTACCTCGCGCGGTCGCCGTTTCGTAACGATCACCATCCTGATCTCTGGTGTTATTATGAACGAGGCACCGGATACTGCATAGATTATGGTGGAACCTTTCGCGGAAGTATTCTTAAGCTGTTCTACACGTTGACGGGTAAGATCGTCTCCAAGGAGATGCCTGAGCTCGGCATCGAGGATCACGACCCGCACGACCTGTTCTGGGATAGGACGGGGATCGGCTCTTACGAGTCAAACGAACGACGTCCTAAGAAGCGATACGGCATCCTCATCGAGGAGGCGCGCATCATGCTCGTCACCGACGACGCCGAGGCATACCGCTACTGCCTGTCACGCGGGATCGACGAGCACGAGATCATCGACTGGGGGATGACCTACGCGCGGCGTTGCCGGATCCGCAACGTCGACGCGCCGGCGCCGGGTACCCTGCTAGCCAAAAGGCTGCTGATCCCGATCAAGGAGAAGGGCGAGGTCTGGAGCGTCGAGTGCCGCGACGTGACGCGCAAAGACGACAAGAAGGTCATCTACCCGCGCGGCTGCTCTGTGAACACGCTGTTCGACCTCGACAGGCTCGACCGGCATAAGCCGCTCGTCGTCGTCGAGGGCCTGATGGACCTCGTGAAGGTTCGCCGGGTATACGCGAACTCGACATGTACCTTCGGCATAGGCATCACCCCGCGGCAGGCGAAGCTGCTCAACGAGTTTGACCGCGTGATACTGCTACCCGACTCGGATCGAGGTGGGGACGAATTCATCGTAGCCGTCGCCGACCTGTACGAGAGGGAGCTCTGGGTAGCGCGGGTGCCTGAGAAAGATCCCGGAGAATCAACGCCTGAGCATATCGGGAAATCTATAGCCGAGGCGCGGCCCGTCACGGAGCTGCTGATCGATAAGGTCGACCTATTTCCTAAAGAAAAGCTGCTCTGGTGAGGAGCCATCATATGGGAGAATCACGGTTCGGTAAAGGATTTTTATTTAGCGATGAAGGTGTAACCTTCGCTAAGGTGCTGGCTTCACATTCGGCTGAGGAAGTTTTGCTAGATACCCTAGCCGGCGGTCACCTACACGATGATATGATGAGAGACGCCAAGAGTTGCTACGACGGCTGGGCTAAGAAGATCGGCGTTGATGATAAACTTTCAGATAAGAGGTAGCATATGAGCGATAACGGTATAGTATGCCCGGCGTGCAAAGACGAGCTGCTATCATGGAAGGAGCGACCTCTTCCTAGAGAAGCCTCGTCGGTAGACCGCGTGATGATGTGCTCCGGCTGCGGCCACGAAACCACGATGCGAAAGCTCCTCGAGCAGATCAAAGAGCCGGTCGTTCTTTCTGTCCCATGGCGTCCGATGGGCGAGGCCCCGTGGGATACGGAGGTGCTCCTCACCGGGCCGTCGGGCTACTCCACGAAGAGCCGCCGCTTCGTCATCAACGGCTACCGCCTGAAGGATTGGCACGCGGGCCGGTGGAACGACATGACGGGGACGCCGCTCGAAGACAACGGCTGGGAGCCCGACGGGTGGCTACACGTCGGTGAAGTCGCGGCGCTCGATGCCGAGACTAAGAAAGGGCTAGGCCTAGCGCCGGACGCTTTCATCGATGAAATCTTACAGCTCATCGCCGATGACGTGACGGAGTGGTATGATACTTATGTCGTCGACTACACACCGGTGCCCAACGAGACCAAGATCGACCCACGGCCTAAGCGTCGCGAGAGCCTCAGGTCCCTGGTACTCGGCATGAAGCACGATGTCGAGCTAATGCTGCAAAGTATTAGAGAAAACAAGATTGCCACCTGGGACGCTCTTGCAGTATATCACGATGGAGATAAGATATTATACAAAGGACAGATGATCACCGTACGCCTAACGAGCGATCAATCAGGTCAAGTGCTCGATACCAAGAAGCTCGACGAGCTCGTAGAGGTTGCTAAAAAACGATTATGATAAAAAACTGTGAGAACGAAGAAAAGGACATCGAAGAGTTCTTACGTACCGATGCTGGTCGATTCGATGCTCGAGGGCATGTAGTCGGCTGCTTGCTAAGAATCATTCGAGAACAAGATAGACGCATCTCGGCGCTAGAGGATAAGAAGACATGAAGAGGGTGATCATCGAGAGTCCCTACGCGGGCGACATCGAGAAGAACGTAGAGTACGCGCGGGCGTGCCTGCGTGACAGCCTTGCTCGGGGAGAGGCGCCGTTGGCCTCGCATCTTTTATACACGCAGCCAGGCGTGCTCGACGACACCCTGCCTGAGGAACGTTATCTCGGTATCAGCGCTGGCCTTGCCTGGCTGCCCCTTGCCCATGTTCACACGGTCTACATCGATCGTGGCATCAGCGTTGGCATGAGGATCGCGTACGACCGTGCACGAGAGGTCGGCGTGCCCGTGGAGATAAGAAGCCTGTATAGGGTTCCTACGGCCGAAGACTTTCTCGAGCTTAGGATATCACCAGAGAAGGAGAAGATATGATCGTCGACGCCGCCATCAAGGACGAGACCGGAAAGGTCTGGACCGGCCGTCGTCATTGCTACATCATCCAGGACATGGTGCTCAAGGGCGTGCAGCCTCCGATAACAGGAGAGCAGGGCTTCGTCGACGAGGCGGGCATATTCTTCGACCGGACCGCGGCCGCCGCGCTCGCACTCCGGGAGCACCAGATCGAGAGGCTGCGGTGGCCCCCGTTGCTATACACGGAGGATCTCTGGTGACCGAGCCCACCTCCGAAGAAGCTCAGGCGCGAGCTTGGTGGTGCGACACCCTCAGCCTCAACGAACAGAAGGCGTACGCGAAGGAGGTCCTCGGGACTCTATGGGAGTATGCCTGGGAAAGCTTACGCTACATTCATGAGATATGGCTAAAGAAGGCGCCTAGATGATAGAACCGCCTGATCCCTGGCCTCAGCCCGAACCAAGAGCGAAGCCCGAGGACGACCTCGATTACGTTCGCGCCGCGCTGGAGGTCGATCCGGAGTTCGCCTTCATCACGATCCCCGCGTTGAGTACGCCGAAGGTTGGGCTCTACGTCATAGAAAATATCGACGGACAGGATATGCTGAAATATTATGGGCTCCTCCGTGATGAGGCGGTCCGTTGGTTGCTGGACCCGACGAAGAATATCATCGGGCTAGGTTAGCTGAAAGGAGAACGTCATGGAAAACGTAGTCGAGGATAAAAAGACCCGGGCCAAGGGCGAGATCTACCAGGAGATCGACCGCCTTGATGACATGATGCATCTCATGGTCAACGCCCTGCACAGCCTCGCGGAGGGACTCTCCCCGGTGCTGAAGTCTTGCGCCCCCACCGAGACTAGCCCGGCCGAGGTAGATAAGAGCCCCGAGACCGAGACGGCCAAACGCATCCGGCAGCTGCGAGATGTGCTCGAGATCATGATGCACCAGACCGTCGACCTAGACCGCAGGCTCAGCATATGAACATACCGAAGTCTAGAGACAAGAACGTCGACCGCAAGACGTGGGACGAGTTTTGCAGCACCGGTCTGTTGCTGTTCGTGAACCAGCTGCTCCACGTCTTCGGCTGGGCGATCGTAGTCGACGGCGAAGGCGACAGCTTCGTCACGAAAGAAGCCTATCCTGCACGAGTGGGATTCCGCGGCTTTCACGAGGCCAGCGAGGCTGCTGCCTACGAGAAGGTTACCGCCTACATGAAGGACAACATCGACGACCTGGCCAAAGAGATCCGATCATGAAGTACCTCGACGCGCTCCGGTTTATCGCGCAGCAGAGACAAACCGGATACACGACGGCGATCGCCTCGATGAAGCAGGGCGTCATCGTGACGCCGACCGAGCGGGCCGCGGCGCTGATACGCCATATCGTTAAGCCGTTCGGCGTCAGCGTGGTCGCCGCCGAGAAGATCGACATCGTGCGACACGACCCCGCCGACCGGAGGCACCCGCTCGTGCCCGATAACCAGCTGCTGGACCTCGCCGTCGCGGAGGTAGACGAGGAGATCCGTCGGCTGATGATCGAGATGAAGAAGAAGGACATGCTGATCTTCGACGCGAACGACTGGGTCGATAAGATGAGAGCCAGGCTAGAGACGGAGAAGAGGCTCGTCGTGATGCTCAACCGGCACTACGTCGAGCTGCTGCGCGAGTATGAGGCCTTGAATCCTACGCCCGGCGGCTTCTTAGCCGATAAGCAAAAGAAGGAGCGAAAGGAGGCCGGCATATGAACTGCGATACAGACTACGATAAGATGATAGAACCTTACAGGACCCTAGCGTGGATCTTAGGGTGCCTGCGCGCGAGCATAGCCGGCGAGCCGATACGCGACCTAGACGAGGCCGTCGTGCACGCCGAAAAGATCCTAGCCGACTCATCGATCATCTCGGATAGAGGCTCCCTAGCGTTCTCGCAGCGCCACGAGCTGGGTAAGAGGTGCGAAGACTGGATGAGAGAGAACGGCGTGCTCAACTGTCCCGAGTCCGTCATCGCGTGGCTCGCGTATAAAAACATGGTAGACGTCTCGGCCGGACGCGACCTAGCCGACGCGGATCGACGAGCCGGCGCCGCGGAGCGACAGCTCGAGGATGCCCGCGACACGATCTACCGGTCGAGGTCCTGGCGCGACGGCTGGAAGAGGCGCCTCGGCTACGGCGAGAACGTGTCGTTCGACGTCGTGTTCGACGACCTGCTGGCTAAGGCGCGTCCCGACGTCGCTCCCATCATAGCGCGGGCAAAAAAGAACGAGACGGCCCGGCCGACCGTGGTCTGCATCTGCGGCTCGACGCGATTTTACGACGCGTGGCAGAAGGCGATCTACGACGAGACGATGAAGGGCAACATCACGCTGCAGGTCGGCTTCTACCACCATGCCGATCCCCTGTCTCACGGCCAGGAGGTCGGCTGCTCACCCGAGCAGAAGATCATGCTCGATGAGCTTCACAAGCGCAAGATCGACCTCGCCGACGAGATCTTCGTCCTCAACGTGAACGGCTACATCGGCGACAGCACGCGCTCCGAGATCCGGTACGCGCGCGATCACGGTAAGCTCATCCGGTTCCTCGAGCCGGTCGACGTGGAGGATATAAGATGCTGACCTACTTCGTGTCCTACGTTCACACAGGTGACGGTATCTGGGGATTCGGAGATATCACCCTCGAGGTCAGCTGCGAGATAAACACCACCCAAGACTTCATCACGGTGAAAGATGAGGTGAAAAAAGCGAATCCAGGCAAAGAGATCACGATCCTATCGATACAGCTGTTAGGAAGGAGACCCTAGTGAAGGACTATCATTCGACCCACATGGTCACCTACGAGTCACCCGAGGCAATCAGCAGCGACGTCCTCGAGGTGCTGCCCTTCCTAAAAGGACGCTCGTGGGATCAGCTGGCCCTCAACTACGTTCACTCCTTACAGCCGTCGAGCATCCGTGTGACGCGCGGCGAGTGCAAGACGGACTGGCGTTCCTGGCGTGTCACCGTGTTCGTCAACGAGCATGACGTGATCTTGAAGATCGAGCAGGAGGCTGACGTCGGCTGCATCGGCTACGCTAGTGGATATGATATGCACCTTATGTCGGGACTGTTCGAGTGAGCGACTTTATCTGGAGTGACTTACATCTCGGCCACGAAAACATCATCGGCTACGAGTCGCGTCCTTTCGACTCTGTAGAGCAGATGACCGAGGCCTTCGCCGAGAACTGGCGCGCGGCTATCACGAAGCATGACCGGCTCTGGAACCTCGGGGACGTCGCGCTTAAGATGAGCAAGGAGACGCTCGAGAAGATCATCAAGAACCTTCCCGGT
>Ga0153915_10004609_pt1 | contig 12726 bp, 10 predicted proteins | sample Opewatmetagenome_2_FD_107003 | JGI IMG/M metagenome (GOLD analysis project Ga0153915, IMG submission 107003) | Freshwater wetland microbial communities from Ohio, USA - Open water 3 Core 3 Depth 3 metaG | ecosystem: Environmental > Aquatic > Freshwater > Wetlands | place: USA: Ohio, Lake Erie... | reverse complement strand
GGCAAGATCGGCAAATGTGGCGTAGGGAACCCCGTTACGCAATAGGAGCCGCACCAGGGGACGAAGTAGGGTCACGACGGCCGCAGAGAGTGCATGCGTGATCCGGGGTATCATATATGGGAATTATATCCCAAATATTGGATGCGTCAATGGTGAAAAGAATGCTGGCAATACGAACCAAACTGGACCGGAGTTGCACAGGTCTGGCGATGCGTCGATGTGATCGCTAGAGACTTTCCAGGAATCGGGCGGGACAATACGGCATCCGGATCAATGATCAGTGGCGGTTCTGGTTAGAGTGGCGTGAATGCGCCGGTTAGCCGGCCGCGGGACGTTTGCCGACCGGCGCCAGGTAGATGACGAATTCCTCCTCCCCGTCGAGGCGCAGGAGGGCGTCGATAGCCTCCTGGTCGTACGCCGCGACCGCACAGGTTCCTGCCCCGATCGCTTCGGCGGAAAGGTACAGGTTCTGACAGACGTGCCCGACGTCCATCGGGAGGACACGGTGCGCCGCCGGCCCGTACCGCCACTCCATCCGGTACGGGATGACGCTCCAGAAGAACGTGACGGCCCCCTGCCCGACGAACCGCTGACCGAAACAGGCCTCGGTGATCCGGTCGGCGAGACGCCGTCCCGCGAACTCGAAGAGGAGGCTGTGCTCCAGCGGCAGGTAGCGGTAGATTCCCTCCTTGAGCGTCTCGACCTTCTGGCAATAAAGGTACGTTTCGAAGGCGTGTCGCGCACCGGCGGATGGAACCGGTCGGTAGGTGGCGGCCTGGTCGGGCCGACCGGTAACCCCCTGGGTGGCCCAGAGGAGGAACGCGAGCTCCTCCAGGGAGAGCGGAATATCCGCGTAACGGCGGAGGCTGCGGCGGGTTCTGAGGACCTGAAGTAGGCCGGCGTCGCAAACCGCCTCGAACCTGTCGGGCCCCGGGAGGGGAATCGCCAGGGCGCCGGGAGGGACAGGCTTCTGGGGCGGTGGCGGAGGGATGCCGCGCGACTGGTCCGTGGAGCTCCAGTCGACCGTCTTTCGGATCGAGTCTTTAAGCCATCTTCGGTGGAGGCGGATCAGGTCGTCCATCCGCTGCATGTCCCCCTCTATTTGGTTGTTTTCTCGTAAGAACACACCTCGACGGTATCGATCCCTCTCTCGGAAAAAGAACGGTAATCGCATTCCTGCTCGGGTTCGTTTGGACATGCATCCTGGGGAGCGACGAGCCTGAAACGATTTTGCGCCCCCGACGCATTGATAACATGGTCCCGCATCGTCTCCTGGATTTTCAGGTTCCGGAAGGAATTCCTTGTTTCCGCCTCGCTGATCGCCGCCTCTTCGGGAGTGGGAGAATGCAGGGCCCCCCGGATTCCTCCCACGATCCCTCCAACGGATCCTGCCACCGCGGCAACGGCAAGAATGACGACCGTCAAATAGGCGCCTTGCTCGGTGCCTGCGCCTGGCGGCCCTCCTATTAAGAAGTCGGCGGGGACCTTCGCCCAAGCTTTAAAACCCGATCCCGCACCCAATACCGCCCCGGAAAATTTGTCCGTGGGAGGCATGTCCAGCTTCACAACCGGGAGGAAACGAGCCGATACCACGCCGACCGTGTACGGTACTTCCCCGGCTATTTCGGTTCTTGAGATCGGTAGATTGCTGCAGCCGATAGGCAACGTGAAGAAAAGGAGAATGACGAAAACGATTTCCCGGTTGCGAATTCTCGAGATCCCCACCGAGGCTTTCATGGGGAGGGTAGTGGGGCGGGGATCCTCTTCATGGGTCCTCCTGGGATGGAGGTTCACACCAATGTTAAACTACTGTAGCATACGGAATATTCACCCACACCGGATGACGGACAATACCCTCGTCCTCTCATCGTTGAAAAACGAATGGACCATGGCCACGGTCGCGCACCCACCGAGGAGAGAAGTGGGACGACGAAGACCAGGAACGTTTTAAGGGGGAGGATGGGCGCATATGTGGTATAATTTTCAAGGTTCGTAAACGTCCGCAGTCCAAGAGATCCCGAGATATTGTGCTCATGACCTCTTTTGCGGCTCAGATGCCTTAAGGGAGGATTTATGGGCAAGAAACTGTACGTTGGAAATCTTCCGTTTTCCGCAACGGAGGATTCCCTGAAAGAGGCGTTTTTACAGTTCGGTGCGGTGGAGTCGGTGACCATCATCACGGACAGGGACACGGGCCGGAGCAAGGGGTTCGGTTTCCTGGAGCTGGCGACCCAACAGGAGGCGGCCAGTGCGATCACCAAGATGAACGGTTCCGAAATGGACGGGCGGACGCTCAAGGTGTCGGAGGCCCAGGCAAAGGTGCCCCGCGACGGCTCGGGGCCGGGTCGGGGCCATATCGGGGGTTATCACCGGTAAAGGGCAACCACCGCTCGGCAGATATCAAGCGAGGGCCATGGGGCAACCCATGGCCCTTTCCTTTCAGGAAGTGTCCCCCTTCGTGACGAGCATACCGGGGTGCATTCGCGGAGGGATGTCGGACGTGATCTCGATTCCCAGGGAGGGCGGAGTGATCCGTTCGAGGTTCCGGGGATCCGAGAAAAAATTCCAGGCCTCCGAAACGGAAACGGGGAGATGACACAGGGTATGGATGCTCTCCAGTTTCATGCCAGGGCTTTACCGGCCCACTCGGGGTCCCCCGGAATGATTTTCGCCTCATCCAGCCCACCGGTTCCCTCCTCCCCGCCCGTTTCCGAATGAAGGGGCCGCCTGGCCGGGATCGCAGCGCGGATGGCGCTGCGACAATCCAGGAGCTCCACCGGGACGAGCCGGCAGATCCGGTCATCACCGCAGACGAGACGGCTGCTCAACCCCTCCGCCAAAGGCCTGGCGAGGGACGCCGGGGCGGGGGTCACCAGGTCGATCCAGTAGGAACTCAAACGGGGGGTCAGGACCGGGACCGGGATGATCCACCGCTTCCGGAGACCGGCCTCCTCAGCGTAAATGTCCATGAGACGCCTGTAGGTAATCACCTCCGGGCCCCCGATGTCGAAGGTCCCGCCCGTAGTCGCAGGGACTTCGAGGACCCCGACGAGGTAGTCGAGGACGTTCCGGATCGCAATCGGCTGGGATTCCGTTCCGACCCACCGAGGCGTGATCATTACGGGAAGCCGATCGACGAGATAACGCAATATTTCATACGATCCGCTTCCCCCGCCGATGATCATTGCGGCCCGAAGGGTTGTTACCGGGACCTTCCCGCCCGCGAGGATCTCTCCCACTTCGATGCGGGACCGGAGATGCTTGCTGATTCCCGCGCCGGGATCCCCCAGTCCCCCCAGGTAGATGATCCGCTCCACGCCCTCGAGATCGGCCGCCCGGACCATGTTTTGCGCCCCTTCCCGGTCGGCATGGGAAAAATCCTGCTGCCCGGGATCCATGGAGTGGACCAGGTAGTAGACGACGGAACACCCCGCACAGGCTTCCCGGAGCGAGGGCAGGTCCAGAACATCGCAGGTGGCGAGTTCGACGCGGGGGTCCCGGGAAAAGGGGCGGGCCAGGAGCTTTTGCCGTCTTCGCCCCGCAGCGCGAACCGGAATCCCGCGGCCCAGCAGGCGCGCGACGAGTCGGGCTCCCACGTAGCCGGTCGCGCCGGTGACGAGGACGGGTTTCATCCCTTCGTCAAACGTGGTTCCGGAGCATCAGCTCGTCGGGGTGGGGATGGAGAAACACCTGCCGTTTCAGGTAGGCGACATCGTATTTGCGGACGTAGTGCCGGAACAGCGTTACGGGCACGACCAGCGGGATCAGGCGATTCCTGTACCGGCCGATCACCTCGAGCAGTTCCTGCTTTTCGTCGGACGTCAGGAACTTCCGGAAATGCCCCATCATATGCATGAGCACGTCGGCGCATTTGGCGGGAGAGGTGCGGAGCCGCAACGCTTCCATGAGGAGGTGAAGGTATCGCCTGTAAAGCTCCTCGAGGGGGAGTTCCTTCGCATGGGCCACCAGGTTTCCCATTTCGGTGTACCGGGTCCTCCCATGCGTGAGGATAAGGAGCTTGTGGTCGGTGTGGAACTCCACGAGATTCCTGCGGGACTTCCCCTGCCGAATCCTATCGCGCAGCCGGCGCAGGGTGAACACGCGCTCGACGAACATTTCCCGGAGGGCCGGATCCTGGAGCCGTCCTTCCTCCTCCACGGGGATCAGCGGGAAATGATCCATGAAGGCCTTCGTGAACATCCCGTCCATCCCGGAGCTCGGCGAGTCTTTCTTGCAAATATAGCCGCACAGGTCCAGACCCTCGAGTTCTTGCAACTTCTTGCGGCTCCAGCCCTGCATTTTCCCGGTGTGATCCACGCCGATATTTACGGTGACCAGGCGCGGATGGGCGGGATCCCCCGCAAGTCTCATCGCCTCGCGCGGAGTTGGAAGCCCGCACTCCACCTCGGGGCAGACCGGGACATACTCGACGAACGGTCCCAGGGTTTCCACGAGAAATGAATCGCGCTTGTGGCCGCCGTCGTACCGGACCTTTTCGCCCAGGAGGCAGGAGCTGACGAGGACACGGATCGGTCCGTCCGGCAAATCGGTTATGGTCATCGCGCACTCGCCCTCGATGGTGTTCGCCCTAACCGCCTTCCACGCGGAAGGACGGGTCGGAGATCGACTCTCCCTTGCAGACGGGACAGCGGCCCGGCGCCTTGAGCCGGTCCCGTTTCCGGAACACGAACCCGCATCCCCGGCACTCGGCCGGAACCTGCATCAGGCGGCGTCCCTCGGTGTGGAGGCTTTTCCGAAGGTGTTCCAGGTGATTTTCGACCTCTTTTTCCGGCATTCGGATGGCAAAGGAGATCTCTTTTGCGCTATGGGGACCTTTCTCCAGAAGGGCGCGGATCTGACGCCTTACCGTTTCCTTCTCCTCTGCGGGTGTTGAAGGTGACTTGGAAATCATGGATAACATTATAGATGCCATTGGGTAGAAATGCCGAATCGTGGATCCTGCCTGTCACCGGCCGTATCCCAGGCCGAAGATCCCGTGGAGGGAGAAGTTTGTGACATCCGCATTGCCGTCCGCCACCGGGATGCGGGCAAAGGAGGCGCTGAACTTCCCTTCGGCCGGGGCGAAGAGATCCTCCCGTATCCGGAACGGTTTTCCAGCTGAGGCCTGGACGGTCGGGCCCGAGAGGAAGTAACCCCTGTCGAATATCCCACCCTCTTCCGGGAAACGTTTCCCGCGGACCGTGCTCTCGGGATGTGTGATGACAACGCCTGCTCCGATCCGCTCCACAAGCCCCCCTCGCTCCCGGCTGCGGTTCACCGTCAGCGTGTTGAATCCGTGGGAGATGGAGAACTCCTGCACGTCCTCTGGCTTGTTGGCGAGGTACAGTTTGTTGTGCACGAGTTCCAGTTCCCAGCCGTTGTCCCCGTGCCAGTTGCCGATCCTCCAGCCGTAGTAGACCGGTCTTTCCAACGATTTCGACGTATACCGGGCATTGAGCTGGATGTCCGACTGCCGGGATTGGCGGATCGTCAACGGAGCGGGAAAGTTGAACGACACGCCGACGAATAACTCCAGCGACCAGTTGACTTCAGCCGCGTGGGAATGGGAGGACAGGAAAAGAAGCGGGATCGATTGAACGAGAATCAACCATCGGAAATGAGAACGACACCGGCCTGCCATACGAGTCGCTCCGCTCGGCAAGAGGTCTTCTCATTATCTCCCCGGGCTGGACCTATTTCCTCCGGTAAAGCCCGACCAGTTCGGCCTGCGCGAGAATGTGCCCCTTCATCGCCTGCTCGAGCTGTGTCTTCGTGGCGCCTGCTTGCAGGGGAAGAGGGGCGTCCAGGGCGTACAGTTTGAAGAAATACCGGTGCGTCCCGGAGGGCGGGCAGGGACCGCCATAGCTCTGTTTCCGGAAATCGTTCGTTCCCTGGAGGGCATCTTGGGGGACGGAATTTTCCGGGATCTCCTTTGTGCCGGGACCGATGTTCCACGCCACCCAGTGGACCCAGGTTCCCATGGGGGCGTCCGGGTCGTCGACGATCAGGGCGAGGGATTTGGACTTCTCCGGGATGTTGTCGAACGAGAGCGGCGGGTTGACATCGGCGCCGTCGCAGGTGTGCTTCGACGGGATCATCCCTTTATGGGAAAACGCCGGGCTTGAGATCGATAGTTCGCTCATTTTCCTTTCCTCCCCGGGAACGCTCCGAATCGAGATGAGGGACAGGGCGATGGCCGCCGAGAGCAGCATGGCGAAAGGTTTCATGGGCTCCCTCCGCGATTGGATGAATGCCCTTGCCGATAGGAAGCATCCTGGCCGAAAAGGATGCAACCGAATTTACCCATTCCGGTCATCTCAGCAAATGGTAGGTTGACCATAAGGAGGGGACGATGGAATTCCTGAATCTCGGGTCAACAGGCCTCAAGGTGTCCCGCCTCTGTCTCGGGTGCATGACCTACGGCGCGAAGAGCTGGCGGGATTGGATACTCGAAGAGGAGGAGAGCCGCCCCTTCCTCCGGCGTGCCATCGAGTTCGGATTCAACTTTTTCGATACCGCCGACGTCTATTCCTTGGGAAGAAGCGAGGAGATCCTCGGCAAGGCCCTGAAGGACTTCGGCCCGGGACGGGACAGGGTGGTCATCGCGACCAAGGTATTCAACGCCATGGGAGACGACCCCAATCAGCAAGGGCTCTCCCGCAAGCACATCCGGCATGCCATCGACGATTCGTTGCGCCGGCTGGGGACGGACTACATCGACCTCTACCAGATTCACCGGTTCGACCCGCTCGTGCCCATCGAGGAAACTCTTGAGGCGTTGACGGACGTGGTGCGCTCCGGCAAAGCGCTCTATATCGGCGCCTCGTCGATGTACGCCTGGCAGTTCGCCCGGATGCTGTACGCTGCGGACCGGTACGGCTGCAGCCGCTTCGTCTCGATGCAGAATCATTACAACCTCATCTACCGGGAGGAGGAGAGGGAGATGATCCCCTTCTGCCGGAAGGAAGGGATCGGAATCATTCCCTGGAGTCCGCTGGCCCGCGGTTTGCTCGCCAGGAGGCCGCCTCGCGAAGGGTACGGCGAAACCGCCCGGGCGCGTACGGACGAGTATGGCCATAAATTGTATTACCGGCCGGGCGATTATGCCGTGGTCGAGAGAGTTTCGGAGATCGCGGTGAAACGGGGGGTGTCGATGGCGCAGGTTGCTCTCGCCTGGATGCTGCATCAGCCGGGTGTGACGGCCCCGATTGTCGGGGCGAGCAGGATGGAGCACTTGGAAGATGCGGTAAAAGCCCTCGATCTAAAGCTCGACTCGGAGGAGCTCAAATCCCTCGAGGAGCCGTACCGGCCGCACCCGGTAGCGGGGCATGAATAATCCGATGGACGAAATCGCTCCGGGCGCGGAGGAGGCTGGGGAAGGTTCGTTGTGAGGAATGACCGGTTGCATTAGAATTCGTTCAGAAGCGATCCCCCGATGCGGGAGGAAGCGATGAAGCGACCGGCTCTTTTCCTCTTTCTGATCTCCGCGCTGCTTTTCCCCGCAACCCCCCACGCCCTCCCGAACGGAACGCCGTCGGTCGAGATGTTCTCTCCCGAAGGTCCGGTGAAGCGCGTTCGCCAGGTCGCGGTGCGGTTCTCCGAACAGATGGTTTCTTTCGGCGATCCGCGCGTCGCGGATCCCTTCGACGTCGATTGCGCTCCTCCAGGCAAGGGACGGTGGGCCGACGGGAAAAACTGGGTCTACGATTTCGAGGAGGACCTCCCCGCGGGACTGGCGTGCACGTTCACGCTGAAGCCATCCCTTGTGTCCCTTTCGGGCAGGCCCGTCGGGGGGCGGCGATCCTTCGCGTTTTCCACGGGAGGCCCCGCCATCCTCCATTCCATTCCCCGTGAGGGCGCAACATGGATCGCCGAGGACCAGGCGTTCATTCTCCTCCTCGATGCCGAGCCGGAAGAGGCGTCCATCCTCGACAACGTCTCCTTCTCCTTGTCCGGGGTGGAGGAGGCGGTGGGCGTGACGATCGTCAAGGGAAAGGACCGGAAGGCGATCCTCGAGTCGGGGCCCGCCCGGGCGCTTGTGACCCTCATCGACAAGAGGGGCCGGGGCGTCTCGACGCTCGAGTTCCGCCGGAAGAAGGAGGTGGCCGACGACCCCCGCGTCATTGTCCTGAAAGCGAAGAGGATTTTCCCCCCGGGCGCGGATGTCCGGCTCGCCTGGGGACCGGGGATCAGGGCCAGGACCGGTGTGGCGACCACAGAAGCGCAGGTCCTTCCGTTCCGGACCCGTCTCCCTTTTTCCGCCGCATTCGGATGCAGCCGGGAGAACAAGGATGCCGCCTGCATTCCCATGCTCCCGATGGAGATCCGATTCTCGGCTCCCGTGTCGAGGAAGGTCGCGGAAAAGGTTCTCCTGAAAGGCCCGGGCAAAAAGACGTACGCGCCGGTCCCGCAGGGCGAAAGCGGGGATTCCGATTCCTTCGTTTCCCGGGTTCTGTTCGAGGGGCCCTTCCCCGAGAAGACGTCATTTTCCGTGGTGATGCCGAAGGGGATCCGGGATGACGCCGGCCGGCCATTGGCCAACGAAGGCAAGTTCCCCTTGAAGGTTGCAACCGACGCATTCCCGCCCCTCGCCAAGTTCTCCGCCCCCTTCGGGATCATCGAGCTGTCGCCGGAACCGAATCTCCCGGTCACGCTGCGCAACCTCGAGGCGGAGGTGACGACCCGGATGCTCGATGTGGACGCGGAGGAGGGGGCGGGGATCCCCGTGGGGACGGACACGTTCAAGGGGGTGACCGGCCGGGTTCTCGAGGTCTCATCCGACCGGGCGGAACGGATCGTCCAATGGCTCCACCGGGTGGAGGCGGCGCAGAGGATCTGGTCCTGGGAGGATGGCCGGGACCAACGCGGCAAGTCGGTGCTCCAGGGCGCCCGCGGGGTACGCGAATTCAAGGTCCCGAAGCCGGGCGGGGCGAAGGCGTTCGAGGTCGTCGGGATTCCTCTCCGGAAGGCCGGCTTTTACATCGTGGAGATGGAGAGCCGGATCTTGGGGACGTCGCTCCTGGGCGCGGACAAGCCGATGTACGTACCCGCCGCGGCGCTCGTCACGGATCTTTCGGCCCACTTCAAGTGGGGGCGGGAGTCTTCCGCCGTCTGGGTGACCTCGCTTTCGTCGGGCAAGCCGGAGGCGGGCGCGCGCGTCGCGGTGCATTCCCCCGATGGCGCGCTGGAATGGCAGGGGACGACGGACGACAACGGGATCGCTCTGATCCGAAAGGAGCTGCGGGACCCGAGCTCCATGAGGGGCTTTAAGTGCGAACCGCATTGCGGCTACTTCGTCAGCGCGCGCACGGAAAACGACATGACCTTCGTTTTCTCCGGATGGGACCGTGGGATCGAACCGTACCGGTTCAACCTCCCGGGCGGCGGCTACGCACACGACCCCTCGATCGCCCACACGGTCTTCGACCGGACCCTCCTTCGCGCGGGGGAGACGGTCTCGATGAAGCATTTTTTCCGGCGGCATGCGATGGAGGGGATTTCCCGGGTCGACAACGCGGCGTTGCCGCAGGCAGTCGCGATCGAGCACCTGGGGAGCGACCAGCGGTACGAGTTCCCCCTCGGGTGGCACGCCGGGGGAAGTGCGGAGACGACGTGGAAAATCCCGCAGGACGCCAAGCTGGGGGAGTATCGCGTTACCCTCCTTGCGCGCGGGACCGGGGCCCCGAAGGAGCGGAAGGAGATCGGGCGGTACCGGCGGGGGGACGAGCGGAACTGGGCCATGAAACGGTGGCCATCGGGGTCTTTCCGCGTGGAGGAATACCGGATTCCGCTGATGAAGGGAAGCGTCCGCGCGGTAGGCCCTCCGCTCGTTCGGGTAAGTGAGGCGGACCTGGACCTCCAGCTCTCCTACCTCGCCGGGGGCGGCGCGGAAGGCGCCCCCGTGACCCTCCGGACGGCCGTTCGGCCCCGGGGCGTCTTCTTCGCGGATTATGAAGACTTCACGTTTGCCAACGGCGGCGTTCGGGAAGGCGTCCGCCGGACCGACACGCCTCACTTCTATTACGGCGGTGACTGGGAATTCGCCTGGCAGGAAGGTGAAGAAGAAGGTGCGGAAGTCGAGGCCAATGGCGCGGAACGGAAGCCGAAAGTAAGGTCCAAGGGACTCCTTCTCGATGGGTCCGGCGTCCTGCGGACGCGGGTTACGGACCTTCCCGTCTCCGGAATGCCGCTGGACCTTGTGGCTGAAATGGAATACAGCGACCCCAACGGCGAGATACAGACAGTTTCGGCCCGGGTCCCCCTGTGGCCTTCGAACGTCCTCGTCGGGATCAAGCCGGACTCCTGGGCGGCATCGAAGGAGTCCTTCAAGTTCCACGTTCGGGCGGTGGACCTGTCCGGACGGCAGGTCCCGGGAGTCGCGATCGGCGTGGATCTCTTCCAGCGGAAGCAATTCACTCACCGGAAGCGGCTCGTCGGGGGCTTTTACGCCTATGAGCACGTCACGGAGACGAAGCGCCTGGGCGCCGTCTGCGAGGGAAAAACCGATCCGAAAGGGCTCCTTGTTTGCGAAACGACCTCCCCCGTGTCGGGGAACGTCATCGTCGTCGCCCGCGCCAGGGACGATGCCGGAAACGAGTCGCTCGCCCACCAGGACGTGTGGGTCGCCGGGAAGGACGAATGGTGGTTCGACGTTTCCGACAGCGACCGGATGGATCTCCTCCCCGAGAGGAAGAGGTACGAGCCCGGGGAGACGGCGAAGCTCCAGGTGAGGATGCCGTTTCGGGAGGCGACGGCCCTCGTTACCGTGGAGCGTGAGGGGATCGTCGACGCTTTCGTGACGACTCTCTCGGGGAAGGCGCCCATCGTCCTGCTGCCGGTTCTTCCCCGCTATGCCCCCAACGTTTTCGTGTCCGTCCTGTGCGTCCGCGGCCGGGTTGGGGACGTCCTTCCGACCGCCACGGTCGACCTCGCGCGGCCGGCCTTCAAGCTCGGCATTGCGGAGCTCAACGTCGGCTGGAAGGCCAACGAGTTGAAGGTCGCCGTTTCCTCCGGGCGGGAAGTGTACAAGGTCCGGGAAAAGGCGCGGGTCCGGGTCGCGGTCCGCCGCGCGGCCGGCGGGGTCCTGCCGCCGGGGAGCGAGGTCGCCGTTGCAGCCGTCGATGAGGGGCTCCTGGAACTTTCACCGAACGGGAGCTGGGAGCTCCTGCGGGCGATGATGGGGAGGCGCCCCTACGAGGTCATGACATCCACGGCCCAGATGCAGGTCGTCGGAAAGCGCCACTTCGGTCTCAAGGCGCTTCCCCAGGGGGGCGGGGGCGGGAAGCAGACGACCCGGGAGCTGTTCGACTCGCTCCTCTATTGGAATGCCAGGGTGCCTCTGGACGGGAACGGCGAGGCGGAGATCGAGATTCCCCTCAACGACTCCCTGACGAGTTTCCGGATCGCCGCCGTCGCGAGCGGGGGAGCGGACCTCTTCGGAACGGGGGAGGCGACGATCCGCACGACCCAGGACGTGATGATCCTGTCCGGGCTCCCACCGTTCGTCAGGGAGGGGGACCGGTTCCGGGCGGCTGTCACCGTCCGAAACGGGACCGATCGGCCGATGGAGGTGGCCGTATCGGCCGCGGTCTCCGGCGGCGCGGGCGCTCTCGATGCGCGGAAGGTCTCCCTGGCGCCGGGGGAAGCAAGGGAAGTCGGATGGGACGTGCCGGTTCCCTACGGGACTGAATCGTTGGCGTGGGAGGTGAACGCACGGGCTACGGACAATGCGGCGGGGGACCGGATCCGCGTGACGCAGAAGGTCGCCCCCGCGGTCCCCGTCCGGACGGCCCAGGCCACGATCGTCCAGGTCTCCCGTCCTCTTGCGATGGACGTGGAAATCCCCGCCGACGCCGTCCCGGGGAAAGGAGGCGTGAACGTGTCGTTCCGTGCAAGGCTCTCCGAGGGGACGGAGGCGATCCGATACTTCATGGCGCGATATCCATACGTCTGTCTGGAGCAGAAGGTCTCCCAGGCCGTGGCCCTGCGGGACGGGAAACTCTGGAAGTCGGTCATGGCGGCCCTTCCCACCTACCTGGATGGCGACGGGCTCGCGAAATATTTCCCCTCGTCGCGGATCCAGGGGAGCGACATTCTCACGTCGTACATCCTCGCCGTGGCGAACGAGGCGGGCTGGGAGGTTCCCGCGGGTCCCCGCGACCGGATGACGCGCGCTCTCGTCATGTTGATCGACGGGAAGATCGTCCGCGGGAGCGGCTTGCCGACGGCCGATCTCTCGATCCGGAAGATGGCGGCGATCGAGGCGCTTTCCCGGTATGGGCTCGCAAGGGCAGCCCTCCTGGACTCCATCACCCTGGAGCCCAACCTCTGGCCCACGTCGGCCGTCATCGACTGGCTCGACGTCCTCCTCCGGATGAAGGAGATCCCCGCCCGGGAGGCGAAACTCGGGAATGCGGAGCAGATCCTCCGTTCCCGGCTCAACTTCCAGGGGACCACGATGGGTTTCTCCACGGAGAGGACGGACTACCTTTGGTGGCTCATGGTGTCCGGCGACGTGAACGCCGCGAGGGGAATCCTCTCTTTCCTCAAGTTGCCGGGCTGGATCGGCGACATACCGCGGATCGTGAACGGGGCGATTTCGCGGCAGCAGCGGGGTGCCTGGAATACCACGGTCGCCAATGCCTGGGGAATTCTCGCCCTCGAGAAGTTCTCGGCGAAGTTCGAACCGGAAGGCGTGACGGGCAGGAGCGCGGCGGCGCTCTCCGG